>ENA-ORTL01000007-ORTL01000007.1-human-gut-metagenome-genome-assembly--contig:-NODE-7-length-384992-cov-9.63612_pt1 | contig 384992 bp, 270 predicted proteins | sample MGYA00241916_ERZ509196 | MGnify/ENA primary metagenome ERZ509196 (study PRJEB26280, sample SAMEA2338844) | human gut metagenome | biome: human gut; feature: human-associated habitat; material: faeces... | reverse complement strand
CCGGGAAAACGACAAGATTAGCGACTTTGGAAATGATTTATCGGAAAATAAAATAATCTAAAAGGAAGTGTGTTAAAATCATCTTTTTCTTGATAGAAAAACAGATAGATTTCGACACACTTCCTTCCAATATAATCATCCAATATAATTTCTTACTCGATCACTTCTCCGCGACCGTTCATTAACACAAACTCCTCGCTCCGATCCGGATTACAAATCTCGATCTTATAAGTTTCACTTCCGGGATGTCCCATCATGTAAGCACCTTCAAAAGTACAACCCTCATAAGAGGAAGAGGTTCCCATTGTCCGTAATACGGCATGCGGGAGGTTTTGCATATCTATTTTCCTGAATCCGTCAGGAGCAGCCTGTTCGAAAGATGAGTATACCGCAGCTTGTCTACATTTCACATCCTGAGATGCAAATACCACCACACATGCAACAACTGTAACGACTAATGCTAAAACAATCTTTTTCATAACCTTACATCTTAAAAACCTAAATCTAACAATCTTCTTATAACCTAAACTTCATTACATCAACATAAATACAAATGCCATGCCAAACCGATAAAAGCGCTTATAAAGCGGGAAATCACCCCATAAAACAACGGGGCGTGTAGAAAAAATCCACACGCCCCGTCTATCATTCCACAATTATCGTCTGTCAAGCCTACATCTCCGGCTTGCAATAGTTCAACACTTCCACATTACGGATCGAACTCTTGAAATCCCCCGCTTTTTCCAATGGGAACACTAATGTGCGGACATATCGCATCGAATCTTTCCCTCCATTGAAGTAACGTTTTTGGATATCCAGGTCTTCTTTCAGTTTGCCATCGATGTAAAGCCGCGTAGATTTCTCATCTCCGGTGATGGTTACCGATGCAGTCTCTTCAGGATAAAACTGGTAATTGAAGGTATTCAGATAGCCATCCCGGATAAATCCCAACTTTCCGGAAGCCGGATCAGACAGATAAAAGACGGCATCAGGCGAACGGAACAACTCGGTGCCCTTTTCTTCCGCCTCCGCTTTGATATCGAAAGAGACAGTATAATGATAACCGATCTCTTTCAATCCCGTTTCCATTCCCGGCTTCAAGGTTTCGAGGTTGTAGACGGCACGCGGCTTCGTACCGACACGTCCGGCCACGTTCACCCCTGGAGCTTCGCTGATCGCCGTCCTCGCACTGTTGAATTCTTCATACGGAACAGCACAATCCTTCCCTGTCCACATTTTGACTGCTAACGTCTGCATGGCGGGAAAGACACGGTAATGAATATCCTTCGTACTGATACCGTTGCCCGCGTGATCGTTCCAGACAGCAAACATTCCCCCTTTGATCTGTTTATGCTTTTCAGGGAACACCTCTTTCCCGATGTGGGCAGGCGTCCATTCCTTATAAAGCATTTCCGTATTCAGATAATCATAATAATAGCCTGCCGCAGGAACGATATATAGATACCCGTCAGGAATGCTGATCAGATCATAGCCTTGTTTGATCATTTCTTTCGGATCGGCATACCCGTTATACCAGGCACTCATCAACACATTCTTCGATTTGACAGGCGTCTCACCCTTCGCGTGCGTCAAAGCTCCCCAGACACAAGCCTGCTTGCCGAAGCCTTCCACGAAACGGATATAGTGATCGGTGAAAGCACGGAATTTCTCCACCACATCCTGTTTCTTATTGGAATATTCATCCGTACCGATATGGACACGCTTACCGGCAAAGACAGGATTACGTCCTTCCAGATACTCGCGGAAAAGAGCATCCACGAACTCATAGGTTTCAGGCTTGAACAGGTCGAGATGGTCCATGCCGTATTCTTCACTGCCTATCTCCGGCTTGTATTGTGTAAGCGCAAGCGAATGTGCCGGGACATCTATCTCCGGGATGATCTCGACACCCAGGCTGTCGGCGAGTTGCTGAAGGGCGATAAACTCCTTTTTTGTATAATAACCGTCACGGGCAGTCAGTCCGGGGTAAGTTTCGCATTCGAGACGGAAAGCCGAATAGGTCTTGCTCCAATCATGATTATAATACTGCTTGAAAGCATTATCGTTCAAATGAATTTGGAATGTATTCATCTTATAGTAAGCCATCATCTTCACATAATCGCGCAACATGCTCATCGGAATAAACTTACGCCCACAATCCATCATAAAACCACGAATCGCATAATCGGGATAATCGCGGGCCGTCCCTTTCGGTAAAGCCTGGTTTCCCTGCTGTTCGGTCAGTTGTAGCAACGTACGGGTAGCCCAATACAGTCCTTTGCTCTTGGGAGCGGTAACAGTAACACGATCGGTAATCTTCATCGTGTAGCCTTCCTCTCCCAACCGGCTGTCGGACGAAAGGGAGAAAACAAAATCGCCAGCAGCCGCACGGCCTTGCACCACCATCATCCGGCGGCCGAACATTAACGCGTAGTCGTCGGCAAACTGATTGGCTACACGGACGACGGACGGATCTTTTCCGGTATACACGATCCGGGAGGTCGCTGTAGGGGTGAACATTCCCTGGCTACCTCTCCACTCCTGCAATTCAGGGATGACGAACGGTTTCTTGTTATTTGCGGCGTCTGCCTTTCCAGGCAATAACAATAAAGCTGCCGAAAGCAGCCAATAGAGTTGTATCTTCATAGGTATTTGAATTAAAATGTGACAAAGATATATAAAAAAACGGGCGTTTCTGATTGATTTATTACTTTTGCACCTAAAATCATTTTAATGAGTTACAATTGGAACACACGGACGGAACTTTTGTTAGGCGCCGACCGGATGGAGCAACTGGCACATAGCCATGTGCTGGTAGTAGGATTAGGAGGTGTGGGAGCATACGCTGCCGAACAGATATGCCGGGCCGGAATCGGCCACATGACAATCGTAGACGCCGATACGGTAAACGAAAGTAATATCAACCGTCAACTGCCGGCGTTACATTCGACATTAGGGATGCCGAAAGTCGAAGTCGTAGCCCGTCGCCTGTTAGATATCAATCCCCGTCTGAAACTAAATGTCCTGAACGAGTTCTTGCGCGACGAACGGACAGAAGAGGTGCTTTCTGCAACCCGGTATGATTTTGTCGTCGACGCGATCGATTCCCTCAGTCCGAAAGTATTCCTTTTGTATCACGCTTATAAGAAAAATATTCCCGTCGTTTCCTCGATGGGTGCAGGAGCCAAGATGGACCCGTCACAGGTCAGGATCTCGGATATCTCGAAGACCTGCAACTGCGGCCTGGCGAAAGCCGTACGTAAACGGCTGCGCGGGTTAGGTATAAACAGAGGTATTCCGGTTGTCTTCTCCACAGAGATCGCCAATCCGGATGCCATCATAGAGGTAGAGGGCGAGCAATGTAAACGGACAACAACCGGAACCGTTTCCTATATGCCGGCGATATTCGGATGCCATTTGGCCTCATATGTTATTAACCAGTTGAAAGTTGAAAGTTGAAAATGAAAAGTTATTCTTTTCCTTATACAACTTTCAACTTTCAACTTTCAACTTTCAATTGATATGATACAAACAGAAGGAATAACCAAAAGCTTCGGCTCCCTGCAAGTATTGAAAGGAATCGACCTGACGATAGGTGAGGGTGAGATCGTAGCGATCGTCGGTCCGAGCGGGGCAGGAAAAACAACCCTGCTTCAGATCATCGGGACACTCGATGCTCCGGACAACGGTAAATTATATATAAACGGAACCGAAACCGTCCGCCTTTCGGAAGAGAAACTGGCAGCATTCCGCAACCGGAACATCGGTTTCGTTTTCCAGTTCCATCAGCTTCTTCCGGAGTTCACAGCTTTGGAGAACGTGATGATCCCCGCATTGATCGCCCGTGAAAAACCGGCTGCGGCGGAGAAGAGAGCGAAGGAGATCCTCGACTTCATGAACCTGGCCGACCGGATGTCTCACAAACCGAACGAATTGTCGGGGGGAGAGAAACAGCGCGTAGCCGTTGCCCGCGCCCTTATCAACAACCCGTCCGTCATCCTTGCAGACGAACCGTCGGGAAGCCTGGATACCAAAAACAAGGAAGAACTGCACAAGCTCTTCTTCGACCTGCGCGACCAGATGCACCAGACATTCGTGATCGTCACGCACGACGAGCAGTTGGCAACCGATACGGACCGCGTGATCCATATCAAAGACGGAACGGTTCAATTGACAATTGATAATTGACAATCATTTTTAATTCTTAATTTTTAATTCAAACATGGTGGACAACAGAGTCACATTCGGTAGTAAACTCGGAGTTATCCTGGCTACCGTCGGATGCGCCGTAGGGCTGGGAAGTATCTGGCGTTTTCCCTATATGTTAGGAACAAACGGTGGTGCCGCATTCTTGCTTATCTATATTCTTTTCATGATATTTTTAGGAATTCCGGTGATGGTAACCGAGTTCTTCATCGGCCGGTACTCCCGCAGCAACACAGTCGGTTCATTCAAGAAAATGGCTCCCGGGACGAAATGGTGCTGGATCGGATACAATGGTATTTTAGCCGCTTTCCTGATCCTTGGTTTCTATGCGGTCGTTTCCGGCTGGACACTCGAATACGTCTGGCAGACGGTGAACGGCAGCCTCTACAGTACGCCAGGAGTGGATTTTACCGCCGATTTCGACAACTTCTCTTCGAATGCGCTCCGGCCGATCTTCTGGACAGCTGTGTTTATCGGGCTGACGCATTTCGTAATTGCTTCGGGTGTGGAAAAAGGGATCGAACGGGCTTCCAAGATCATGATGCCACTCCTGTTCTTAATCCTGGTCGTGATGTGTATACGCTCCGTCACGCTGCCAAATGCAGAAGCGGGACTGGTGTACCTGTTCAAACCGGATTTCAGCAAGCTGACTTCATCCGTTGTGCTGAGTGCCGTCGGGCAAGCGTTCTTTTCGCTGAGTCTCGGCATGGGTTGCCTTATCACCTACTCTTCTTATTTCGGAAAAGACACCAATATGTTGGCGACGGCCTGGCAGGTGACGATCATCAATACTTTCGTAGCAGTCCTGGCAGGGATCATGATCTTCCCGGCCGTCTTCAGCTTCGGGATTGCCCCGTCGGCAGGCGCCCAACTGGTATTCATCACTTTACCCAACGTATTCGAACAATTACCATTCAGCAGCTTGTGGTCGCTTATTTTCTATATCCTGCTGGCGATGGCGGCCCTGACTTCCACCATCTCCCTGCATGAAGTGGTGACCGCCTATATCCATGAAGAGTTCCATATGACACGTAAGAAAGCGGCTTGGCTCGTTTCGGTCGGTGTATTCATCTTAGGTGTCCTCAGTTCACTCTCGTTCGGGTTATTGAAAGAGTTCACGATAGGCGGACTGATCTTTTTCGATGCGTTGGATTACCTGACGGCCAAGATCATGCTGCCGTTAGGAGGAATGCTGACCTGCATTTTTGTCGGGATACGTGTCGACAAGAAGATCCTGAAAGCCGAGTTGACCAACGAGGGGACAATCAAGTTCCGCCTCTTTTCCATTTATGTCTTCTTCATGAAATACGTCTCCCCGATCGCTATCGGCATCGTATTTCTGAACGAACTCGGCCTACTCAGCCAGTTGAAGAAACTATTTTAAAATAAACCTGTAAGTTCCTTGCATATCGGCAGGGAACTTATACCTTTGTAAAATAGTATCCATTTTAAACCTTTCACTATGAACTGGCGCGACCTTCTCTATTTCTCCAAAGGCGAACGGAGAGCCCTAACTTTACTCCTTTGTCTCGTCACTATTTCCTGGATTTTATTGCTTTGGACAGACACGAAACGAATGCCTATCGAATCGCAGACGGATGCCCATCGAACGGAAAACCAACAAGCATCGGGCGAAAGACGAATCATCACCGGAAAAAACACATCCGAAAAGGAAACCAGTTCCATCCGGAAGGAATCCGGACCTCATCCGAATAAAACTAAAAACGCCCTTACTGATAAAAATGCTATCCTTATAGATAACACCCCCTACTCTACAAGCAAGAAACGGAAAGGATATACCCCATACACCCGAACAGAAAAGTACGCACCGGAAACCCTCGTCGAACTCAACACCGCCGACACCACAATCCTGAAAAAAGTCCCCGGTATCGGCAGCACTTTCGCCCGGAGAATCATAAAATACAGGGAACTCTTAGGCGGCTTCTACGATGTCAGCCAGTTGGCGGAAGTGTACGGGATCGACGAGGAACGCTACCAAGCCCTCGCCCCCTGGTTTATTGCCTACACGCTCCATATACGCAGGTTAGAGGTCAACGCATTGTCTGCCGCCACCCTCCGCAAACACCCTTACCTCGATTACCGACAAGCAAAAGCGATCGAACAACTCCGGAAACAAAAAAGCAGGCTCTCCGGGTGGGAGAACCTGCAATTGATAGAAGAATTTACAGATACGGACAAGAAACGGCTCACACCATACCTGTCATTTAAGTAAACTTTAAAACGCGACTTGTATCATTACGGGGAAATGATCCGACGGAAAACGACCGTACTGCATATCGTTGAGAACAGCATACTTCTTCACCTTCGTTCCCTTTGTCACCCAGATATAATCGATGCGGTTCTTCATCTCGGAATCCGTCTTGAAGCTGTTGTAAGTGCCTTCCGTACCATAGTGCGGCTGTTCACTCAGACCATACGAGTCCAGCAGCAGGCCGTCGGAAGCCAGCGTCACCATCGGCTCGTCGGTCGGGACAGCATTGAAGTCTCCTGTCGCAAAGACCGTCGCATCCGTTCCGGCAATCTGCTTGATACGGGTAATCAACAGTTTGGAGGACTCCCGACGTGCCACCTTCCCCTGATGGTCGTAATGGGAATTGAAGAAATAGAATACTTTACCGCTCTCCTTATCACGAAACTTACCCCAGGAGCAGATACGGTTACAACAAGTAGCATCCCAGCCCTTGCCTGGAACATCCGGTGTCTCGGAAAACCAGAAGTTCCCCTTGTCCAGCAAATCAAAACGACCGGTCTTATAGAAGATAGCGGAGTGTTCGCCCGCATCCTCCCCGTCATCACGTCCGGCACCGATATAGGCATAGCCCTCCAGTTCGGCAACCCCGTCCAGCATATGCTTGAACCCTTCCTGTGTCCCGAAGATATCGAAATCGTGGAAACGGATCAGTCCTTTCACCATCTCCTTGCGATTCGGCCAGGCATTTACGCCATCCTTCTCCGTATCCATACGAAGGTTAAAAGTCGCCACGTTCAGTTCGCTCTTCCCGTCTGTAGCCGGGCGGGATTCTTTCATGGCCCATGACTGAAGCAAAGCTGCCAGCAAGAGGACCGAAGCAAATACACTTATCGTCTTTTTCATATCCTTATCATTTATTGATTAAACATTTACCAACCCGGATTCTGTTTCAAATTAGTCGTACCATCCGGTAATGTCGCATTGTTGATTGCCGATTGAGGAATCGGGTAATAATATTGACGTCCATCATCGTACCAGACGCGCGGATCATTGTCCGACCAAGTCAGATTGCCCGAAGTCGCTCCGGTCAATCCCTGCTGCGTACCCTCTCCTACCGAAACAGGCGTACAGGAAGCAGGTAGCCCGGTCGGTTTCTCTCCCTTGTAAAAGATCACGTCCGGCGTACCGTCCTTATCAAGGTCCATCTGGACATTCAAGGCGGGAACATAGATGCCGGTCCAACGCATCGTCATCAGCTCGCCACGTTTCCAACGTTTCAGGTCGGTGAAGCGGAAACCCTCCAGAGCCAATTCGATGGAACGCTCGCGGCGCACTTCGAGGATGACCGGATCAGAGATATTCGGAAAATAGTTCTGCTGGAAATAAGCATCCACCTTAGTTGGCTTGGCAGAAAGGCCGCCGGTGATACCGGCACGTGCACGCAGCACACCGACCGTATTCGCCCAGTCCGCATCCGTCAGCGTCCCCAACTCAGCCTTTGCCTCGGCATAGTTCAGCAGGACTTCGGCATAACGGAACAACGGGATCGCATTCGTGTTCAAAGCACCAGCATCATATTTGGTATCATCCAACGTATATTTGATCGGTTGGTAGCCCGTATAGGAATAACCGTTGAAGTTAGGGGCGGCAGGTGCTCCGTCGCGTTCATACCCCGGTGTGCGGATCGTCTGGGCAAGACGGGCATCGCGGTTCTGGCATTCGTCGTAGAACTCCATCGTCTCGTAGCCAGCCCGGTCCGTAAACGGTGTCCCATCCGTATTCAGGAACGTGTTGACAAACGTGCGGATCATGCTGAAACGCGCCCCGTACGTGCCCGAAGTCCACCACCAGTTAGCCTCGCCCAATACTGCCAGTCCGGCATCGGCGCAGCTCGCCAACATCACTTCGCTGGTCACCGGCTTGTCACTGATAAACAGCGAGCGGAAAGAGGCATCCGTACCCTCACCCGTATAAATGGAGTGCCCACTTTCTTTCATAACCGTTTCGGCTGCACGGACAGCCTCCTGGTACCATTCGTCGACCGAGTCAGTCAATCCCAACTCCGTATGATACTTGCGGAAAGATGCTTCGAAGAGGCAGATACGGGACTTCAATGCGTATGCCACCCATTTTGTCACCAATGAACCGGTTTCGTCCTTCGTTCTTGAAATATTCTCGCAAGCAAAGTCCAGGTCTTCCAGCACATGATCCATTACCGTCGTACGGGAATCGCGGCCAGCATACAACAACTCGTCGTCCACACCTAACGTACGGTCTATCCAGGGCACATCACCGAAACGCACCACCATCTCGTAATAGAAATAGGCGCGGAAAAAGCGGGCCAGGCCGATATAGTTGTTACGGACAGACTCATCGACCGCCTCGTTCGTACAGTTCTCGATGAAATAGTTGATATTGCGCAGATCACTCCACGACCACCCGCTGCTCAACTCAGCCGAGTAAGCCCCTTCGCGGATAAAATTGTCGAAACTGGTCACCGCCCCATAGTCGCACATCGCATCCTGACGGAAACCGTCACTGACGGAAGGGAGCATATTGTAGAAAGAATAGGAATATGTTTCCAGCCCTTTCTCCGTCCTGAAAACTGTGTCCTTGTCTACTGAAGCCTGCGGTATCTCGTCCATCGAGCAGGAAGAAAGAAGTAAACAGGCAGATACAAAAGAATATATAATCCGTTTCATGTCGTTGATAGTTCTTTAATTTAATTAAAATGTTACTGATAAACCTAAACTCACACTCTTCATCTGCGGATAGCTGTTTCCGTCACCGCTACCACGGTTCCCGTTCAGTCCGGAAGACATATCGGCATCCGTCAGGTCGGGATCGGACCCATAGATATTCGTCACGTCGAGGTCGCGCGTATGCTTGTAGAGCGGGGACCAGCACCAGAGGTTCTCTGCAGAGATGTAAACCCTTACGTTCTGCAACTTGGCTTTCGAGATGATCGGCTGCGGCAAGGTATAGCCGAATTGCAGGTTCTTCAGACGGATATAAGCGACATTCTGCAAGTAGCGGGTCTGCGGCGTAGACTTCAGAGAAGCATTATAGCCAGCATAGCGGGGCAGGTAAGCATCCGTATTGTCTTCCGTCCAATAATTGCCCTGATGCCAAGTAGGCATGTTATTGTACGGGCGATTATACTGTCCCCAGAAAATACATTCCGAACTAGGATACCAGTCCTGTTTCCCCACACCCTGGAAGAAAGCGGAAAGGAAGAAGTTGTTCCAGTCGCCGGATAGATTGATGCTGTACGCATAGCGAGGCAATGTATTTCCGATCACGGTCTTGTCGCCGTGGTCTTTCAGCGTGTTGTTGCCGTAGTCGATCACGTGGTCGCCGTTCAAGTCTTTGATCTTCACGTCGCCCGGATAGGTAACACGCTGGGAGGAAGACTGTATCAATGTCTGGTCGGCATGGCTGTCGATATCGGCCTGATCCTTGAACAAGCCTTCAGTCACATATCCCCAGATTTCACCGACACGCTTGCCAGCATAATAGTCGTTCAGGTTACCCGTCTGGTTGTTATAGCGGTCGATGGTCGAGATATAGTCGGACAACGTACCGCGGATCTCGTAGTTGAACGGTTTCTCCGCCAATGTGAACTGGTCGCGCCAGGTCAGCGTGATTTCCCATCCTTTGGTCGTCATATCGGCATAGTTACCTTTGGGAGAAGAGGCACCAAACACATCGGGAAGCGTTTTGCCGACCGTGTACATATCCGTTGTCTTACGGATGTAATAGTCGCCATTGAACTGCAAACGGTTGTTCAGCATGCCGAAGTCCAGTCCGACGTCGGTCGTCGTAGCCGTTTCCCAGGTCAGTCCGTCGGGCATGACGGCCGGAGCACTCGTGTATTTGTTCTTCAAGCCGTTCAGGACACGACCGGAAGTGCTGATGCTCAACAGTTCGAGGAAGCTGTAGGGAGAAACATTACCATTCCCTAACGAACCGTATGAAGCACGTATTTTCAGATTGGAGAACAGCTCCGGGTTCACCTTCCAGAACGCCTCTTCCGACACGCGCCATCCACCGGAAACGGAAGGGAAGAACGCCCATTGCTGATCGGTCGGAAATTTGGAAGAACCGTCATAACGCCCGTTCACCTCCAACAGGTAGCGATCCTTGAATGCATAGTTCAAACGGAAAAAGCCGCCTGCCACACGCCATCTGTTATAACCTCCCGATGTAGTGATCGCATCTCCCAACGCCAGGTTGATGTTTTCCGAATCGTCGAGCAGCAAACCATTACGTTGCACATATGTACTCTTATAAGTAGACTGTTCATAGTTGTAACCGATCATCCCCTTGAAATAATGCGCATCGCCAAATGTATCCTCGTAGTCGGCATACAGGTTGGTCGCAATGTATTCGGTCCGCATATTACTCTCCTTCAAGTCGTTGTATTTAGTGCTCAATTCGACTGTCTGCCCTTCGTAAGTACTGTAGGGGACCGGTACGCGGCGTTGCGTCTGCCCCTCGTCCGTATTGCGGAACGTGAAGTCGCCCCGTACGTGCAACTTGTTTTCCAGGAAAGAAGCCGTAAAGCCGGTCGTATTCTTCAACACCTTGTTATTGGTATCGATGCCGTTCTTGCCATAGATAAAGTCACCGACCGAATAAGCGGCAGAGAAAGTCAGGCTGCCGTCGGGATTGAAGATGGGCGAAGTCGGATGACCTTCATCGGAAATATTACGCCAGATGGAACCGCCTTCGCCGACGTTGATCGGGTTATGGTAATCCATATTGGAGAAATCCATGTTGTTCTCGATCTTCAGCCAGTCGAACACCTGCACGGAACCTTTCGCACGCAGGTTCATCATCTTATAATCGTCGGTATTATAGCGAAACAAACCGTCGTAGCCATAGAAACGCCCGGAAACGTAGTAATTCAGCTTCCCGTTGTTACCGGTCACCGACAAGTTGTGATCCTGTGCAAAAGTCGTCTTCTTGTACAGAGCGTCATAATAGTCTTCGTTGCCGTAGTAGACATATTTGCCGGTAGCATCGACCGTCACCTCGTCAGTGATGCCCTGCTCCTTCCGGTTCTTGAAGTCTTCCAGCCAGCCGAGGGAAAATTCCTGCGTCTTGTTTATGTTCTTGGGATCAGCCGAATAGTTGTTCCACGCATGATAAGCTTCATAGAAGTGGCTGGCATATTCGTATCCATCGGTCACAAAGTCAGGAACCGTCACCGGTTTCTGCATGGCGAAGTTGCCGGAATAGGTAATGGAAGTCTTGTCTTTAGTCGGCTCTTTCGTGGTGATCAGCACGACACCGAAAGTACCACGTGCCCCATAGATGGCAGCCGAGGCGGCATCTTTCAGGACAGACACGCTGGCGATATCGTTCGGGTTCAACATCGAGGGATCGCCTTCCACACCGTCGATCAGGACCAGCGCACTACCCCCCTGTCCGATCGAAGTCGTACCGCGGACATTATAACTTGCCGAGCGGGTCGGCTTGCCGTCGGTCAATTGGATATTCAGGTTGGGGATCGAACCTTGCAGGGCCTGTGTCACGTTGGGAACGGAACGATTGTCAAACACTTCGCTGGTCACCTGCTCGACGGCTCCGGTAAGGTTCACTTTTTTCTGCGTGCCGTAGCCGACCACGACCACTTCGTCCAGCGTCTGCGTATCTTCTATCAAGACCACTTTCAGCTCCTTCTCTCCTTTCAGTGTGATTTCTTTCGGAATATATCCGATAAAAGAGATGGTTAACACAGCGTCAGGGGCTACTTCCAGCGAAAACTTCCCGTCAATATCGGTCACCGTCCCGTTAGTCGTTCCCTTTTCCACTATATTGGCTCCGATAACGGGTTCTCCGTATCCATCCACAATCGTGCCTGTCAGATGATACGTTCCCTGCTGGGTTACGCTTATGATTCCGCCCGGATTGGTGGAACTGATTACAGGAAATCCCTGTAATGCACTTGCGACACATAGTAAACCCGCAAGCCGGGTCACTCTACTCTTAATCTCCATGATTGTCCTTTTTGTGTTAAAACAAATATATTTTTACCTATTAAAACCACTGCAAAGGAACAACCGGAGTATTAAACCGCTGTTTACTATCAATTACAATAATGTTACAGAACCAATTCCCTGAACAGTATCTCCAACGTTCGGTCCAAGTCGTCGGAGAAGCCCGGATGCGGACGCGAAGTCTGGATAGATGCGCTCCGCACGGCCGTCAGCCAGCGGAACCGTTCTGGAATGTCCAGGGCGGCGATAGGACCACCCTCTTTTGTACCGGAGCAGATTTTATCGAAAACATGCAGATTGGCAAACAACGATTCACGGTCCAACTCAGAAGAAAACAGATTCAACTTGTCCTCATCTACCTTATAGAGCGCCTTGATATACTTCGCTCTTTTCGAGAACAGAATAATTCCCACATTGAAGAACTCCTCACGCTCTACCCTGGGGACCAGACGGATAACGGCATATTCATATAAGTGCTTTCCTTGCATCTTGTGCTTCTTTTATAAATGTTTCGGAATGTGCCAGTCTCTCACATAAGAACCGGATATAAATCTCTCTTATCTCTTGAGGCATACCGGGGCTTTCGCTCCAATGCAACCAGTCGTCGGGAATCAAAGCCACGATCTCCCGAATTTTTTCCTCCGTCAGCAGACGTCTCATATCGGCATTCGCCTCCTCCAGCCCGGAAGCTTCGGGCAACAGCACGTGATCTTTGATCTGCACGAACGGACTTACGGCATGCTTTTGCCAATTCACCCATGAATAATGGAAATAAAGCGAAGCGCCATGATCGATCAGCCACAGTTCCTTATGCCATATCAGCATATTGGTATTCCGGAATGTGCGGTCTACATTGGTCAGGAATGCGTCCAACCACACGATGCGGGATGCCAATTCAGCCCCGACCTTCATCACTACCGGGTCAAAAGTAAGAGCTCCCGACAGAAAATGCAGCCCGAGGTTCAATCCCCGGCTACCCTGCAGCAAATCCTGGATTTCCTCATCACCTTCGGTACGCCCGAAAGCCTCGTCCAGATTCAGAAAGACCAGTTCGGGAACCCGGAAACCAAGTGCACGAGCTATCTCGCCGCCAACCAGTTCGGCAATCAGCGCTTTCGTCCCGTGGCCTGCCCCGCGAAACTTCACGACATATTTAAACTCGTCATCAGCTTCCGCCAATGCCGGCAAAGACCCGCCTTCCCGAAGAGGCATGATATAGCGTGTCACATTCTCTGTTCGTAATTCCATCACATTCCAATTATTTGAAGATAAAGATACATGTTCTTTTTAAACAAACGAAGATTGACTGCACACTATCTGTTTGTTTTTTCACCATAATCCGCAAATCACCTTCACCAATCACTGACAGCCTGCCAAATGCTGGACTATAGAAATAAATATGCTCTCCCCTATCCTCAAAAAATTAAAAGAGGAACTGACAAATATAAAAGACAAAAAAACGACCTTACCCAAAAATGATTAAGTAAGGCCGTTAACGATACGTTAAATTCATAACATCGTCATCTGCCTCATGCGGGCTTATCATAACATTGGACCTTATTGTACGGTTTGTTCAAGTATCCATTAGTCTAAATCGAAACACTATAGCATTTATTTTGATTTTCTACCCCACTTTTTGCAAATTACCCGCAAGGGTAATATTTTTTAAGAAACAACTATTTTATCAATCAATTAATAATCAATCACATAGTATCCTTTTGCGATTTAAGGAGGATATTGTCATTTTTTTATTGTGAAAGCGACTGCCTGTCTATCAACATCACCAGCACCCCGACCGGGCCGTGTACACCCAATACAAGGGCCTGTTTGATATCGGCTGTTTTGGAAACGATACGGGTTGCGAAAGGATCAGAACTAAACAGGGTGAAGTCAGTCCCGATGCTCACCTTCACCCTTATACACATTGATAATCAAAAATGTTTCAGAAGATGGTGAAGCCAAAACATAACAAGACCTGTCATATGAAAAATAAAAAGGGGAAAAGCTTCCCCCTATAAACAATTAAAGGCTGTCTCACGACAACCCCTAACCAACTTTGTTAACCTTAAATCTAATACTATTATGAAAAAACCACAATGCAAAGATACATGCGCTAAGTCCGTTTGTCAAGCCTTTTACAGACAATATATGTTAAGCCCGGAAGAGCTTTGCGGTAAAAAGTGTTACAAAGGGCAAAACTTTATACAATGACATCAAATTCTGCTAAAATTAACATTTTAGGCTCTCTTTTTTAAAGAGAAAGACGCTCTTTCAAGAGCTTATAACCGGCATTACTTGCCCGCAAACAAACTCCGCTTTTCAAACGGACCTGGTAATTCTCTTTCCCGAACAGCTCCACTCGTAAAATCTGTTCGGTATTGACAATGCAAGAACGGTGAATCCGCACAAACAGAGCAGGCGGAAGATGTGTCTCAAAATATTTCATCGTCTGTTCCTTCACATACTGGCCTCCCGGAGTAAAAAGCGTCACATAATCACCTCCGGCTTGCATGTATAAGAGTTCTTCGAGATGGATAATATGAATGCGAGAACCGTCTTTTACCGATACGCGATCCAGAAAAGTCTCATCTACGGGAATCGCCTCTTCTTGTCCCTTACCTAGCTCGGTCCCGGATATCTCCTCTAAATCCGGTTCATCGGCCCGGTTCATCCGATACCATTGCAACAGGATAATCCAGCATAATATACCCAATACCAAGCGGAGGGAAACACTATCCATAAAGTCACCGGCATTTCCCTGTTCCAAAAGAACTTGTAGCTCAAAGGCTCCTGCCAAACTGATCGCCTGAACCAATACCGCCAATGCAATTTGTATTTGCCATGCATGGATAGTTCCGTCAACATACCCGTACAGGAAACCGGCGACAGCCAATAATCCGACAGAAACCAGACCATCCAGACAGGCCATCCATATCCCCTCTCCTCCATAACAGAACAGGAGCCATGAATACATCATCCAGACCACAACCGCCAAGGAAATCCCCACCACGCGATTGATGACCGACTCTATAAATGGATGCGTCCGCATAAATCAACTTTTAAACTCGATACCTCCGAAAGAAACTTTTCCCCTCACGATCAAAGCGTGTTCCTTGTCTATCTCCACAGACGAATTATAGCGTTTATCGTCACATCCTCCGATAAGTGCATCGATCTGCGTCTGCAAATTCCAGTCCGACGGCAAATAAATCTCGACCCCTCCAAAAGAACAGTCAATATCTATAAATGTCCGGGGAGCGGCCAGTTTGCTCCGCCGTAAATCCAGGACAGTTCCGCCAAACACATTTCTAATCCGTGCTCCCCTGAACACCGGGTCCAGGACAATCTGCTGAACCGATCCGAAAGTGTTGTCCGATACGACAAAACCGTCTTCAGAGCTATATACTTCCTTTACATACTCCGGCCTTCTACCATCCCAATGGCCATTAAAGCGGTGACGTTTCGGTTTAAAAAGAATCATGATTCCCACCAAAATAAGCAATACCGGCCAGAACATCCCGATCCATTCGTTCTCTACCCCGCTTATCTCCGGCAACAGAAAATAAGTTCCTATGGCAATCATTATCATTCCCCCGAAGAAATGCCGTTTAATCAGATTGACAACGCCGACCACGATCAGCAGCATCTGCCAGGAAACCAGGATATCGAACAGGTCAGAGTCTATTACCCCGAAATTCCGCCCAAGAAACAACAGACCTACTATGATAAATACAGCAGCCGTTACAACCGTATTCAGTTTACTGTGGCTGGGACAACCACCTCTGACAAAATCCCCTTGTTGATTCGTTCTCATACTCGTACATTTTTAATTTGTTGCAAAACTACCCTCACACAATCGCTTACACAACAGAAAAGCGGCCAGTAGCAGCTAAATCCCGGCGAATAGCGGAATACTCCCGATAAAAAAGCATTGATAGCCTCCCCAAAGATATTCATTCGACCTTTGTCAATGCTCCAAAATTCCATATATTTGCAATGTTCGGAGGAACTATTTGAGAAAAGTTAAAAGTGCTTCACTTTGTCGAAATCGCCAGTTTTGACCACCACGAAGCACAAGCAATCGCTATATCAGTGGGTTTGCTTGTCTATGTGGTAGAGGTTTCTGGCGATACCTGACAAAGTATAGGCAACAGCCCACTGTTTTTTTGGCTGTCTACAAAAACTTTCATTCTCAATCCAACCGAAATAACGATCCATATAAAAAATATGAAATGAATACCGAATATGAAATCATCGAAGGCCTGAAAGCGGGCTACGAAGAAGCATACAAATACATATACGATCGGCAATACAAAATACTTTGTATCATCGCGAAAGAATATGTAGATGATACTTTCACCGCAGAGATGATTGTAAGCGATGTCATTTTTGCCCTATGGAAAAACCGGAAAGAAATAGACATCAACCTTTCGTTACGCAGTTATCTGATTAAGGCTGTCCGTAACCGGTGCCTGAATTATCTTGCCCAACTGAACAAAAGAGAAGATGTCCGTTCCCATATCGGGAATCTGTTGGAAAAGGAACAGATCCATTACGAGGAACAACATGGCTATCCACTGTCCAACCTGATAGAAAAAGAACTCGACGTCAAAATAAATAACTGCATAAACAATTTACCCGCACTTACCCGGCGCATATTCTGCCTGAGCCGTTTCAAAAACCTCAAATATGAAGAGATCGCTCAAGAGGTCAACGTTTCCGTCAATGTAGTCAAATATCACATCAAGTCTGCCCTATCTCATTTACGGGAAGAATTAAAAGACTATTTACCCTTGTTTCTACTTATTTTTTTCCCTTTCGGAAAATAAATCCGTTTTTCATTTACCCTAAATCTTTTCCGGCTTGTCTTATTTATACAAGCAGAAAAGATGGACACACAAAATCAACATAAAGAGCATTGGTTAAATCTCATAATCGACCGGCTGACAGAGACGATATCGGAAGACTCCGACTTGTGCCTGCAGGAATGGATTGATGCTTCTGATGAGAACAGCCGATATTTCAGAAATATGGAACAGCTCTGGGATTCAATGGAGGTTGTCCGCGAAGGAGAACAATACGATTCAGACCGTGCTTTTTTGCTCTTTCAACAACGTGTCCGGGCAGAGAGCACGATAAACACACGGAAATCGTTCACCTTAAAGAAAGTGTTGTCATATGCAGCCATCCTGATCTCATTCATTGTCCTCAATTATCTGACCTATCAATATTACATTCATTCCTCAGATCAGAATATTATCCGATTGTCAGAAATCGCAGTTCCCAATGGTTCAAAAACAAAACTGACATTACAAGACGGGACGAAAGTTTGGCTGAATGCAGGTTCAAAAATCCAATATGACTCCGATTTTGGAAAGAAGAACCGCCTGCTCAAATTATCAGGTGAAGCCTACTTGGAAGTGGCAAAAGATGAAGACTGTCCTTTTATTGTCGACGCAGGAGAAGTCAAAGTGAAAGTATTGGGTACTTGCTTTAATGTAAGAGCCTATAAAGATAACGAAGAAATAAAAGTCGCTTTGCTAAGGGGCTCTGTCGAAATGGAAACAAATAATGGGGATATGTTGAAATTGGTTCCTAAAGATATCGCCCACTTCAATATACAGACAAAAGAAACCGGCATTTGCCATAACACCGGATACTCCCAAAATTGTATCGGATGGATTGATAACAAGTTTATATTCAACGGGGAAAGTTTCGAACAAATCACAAAAATATTGGAAAGGACCTTCAACGTAAAAATAAACATTCACAAAGAATCCATCAAAAAACGTTGTTTCATTGGCGACTTCGTTAATAACGAAACAATCGAACAAATATTTAAAGTCATGTCATCTAATGAGAAATTCACCTATACGATAAAAGGAAATATCATAGACGTCTATTAAATTCATATTTGTGTTTAATCTTAAATAATCATTTGCCTATGAAGTAGTACAACAAAAAAACAGAACCGGAGAATGCTGCAACACTCTCCGATCCCGAGAATAGATTTAAATTTCTGATTACTAACTTTAAATCCGATACAAATGTATAAAAAATATCAGGATATAGGAAAATTATACCCGCTTATATGCAAGAATAAGGTCTTGAATATCATGAAAATATCAATTCTGCTACTTCTGTTTGGAATATTTTCTGTCTCAGCTACAGGATATTCACAGGAAGCCCGAGTCTCCATTACAGTAAATAACACGACAATCAATGAAGTTTTCACTGAAATCAAAGCTCAGACAAACTATTCATTCTGGTTTGATGTAAAAGATGTCGACATCGACCGTAAAGTTTCTATTCATGTAGAAAACGAAACGGTCAAATCTGTCTTATCAACCATATTGAAAGGGCAAGGTCTTGGTTTTGAACTAAAAGGAAATCATATCATTATTGTTAAAAAAGAGGTATTAAACCAATCAGCAGGAACCGGGTTACCTCAACAAAACAAAAAAATATCCGGTGTCATTAAAGATGAACACGGAGAGCCCATAATAGGAGCAAATGTCGTCGTCAAAGGTTCTACCATCGGTAATATTTCCGACCACGAAGGTCGATTTACATTAGAAGTTCCGGAGAACTCTATCCTTACGGTATCCTATATCGGATATTTGTCACAAGAGATCAAAGTCGGCAAAAAAAATATATTTAACATCACCTTGGCCGAAGACTCCGAAAACTTAGATGAAATCGTTGTAATCGGATACGGGACAATGAAAAAATCCGATTTGACAGGTGCTGTCTCCAGTGTAAAAGGAGATAAGATTTCGGCGATTGCCTCGACCGATATTACTGATATCCTACAAGGAAAAGTTGCCGGTATGAACATCACATCTTCCTCCAAAGTTGACGAATCCGGTTCTATCCGTATCCGTGGCAATCGTTCACTGAATGCGAGTAATGATCCGCTGGTTATCGTAGACGGAGTCCCCGGACGTATGGAAGCTGTTAACACCAATGACATAGAGTCGATAGAAGTATTAAAAGATGCAGCCAGTACAGCCATATACGGTTCGAGAGGGGCAAACGGGGTAATTCTGATCACGACGAAGAAAGCGAAAGAGCAGCAAACCCGTATTTCGTATAGCGGTTACATCGGTATCAGCGTACCTAATTTAGTAAAAATGCAAAGCGGAGACGAATATATTCAGTTCCGCCGCGACGGTTATAGGTACAGAAACGGATGGGATCAGCCATTTGCAGACGAAGATGTATTCGAACCGGCCGAATTAGCAGTCATCAAAAGCCGCGATTTTACAGACTGGATCGATTTGTTGTATCGAAACGGTCAGACACAAAGTCATTATATTGGTCTCAGTGCCGGAAATAAAACAACCAAATTACATCTTGGATTAAACTATACCAAAGATGAGGGTTATTCCAAAATAAATTTCAAAGACAAATATAATATCACATTGAATCTCGACCATGAAATCAATAAATACGTGTCAGTCGGATTATCCGCCCGCTTACAAAGAAATAATAGCCAGGGTATGACGAAATTCGAGGAAAAGCTGCAATACATGACTCCACTCGCAAAACCTTACAACGAGGACGGAAGCCTGAATTATTATCCGGCACCACAGAATACATCCGGCTATAACGTATTAGCCAATTATGGCAAAGACAACTATACGAATGAATTTATTAAAAACGCGGCATACCTCACCGGTTATATCAATATCCGTTTTTCAAAATATTTGAATAACAGGGCGAATATCTCCTATAACATCATTGACCGAAAGAATGGTTATTTCTTTGGAGAAAATTCATATGAGCGGAAAGGCACAGTACCTCTCGCCGGGAAAAAATATCAGAATGAAGTGGAATATACTTTCAACGATATCATTTCCTACGATAAGAACTTCGGTAAGCATCATCTTGTTCTGGACGGAGTCTTTGAAGCAACCGGATATACGAAAGAGACAGGAGACATGAGTGGCGAAAACCAGCCGGTGGCTTCGACATCGTTTCACAACTTGGGGACTGCCGCTGAAAACCTGCAAATCGGAAGTTCATACCAACATTGGACTTTGGCATCTTTCCTGGCACGTGCACGTTGGGATTATCAAGGCAAGTACTATGCCAACATCGCTATGCGTACAGATGGTTCATCCCGGTTGGCAGCAGGGAACCAATGGGCCTTTTTCCCATCGGGAGGTGTTGCCTGGCGTATCTCGGAAGAAGAGTTCTTCGGAAAAAGAGAATGGCTTAATTCTCTGAAATTAAGAGCCTCCTACGGAGCTGTAGGAAACTCTGCCATCGATCCTTACCAGACGATTGCCGGATTAAGCAAATATGATTACCTGTTTGGAGAGGATGCCGGAAACAAATTTTTCGCTTATCGGCCTTCTATGATTCCAAATAAAGATTTAGGATGGGAAATTTCGCGTACGGCAAACTTCGGAGTGGATTTTGGCTTGTGGAACAATCGTATATCCGGTTACATTGAGGGTTATATCACCAAAACAAGTGATTTGCTAATGGAACGTACGTTGCCATTTTTCACCGGCTTCTCCAAGGTTTGGCAGAATATCGGTAAAACCGAAAATAAAGGTATCGAACTAAATATCCAAGCAAATACGTTGAAGACTAAATCATTCTCTTGGGAAACAACTGTAACTTTTGCCCGCAATTGGAATAAAATCACGGAATTGCTGGGAGGTGGCGACATTCGCAACAATTCATGGTTTATAGGCAAACCTCTGCAAGTACATTACAACTATGAGATGATAGGAGTATGGCAGTTAGGCGAAGAAAAGGAAGCACAGAAATATGGTGCTATCCCTGGAGACATCAAAGTTAAAGATCAGAATAATGACGGTTCGATCGGAGAGCTGGACAAAGTAATATTAGGACAGAAAGATCCAAAAATCATCGCATCTTTACTGAACTCATTCCGTTTCGGTGCTTTTGATGCATCCATCAATCTGAACATGAATTTCGGAAGCCTGATCCATCCTAATACCTATGCCAGCTTAATCACACGTGACGGACTGCGATGGATGCCGTCCAACTTCAAATACTGGACACCCGACAATCCGACAAACGAATATACCCGTGCAGATAAACTAAGCGGATATGATCCATTCGCCGGTACAGGTGGCTACATGAAGGGGGATTATATCAAAATTCAGGATATAACGTTGGGGTATGATTTCAGCAAAATAATGCCGAAAAACTGGAAGATTTTACGGGCACGGCTTTATGCACAAGTCCGGAATCTCGGATATATCTATAAAGCATGTAAAAATGACGTAAGCCCGGAAGCTCCCGATTTTGACTATAATATTCCGACAACTTATACAATGGGAATAAATATTGACTTTTAAACTGTAATAAATTATGAAACTAAAATATTGGACCTTTATAATCGCATTATATGCAGGCAGCCTATGTTCCTGTTCCGATTTTCTTTCCGAAGACCCAAAAGGAAATATCACCACCAACTATTCGGAAACGGAAGAAGGTTGTGAACGGTTGGTTCTGAGTTTATATAATACGCACCGCGATTTCCTCGAAAGACTTTACCTGTTCGGCTCGATGGGAGCAGATGAGCAGTTAGTTGCCGTAAATGGAAATGACTGGCGTTATTTCGGAGAATATTTCGATACCCAGATGATAAACAATGGCTGGAACCGAGATTTCTGGAAACAATTGTATAACTCTCTCAATGTTGCGAACCTGGCAACCGAGATCATTGAAACAGCAGAGATCAAAGATGAAAGCAGACGGGCTGAACTTCGTGCAGAAGCACACGCACTACGCGCTTTTTATTTCTGGATCATCACGGAAACCTATGGAGATGGAGCACATTTCACGACAGAAAGTACTGCCGGTGTCAAAACAATTGGATATCAACCCGGCGTTGCAACTTTCTACAAACAAATGCTGGAAGATCTCAACATTGCCGCTACCGGATTGAAGCTGCCACAAAACAGCCAATGGGGACGCATGAATGAAGGAATACGCAAATTCATCTTAATGAAAGTATTGATGTCGTTGGCCGGTTATCCGGACGATGTGATTTCTGCTGCCGGATACACAAAAGAGCGTTGCTACACAGATGCTCTTGCTTTGACAAAATCGTTGCGGTCTGACTATAATTACAGATTGCTGGACGATTATACACAGATATTCGATGTTGACAATCAGGTTAATGACGAAATTATCTGGTCTGTACAATATTCGACTGACAAAACCTATAATGGCGGAGGTGAAAACGGACTTCACCGCTACGGTGTCGGTTGGTACAACAAATCTGCTGTCGACAACAAAGCAATCACAACCTTATGGAGCCATTCCCTATATTATGGGCGAGAATATCGCTGGACTATGCCATCCTTATTTATGATTCAAAATTTCAACGAATACGATAAGCGTCTTTATGGCTCATTACAAGAATACTGGTGCTGGATCCCGACAGATTGGAATCAAAAGCCTGTTTACTCCGACACAGTCCTAATCCGCCATTTCCGCTCTGTGACAGACGAAGAAGTAGCAGCCGGACGACGGAGAGGGGAGACTCATCCATTAGGGCATGAACTGTTTGTTGAAGGATTGAACCACATGTACAATCTACAAACAGGGGAGCCTACGATGAACGGACGCTCCTGCTACCATACCAATCTGAAACTATTGGATTCATCCCGAGAATTTGCAAAAGATGAAAAAGGTCACAAAGATTTTATCTGGTTTCGTTTAGGTGAAGTATATTTGTCCCAAGCAGAGCTATACATGTATATGGGACAAAAAGAGGAAGCTGCTAAAGTCATTACGGAATTGCGGAAAAGGGCATTGACCGAAGGGCACGAAGAGGCATTGAAAGTCACACCCGATATGATTACGCTCGATTTTATCCTTGATGAGTATATGCGCGAATTAAGTATGGAAGGTTTCAGGTGGTACACATTGAAACGCACCGGCAAATTGCTGGAACGCGCATTGAAATACAATCCGGATGTCAAAGATAAAATGAAGGCCTATCATGTCACCCGTCCGATTCCTCAGAATGAAGTGGATGTCGTCACGAATAAAGACGAATTCCACCAGCTACCGGAATATGATAAATAATTTTAAAACACTTAATATCATTTACTATGCATAACACAACAAACCAAATGTCAAGAAGACATTTTCTTGCAACAACAGGAGCGATTGCCGGAACGGCCTTGCTCAATCCCTTATCTGACATAAAAGCAGAAGCTGCCGGTATTGCAACACCGACAGGTAAAAAGCTTCGGATCGCACTCGTCGGGACAGGGGGCCGAGGGACATCTATGTGGGGAAGGGACATCCTGAAAAGTTATCCTGATTATCTTGAATTCGTAGGCCTTTGTGATAAAAACGAAGGACGTGTTGAAACTGGCAAACGCATCATCGGCACTTCCTGTCCGACATATACCGACTTTGAGAAAATGATGAACGAGACAAAGCCGGATGTATTGATTGTCACGACAATGGACAGCACACACCACCAATTCATTATCCGGGGAATGGAGTTGGGAGCCGATATTATCACAGAAAAGCCGATGACGACCGATGAAAAGAAAATCCAGGCGATTCTGGATGCTGAAAAGCGGACGGGGAAGACATGCCGGGTCACATTCAACTACCGTTATTCCCCTCACCGGGCAAAAATATGGGAACTGCTTCGTGCCGGAGAAATCGGTGATATCACTTCCGTCGACTTCCACTGGTACTTGGACACTTCACACGGAGCCGACTATTTCCGCCGCTGGCACAGACTTGTTGAATGTAGCGGTTCGTTATGGGTACACAAAGCCAGCCATCATTTCGACCTCCTAAACTGGTGGATCGACAGTGATCCCGAGAGTGTGTATGCGCTTGGAGATCTCAACCATTATGGGAAAAATGGAACCATACGGGCAGAAAATTGCCGTACATGCCCTCATACCGACAAATGCAAATTCTTCTTTGACATCACCAAAAACAAGAACTACATGGAATTGTATGTGGCCAATGAAAAATACGACGGTTATCTGCGCGACGGTTGTGTGTTCAAAAAGGATGTAAGCATCTTCGACAAGATGGCGGCAACAATCAAATATAAAAATGGTGTACAAGTAGCCTATTCATTGACAACCTATTCTCCATACGAAGGTTACCGGATTGCGTTCAACGGAACAAAAGGCCGCATGGAAGCTTGGATCCAGGAATCCAGACCGACATCGGATGCCAATTATGACGAAATCGTTTTATTCAAGAATTTCAATAAGCGGCAATATATCCAGATTCCGTTCGGGACATCCGGACATGGCGGCGGGGATGCATTATTAAAAGATCAGATATTCTTGCCTAATATTGACGATCCGTTCCAACAGTGTGCAAACACCCGAGACGGTGCTTTGGCTTGCCTGGTCGGAATTGCAGCCCGCAACAGCATAGCATCCGGACAACCTGTAAAAATCGCGGACTTAACTTCGATCCAACCACAGGAAAAGAAGCTGTATAAACGTATCTTATAAATATTCAAAGAAGATGTCAAACTGCCCTGTCCCCGTGTCACACGCGGGACAGGGCAATTTTGGTTCTTCCTTTTAACCTATTTTGATTCCTTTTACTCCATGAACAAACTGATTCTACTTATCCTCTTCTCTCTATCCTATTGCAGTTATGTAATAGGTCAGGATTCACACATACATTTTATAGAGAAGCCCGATTCACAAAAAATAAGCATATACATAGATCAAGTTCTCTTTACAGAATTTCTTTACTCCGACACTTTATATAAACAAGTCCTTTATCCTATCTATACTGCATCCGGTACCGAAATCACTCGCGGCTATCCCGCCCGCCCGAAAGCCGATGAACAGACAGACCATCCTCACCAGATGGGGTTATGGTTTAGCTTCGGAGATATCAATGGATTGGATTTCTGGAATAATTCGAATCGCATTCCCTATGATAAAAAAGAACAGTACGGCATTATCCGGTTTGCCGGCATCAAGAATATAAACGAGAAAGAAAACAAATTTACAGTTGAAGCAGATTGGACAAACCACGATGGATATATTCTACTAAAAGAAAAAACCACCTACGCATTCACCGGTAAGCCACACGAAAGAGGTATTCAGCGAACCACTACACTGACTGCTTTCAAAGATTCTATTTTCATTACGGAAAATAAAGAAGGCTTACTCGGTATGCGTTTAGACCGAAATCTTGAAGCCGACATTTCCGGGATCTATCAAAATAAAGAAGGAGACACCGGTGACGATGTTTGGGGAAAACGTTCGGCTTGGGTTGTTTTAAACGGGAAAATAAAAGACGAGAAAATATCGATAGCTCTCATAGACCATCCTGAAAATCCCAATTATCCGGGTTGGTCGCATGCACGTGGATACGGCCTGTTTGCGATTAATAACTTAGGAGGACAGTGTTTCGATAAACAAGCGGAAAAAGTTCAAATCCTGCTAAAAGAGGGGGATTCCATCACTTTTACCCACCAAATTATGATAAAGGACGGAGGTTATCTTTCCAATCAGGAAATAGAAAAGGTTCCTGCACCACAGAAACCCCTATAAACAATTAAAGGCTGTCTCACGACAACCCCTAACCAACTTTGTTAACCTTAAATCTAATACTATTATGAAAAAACCACGATGCAAAGATACGGGCTTTTCCCAATTTGTCAATAGTTAAAATGCTAATTTGTGTTGTAAAGCATATAAGAAAAACTAATTCCTAAAAAAGTAAAGAAAATATGCAACCGTAATATGTCCCTGCTCGTCTATAAAAGAAAACAAACGAAAATATAATAAGACATGAAAACAAAAGCTTTTTTCTTTATGGTTTGTATCTGGTTACTGGCAACGAACGGATTTGCCCAGAATACAATAAAAGGAAACGGGAACATTATCACAAAAGAAATTTCCATATCCGATTATGATGAAATTTCATATGTGGGAAAAGTAAACATCGAATATGAACAATCCAATGCATCTCCTTCCTTTAAGATAACGATAGACGAAAACATACTGCCCCACCTCAACATAAAAGTAAAAGGTAAGAAATTGATCATACAACCCAAAGACGAAAAGAAAGTCTTGAACGGAAGATCATACGGGCTCAATCTCCAACCGACCGTATGCGAGATAAAAACCAACTCCCGTGAACTGAAAGAGATAAACGCAATAGGAGGTGGAGAGTTTGTTGCCAAAAGTCCTCTTAAAGGTGATAAACTGGATATCAGTATTGCCGGAAGCAGCACAATAAACTTTGATAAGCAGCTGGAAGCACGCAAAATCAACTTCAGTGTGGCAGGATCAGGAGACATCAACGCAACCAAACTGAAAGTAGACAACCTGGATTGCAGCGTGGCTGGCAGCGGTTCCATCCTCCTCAAAGGAGAGGCTGAAAGAGGGGATCTGAGCGTAGCCGGCGGCGGGGATATCAGTGCTTTCGAATGTGTCCTTCGGAAAGCGGAATGTAGCGTAGCCGGTGGTGGCGATATTGAAGTACACGCATCCGAACAATTGGATGCCAGTATAGCCGGTGGTGGCCACATACGATATGAAGGAAACCCGGAGCTCAGTAAAAGCGTCGTAGGCGGAGGTTCGATCAAAAAGAATTAGCATTTCTATAAAATTCATCCTACATTTGTAACCTAAGTGTGACAAACACGTCTATAAGTATAACATAAAGAAGACAGACATGAAAACAAAAGGTTTACTAATGATCGTTTTCCTGATAGGAATGTTTTTCTCTGCCCAGGCAGCAGACCATGTAAAAGGAAACGGAAAGCTTTCAACCAAGAAAATAACGATCGACGACTTCAATGCCATCAAGTTCGACGGGGTGATCGACTTCAACTACGAGCAGTCGGAGTCTACTCCGCATATCGAAATAACCGTAGATGAAAACCTGCACCCGTACGTGGACATCGACATCAAAGACCGTGTTCTTACCGTCGGATTCAAGGGGGCAAAAGTCGATCATTTCACCAAATTCATCGTCAAGACCAACTCCAAATGGCTGAAAGAAGTAAAAGCTTCCGGCAATGCGAATTTCATGGCCAACAGCCCATTGACAGGTGACGAGTTGAAAATCAACGCAAACTCCAACTGTCTCGTCCAACTAAAGCAAAAAGTCGAAGTCGGCAAGCTCGACCTGAACGTGTCCGGTAGTGCCAATATGGTCGTGAATGAACTAAAAACCGACAAGCTGGAATGCAGCATTAACGGCTCCGGTACGATCAACCTGAAAGCAGGAAACGCCGAAGAAGCAGACTATAACATCACGACTGATGGTGAAATCATGGCTTTCGGGATAGCAGTGCCCGAAGTGAACTGTAAAATCACAGGTAAAGGTTCCGCCCAGATCCATCCGACCAACAACCTGAAAGCAACAATCGTAGGAAAAGGGAATATCCGCTATAAAGGTCCGACAGCCGTACAACAGAAAGTCATCGGCAAAGGGACCGTTGAAGAAGTAAAATAAATATGAAAATGAAATTATCTTTATTAGCACTCTCCTGCATCCTTATCGTGATGTCGGGTTGTTCCCGTATCATCAAAGGAGACGGAAAAGTGGAAGAGAGGAGTGTACCCGTCGAAGAGTACGAAGAGTTGTCTATCGCCTGCCCAACCGGGAAGATCTATTATAACCAATCAGAAGAAACATCCACTCTCTTGGTCACGACAGACCTCAACATATATGATATGCTGAATATATATGTATCGGGCAAGACATTAGTCATCAAGCTCAAAGACACCTATAAAGATAAGTTCATTTGGCCATCTGAATTTACGATCCATGCAAGCTCCCCCAAAATGAAAGAAATCGACCTTGCCGGTAAGGCCGAGGTCAATCTGAACGGTCTTTTCACAGCGGAAAAGCTGGATATATCAGTAGCAGGATCGGGAAAAATCAATCTGAACGACTCGGTTTTAGTAGACCGACTTTCTACAAGCATAGCCGGAAGTTCCTCCATCAAAGGAAAAGCACTGAATGTAGGAACCTTGCATAGCGAGGTCGCCGGATCAGGAAGATATGAGCTGGGAGGCACAGCCCAAAAGGTTTCAATCGAGATTGCCGGAAAAGGGACAATCAAAGCATACGACCTGAAAGCCAGGAATGTATCTTGTGAAGTAGCTGGTTTCGGAATATTCCAAGTATACGCAAGCCAATCTCTGAATTTGGAAGCTGCCGGACTCGCCAAGTTGAGCTACAAAGGCAACCCAAGCCTTTCGACGGAGGGGATTGTGATGACAAGGAAAGCAGACTGACTCACAGCCAGCCTTCCTTCCTATACCATTCTATGCTTTCTTCCAGGCCACGGCGTAACGGGTAAGCCGGGACGAAGCCCAATTCATCCTGAAGCGGCGTAACATCACAAATCCAGTTACGCTGTTTCAGGATTATATATTTATCTGTATTCAATGTCATACTCTTCTTCAGTAGCTTGCCTATCCATTCGGACCCTTGGCAGGCTATATGCACCAGTCTCATTGGAATACGGGCATGCAGAACATGTTTCTTCCGCAGGATTTCCTGTATCATCCGGGCGAACGATTCATCTGTATAGACATCACCGTCCGCCACAAAATAATGGCGGTTCCGGACAGCCTCATTTTCCAAAGCAAGGAAAGCAACGGTAGCCAGATCCTTTACATATATAAAAGTAATACGCTGAGGCGTAAAACCGACAGCAAAATCAAAACCGGACTTTATACTTTTAATCTCCATGAAATAATCTTTCTCGCCCGGCCCATACACTCCTGTCGGACGCAGGATCACATACGGGAAATAAGACTGATGCCGCAAATAATTCTCCGCCTCCAGCTTGCTCTTTCCATAGTCTGTATCGGGCAATTGAGGATCATCCAGAGAGATGGGGCGGAACGTTTTCTCGTCTCCACGCCCGTAGCTGCTCAAGCTGCTCATCAGAAGAAATTTCTCCGGTTTGCAACCCGATGTGGCAAGCGCCTCGATCAGGTTAGCCGTATTCTGGGCATTGATACGATAAAAGTTCCTTTTATCAAGTGTCTTCGTCAGTCCGGCGTTATGGATCACATAATCCCAAGGGCCATGCTCCCGGACAAAATCAGCCAACTGGACAGTCAATGACTCACGGTCGGAATATTTCAAATCAATAAAACGAATCCGTTTATCCTGCAAATTCGCACGACTACTTGTCGAACGGACACCCGCCCAGGTTTCATATCCCCGTTCAAGCGCCTCCTTCACCAGGAAACCACCAATAAAACCACTGGCCCCCGTAATCAATATCTTTTTCATAATTGTCAATTATCAATTGTCAATTCTTCTTAATGTAATAGGTATAGTAATACAGCAACAGGCCGATCCAGTTCAAAACGACAATAGTCAGTATCCAAAGAATCTTCTGTCCACGACTGATGAAAGGATTTTGCCTCACAGCGGTAATACCGAATATAAGAACAGCGATACCGGCAATATATCCGACTTCCGGCAAGCCTATCAAACAAAGATTACTCATGTTCGTGTTTTTTCAAAACCCGATGCGGCAGATCTCCATGTCCGATCAGTTCTATCGGGCAGGCATATTTCTCGCCCAGCCACTCTTCGGACACATCCGCTCCGGGATGGTAATGTAATGTTTCGTTTACACAAGCAATGTTTTTCACCATCGCCAATACAGTTCCGATATCATGCGAAACCAGAATGATCGCACTCTCCTTATTGATCTCATCCAGGAGTTTATAGAAATGAGACTCGAACCGCTTGTCTACATATGAGTTCGGCTCGTCTAAGATCAGCACCTGCGGACGGGAGACAATGGAACGTCCCAACAACACACGTTGCAATTGTCCGCCGGACAGCTCGCCGATCGCCCGGCCCGCCAAATCTTCCAACCCCATTTTTCCAAGTACCTCCTCCACTCGCTGTTTCTGGCTTGCACTGTAAGAACGGAACAGCGGCTTTTCTGAAGCCAACCCCGAAGTCACCACCTCGCGCACGGAGATCGGGAACTTCTTATCAATGTTGTTCAACTGAGGAAGATAACCGATCCGAAGAGAAGGGACCATCTGTCCGTCCTCATAAAAGCGGATCGTACCGGAAACAGGCGGCAACAAGCCGAGTATAACCTTCAGCAAGGTCGTCTTCCCTCCTCCGTTCGGTCCGATAATACCCAAGAAATCACCTTTCCAAACCGTCAAAGAGATATCCCGCAATACGGTTTTATTACCGTAGGCGGCCGTCACATGTTCTATGTCAATCAGTTTCTCCATCAGCCAATGCTTTCGCTATATGAATCAGTTCCGTATTCCAATGATAATCCAGCGGGTTGATTTTCACGAGCCGGCAACCTGTTTCTTTCGCAATCAGTTCGGCATTTTTCTGATCGAACTCCTGCTGGATAAAAACAACTTTCGTATGGTGTTCCTTCGCCGTCATTACCAATTGCTTCAACTGGGCAGGTGAAGGTTCTTTCCCATCCATCTCGATACAAAGTTGGACGAGGTTGAATTCATCGGCAAAATAAGTCAAAGCAGGATGATAGATGATAAAAGTACGGTCGGTCAACGGGTCGAGTAGACGCTTGATCTCAGCCTCCGTCTTATCGATATCCGCCAGCAAATCGTTATAATTTTTCCAATAATACTCCGTATTCTCCTTATCCAGTTCAATAAAAGCGTTCAGCGTATTCCAGGCAATAACCTTTGCCCCTTCGATGGAGCTCCAGATATGTGGGTCGATACCGCCCGCATGGTGATGATGTCCATCACCATGCCCTTCATGCCGGTGCTCCTCTTCCTCCGTCTCTTTTACAAACTGCATGCCCTGCGAGACATCGAATATCTTCAAATCGGGATTATTTTCACGAATCTTCTGCATCCATACCTGCTCGAAACCGATATAACCGATTTGCAGATACGCTTCACTCTGTCCGATCTGCACCATTTGCCTTGGAGTCGGATCATACGTCTCCGGACTCTGTCCGGATGGAACTACACAATGGATGGCAAACTTATCTCCTGCTATCTTTTCAGAAAAGAAACGTTGTGGCTCTATCGTCACTGTTACCACCTTTCCTTCCGTCAGCTTTCCGGTACATGCGGCAAGTAGCAACAATACCGTCAACAGGATATATATTCCGGTATATTTCATCTTATTATTTATTTTGACAAGGATACAAAGATAGGAACATCCGGCAAATAAAAAAAGAGCTTGCTCTCAATCGAACAAACTCTTTTGTGCGGCTGAAGGGACTCGAACCCCCACGCCGTGAAGCATCAGATCCTAAGTCTGACGTGGCTACCAATTACACCACAGCCGCATTGCGTTTGCAAAGGTAAACAAATTCTGTTAATCTGCAAATATTGCTGGAAAACTTATCTACATAGGCATAAAAAACATCGGAGTGCCTATTAATTTTGTAATCAGTGGTTGCGATTATAAAATCAGTGCCAGCAATTATATAATCACAATCACTGATTATATAATCACTGGCACCGATTACAGAATTAATAGGCACTTAAGAAAGAATTATCCGAGACAAAAAAGATTTTTCTCTCCATAGAAATAAGAAATTGTTGTTGCAGGATTGGGTGCGGCGACCTTGAACATTCTTCCCAATCCGTTGCCCGTTTATAAATAATATGTATATTTGTGGATCAAGTAATAACAAATAAAAACAGTAACTATGAAAGAAAAAGGGTCGGATTTGAAAATCACGGAAGAGATGGAAAGAAAAAAGTTGCAGGACAGGTATATTCGCTTCGACTGGGCCATCAAGCGTTTGTTGCGCCAAAAGGCCAATTTCGATGTGCTTGACGGTTTCCTGACCGTCATGCTGAACGAAGAAATCAGGATCGTCAAAATCCTCGAAAGCGAAGGCAATCAGGAAAGCGCCGACGACAAGTTCAATCGTGTCGACATCAAAGCCTTGAACAGCAAAGGCGAAATCATCCTTGTCGAGATACAGAACACACGCGAACTGCACTACTTGGAACGCATCCTGTACGGCGTAGCTAAAGCTATCACTGAACATATCTCGCTTGGCGAAGGCTACGAGAAAATCAAGAAAGTCTACTCCATCAGCATCCTCTATTTCGACATTGGTATTGGGACAGACTATATCTATCACGGCCAAAATCATTTCGTCGGTGTACATACGGGAGACCATCTGCGTGTCAACACGCGTGAACGGGATGTGATCGTCTCACGTCTTCCTGCCGAAATCTTCCCCGAATATATCCTGATCCGTGTAAACGAGTTCGACAAAGTGGCTCTTACCCCTTTAGACGAATGGATCGAATACCTGAAAGACGGCACAATCCATCCTGACACGACCGCACCGGGCTTGAAAGAGGCACGCGAGATTTTGAAATACTACTCGATGTCGCCCGAGGAACGCCTTGTCTATGATCGTCACCTCGACGCCATCATGATTCAAAACGACGTGATCGGTACAGCCAAATTAGAAGGGAGAATAGAGGGGAAAGCGGAAGGAAAAGTAGAAGGTATACGCCAAGTCGCTTCCAAGATGAAAAACACGGGAGTAGACATTGCGACCATCGCAAAATACACCGGTTTAAGTGAAGAAATAATCCTATCTTTATGAGGAAAAGATACTTCTGTTTCTCTTTATTTGTAATCCCCTTTTGCCAACAACAACTCTATCGCCGCCTCTATGATCGTATCCCGTCCTTTTTGGATATCCTCGCCCGTAATGGAAACCGCAATGTCCGGATCGATTCCGAACTCCGTATGCTGTTTGTTTACATCCAGGACCGGGCAGGCCGAGAAACGGACGCTCCATCCGTTCGGTAATTCCGAACTGAAAGGCAAGCCGCTGCCGCCTCCCGTACGGTCACCCATGACCGTGACTTGCGGAAGGAGACGCATCACATTGACAAAATCGTTCGTGGCACTATAGGAATGCCGATTGGTCAACACGACCACCGGATAAGGCCAACGAATACGGTCTGAAGGAGAAAGATAGACCGGACTGGGCTGGGTGAAATCGTTATGCCCGTTTCCTTTCTTATATTGCGTATACCCCGTCAGAATCCTTTCCTCAAGGAAACGCGAGGCGATGCGGTCGGAATAGAGCATGGAACCGCCCCCATTGTCGCGCACATCGAATATCAACCCTTTGCATCCCTTGAAATGTGCGAACATATAATCAAGGTTGTTTTCACCCACACCGCTCGAAAAACTACCGTAATAGACATATCCGATCTTATCGTCCGCCAAACGTTTGTACTTCATGCCTCCGGCAATCTTGTAATCCGTGCCGAGATAATTATCTTGTATTTCGGTATAGAAGTTGGCCGGATAATCTTCATACCAAGCCCAGTAACGAGACATATCAAAAGAAGAGATCAGGTTGGTATGCCCATCTTTTACCTCGGCCAACATCTTGCCGAGGATATCAAACAATTCGTACTGATCCATCGTATCTTTAACAAGCAGATTGTAGCGGTCGTGCACCTCGTCCCAGTCGACATCCTTGAAAGCAAAGAAGCAATAGTTCTCGTCCATGATACGCCAAAGCGCCTCGAAATTATCACGGGGGGACGAATTATATTCCGTTGCTTTCTCACAACCGAAAAGAAAGAGGAGACAGAGGGAAAAGAGAAAAGGTCTCATAAATCATAAATCTTTAATAGTAAGCACTTTTATACCGATCTCGCTCGCTCTTCAACCGCTTGCCTCCGAAAGAGACAAACTCTTTCACAAGTCCGATCATAAACGAGTTGGAGAGGACATGCGTCTTGATGCTGTTCACATCCGTCCGGTACATACTGTTCAGGTAACCGACACGGACCGTAAAGCTCGACACCGGAATATCGAGCGTGAAATAGTTCCTCATCGCAAACTTATTATGGAACGAACTGAACCGCACGATCCCGTCCGCACTACCTTGCGTCAAGAAATAATAGGGTTCGCCCTTATGCACCGAGAAGAGCACACCAGCAAACGGTATCTCCGCCTGATAACGGAGCGTGAGCGGAAAGTCCTTGATCTTAAAATTATAGATTGCCATAACTGACAGGTTCAAATCGAAATCCGCCTTGCCTGAAACCGGATTGTTGCTGTTACGCGTATTATAGATAAAACCTCCCGAAAGACGTGCGGACGCTCCGGTCAGGACCTTCAATCCGGGTTGCAGGTGAGGAAAACGGAAATGATAACCCAGACTATAATCCACGAATCCGGCATATTCGTTTGCTGTCCCTGCACCATTTCGGGTCGAGCCGAACTCCACATTAATCAATTGCTGGCGGGACACATTATAGTCTGCCAACCGTACGACTTTCATCCGTTCATTGAGAATCCGTGCCACCCAACCTGTATAATTAATGTCCGTACTAGGCGAGAGATAGGTATCCCTCAAATTATAACCGCCGATCCCGACCATCGTGCTCTCGTTGGTCGAGCGGGGCGCGTCCTCTGCCTGAGCGGTTGCCGGAAAAGGGAGGCAAAGGAAGAGAAGGCAGAGGAAATTGACAATTGACAATTGACAGTTGACAATTAATAGTGGACGTTTAACAGTTGACACCTAAATCATTCTTTTTAAATTATTCATTCTTCATACTCAAAAAAGCTTCATTTGCCCGGTAATCTCATCGATAATATCCGAGTTGCTCTTATCTGCATCCGGATCGAGATCCGCTTCCCCACCATCATCGTCATTCTGCTCCTGCGGTTGTTCCACCGGAGCAAAACGGACGGGATCGAGTTCGTTGATTGTTTCTATATCAAAAGTCGAAATACGTTTTCCTTTCGCCTTGAATCCTTTCACGGCAATGAATTCTTCCGCATCCAACACCAGCGGTTCACGAAAAGCGTCATGCCCGCCAAATACCGCCTCGATTCGCGGATAAGCCTCGTCGGTAAGCAGCATCAAACGACTTTTCGGATTCTCACCGAGGAAATTCTGCTTGCGGCTTCCGGCCTCCAACTGGAAACGTTTCAGATAATAATACTTTTGGTCGGCATCGTAAAGGGCAGCCGTCCAAACCTTATTCGCATCGAACTTCTCGATATTCAATATAGTAGGTTCATAATGGTTGCTCAGATCGAAATTGGTCGTATAGAAATCGCCATTCTGAAGAATCACCAGGATCAGATCGTCACTCTGGAATTCACCCAACTCTTCTCCACGCCCGTCGTAATTCAGGCGTAATACATCGCGATCAAACCAAACCATACGGCCTCCCAAGGTCGAACTTCCTTTCTGCTTCAGGCTGACCTTATGGATATCCGCCTTTGTCAGGATATTCCCCATAGAGCCACGCCCTTTGATCGCGATCTCGCTGAAATCCTTCTCAAAGACAAGTAATTTCTGGCGGGGTTTCGGCTTCAGGATCACCTTTACCGTCTCGGCTTCGCCATTGGCATTGGCACTGAAATAAAGGATGCGAGAACCTTCCGTTCCCTTGGTAATATCATATTCCTTATCACGTGTCACACCTGTTACGGCAAAACGTTTGATATAATTATACCCCACCTTTCCATCCCGATAAATCACATTATAGATCGTACGGTTATCATTCCTCTTGAAGACATTCAAGTAAAGAATATCTTTTCCGACGAACATCTTCTCGCTCACCTTCACGACCTTGTACGTGCCGTTGCGGTAGAAAAGAATAATATCGTCGATGTCGGAACAGTTGCAGACAAATTCGTCCTTCTTCAAACCTGTCCCTATAAATCCTTCGGCACGGTTGATATATAGTTTTTCGTTCGCTTCGACCACTTTAGTCGCCTCGATCGTGTCGAAATTGCGCACCTCGGTCATACGCGGATAGTTCTTGCCGTATTTTTCTTTCAGCATCATAAACCAGTCGACCGTATAATCCACGATATGCGCCAGATGGTCGTCAATCTTGGCAATCTCTTCCTTATACTGGGCAATGGTCGCATTACATTTGTCCGTATTGAACTTAAGGATACGTCCCATCTTGATCTCCATCAGTTTCAGGATATCCTCACGGGTCACTTCGCGGATAAAGTGCGGTTTGAACGGGTCAAGGCGTTTGTCGATGTGAGCGATCGCCTCGTCCATATCTTTCGCCTCTTCAAACTCCTTGTCTTTGTAGATGCGTTCTTCGATGAATATCTTTTCCAGGGAAGCGAAAAAGAGCGATTCTTCCAATTCCCCTTTCTGTATCTCCAGTTCGGTACGGAGCAGGTGAAGCGTGTCGTCAGTCGAATGCTTCAGCACATCGCTTACCGTCAGGAAGTGCGGCTTGTTGTCCATAATGACACAACAATTCGGTGAAATGCTGATCTCGCAATCCGTGAAAGCATACAACGCATCGATCGTTTTGTCGGAAGAGACACCTGGAGCCAGGTGCACGAGGATTTCCACGTTACGGGCCGTATTATCATCCACCTTCTTGATTTTGATCTTTCCCTTATCGTTTGCTTTTAGGATCGATTCAATCAAAGTAGAGGTTGTCTTTCCGTATGGGATCTCGCTGATAACAAGCGTCTTGTTGTCCAGTTTCGTAATCTTGGCACGCACCTTTACGGAACCACCGCGTTCACCGTCGTTATATTTTGAAACATCAATATACCCACCGGTCTGGAAATCGGGATACAAGGTAAACTCTTCCCCTCGCAAATAAGCGACGGATGCATCCAAAAGTTCGTTGAAATTATGCGGCAATATTTTGGAAGAAAGCCCTACGGCGATACCTTCCACACCTTGTGCCAGTAACAAAGGAAACTTGACGGGAAGCGTCACCGGCTCCTTGTTCCGTCCGTCGTAGGAAAGTTGCCAGAGAGTCGTTTTCGGATTGAAGACCGTTTCAAGCGCAAACTTGGAGAGGCGCGCCTCGATATAACGCGGAGCCGCAGCACCGTCGCCAGTGAGAATATTACCCCAGTTTCCCTGGCAGTCGATCAACAAGTCTTTCTGTCCGAGCTGTACCAGTGCATCACCGATAGAGGCGTCGCCATGCGGGTGGAATTGCATGGTATGTCCGACAATGTTCGCCACCTTGTTATAGCGCCCATCGTCCAATCGCTTCATCGAGTGCAGGATTCGGCGCTGTACGGGTTTCAGTCCGTCGTTGATATGCGGAACGGCACGCTCCAAAATTACATAGGAGGCATAATCGAGGAACCAATCCTGATACATACCCGACAAATGATAAGAAACCCGGCTTTCCGATTTGCCCGGTATCTTATATTCCGAATGTATCTCCCGGCTTGCTTCCGTTTCGACAGTCTCATCCCTGTTTTCATCAGCAGCCGGTTGTCCTTCCGTATCTTTTATTGTTTCGTTTTCGTCCTGTTCTGTAATATCTTCTGGTCTCATATATCTCTATCCAAATCTTTTGCATCATCCCGGGCTCTGTGGCAATTGCTCATAAGCCATAATAGGCTGTAAATATACGAAATATTGCCGAAATAATAATAAAGAACAGGAGTTAGGCCCGCAAAAATTCATTATTTGGAAGTATTCATCACGCCAGCATCCGTATCTTGATTCCAGATTTTCTTTCCGCTGCTCTGATATTTCCGTCCAAACTGGAAATTCCAGGCGAAGGTAAGGAAGAAAGCACGGGAACTTTCTTTGACATCAGTGGAAACTCCCGTCATGAAAACAGAGTCCGATGTTTGTAAAACGACATTTGCAAATTCAAGCTGTCCGGATGATTCTCAAAAGAACCTCGGCGACTTGATTATCAGGAAAAGGGGCAACTCGTTTTTCACAAGAAACAAGTATCAGAGCGAACAATAACGAGCCTATATAAACGATATCTTTCATGCAATAAAAAAAATCAATCGGCAGCAAAGATGAAATATTATCTCTAAAGCCTAACATTTATTACATTTGTTTGTTAAATAGAAAAAGAAGAACATGAAAATATTAATCCTTTGCTCCGACAACAGTTGCCTCAGCCAGATGGCACAAGGCTGGCTACAATCATTTGACAGAACGCTTATCGTTCATTCCGCCGGGATCAGTCCGGCCATAGAGGTACATCCGCTCGCCGTCCAGACACTGGCATCTTCCGGCATCGATATCAGTCATCATAAACCGAAAGCGGTAGAAGAATATATAGATGCCCCCTGGGACTATGTGATCACCGTCAGCAGAGATGCAGAAGAAAACTGCCCTGCTTTCACAGGAAAAGTACGCAACCTGATACACACCAGCTTCTACAACCCGGCACGTGCAAAAGGTACGCCCGAATCCATTGCCGGTGAATTTCGCCGGATCAGCAACCAGGTCAAAATGAAAATGTACGACCTGTATTGCGACGAAATACAGAACGGTAGATACGGGCCTACTTGCACCTGCGGCGCGAACCGGTTTTGCAGATGTAATTAGCAGCCTTTGGAGCCTTTTTGCTCAATGTCTCGTTTCCGCTTCAAAGCTTCCAGGAAGTAATAGTCGGCATAATTCAACGGGACATCTATTTCTCCATTATGCGGAATACTTCCGACACAATGCATCAGCAAAAAGTTTCCGTTCGTACCCAACTCAGCTCGGTAAGCCGGAGAAGCCAGACTTTTCATGATCCGGTCGGCATATGCCTTATACGTTTGCGGTTCAGGCACATCCATCGTACTAATCTCATACAAAGCGGAGGCGATACAAGCAGCGGCCGAAGCATCCCGGTAATCGTCAGGAATGTTCGGGGCATCCATATCCCAATAAAATACAAGGTCTTCGGGCGTATTTTTATGACTGAACATAAAACGGACCGCTTTTAAAGCCAGGTCGAGATACTTCCGGTCTCCGGTCTCCCGGTAACACAGCGTCAGACCGTAAATGCCCCAGGCTTGTCCACGGCTCCATGCCGATTCGTGCGCATATCCCTGTGCCGTATGCCGATTGCGTACGGAGCCGTCTTTCAAGCTATAATCCACCACATGATAACAACTGCCATCCGGGCGATATTGTTCCTTTATAGTACGGTCGACATGCGAAACGGCAACCTTATAGAAAGCAGAGTCACCGGACAACCGTGTAGCGGCAAACAACAGTTCGAGATTCATCATATTATCGATGATCACCGGACACTCCCAGCCCCGTTCCGAAATCCATCCTCTATCCACGTCCCATGACTGGATAATCCCCGCTACCGGCCGAAAGCGGGTAGACAAGGAACGGGCAGCTTCGACAATCACCTCCTTGTATTCCGGATCGCCCGTCAGACGCAAACCGTTCCCAAAACTGCAATAAATCATAAAGCCGACATCATGGTTCCACTTGATGTTTTTGGCATCTTTCACCGCTTCCGTGTATTTCTGTGCAAGAGGCAACAGGCTCTTATCCCCTGTCAATTCATACAAATACCAAACCGAACCGGGGAAAAAACCACTGCGCCAGTCCGCCAAGTTACAATAATAAACGGAACCGTCCGGATTCAGCGTAGTCGGGTTCATAAACTTGCCGCTCGCCTCGATCAGCTCGATTTCTTGTCCTATCTGTTTACGGGCAAACTCTACGTTCTCTTCAACAAACCCATTTCCTGTTCCTCCGCAGGAAATCAACGCAACACTGAGTGCCATGCCCATTAAATGCTTCACTTTTACCATCTTTATATTATTTATTTTTTAATGTAACTACTCTTCTATTCTCCCGACAGGAGAACTTTGATCACTTGTACAGGCTCACCCGATACTGATGCCGATAGGACCGTATACCCCTCTATCGGTTTCTCCGCTTCCGTCCCTCTTTTTGCCGCCTTTGTCGTAAAAGAAGCATTGGTGGGTGAAGCAATCTTCAAGGAAAAAGATTTACCGTCTTTCCTGAGAACGGCAGTATTTCCTTTACATTCAACGTCTGCCGAAGTTATCACGGACCATTGCACCGACTGGGACGGGCTCTGCAACCCTACACTGTCCGTAACCAGTATACGGGTATCATCAAGCATACGAAATGTCCGATAAACAAAACGGCTCTGTCCGGCATAAGCCGTGCTCATATTCATTGTGACAAAAGGTTGGGCGGCCCTGTCGTCCAGCCGATCGATCTCACCTGTCCCGGCCGAGTTTTGCAGTTTATGGTCAATCGACAACGTATTGTGGCTGAAATTCGAATTTCTGAAATACGTCCAGCGCTGTCCATCCGGCTTATAATCCCAGAATCCGGGTAGGTTATAGTTATCAGTCCCCAAATCGTCCGTCCACCTTATCCCGTTCATCTCGACAATAAAGGTTCCTATATCCAGCTGTTGGTGCGCCATATCCGGATCTCCGGTTTTAGCAATCAGATAGAGACTGTTAGGAATATTCCGGTTTCCGTTGAACACGACAATGTCATTGATACCTTCGTACACCTTCAGTTTCGGCAAAACATCAGCAGTAGAAGAGGCCGTATCATACCAAGGAATGGACAGGAAGTAGAATCTGAAATAATTTCCCTCATGAACCGTCTTTGACAAGACATCCCGATAAAATGTCGCTACTTCCGGTTGGTTGAAAGCCCGACTGAAATAAAAGTAAATGGGCTCTGCCGCAGGAGCCGTACTACCGGAATTGGCAAAATTGAATATCTTGCCGGAAGGGCTTGTGCTATGCATATAATACAGGACGCTTTTATCCACTCCCACCATTTCCGAAAGTCCGAAGTCCCCGCCAAAATTATCATTCAACGCTTTCAACAAAAGAGATAAGTACATGTTCGTATATCCCCAATAAGCAGGTCCCTCGTAGCAAACACCATCCGGTGCAAAATGCTTCAGGCAGTTCGGGATATACCTGACCGCTTCACCAATGATATGCTTGGCCAGTTCCGGATAATGCTCTTCAATGGCCAAAGCACCCAATACCATTCCGGTATTGCAAACCACATTCCAGTTCGTTTCGCGTTTCGCCCAAGAATCCGCATTTCCGGTGTTATATTCCTCAACGACAAGATCCAATGCCTTTGTTTTAATTGAATGAACAACCAACTGTCTGGTCGAAGGAGTCAACACATCGTACAGCCAATCGTAACCAATGGCTACAGCCGTCGTCATTTCCGCCACATCCAAGTAGTGAATAGGGTCCCAGTCAGGGAAATTACAAACGTGGACCAACTCTTTCTCCGCCTTCTCCGCAAAACGTCTGTCTCCGCTTAACCGGTAGGCCAGGGCCAGGTTTACCATCCGGTAAACCTGTTCACGGCTGATAGGCAGTATATCTTTCGTGTTTTTTATTTCCCTTCGAGGATCTTCCTGCGGAGGAACCAGCAACAAACGTTCCGCCTCCTTCATCAGGCCGACGTATAAGCTATCCAATAAAGGTTCGGTTCCAAATAAATCACGAATCCGCTGTTCCTCTTGCTTACTGAAAAGTAACCTGGGATGCTGGAGCAATTCTTTTCCGGATTGCCGGACAGAGAGATCCCGCCCTGTTACCACAAAGGAGAACAACAGGAAAAATAAACCTATTAAATTAATCAATCTCATAAACACATAAGTTAAAGGGATTTTCAATGATCCAAATAAAAGAGACACAGTGTTCACAAAGCTTTCTTATACGCTAATCAGAGCTCCGCGACTCTGTGCCTCCATGCTACTATATCAAACTTAACACAACTGCTTAGAAACTGTTTTGATTTTTTACAAATAGCCTGCTTTGTTATTTTGCCATTGTTTTTGCCTATACTTTGAGCGTCTTTTTGGTCATATCCGCCTCTCTTCTCCGTCAGATAGCCCGCTATCTTCCCCATCAGAGAGATGAATCTGATCCAAAAATACATCTCAAATCATGAAGCGAAAAAATCAAAACAGTTTCTTAATCAATCGAGGTTACCAACCCGGATTCTGTGTCAACGCATCATTCCGTTCCCTTTCCACACCGGGTATAGGCCAAAGCATATCACGTTCGGTAAACAGATGGGTATAGATCGGCTCGCCATAGATATTGACAGCATCAACGTTATTGAGCGTTTTGTGGGCAATTTCATATCCCCAACGACGCAAGTCACTGAAACGAAGTCCTTCCCCGGCAAACTCAACGGCACGTTCCTTGCGTATCCGCTCGGCCATCTGTTCTTTATTGCTGACAACCATCCACTCTGGACCGGAGTTCAAGCCCGGCATACCAACACGGGTACGAACCTTGTTGAATTCGGTCACAGCCTTGTCTAACTGTCCCGCTTCGTTGTAGGCCTCGGAAAGCATCAAGAGAACGTCAGCAAAGCGGATCAAAGGAAAAGCGAACGGTGTATGCAAACGGTTGCTGATCGCACCGCCCTGATCTCCTTCGGTCACGAACTTCCGATAGAGATAAGATACCCAACCTGCATTGTTCTGGATTGTACCACCGTTAGCATTCCCCGACAGGTTATGATCCAAAGCGAAGATCAAATCCACGTTAGTCGTTCGACCAATATTTCCCATATAGTGTGAATAAGGAACGATCACAGTGGCCATCAGGCGCGGATCGCGACAGGTATAGGCACTCAGGATTTTGGCGGTATCTGCTTCACGAAGCCCAACTATGGCTCCGGCTCCGTCCATCTCGACACTAAGGAGCTCCTTACGCTGTTCAGGTGTCATCGTGTTATAACCGGGGAAAATCTCATCCCAGTTGAAAGGGCGGCCATCTTTGAACTCATACATATCCACCAATTGTGTAGAAGGAACTGTATTGTTCCAGCAACTTCCATAAGCGCCACGGCATCCCATCAAAGCTTGTATCTGCATACCATATTCAGTGCCAACACCACTCTTATTCTGGATCGAGAATACTGTTTCCGGACTTTTCGCCCCGTTATAGAGTTTGAAAACACGGGCGTAATCGTCATCGAGATCATAACCATAGTTATTGGACTTGTTATAGACGATTTCCTCAAAATCGTTGATGGCTGATTGCCACTCCTTGTCATAAAGATACACTTTACCACGAAGGGCATAGGCAGCACCTTTAGTAGCACGCCCATATTCGCTGGCAGCATGTTCGACAGGAAGGTATTTGATCGCCTCGTCCAAATCTTCCAAAATATGAGCACGTACCTCTTCGAGGCTACTTCTCGGCTGTTTCAGATTCATAAACTCCTCGTTGACATTAGTTGACTCATCATAATAGGGAACCCCACCGAAAAGGTCTGTCAAGGAAAAGTAGAACATCGCACGAAGGAATTTGGCTTCCGCCACATATTCATTGATCTGTTCATCAGTGATAATACCGCCCATTCCCTTTACGGAACGTATAAAGGTATTGACACGATGTATACCGTCATAGAAGGTCTGCCAATGGGCTTGTATCGTTCCATCACGGTCGGTATAGGTAGCCAGGAACATCATATAATAGTTATACCCGTAAGCGATATCTCCCAAATGATCGAAGCAGAACTGGTAACCGTATGCCTCGTTCAGACGCAGCATGCCATAGATTCCCATCAAGCCTTGATGAGCGTGATCGCCGGTCTTGTAAAATGTACCTTCGTTGACTTTGTCTCCCGGATAGGTCTCCAAATCATAGCAACCGGTGAATGTCATGGCAGCTAAAAGCATTGTCGCCAAATAGATTATGATCTTTTTCATGTTTTCAACTATTTAAAATGTAAGGTTTAAACCAAATGTTGTTAATCGCATAGTCGGATATTTCGTGCCCGATACCTCAGGATCCAATCCCTTATATCCCGTAAAGGTCAAAGCATTATCGATGCTGACATATAAACGGAAGTTGTCGATCAGGAGTTTTTGCGAGAGATGTTTCGGAACAGTATATCCCAACTGGACATTTTTCACTCTCAAATAAGACTTATCCTGTACCCAGAAGTCACTTGCCACCCGGTTCCGTCCATCAGTATAATTTAGGAGACGCGGATAAGTAGCATCCGTACGCCCCGGATACCAACGTCCGTCTGCAATGGTCTTGTTGATCTGGTTACCCCGGCGCACTTGAGGCCAATAGCTGGCGCCATCCAATCCGCTCCAGTATGTTTTCAATCCGGTAGCACCTTGCAAGATACAGCTAAAATCCCAACCTTTCCAGTTGGCACCGAAATTGAATCCAAAAGTGAATGTCGGGTTAGTACCATTGCCAACTTTGATCTTGTCGTTGTCAGTGATGCATCCGTCTCCGTCAACATCTTTATATAAGAAATCTCCATATTCCGGTTTCTTATATTGCTTGAAAGCATCCGGATTATTCGCTTCCATAGCTTCCACTATTGCCATATCCTCTTCCGTCTGGATAATCCGGTCGACCGAAAGCACATATTGGATATTGATCGGTTCACCCTCCAAAATCATGTTGGTTCCGTTCAGAGACATCTCGTCACCTTTAAACTTCGTCACTTTATTTTTAACATATGAGAAATTCCCCCCGACAAAATAGTTCACAGAACCGATTTTGTCATTCCAGTTCAAACTCAGCTCGACACCCCGGTTGCGAACCTCAGCCGCATTGGATTTAGGAACGGTAGCATTACCATGCACCAATGGTGCTGGCAGTTCGATCAGAATCCCTTTGGTGTTTTTGACGAAAGCATCGACAGTTCCGCTCAATTTAGAGAACAGAGCGAAGTCCACACCGAAATTAGTGACATAGGAAGTTTCCCAAGTCAACGCCGCATTCGAAAGAGCACGTTGCGCCATACCGACCTGCAAGGCGTTGTTCAAGACATAATTAGAGGCCTGATAATACAACTGATAATCATAGTTTCCCACAGCATTGTTTCCTAACGAGCCATACGAGGCGCGGATTTTCAACTGGTTAAGCCATGAGATATCTTTCATGAAAGCTTCCTGTTCCATACGCCAGCCCAAAGAGAAAGAAGGGAAATAGCCCCAACGATATTTCTTGGCAAAACGGGAAGAGGCATCGGCACGAAGATTGGCTTCCAACAAGTATTTTTCATCCCAGTTCAAATTGACCCGGCCAAAAAATGAACGCATAGCCCAATTGGAATAGGTTCCGGTTGCAGTAGCATTGGCAGTGGCAGCATTCAACTCCGTCAATTCAGAGGATGTCAAATTTTCTTTGGAGGCCTCAAACCAGTTGTTACGGTAGGCTTCCTGACTGGCTCCGACCGTTGCTTGAATGTTCAACCGGTCGATATCGGTTTCATATCTGACCAGCCCGTCCATATTGTTACGGACAGTCTTATTATTGCGGTTGATAACTTTCGAAACTCCAGTTCCGGCAATCTGCAACGTATTGTCATACAAGTTCCACAAATCATGGAAAACCGGCTGTTGATACAGGAACTGGTCGGAAAAAGCATACGTATAAGATCCTTCAATCGTCAAACCTTTAAACGGCCTCAGCTGGGCATAAAAACGAGAAACGATATTATTGGTCGTACGATTTCCTTTGACGTCGTTCAACATCTTCAAGACATTGTTGGAGCTACTCTGCGGGTCGTCTTCCGGATTGTTTACACCACCATACCGGCCATCAGGTGCCTGATAGCAGATACCCGGTGTGGTAGCTTGCATGTAGGTATAGAAATTGTCATTCGATTCTGTCTTCAACAACCCTAACTCCTCTTTTCCACGCGTACCGTAAGCATTAACACCAATAGTAAACCAATCTTTGACTTCCGCGTCCAAATTGACACGGGCACTATAACGTTCATACCCGGAATTTTCCATAATACCGGGATTGTTCATGTAATTACCGGATATATAATAGTGAATCTTGTCAGATCCTCCATTGATATTGATTGTATGGTTCTGCATCCATCCAGTCTGAAATAGAGCGTCCTGCCAGTCAGAGTTCGGATATTTGACAGGATCACTGTTACCAGCCGCCCGCCATTCATCGATTTTCTCTTGACTGAAGATCGCGGGGAGGTCGCTATTGAGTTGCCCTTCGTTATACAATTCCATATAATCGGCATAATTGGAGACCAAGTCGATACGGTTCGCTACTTTCTGCATTGTGACATAACCATTATAAGATATTTTCGCTTCACCCGATTTCCCCCTACGGGTAGTGATCAGAATGACACCGTTTGCCGCACGGGAACCATAAATGGCAGACGAAGCAGCATCCTTCAATACCGAAATGCTTTCTACGTCTTGCGGGTTGATATTATTCATGCTGGCTTCCACTCCGTCGATGATTACTAACGGATTGGAATCATTTAACGTACCCTGCCCACGTACACGGATCGTTGCCCCATCGTTACCGGGACGTCCACCATTACCGGCTGTTACAGAAACACCGGGAGCCATACCGGCAAGTCCAGCGGAGAGAGAAGTGATCGGACGGCTGTCTACCATCTTGCTCATATCGACAGAAGTGACCGCACCGGTCATATTCACCTTCTTTTGCGTACCATATCCCACAACCACCACTTCATCCAAAGCCTGTGAATCTTCTTTCAGCAGAACCGTGAAAGAGGTCTTTCCGTTCACCGGAATCGCCTGATCTATATAACCGATGTAAGAAACGACTAGTACGGCATTCGAGGATACCTGCAAAGAAAAATGTCCTTCCATATCTGTAACCGTCCCGTTCGTAGTTCCTTTTTCCACTACGTTGGCGCCAACTACCGGACCGAGAGCATCCTTTACTATTCCCGTAATCGTCACTTTCTTTTGCTGAGACAATGCTACAGCATACTTTTCCATCACTTCTTCCCCGGCACTAACCGGATTGGCCAGGGTAACTCCTGTCGACAAGAATAGTGTGGCCATTCCTGCAAACACCGTTTTCCTAAAGAAAGGAATGTTTAAATCATTCATCATTAATAGGTAGATTTAGATTAATAAATTTTGATAAACTCCGGAAGCAAATGTAGCCGGGCATAAAAAAACGGACCTATACTTAACGTCCGTTTCTTATGTACACATAGTCCAAATAGAAGATTTAACTATTTGAATATAAACGATTAGTAATTCGATATGTTTTTTACTGCTCTTTCTTTCTGAATTGAGCAGGCGATACTCCGAACTTCGCTTTAAAGCATCGACTAAAATATACCGTTGAGGAAAACCCTAACCGATCCGATATTTCATTCACCAACAAATCCGGCTGTTCCCGTAATAAGGTTGCCGCACGGTTGATGCGTTGGTTTTGCATAAATTCACTAGGGGTCATTCCGGTCAGGTTCTTGACTTTTGTAAAGAACGAACTACGCCCCATATTCAACTCGCGGGCAAGAGCATTGACATCAAAGTCCGGTTCTCCCATCCGCTGATCGACGATCTCCACAATCCGGTTCAAAAGTTGTTGATCCAATGAAGTCGTAGCCAGCAACTGCACATCAAAGTCAACTTGCTTAGTCAACTGGGACTTCAACAACAAACGGTTCCGGATCAAATTATTGCAGCGCATCAACAATACTTTTGCATGGAAAGGTTTGCTGATATAATCATCCGCTCCCTGTTGAAGTCCCTCTATATTATATTCGACAGAATCGAGAGCTGTAAGCAAAACAACCGGAATATGGCACAAATCGATATTATTCTTGATTTTCATGCACATCTCCATACCACTCATCAAAGGCATCATAACATCACTGACAACCAAATCCGGTTTTTCCTCGTTCGCCTTCCTCAATCCTTCTTCCCCATTCCTGGCTAATATAACCTGATAGAAAGGAGCAAAAAGCGCATTTAATATCTGTAACAGCTCTTCATTGTCCTCAACAATCAGAACTTTATAAGAGCCAGCCTTCAAACCGGGAAAAGCTTTCTCCATTTCTTCATATTCTTCAGAAGAAATAGAATCCGGCAAGGATTCTTCCTTGATCATCGGTTCGTCCGGACTTTCCAAAAGAATCGCATTCTTATCATTCTCAAAATGAACATTTCCCCTTAATAACGTAACTGTAAATATCGTTCCATAACCGACCTGGCTCTGCACCGCAATATCCCCATGATGAAGATGAATGATATTTTTACTTAAAGCCAGTCCGAGCCCCGTACCAGGATTAGCTCCTGCTACCTGTTTCCCGTTTTCGGCCTGATAAAAGCGGTCAAAGATATGCGATACATCATCTGCCGAAAGCCCGATACCCGTATCGATTACTTTTATACAAACTTCATTTTCATCCGAAGATACATACAATTCTACTGTACCTCCCGGCTTCGTGTATTTAAATGCGTTTGACAAAAGATTGTAAAACACTTTCTGCAACTGATTGGAATCAAACCATAACAGTAGATTCTCCTCTGCATTCTGAAAATTAAATGTAATAGATTGTTGAGTCGCCAACTCACAATACGAAAGATAAATATCTTTCAGAAATGGAATCAAGTTCTGTTCGCAAACATGCAACGAAACATAATTTTGTTCTAACTTTCTGAATTCCAACAACTCGGAAATCATATTCCGCATCCGGTTTGCATTCTTGCTGATCTTAATAATCCGGTTATACAAGGTCGGAGAAAGAGAGGAACTCTGAAAAAGCATATCTATCTGACTGATAATAAGAGTTAGAGGTGTCCGGAACTCATGGCTGATATTGGTAAAGAAACGTAGTTTCGCCTGGTTCAACTCTTCGTTACGCTCTTTCTCTTCCCGTTCCTTTTCAAGGGATAGCGCCAGTTTGCGCCGGGCATTCAAAATCCGTACAGTGAGATAAATAATCATAAAAGTTGTCAGGACATATAATACCCACGCCCAACCCGTTTTATACCAGGGTTGGGCGATCTGGATATCCAGAGATATTTCACGATGGTTCATCAAATGCCGGGACAGATTCTTTTCACGAACCAGCAATGTATATTTGCCGGGGTCCAGGTTCGTATAATAAATACTGGAAGAAGAGGTGGAAACCCAATCATCGTCAAAACCAACTAATCGATATTGATATTCATTATTTTTTTGGATATCAATATAATTGGTTGTGGCAAAGTTTATAATCAGGTTGTTTTGCTTATAGTTCAATCGGATAGATTCGCTGAAAGGAAAAGCCTCCTTTAGTATGCCTCCCGAGACAGCTCCCGGATAGATTCTTTTATTATGAATATACAGCTCCGAAAAATATAAGGAGTAATTCTTTTCCGTCTTATCAAGATCTTCCCGATAAAAAGAGGTCAGTCCGTCATTCCCTCCGATAAAAAGTTCATTATTCCGGCACACCAGAATCCCGCAACCATCCGCAATGGACGTGATCGGCAAGTTCGCCCCCAACGTCGCAAACCGGGCATTTCCACTGAAAGGATTCAGGAAAGTAACCCCCTTATCACTGGTCACCAGCAGCTCTTCCGAATTGGTCTCTGCAACATTGTAACAATAATTGCTCAATAGATGTCCGCTTTCCTGAGAATAATGGATAAAAGAATCGGTCTGTTTGTCATACCGATACAGGCCACCTCCCAAAACCACGAAATAGATATCCCCCGCGCGAGTAGTCATGATCCGTTTAGGTTCGAACTGGATTCCATAACGGGGCAAAGCATAATGTTTCTGATTATCCGGATGGGCCAGCTCCATCTTGTATAAAGAAGTCCCAATCAAAATCCATAGATTCTCTTCCCTATCGATCGTAAAGCTTTGAGCATTTCTGCATATCCATTGGAACCGGTCCGTATCAAGATCCATGACAAAAGTTCCGTTCATCGCGCTTACATACAGCTTATCGTTATGAATCATTGTATGGAAGATAATACCGTCCGGTTTTCTGTCTCCTTCCCTGTAATCATTCAGGTAGTTATGAAAAATACCGGTCTTTATATCGTAGCGGGTAAGCCCTCCATGATGCGTGCCGATATACAGACGGTTCCGCTTTCCGTCATACGCAATGCATTTCAGGTTATTCTGCAATACGGAATTACGGTGACCTGCAGTGAAATATTTAAAGGTTCGTGTTTTACGATCCATGAAGTTCAATCCTCCCCCTTCAGTACAAATCCAGATGTTTCCTTCTTTATCTTCCGCCAGATTCCCGACAAACGAATAATTCAGGCATTCCTTCCGCAAAGGATTATCCGTATAATGAGCGAATATTTCCCTTTCTGCATTAAAATAGTTCACACCTCCATAATAGGTTCCTACCCATATGGTTTCCTGTGCATCTATATAAACAGAGAAAACAGAAGAATGTGACAGGCTACCTGGCAAATGATCCTGTTGATATACTGTAAACTGGTCCGTGTAAGGGTTATATTTATGCAGTCCCATAAAAGTGCCGAACCAGATATTCCCAAACCGATCTTCAGCAAAGCTCCGTATTTGACTATTCTTTATATGGAAAGGTGCGGAATTACTTTCCGAATACCAGGTGATTCGTTCGTCTTGTGTGATCCTGTATAAACCACCGGTACGGCAACCGGCCCATATCTCGCCAGTAGAACTTTCAAATAAGCGATAAAATTCAGGTCCTTCAATCAGACAACGGACTTTTTTATCCTCTTCAATTACATACAGGCCTTCATAAGTCCCGATCCAAATCTTCTTCCCCGAGATCAGCAGGCTGGATATACCGGGAGTGTTTGTCTTCGCATAAAGTTGCAGACTATCTCCTTTTTCATCATACCGGCAAACCATATCATCGTACCCCGTCCATATATCACCATCGGCCGAGGTTATCGTTTTCGCCTTACAACCGCTAACAACACAAAATTTCTCTTCCCGTATATCATACCTCACCAACGAATCGCAAGTCCTAAAGAAAATATCCCCTTGCCTGTTTCCAGTAAGATGATCACATTCATGTCCGAGTAAAACATTTATAGAGCTTTCCGGGTCCAGATTCTCCCAGCCTTTATACACCCGCATCCGTTCTCCGTCATAGATACTGACACCTTCGCGTGTACCGAACCACATACGTCCCAGGCAATCCTGATAAATCGACATCACAGAGACCTGCGACAAGCCGTCACTCATGCCAAGATGTTTAAAATAAACCGGATAGACCACTTGGTGTATAAATACAAAACACAACAACAGTAGCAGCTTTTTCATATCTTATTTATACAAACTGATAAAATAGTTTTCTCGTTCCTCAACACAAAGATACGGATATTTACATGATATCATATTCGGACAAGCAAAATACCATCTTTACAACCCTTATTAAATAAGGGACCGAGTCGGGATTTTTGATATTCTGGCTTTCATCCAATATCACATACTTGAAGAGATAGTTTTCCAGCAATTCAATATCTCGGCGCAGCAGTCCGTAAGTCGTCAATATTACCGGATAGCGGTCAAATTTCTTCCACGACTCACGGCTCCTCTGGTCCCCTGCATATTCATATACCCGCAAGGAACTGAACCGTTGTATCTCTCTTTTCCAATTAGGAAGCAGGGAGGCCGGAACGACAATAAGAGAGGCTTGCACCTTATCCGGCTGTACGGTGACCCGCACCGGGGAGACAAAGTTTTCCTCTTCTTCCCCGCTAAAAAGAGAAGCATCTTGTGCACACAAAACAAGTACCAGTTTCTTCCTTTGCAGCGAGATCAAACGTCCTTCCAATTCACAGTCTACTGCATAGCGAAAAACTTGTTCTGTCAGTTCAAACCTGAACGGATAGTTTCGACAGGAACGCGTTAATGGTTCGTTCCTTCGAAAAGATCTCCCGGGAATTTTCTTTCATTTTCATCCATACGCACTTGTTCCTTATTGTCATATTCCTAAAAAAGCCATTGGTTCAAATCGAAACTACTACCGCGTCTAATTCGATTTTCTACCCCATCTAATTCAAATTACCCGCAAGGGTAATATTTTTTAACAAACATATGTTTTAAGCAAACCGTTGCCAATTAATCATTTAAGCTCACATTCCGCCTTTCAAGGGGATATTGTATTTTTCCTCGTAAACTTGGAACTCTTTTTTTACAAATCCAATCTCTTTCATTATCTTTGCCATACTGAGCAACAATCTCCGTTCGCATGAAAAACATAGTTGTATTTGTTCTTTTATCCATAGCTTTTTTTTCTTGCAGGGAAAATCAGGTCGCTTCGGAACAGATGGATCGGGCGGAAACGTTACTGCCGGTCTATCCGGATAGTGCATACGTGATATTGGAAGGTGTAGAACTACCGGACAAACTGAACGAACGGCAGTTCGCCCGTTGGTGCATGCTGTATTGCCGGGCGGCAGACAAACTATTTAAAGACATGCTCTACGCCGAACAGCTCGACCGCGCTTTAGGTTGGTACAAAAGCCACGGAACGGCAGAAGAGCAGGCTTGGATTGGCCTGTATTTGGGACGTTCGTTTGTGGAAGACAAATTGTTTATCCCGGCAACTAAGGCTTATTCGGAGGCGTTAAACTTGGCAAAGAAGAAACATTTATATAATGTAGCCGGATATATTTGCAGTTATATGGCAGACTTGTACACCTACACCGGACAAGGCTCCGAAGAACGGCGGAAGTATGAAGAGGCTGCCGCCTTTTTCACAAAAGCAAATAATACGCGGAGTTATGCGTTTGCCTTGCGGGATATCAGCAGGACATGGGTATTCGAAGACTCAATCTCTCTCGCACTTGATTTGATGCTGAAAGCGGATTCAATCGTTACTGGAATGAACGATTCAGTCGGAATAGCATCGATTGCGAACGGACTGGGGAATATTTATGAGCATTTGGATCAAATAGACGAAGCGAAATCCTACTTTTTCAGAGGTCTGGTTTATGACACAATAGATAAGGCTCCTACATATTTAGCTTTAAGTACGTTGTTCTATAACTATAGCCAATTAGATTCAGCCCGTTATTATGCTAAAATGGCAGACAGCCCAACCAATAATCCATACACTCCGTCCGATCGGTTGTACCTAAGTTACTTGATTGAAAAGGAGGCTAACAACATTCCGGAAGCATTCCAGTATCTTGAACAATGTTACGCCGCAAAAGATATCTTATACGATCAACAGAAACAGGTAGACATCATCGATGCAGAAAAACGACATAATTCATTAACTGTTATCCGACAAAACCAAAAACTATATTCCGTCATCTATTTATTAAGCGGACTCATCCTTTTTGTCAGTTTAGTTAGTGTTTTGTTCTATCTGTACAAGGACCGGAAAAGATTGAACAAGATCAACAAACAGCAACGGTTGTTAGATGAAAAAGAGCAACTGTTAGTCAAAATGCAAAAAGAGATCAGGCAAAACGAAGCAATAAATGCCAATGCGAAACAGGAAGAGAATAAGCAAATCCGAGAAAAAATGCTTCAGGCCAAAAAGGAAATCCTTATACTGAAATGCGAGAAATTGCAACACTCATCCCTCTTCCAAGAGCTGAAAGAGCGTTCGAACAACAAGAAAAAATATGGACAAACGCTTTCCGAGCAAAATTGGGAGCTCTTAAAAGAGCAGATCGACTCCGCTTGTCCGAACTGGCAAGCAGCCGTACAAGATATAGAAACTTTGAAAAAGACCGAGATAGAAACCTGTTACCTTAGTTTCTTGAATATCAGCATAAAATCAGAAGCTATGCTTTTAGGTATCAACCCGGATTCTGCCAATAAACGCAGGCTTAGAACCCGCCAATCACTTGGACTGACCAATTCTAAAACGGGTATTTACGAGTTTATCATCCGAAAGACATTAGAAAATATCGTAATTTAGCTCTCACATTTTATATCGCATTTCTATTGAAACACAAATACTTAAAACTATTTATCCATACAAATTCAGGCTTGTCCATATACTTTTTGACCGTTTTTGGCACTTTCAAAGTCCACTACTACTTTTACCAAAGATTTTTTAAACAAAAACGGTATGAACGCAATTAAAAAATTGGGGAGTTTGATATTGGTTCTGGCAATTTCGCTTCCTTGCTTTGCCAAAAAGAAAGTTGAATTAATTGGAAGATGGGATCTCAAAACTAAATCCATCACTTTCCAATTGCCCGTCCAAACATGGGTTCAAGACAACAATAAAGATTTATTGTTAGAGTTTACTGCTGATTTAGGAACAGTTCAGGTGACTGTGACAAATTCGGCAGGAGAGGTTGTGTATAACCAATCTATAGTGACTAAGCCTTCGGTTGTCATTTCCTTAGATGAGGAAGCAAAAAATGGAGATGTAGTATCAATTACCGATGGAATAAATCATGCATATGGAAATATATTTACAAACTTATAAAATATCATCATGAAAAAGTTAAAATTTTGTTTGATCTGTTTAGTTTCAGTTTTGTTTGTCTCTTGTACAAATGAATTAGTTATATATAACTACCTAAATTTATAACTTATGAAAGTGATAAGATTTGTATTGTTAGTATGTGCTGTCTTATTTGCCTTGCCTACAAACTCGCAGGTGTTACGGACAGGTCTTTTAGTTGGTGGCGGATTGGGGTTTGAGCACAATTTAACTCCCAATTCCGGTCGTCCAGATATTTGGCAGGAGGGAGACTATAAAATTGGTTACAAAGATAAATATCAATTTGGAGCTTCACTTGGGTATCGTTTTCGGATAGAACATGGAAAAAATGATAGGTTGTTTTATGACATGGACCTTATACTCGATGCGAAAGTATTTAAGAACACAAAGTCTTATTATGTGGATAATGAGCTGGCAAGTCGGATTATAGGGCATGACGCAAATTTGGCTTTGTCTCTGTCGCCTTCTGTAAATTATAGATTAGTAAAAGGATTATATGTTGGCATGGGAATCGAACCAACCTGGTATATGGTTCCAACCAATGATGGAAAGAAGTTTGATATTCCATTAGTTTGGAAAGTCGGTTACAATATCAATAACAAAATTGACCTTGCAATTAATTATCGTCTTGGTTTTACAAATGTAATCGATGATCGTATTTATAAAAAGGGACATATATCAGATCTGAACCTATCAATCTTTATTCCTTTTACAATTAATAAATAGTAAAATTCAAGGAAATATAGTCAGGGAAATTTAATTTAAAAACTAATGAGAAATATCCTTTATATCTTATTATTCTTCTCAACCACCGTGTTCGCTCAGACCGAACACGGCCTGTTGGTCGGTGCAGGTGTCGGTTTTCCGATACAGGACGGTTCGGTGTATATGACAACTCCAAGCTATGGATATAATAATGATGTGAAAGCGAATGGAATGCTTGGTTATCGATTCCGTTTCTTGGCAAATCAGAGGTATTTTGTCGACTTGGATGCGAGTCTCGGCTTCCAATGGATGCAAGTTTACAAATACAAAGCGCTCCTTCTTGGAGATATTGATAAAACACCGGAAGGAGACTATGTCATCCCACCCGGCAAAAGTTTCACCGATTTCATCATGCCGATCTCCGTTGCCGCCAGTTGGAACTATCGCCTTACCGACAAATTCCATTTCGGCTTGGGGGTAGCTCCGACATTATATGTACAACCTCAAGCCGTATTCGATCTCTCCATAATGGCTAAAGCCGATTACCGGTTGAGTAAACATTGCGAATTGGGACTCTCCTATCAATATGGTTGTTTGAACACACTGAAACACTTCAACGACGGTCCGGCACTCGGACGCCGGGGGCATTTGTCTGATTTGATGCTATCGGTGTACATTCCGTTTGTTATCAAATAAAAAACGACAATAATCAACCCTTTTCCCATGTCGGTAGAAAAAGCCCTCCTTTTCGTTTTTTTAGAACGGGAAAGGGCTTTTCCCCGACACTCACCAGAAATACTTACCTATTTGTTCCGGATCGCCCGGGAAAGCCCCAGCACAGGAAACAGCGGGCTTGCAACAGAATCCTGCCTACAAATGTCAGTTTGCCGCCATCCGAATGTCGGCAAATTGTCAGATTCCAGACTGTCATTCAACGAATTCTTTTTAATATATTTCTAATCTCTTCCACACAATTTATAGCGTATCAGGGCGTTGGTATTAAACGTAAATGCTTACCTTTGCGGCCGACTGTCCGCGTGAGGATACAGAGTTAAGACAATTAATTATTACACTTTATACAAAGTATGGGAAAGTATAAATTGATCAACAACGTGTTGGGCTGGATCGTCTTTGCGATCGCTTCAACCGTCTATTTGATGACTATGGAACCCACTGCCAGTTTCTGGGATTGCGGTGAGTTCATTTCTTCAGCTTACAAGCTGGAAGTAGGGCATCCCCCCGGAGCACCGTTCTTTATGTTGACAGCCAACCTGTTCACACAACTTGCATCCGACCCGTCCACAGTGGCAAAGATGGTAAATACGATGTCCGCCTTATTTAGCGGACTGACGATCTTGTTCCTTTTCTGGAGTATCACCCATCTTGCACGCAAGATTATTGTGAAAGACGGAGAAGAAGCATCTTTAGGCCAGATGATTACCATTATGGGTAGCGGTCTGGTCGGAGCACTGGCTTATACATTCAGTGATACGTTCTGGTTCAGTGCCGTGGAAGGGGAAGTGTATGCCTATTCATCACTCTTTACAGCCGTTGTTTTCTGGCTGATTCTGAAGTGGGAGGCTACCTACGACAAACCGCATGCAGACCGCTGGATCGTACTGATCGCTTATCTGATGGGGTTGAGTATCGGTGTCCACTTGCTGAACTTGCTGTGTATTCCGGCTATCGTGCTGGTATATTACTATAAGAAATTCCCGAATCCTACGATGAAAGGTACGTTGGTTGCCCTGCTCGTTTCCTTCGCTATCGTTGCGCTGATGATGTATGGTGTCGTACAGGGGCTGGTCGAGGTTTGCGGCTATTTCGAACTGTTGTTTGTCAATGTATTAGGCATGCCTTACAATTCCGGAGTATTTGCTTATGTGATCATTGTGGCAGGCGTATTGATCTGGTCTATCTGGGAAACCATGCGCGACGAGATCCATCCGACACGCATGAAAATCGCTTTCATCTTGTCGATCGTATTGATCGGTATTCCGTTTATCGGTAGCGGTTATGTGTTGGCGGTCATTCTGACTGCTGCATTGAGTCTGTACCTATTCAGGAGCAAGAAGGTGGATATTAAGACACTGAATACGGTTTTAGTCTGCCTGATGGTAGTTGTTGTGGGCTATTCTTCGTATGCACTGACACTGATCCGTGCAACGGCCGACACACCGATGAACCAGAACGCACCGAGCGATATCTTTACGTTGCGTACCTATCTGGCACGTGAACAGTATGGTAAAGTTCCGCTCCTCTACGGGCAGACCTACGTCTCGGAAGTACAGCGCGAAAATCAGGGAGGAAGTTGCGTGCCTGTCACGACAGAAGGCGAACCGACCTGGAGCCGCGTGATCAAGAAGGACAAAAACGAAAAAGACCGTTATTATGTGTCCCGCACCGACCAGGAATACAAATATGTCGACGAGCTGAACATGTTGTTCCCGCGTATGTATAGTTCCGACCCGCGCCATGTACAAGCCTACAAGGATTGGGCGCAGGTAAAAGGGCAACCGGTGAAATATAACTATTGCGGAGAAATGAAGAGCGTAATGAAACCGACATTCGCGGAAAACCTGAGGTTTTTCTTCTCCTACCAGTTGAACTTTATGTACTGGCGCTACTTCATGTGGAACTTCTCCGGCCGTCAGAACGACATCCAGGGAAACGGCGAGGTGCTGAACGGCAACTGGATTACCGGTATTCCGTTTATTGACGAAGTCCTGGTAGGTCCGCAAGAAGATATGCCGTTCGATATTGTGAACAATAAAGGACACAATGTTTACTATATGCTGCCGTTGCTGTTAGGTATATTAGGTCTGCTGTTCCAGGCTTATTCGGGACAGAAAGGGATTCAGAGTTTCTGGGTGACCTTCTTCCTGTTCTTCATGACCGGTCTGGCTATTGTACTGTACCTGAATCAGACGCCGTACCAGCCGCGTGAACGAGATTATGCGTATGCCGGATCGTTCTATGCGTTCTGTATCTGGATCGGATTCGGTGTCGCGGCACTGGCAAAGGGACTGGAACGATACGGCAAACTGAATCCGGTCATCGCCGGATCGGTGGCAACCGTGCTCTGCCTGTTCATCCCTATTCAGATGGCCGGACAAAACTGGGATGACCACGACCGTTCAGGCCGCTATGTCTGCCGTGATTTCGGTTCTAACTATCTGGAATCCTGTGAGCCGAACGCCATCATTTTCACCAACGGCGATAACGACACATTCCCTTTGTGGTATGCCCAGGAAGTAGAAGGTGTCCGTACCGATGTCCGCGTATGTAACACCAGTTATCTGCAAACAGACTGGTACATCGACCAGATGAAGAAACAGGCTTACGAGTCCGCTCCGCTGCCTATCACCTGGACACGCGACCAGTATATACAAGGAACCCGCGATGCAGCTTATGTATTCCCGCTGACAAAAGATTCGATCGACCTGAACACGGCCTTGAACTTTGTCCGTAGCGATGATCCTAAGTTCAAGAAGATTCCGGGTATTAACCAGGAACTCGATTATATCCCGGCTGACAAACTGTACTACAAAGTCGATTCCATCGCCGGAGCCAAAATCTTAGGCGGCAAGACAGACGGCATGGTAGACCAGATGATGATCAACCTCGCCGGAAAGAATGCACTGGGTAAACAAGAACTGACGATCCTCGACATGTTGCAGACCAACAATTTCGAACGTCCTATGTACTACGCGATCACGGTCAGCCCGGATCAGTTCGTCAATCTGGACGGCTACTTCGAACAGACCGGTCTCGCTTATCAAGTCGTTCCGAAAAATGCCAACAAGGCTGTCAACACCGACAAAATGTATGACAACGTGATGAACAAATTCAAATGGGGCGGCGTTGATAAACCGGGTGTTTACATCGACGAAAATGTAATGCGCATGTGTAAGAGCTACCGCATGATGTTGTTTAACAAACTGGCAGAAGCATTGGTGAAAGAAGGCAAGAACGACAAGGCTTTGGAAGTCCTGGACAAATGTATGCAGGTGTTGCCGCCGGAAAATGTCCCGCTCGACTACACGGCTCTTTCAACCGGCGAATTATATTACGTACTGGGCCAGAAAGAAAAAGCAGCGGAAATATTCACAGGTATTGCCGATAACATGATGCGTAACATAAACTGGTATTTCCGCTTGAACCCGATGCAGTTGTCATCCGTGGAAACAGAACTGTTACAAGACATGCAGGTTTTGAATCAAGTATTGTTAATCAACAAACATTACAACCCCGAATTCAACAAGAAATACCAGGAAGAGTTTGACAACTACCGTATGGCTTACGAATCGGCAGGACGCAGAGAATAAATATGTTTATAGAGCAACCGCCCTGGTTTTACAGGGCCCTGTTTCCGGGGGTAACCTGGCGGATTCCGGCAAAGAAGAAGTGTGTATATCTCACCTTCGACGACGGCCCGATCCCCGAGGTTACCCCTTGGGTATTGGATATATTAGACAAATATGGTGTGAAGGCAACCTTCTTCTGTGTCGGGGACAATGTCCGCAAACATCCGGACATCTACCAGATGGTACTGGACCGGGGGCATCGTGTGGGCAACCATACTTTCAACCATATTCAAGGCATCCGCTTCTGGACCAAGAACTATCTGGCAAATGTGGAAAAGGCTGCCGAATATATAAAAAGCGACTTGTTTCGTCCACCTCACGGACACATGCGTTTCCCACAGGTGGTATGGCTGCGGAGGCATTACCGGATCATCATGTGGGACGTGGTGACGCGCGATTATAGTCCGCACATGACACCGAACGGTGTCTTCAACGTGGTGAAGAACTATACCCGCAACGGTTCCGTAATCGTCTTTCACGACTCGCTGAAAGCCGAACGCAATATGCGCGAAGCAATGCCCCGAGCCATCGAATGGCTACAGGAACAAGGGTATGAGTTCAAAGTGTTTTAATATGCTTCCAGCTTCCGAAATAAAAGAGAAAGCAAAAGAGATCGGCTTCGATGCCTGCGGGATCGCACAAGTGGCGACCGCAGACAGCGAAGCCTTGTTTTTTGACAAATGGCTGAAGGAAGGTAACCATGCAGGGATGGCGTACATGGAGAACCACCGCGAAATACGGCTTAATCCCGCCAGGTTGGTAGAAGGAGCCAAGACAGTCATATCTGTGGCGTTGAATTATTATCCGGAGCAGAAACTTCCACCTGAGGCACCCCATATCGCCTACTACGCCTACGGGAAGGATTACCATTTCGTCGTCAAAGAGATGTTGAGCGAGCTATGGACCGCCCTGTTCCCGCGCGGAGCGCGGGAACAGGGCGGGAAAGGTATGGATCGCAACGGGCAGTTCTTTTGCGATCCGGCGCGGGGCGCGGGAACGGGACAGGCAGACGTAACAGCCGCCCGCTTTTTCACCGACTCCGCTCCCATCCTCGAACGCTATTGGGCCTGGAAAGCCGGACTGGGCTGGATCGGGAAGAACACGAACCTGATTATTCCCGGAAAAGGTTCTTTCTTTTTCTTGGGAGAAATCGTCACTACCCTCGAGGCGGATCATTACGACACACCACAGAAGAACCGTTGCGGCAGTTGCAGCCGTTGCCTGGAAGCCTGCCCGACAGGAGCACTGGAAGGTCCATGCCATCTGAACGCCCGAAAATGCCTCTCCTATCTCACCATCGAAAACTGCGGAGAAATCCCTGCCGAACAAGCCGTTCGCCTCGGCAGCCGCCTTTACGGTTGCGACACCTGCCAGGAGGTCTGCCCTTGGAACCGTTTCGCCCGCCCGACTCGGATAGAGGCATTCCGTCCGAAACCGGCTTTGCTTTCTCTTCGAAAAGAGGATCTAAAGGTCTTTTCCCGTGAAGAATATAATCGTATATTTGCCAAATCAGCGGTCAAAAGAGCCAAATACGAAGGATTAATACGAAACATACATAACTTAAAAGATTAATACCATGAGAAGGACATTGAAAACCCTACCCCCATGTCTCGTCGCATTCCTGTTGATGCTAACAGTCGCATTTGCAGGTAATGCACAGGAATTACAAAAGAAATTAGAAGAATTGAAAGGAATCAGCGGTATAGAGAAGTTGGAATCGGACCATTATGCCGAGAAATACCTCGTACGCATCACCCAGCCTGTCGACCATAAGAACCCGGCAGCCGGAACATTTACGCAACGCGTAATTGTCGCCCACGTCGGTTTCGACCGTCCGACCATATTGGTCACGGAAGGATATGGCGCGGCGTATGCCTTGAACCCACGTTATCAGGAAGAACTGTCGAAGCTGCTCGATGCCAACATGGTATTCGTAGAATATCGTTATTTCCTCGAGTCTACCCCGACCCCCTGCAATTGGGAATATCTGACGGCAGAGAATTCAGCCTACGACTTGCACAACGTCAACCAGACATTCCGAAGGCTGTACACCGGCAAATGGGTCAGCACCGGCATCAGCAAAGGCGGACAGACCACCTGCCTGTATCGTGCCTGGTTCCCGGACGACGTAGATTTCTCCGTCCCCTATGTAGCTCCCTTGAACAGGGGCGTGGAAGACGGACGCCACGAACCGTTCCTCCGCAAAGTAGGCACGAAAAAAGATCGCCGGAAGATCGAAGCCTTCCAGACTGAAATATTGAAACACAAAGACGAAATCATCCCGATGCTGGAAAAATTCTGTAAGGACAAAAAGCTGGTATTCCGTATTCCGATGGCCGAAGTATTGGATTATTGTGTTTTGGAATACCCGTTTGCCCTTTGGCAATGGGGGACGCCGACCAGTGTGATTCCACCGCTCACGTCCGATACACAGACACTGTTTCAGCATTTGGTCGACATCAGTAGTCCCGACTATTTTGCCGAAGATCAACCGAATATCTCCTTCTTCGTACAGGCAGCCCGCGAACTGGGTTACTACGGTTATAACACGAAACCATTGCGCAAATACCTGACAATCGACAGCAGCAAAGGATACTTGAACCGTATCATGCTGCCGAAAGAATTGGTCGACAAAGTTGAATACCGCCCCGAACTCTACCATAAAGTCCATGATTTCCTCCGTGACAACGATCCGAAGATGATCTTTATCTATGGAGAAGTGGACCCGTGGAGCGCCACCCGCGTCCCAATCTTCAAAGGTAAGGTAAACGAACAAGTCTACATCCAGCCCGGAGGTAGCCACCGTGCCCGTATCAGCAACATGCCGGAAGACATGAAAGAAAAGATACTGACGCAAATCAACAAGTGGCTGGCGGAATAAGATTTATGGGAGGGGTGTCAAAATTTCCTTGTCCCCGCACTTGATGCGGGGACGCAAAAGGACAGACCTTATCAATCAGATTTTTATAGGGCTGGTTTTAATGCGATCCCGCGTCAAGCGCGGGAACAGGATAGTTTCGACACACCTTCATTGCTCGGATGACACTTGCAATAAAATAATGGATAACGACCGCTTTTCAACAAAATAGAATTATCTTTGTATATGTGTTTCACCTATTGTCTAACTTATTAATAAAGATGTAAATGAAAAAGAATCTCTTATTTCAGCTTCTGCTGGCGGCATTCCTGCTTCCGATTTTCTCTTGTTCAGATGATGATTCCATGCCGGAAATCAACAATGCGACCACTTTGAACATGCTCGATGTGGAGAATGGAGCGACCCGCCTGGGTAATTCGGATATCTATATCAACGCAGCGAACAACTTTCAGACAAACGAATGCCTGATCGCCGAAATCGGTCCATCGAAAGGGATCGGAAAAGTTATTTCGCCCCAAGTCGGCAGCAGCCTGGTCTACCAGGCAGCCGTAACACCAGGAAACCTTTACCAGGCCTTCAAACAAGAAGCCGTGAAGCAATTCCCGTCGGGAAAGTTCGCTTTGGCACTGGCAGGAGACTACTATCAGTTCCATGTCGAATCCGAGATTATGAAAGAAGAGAAAAGGGTAGGAGCTGTCATCCGGTTTGCCTTAATCAATCCTGAAGCAGACGGGCTACCCGCCTACGACAGCACGATCGGGACGGTGGTAAACGGTTCTAAAAATGAAATCGTCTATGAATTTCCCAAGGGTACGGAGTTTCAATACGACAACAGCCTGGAAGATATCTTTAATATTTCGACCGAAGGCGGCGTTCTGAAGGTAAGCATGTGGGTCTCATGGATCGATACACGAGGCAACTACACCATTTTTGCCCGACATAACGAGGTGTTTACGAAAGTATATATCAAAGTGGAATAATCAGAACATTCCCTGCACTTTATAAACAAATTCCATCCACACCCAATATCGGATCGCCTTTCCGAGAAACATAGAGATAGCCACGATCCAGATATTGGCGCGGAGGAAACCGAGCGCCACAGCGATAAAATCGCCTATACCGGGAAGGAAGACGAAAAAGCCCATCCAGGAACCTTTCCCTTTTATCCAATCTTGTACTTTTTGCAATTTGGCAGCATCCAGTTTCAGATATTTCTCTATCCATTCGACCTTGCCCAGCATACCCAGCCAATAACAACTCATACCGCCCAGAAAATTACCCAACGTAGCTGCAATCATACAGGGCCAATAGGCTGCTCCCGCCAACAACACACCAGTCAGAACGACCTCGCTGCTGAACGGCAAAACGGTAGCAGCCAAAAAAGAGGCGATGAACACACCAATATATCCGTATTCTATAAGAAATTCCATATGCGAATGAATAGAGTGGCAATCAAGACTGCCACAATTGTAAAAAACGACCAAAACACGATCTTGCCACGTGTCACCGTAAAGAAATGGGCGATCAGGATAGAGGCAGGTACACAAGCTGTTTCCAGAAACTCTTCCGAAACCTGTTCATAGAGGAAATAAAGGCTGAATGCCCATACGGACATCGCAATCAGGAACGAGAGAAACTGACGAGAGCGAAGCGAATCTTCCGTATCATGCATGACGATATTCAGGGAAGCGACAACCGTCAACAGAGCAATCGCCATGATACTGATCCAATCCAGCAACACTATTCCATCTGTCGCCAAGAGGCGCACCTTGAAAAGTGTCGAGAAAGGAACGCTGAACAGCGTAAAATCCTTCTGCCAGACACACCATCCCAACAGGAACCAATATACCGTTGCCACCCCTAACAAAGAAGCAATAAAGGTACGGGGAGTCAGCGAACGAAAATTATACATCCCCAGCCAAAACAACGGCAGAAACCAGAGCAAATGAACCCAAAGCAGACTACCGATACCGATCAGCAGGGCGGCACTGTAGGCCTTCTCTCTCGCTTCGGGGTCATGATAGGCAGTGAACAACTGGTAAATCGCCAGGATCAGGCAGAAAACACCGACCGAAGTCGATTTCAAAGGAAAGAAGTCGGGATTCGTACTGATGAACAGGACATAAAAAAGGAAAGGCAACATCGTCTTCTCCCGTATTAACACCAACACATAGTTCGCACGATGCAACAGGAAAGCTCCTCCGAACATCAACACCATCCCGATGATATAGGTAAATTCTTTACCTGGCAATGCCTGGCAAATCGTATTCCAGAGGGGAGTAGCCGAAACCTCGCCGTAAACAGGATAGCCCACGGAATACAAATAACTGACCATCCAACAGACGATACACGCCAATAAAACCGGCACGAATGTCGGTAGAGCAGAAAAGTCGAATCGACGGCTGTATTTATTATAAGCTACTCTCATTTTTAATCGTTATGAGGGTGTGTCAAATTGATATTACCGGACGCAGATGACTCAGAATACACAGACGGACACAGATTTATTTTGTCGATAATTAATAATATCTGCACTCGTCTACGTTGTCTGCATTCCATGAATACCGAGATCTGACACACCCTCATCATCATGTATAACGACAATTTATAAATCGAATCCGATATCGCTACGGAAATATTTCTTTTCGAAATCGATGAGCTTGGCACCGGCGAAGGATCGGGCAAGAGCTTCTTCCTTGTTAGCTCCGTAAGAGCTGACAGCGATGACACGACCGCCACTGGTCAGGATCTGTCCGTCGTCAGCTTTTGTTCCGGCATGAAAAACGATGTTTTCGTCGGAAATCTTATCCAGGCCACTGATAACCTTTCCTTTTTCATACGCTTCAGGATAACCGCCGCTTACCAGCATAACCGTTACGGCCGCACGCGGATCGTGCACCAGTGTACGGCTACCCAAATTACCTTCGGCCACACCCTCCAACAGTTCAACCAAGTCGCTCTGAATACGCAACATGACGACTTCTGTTTCGGGGTCTCCCATACGACAATTATATTCGATCACCATCGGTTCGCCCTTCACATTGATCAGACCGAGGAAGACAAAACCCTTATAATCGATATTTTCCGCTTTCAACCCTTCGATCGTCGGGCGAATAATACGCTCATCCACCTTCTGCATAAACACCTCGTCGGCAAAAGGAACCGGAGACACGGCTCCCATACCACCTGTATTCAGACCTGTATTGCCTTCGCCAATACGCTTGTAGTCTTTTGCTACCGGGAGCACCTTGTAACTTTCACCATCCGTCATCACGAACACGGAACATTCGATACCGTCCAGAAACTCTTCAATCACGACCGTTTTGCTGGCATCGCCAAACATACCGCCCAGCATATCGCCCAGTTCCTTCTTCGCTTCTTCGAGCGTGTCGAGGATCAACACACCTTTACCGGCAGCCAGACCATCGGCCTTCAACACATAGGGAGCCTGCAATTCTTCAAGGAAAGCATATCCTTCTTCTAAATTTCCGGCTGAGATACTCTTATAACGGGCTGTCGGGATGTTATGACGCATCATGAACGCCTTCGCAAAATCCTTGCTACCTTCCAGTTGCGCTCCCTCTTTCGAAGGGCCTATTACCGGAATACCTGCCAGGGCTGCATCGCTTTTGAAATAGTCATACACTCCTTTCACCAACGGATCTTCCGGGCCTACCACCACCATATCGATATGGTTTGCCAAGGCTAATTCCTTGATAGCAGGGAAATCGTCCGCCTTGATATTTACATTCGTACCTACCAATGCAGTACCTGCATTACCGGGAGCAATGAATAACTGATCCACTTTCGGGCTTTGAGCAATCTTCCAGGCTATTGCATGTTCGCGGCCGCCTGAGCCTAATAAAAGAATATTCATTTTTTTATAATTGACGAGGGTGTGTCAAATTGATATTACTGGACGCGGATGACGCAGAATACGCAGAGGGACGCAGATTTATTTTGCTGATAATTAATAATATCTGCGTTAATCTACGCTCTTCTGCGTTATCTGCGTCCCATGAATACCGATATTTGACACACTCTCATCTCTTTTTAATGGTTATTATTTTCTTTGTTCTTTTCCTAATTGTCCATTGTCAATTCTTAAGATAGTCATCGAAATAGCGCGTTATCTTCTCATACAGATGCGGACGGTCTTTGCCGATCACATTATGCAGATGGCGGGGATAAACGAAATAGTCAGGATATGTATCCGCTTCCACACAAGCTTTCAAGAATCCTAAACTGTGCTGCCAGACAACAACCGGATCAATATCTCCGTGGATCAACAGCAAATGTCCCTTCAGGTTACCCGCTTTCAATTTCAGGTTGGCATTCTTATAACCTTCCGGATTGTCCTGCGGACGGTCCATATAGCGCTCGCCATACATAATCTCGTAGTTACTCCAGTCGATCACCGGACCACCGGCAACTCCCACTTTGAACAATTCCGGATAAGAGCACATCAGGTTCGTTGTCATAAAACCGCCGTAGCTCCATCCATGCACGCCAATACGGTCGGCATCGACATATGGAAGTGATTTCAGGTACTCGACACCTTTTACCTGATCCGCCATCTCGTTCACACCTAAATTACGATGTATGACATTTTCGAAAGCCTGTCCCCGATTTGCCGATCCCCGACTGTCGAGCGTAAAGACCACATATCCGCGTTGAGCCATATAGATATCCCAACCGCCTACACCGTTCTTCCATCCGCCTGTTACCAACTGGGCGTGTGGGCCACCGTACACATAAACGATCGTCGGATATTTCTTCGTCTCATCCAGACCGACAGGTTTTACCAGACGGAAATTCAAATTAGTGACACCATCCGCTGCCTTGATCTTTCCGGTAACGATTTCCGGCATCGCATATCCTTCATACGGATCTTTCGCCGTCAGCAATGTTCGTAAGGTTTCTCGCTTCTGTCCGTCAATAATCGAAATTTCACGTGGAACGTCAGGAGCAGAATAGCTGTCGATCAGATATTTGCCAGACGCGCTAAGTTGCGTGGCATGCACTCCCTGCAAACCTCCCGAAGTCAATTCGTAAGAAGTCCCCTTTTTTAGGTCCAGACGCGATGTTCCGACATACAAAGCATCGCCATAACTGAACGAGCTCAGCATCGACGGCCTTGTGGAAGAGAAGAACAACGCCTTTCCCTTTGCATCGAAACCGAGGATATTCAAAACTTCCCACTCGCCTTCCGTCAACTGTTTCAACAATTCTCCCTTCGTATTATACAGATACAAATGATTATAACCATCGCGCCGGCTCTGCCAGATAAACTGGTCCGGGTTATTCGGCAGGAAAAGCACCGGATGTTGCGGCTCTACATAATGCTCATTCTTTTCGGTAAACAGATCCGCCTCTTTCTCACCCGTCAAAGCGGAATAGCGTACCAGATGCATCTCATTCTGATCCCGGTTCAGTTCGGCAATATAAATACTCTTTTCATCCGGGCTCCAGGCTATATTCGTCAGGTACTTTTCCTTCGGTAATCCGGTTTTCAACCAGACAGTTTTTCCGGTCGCCAAGTTGTAGACACCAACTGTCACCTCATGGCTTTTCATCCCAGCCATCGGGTATTTGTGCGGTTCGGCTTTCGCACAGCGGGCGGTAATGTCGACAAACGGATAGTCCGTCACCATGCTTTCATCCATCCGGTAGAAAGCCAGCGCCGAACCGTTCGGGGACCAGAAAGTCCCTTTATGGATACCAAACTCGTTCTGATGAACAGACTTCCCGCAGACAACACCTTCGGCCGTTTCGGACGTCACGATACTGACAGCGTTATCCGGTGAAAGGATTTTCAGATTATCACCCTCCGTAAAAGCCAAATAACCATTGGCCGGACAAAAGTCGAAGTTCTCCCACGAGCTGTTCAAGTCATACGTGCTCACAATCCTGTTTTCCAAAAAGTCGTAATGGAAACGATGGCGCTTGGCATTAAAAGCAAGCACCGGCTGATCTTTATAAGGAGCCGAGAAGAAGGGCATACTCCCAACCGTCTGTGCACCGGCCACCGTAAGCGCTTCATTCAGCTGCTGGCGGGTAAAAGCAAGTTTCACCTCCTTTGTCGATTCTCCACTCATCATGCTGTCACCCTTGACATACAGATATATATCTCCGCACCATTGCAACTGTTTCAAGTTGCGGGGCACAAAGTGGCTTTGCGTCTTCCCTCCGGGAATCAGATCATGCAAAGTGAACTGTCTGTCTTGTCCTATCATCGACAACGGATTTATAAGTGCCAAAGCACAGAATACACCTAAGATATTAAGCCTCAAAGTCATCCTTACCTCTTCTTTTGAATGGTTTCTTAAACGAACGGTCGCCGAACTTCCTATCTCCAAACTTTTTCTTACCGCCAAAATCCTCATCATCCTTAAAATGCCTCTTGACAGGGCGTTTGCCGCCAAAATCCTTACGAGCCGGACGACCATCTGCGCGATCATCGCCAAAATAACGTTTGCCGGGGACAAAAGGAGCCCGTTCGCTGTCGTCTTCAGCATGTGCAGCGGCAAAACGACGGTCAGGACGATCCATGCGGTCGGTACGGAAGTTCGGACGTGACTGACGATCCGGTTTACGTTCGAAAGAAGGTTTTTCCGGACGGGAAGGACGTGCTTCGCCCTCTTCGTTCAACGCTTTTTTATAATCTTTGTTCTTCCCTTCGAATATGTCATAGCAACGGTATTCACATTCCAGCGATCCGTTCATAAGCTTCATCTTTTCGCTCGGTTTCAGGCCGATCTTGTCGAAACATTCATCCTTATAACTCAGAATCCAAACCTTATAGCCGGTAAACACATGTTTGACACGTTCACCAATCATGTTGTACAATCCTAACAGGTCACGACTGGAAATACGTTCTCCATAAGGAGGATTCGTCACCATGATGCCCGGCTGTGGAGCCTCCGTGCACTGCTGGAACGGCTGGGTCTTGAGTTCGATATATTTCATCAGGCCGGCACTGCGGATATTCTTCTCGGCAATCTCGATCGCTACCGGATTGATATCAGCCCCATAACATTTGAAATTAAACTCACGTTCCTGGCTCTCGTCGTTATAGATGCGGTCGAACAGTTCCTGGTCAAAGTCAATCCATTTCTCGAAAGCGAACTCCTTACGATGCACGCCCGGTGCAATATTCAAAGCAATCATCGCCGCTTCGATCAACAGCGTACCGGAACCGCACATCGGATCGACGAAATTCGATTCGCCTTTCCAGCCTGTTTTCAAGATCATACCGGCAGCCAGCACTTCATTCAACGGGGCTTCCGTCTGGTCCACACGATAACCACGCTTATGCAAGCTCTCGCCTGAACTATCAATAGAAAGCGTACAATCGTTATGAGAAATATGAATATTGATATACAGATCCGGATTGTTTACACGGACAGAAGGGCGTTTCTGCTCCTTCTCCATGAAATAATCCACGATCGCATCCTTCGTACGATAAGCAACAAATTTGGAGTGATTGAAATCTTCAGAGTAGATTACAGAGTCGATGGCAAACGTCTTGTCCAAAGACATGTAGTTTTCCCATTTCACCTTCTTAACCTCTTTATAGACAGTATCGGCGTCTTTAGCTTTAAAGTGATAAATAGGCTTCAAGATACGCAATGCCGTACGACAATAGAAGTTGGCTTTGTAAAGCACTTCCTTATCTCCGGTAAAGGAAACCATCCGGCGGCCAATCTGAATATCGTTGGCACCTAAAGATAATAACTCGCCGGCCAGTATTTCTTCCAACCCATAAAGGGTCTTGGCCACCATTTCAAATGTCTCGCTCATTTCAATTGACAATTGACAATGGACAAAACAATTGACAATTAGATATTGCTCTTGTTTGTCTCATTGCATATTAATACTATAATGTTTTTATTATTTTCTCTCTTTAATTGTCAATTGTCAATTATCCATTGTCAATTGACTGACGGTAGCGCCTGCCGGAACATCCTCTGTGATCCAGACGTTACCGCAAATCGTGGCTCCTTCACCGACATGAATCCTACCTAACAAAGTTGCATTGGAATAGACCGTCACATGGTCGCCCAAGACCGGATGGCGCGGCACACCACGTATTGCATTCCCGTTTTCGTCGGGTGGCAGTTTCTCTCCTGCCAAACTGACCCCCTGGAAGATACGGACGTGGTTTCCGATCACACTGGTCTCCCCGATAACGGTTCCCGTCCCGTGGTCGATCGAGAAATAGTGTCCGATCTCCGCACCCGGATGGATATCGATACCAGTCTCCGAATGGGCCATTTCAGTAATCATGCGGGGAATAAAGGGGACGCCCAACCGGTACAGCTGGTGCGCAATGCGATAGTTGCAGACAGCCCGGAAACCGGGATAACAAAAAATAACCTCGTTGATGTTCTGCGCAGCGGGATCTCCGTTGAAAGCGGCTTCAGCATCCGTTGCCAACAGGCTGCGCATTTCGGGAAGCATCCGGATAAAGGCTTCCGACAGTTTCTCCGCCTCGGCAAGGATCTTTTCTTCGGGACAGGCGACGCAGGTAGTATCAGCAAAACAGAGTCCTGCATAAATCTGCCTGGAAAGCAGCGTATGCAACGTTCCGACATTTACACCAGTATGAAAACGGATTGTCTGCTTGCTGATTCGTGCGTTCCCGTAATAACCGGGGAAAAGGATTGCCCGGCATAAATCGATGATCTCTTTCAGCACTTCACCCGAGGGTAGCGCCTCTTCATCGCGGTAAGCATGAAACAGTTGTTGGTAAGACCCCTCGTCCGAGAGCATCTCAACTGTTTCATTCAAAACCTTGCTATGCTTTTGAAATCCCATTATTCAGCAATATCATATTTGGCAACAAAAGTAAAAAGAAATTGACAATTGGCAATTGACAATGGACAATTATTTGCCCATCATACAACGCTTTATCCAAAAAGACAAATCACCCCATAACCTCAACCTTCAATTTTCAGCTTATTATGCGGTGCCCCGAATTCCTTGCAGGTCACTTCGTCCATTTCCACAATCCATATTTTGACATTCTTCACAGCCGGATCGGAATAGCGGAATTCTTTATCCGAATACTGTTTCATAATGATATCCAGAGCTTCCGTTTTTTTATCGAAATCTTCTTCAAAGCGGACTTTACCCCAGCAAATCACGCTCTTGGAGCGCATCCGGTAACTACAAGCGACCTCCGGATGCTGGAAAACAAGATCATGGTCCGTGCTGAACGTAATACAGACGCGCGGATTCCGTTCTAAAATGGATATACTCCGTCCTTCTTGTGCCGAATGCAGATATATAACACCATCACGGTAACCAAAGTTCATCGGTAATACGTAGGGAGTCCCATCCGTATCGGCCAGTCCCACATAGCAAATATCACACTTCTTAATAGTCTCTTCAATCAGTTCTTTGTCAGTATGTACTAATGTCTTCATTTATCATTTCTATTTTTATCCCTACAAACATACAAGTTTTTTATCTTTTTCAAGTTGCTCCCGCAGGATATATTTATTGCATCCTCTTACAAAGGCAAAATGGTCATCCTCATTTTTCTATTGACACGTCATACTATCATAACAAAGGTTCTTTGTCAGTTTAAGGGCAGCATTTCGCAATCAAAACCCAACAAATAAAAAAAATTGACCTCGACAAGCGCTACCGGATGAGGATCCAACTATCCTAAATGAGGGACGATACGAACCGATGGATGCCCGATCCGACATTCCTGTATTTCTTGCCGTCAGGTAGAATGACCGTAGCAGTCGTATTGGTGGGTATCTCGACTGTCAACTCGAACGAATCCACTTCTATCCGCCAGTCCGAGCGGACAGGGCCATAAAGGGATTGATACGAACCGCTGCAATAAGTGAGGCCCCCCACAGGTTGAGGAGCGATGACTATGTGTTTCATCCCCGGTTCCGCTTCATCATAACGGATTCCGGCAAGTGTCCGGTAAAACCAAGCCACCACGCTGCCGAACATCGGATGGCAACGGGATGCCTTTCCTTCCCACCGCTCCCATAAACAGGAATAACGGTCGTCCATCACATACCCGAACCCCGGCATCTCGTGCTGGTTCATCAACTGGAAAGCGATATCGGCACGTCCGTTATCACTTAATACTTTCAGGAGCAAAGGTGTTGCCATAATACCCGTGTCAAAATGATTTCCTATACTATCTAGATGAGCAAGCAAAGCGTTGAACACGGCTTCCTTTTCATCTTCCGGCACCATTCCGAAAGCCAACGGGAATACATCCGCACCTTGTCGCCCTTCCCAATAATGATGAGTCGATGGGTTGAAAAAGACAGTATTGAAATCCTGCCTAATCTGTGTGCACAGCTGGTCAAAGTACCGTCTGTCTTCCTCTTTCCCTAAAACGGCTGCTACCTTTGACATCAAGTCTGCCGAATGATAGTAATAAGCCGTATTAACCAGCGGTTCGGGCAGTTCCATCTTCTTTCCCGGCGCACACCAATCCCCCAGGCACCAGCCATTCGGTTCTTCCCGGACGATGATTCCACGGGTGTCAGTCCTCGTTCCCAGATAGGCAACCCATTGTTTCATGCCTTCATAATGACAGTTCAACAAAACCGTATCGCCATAATAACAATAATAGGCCCAAGGCATAATCACATAAGCCGAGCCCCATGCCGGGCCACCTCCTCCGCCACCGAAGGGAGCGGTATGCGGAACATAGCCGCTCTTCCGGTTCCGGGCGTCCTCCATATCGTCAAACCATTTCCGGTAAAACTGGGTCATATCGAAAGACAAGATAGAACTTTCCACGACTACCTGCGCGTCTCCGGTATAGGCCAGCCGCTCCCGGTGCGGACAGTCACTGCTGATACTACCGTGGAAGTTATTTTTTTGCGTTCGCAGGTAAACCTCGTTGATCTTGTTAAACAATTCGTTCGAACAACTGAAACTTCCGGCAGGCCGTGGATCGGTATGCACGACTTTTGCCATCAGACTTTCCCTGCTCATCCTGACCTGTCGGGATATAACTTCGATATAGCGAAACGTATGCCAAGTGAAACGCGGCTCCCATTGTTCTACTCCACCACCCCGCAATGTATAAAGGTCCACCTGCCCGAAATCATCCTTCTCCTCTCCGATAAAGCGGAGCTTTATCCGGTCTCCGGCATCGCCTTGCACCTTTATATGCGCCCAGCCTGAAATCATCTCCGGAAATGCATACCAATAAGTAGAATCATTTTTCTGTTCGCAGCTTACCGGCTGCAATGTCCGGGTAATTTTCTCATGAGGGGCAAGTTGTGCATGCAGGCAGCCCTCCGGTGCCCTCACCAGAAGAGCTTTCTTCCAGGAAGAATCCTTATACCCGTTCCGGTTCCAGCCGTCCAGCTCCAGCCGGGCATCATATTCTTCACCTGTAAATATGGCGTCATGCAATAAAGGACCAGTCGTTGTCTTCCAGCTATCATCCGTAGCGACCAGTTCCGTCGATCCATCGGCATATTCTATCTCCAACTGACAGAGCAATCGGGGCGTATCGTACCACATACAACCTTCCACCGTCCGGTCGCGTTGATTATACCAACCGTTTCCCAACAGGACCCCAACCGTATTCTCCGCCTCCTGTACCAAAGGCGTAACATCAAACGTATTATAAAGAACCCTTCGAGCAGATTGATCGTCAAAGAAATACAACATCTTTTTGAGCGAACGACGGTCGAAATTGGTAACAGCGGGAGCCAATACCTGATCACCTACCCTTTCGCCATTCAGATACATTTCATAAAAGCCCAGTCCGCATATATAAACTTTCGCTTGCTTGACCGGCTTGTTTATACAGAATGTTTTGCGGAAATAAGGAGCCGGGCCGGTCAATGTCGAATCGGGATAGCAATCCTCCCGGTTACCGATCCATCGGGCTTCCCAGTCGGACGGTTTCAACAATCCCATCGTCCATCTCCCTATTTCACTCCAGGGCGAAACCTCTCCTTCTTCATCCCAAACCATCGTTTTCCAATAAAGCGTTTGCCTGGAATCAAGCGGTTTCCCCTCATATCCAACCTGGCAGAAACGGGAAGATACTATTTTTCCGGAATCCCAAAAATCCGCTTTCCCTTCAGCCAACAGGGAAGGGGTACTTGCTACAAGGACACGGTAGGCCGTTTGTTTTTTCGCTTGCCCAGAGGATTGCAACTGCCAACTTAACAAAGGCTTTTCATTCTCCACCGCAACCGGATCTTCCAGATATTCACACCGAAGATTGCAGACAGATATTCTTTCCTGTCCCGAAACAGAAACCACCAGCCCCCAGAGGAAAGAGAGTAACAGACAATAATACTTCATAACATTAAGATCAACTAAGTTTCCACAATATCCAATGTACAAATATATAGATATACCAGCATCCGCCACTTACAAATTTGGGAATTAATCATGCAGAAATGATACAAAAAGATAGATTTCCAACCACAAAAATAAAAGGGCCGAAACTTTCATTCCGACCCTTTTGTTCTGTGAGTTGTCTCACGAGGATTCGAACCTCGACAGACAGAACCAAAAACTGTAGTGCTACCATTACACCATGAGACAATCCGGCGCTTTATCTAAAGCGATGCAAAGGTAAGAATAAAATCTTACCTTGCAAGCATTTTTTGTAAAAAATCCAAACAGTTTCTTATTTTACGATCAGTAAATAGTAGTTCTTCTTACCTCTCTGAACTAGCAAATATTTCTCATCCAGCAGGGAAGAACAGTCGATAACCATATCCTGATCCGTCAGTTTTTCCTTATTTACACTGATGCCACCACTCTGAACCAGCTTGCGCATTTCACCTTTCGACGGGAAAATCGCCGCCTTTTCAGTGAACAGGTCAATCGCCTTGACACCGGCACTCAACTCGTCGCGGGAAACTTCGAACTGGGGAACGCCGTTGAACACATCCAACAATGTCTGTTCGTCCAAATGTTTCAATGCTTCCGACGTAGAGTTTCCGAACAGGATGTTGGAAGCTTCGACAGCAGCATCGTAATCTTCCTGGGAATGAACCATGATCGTCACTTCCTTTGCCAAACGTTTCTGCAACGGACGGAGATGCGGCGCCTCTTCCTGTTCCTTGATCAGAGCATCGATTTCATCCTTGGGAAGATCGGTAAAGATCTTGATATATTTGGCAGCATCAGCATCACTCACGTTCAGCCAGAACTGGTAGAATTTGTAAGGAGAAGTGTAACGACGATCCAACCAGACATTGCCAGATTCAGTCTTGCCGAACTTGCCTCCGTCGGCTTTCGTAATCAACGGACAGGTCAAAGCAAAAGCCTCACCGCCCAACTTACGGCGGATCAGCTCCGTACCGGTCGTGATATTCCCCCACTGGTCGGTTCCTCCCATCTGCAGCCGGCAACCTTCGTGCTCATACAGATACATATAATCGTATCCCTGAAGCAACTGGTAAGAGAATTCCGTAAACGACATGCCGACAGAAGATTCGCGGCTCAGACGTTTTTTAACAGATTCTTTAGCCATCATATAGTTAACAGTGATATGCTTACCGATATCACGGATAAAATTCAGGAAAGAATAATCCTTCATCCAGTCGTAATTGTTTACCAACTTGGCAGCATTAGGTGCGTCCGAATCGAAATCCAGAAACTTGGACAACTGCTTCTTAATGCTATCCTGATTATGACGAAGCGTTGCTTCATCGAGCAGGTTACGTTCTGCCGACTTCATTGAAGGGTCTCCGATCATACCGGTAGCTCCGCCGACCAGAGCAATAGGACGGTGTCCTGCACGTTGGAGATGTTTCAGCATCATAACCGATACCAGGTGACCGATATGTAATGAGTCAGCCGTCGGGTCAATACCTACATAAGCAGAAGTCATCTCTTTTTGCAACTGTTCTTCTGTTCCGGGCATCATATCAGCGATCATGCCCCTCCATGTTAATTCTTCAACAAAATTCATCGTTTTAGATTATAGTATTAATTGAATGCGGACAAAGGTACGACTTTATAATTGAAAATGGAGAATTGAGAATTGAAAATTAGGGTATAACAGTGATTTAAGGTAGATGAAGGATATCGCGGACATTTTCGGCAATCTGCCCGGCGAACTGTTCAAGCCGAAGATTCAAGGAAGCCGAAAGGTTCCGGTAGACAGTACGGATATCGATTTCGCGATCGTCCGTTTCGGCAAACAAGTAGCCAGGCCATGCTTCGTGCACAGCTTCGGGATGGAAATGCTCACCAAAAGAAAGATAAAAGCCCTGTCGGATCAATTGTCTGGCCAATACTGCATTGCCACGAAAGCCATGAATCACCCAGGGCATACAGGGCTTAAGTTCCTTTTTCAACGCAATCAGCTCGTCCCAGGCTTTCACGCAGTGTATGATTAAAAAGATGCCGAGGTTTTCTGCAAAAGCTGCCGATACTTTGAAGATTTCCTGCTGACATTCCAACGATGCTTCCACCAATTTATCAAGGCCAGTCTCGCCGATTGCCACCACGCCCGGAAGCATTGCCTGCCGTTTAAGGTCGGTTAGTTGTTCTTCTACATCATATATATACCAGGGATGAATACCGACAGAATGGAACAACCCCGTTCCCGCGCTCGACGCGGGAACGCACAAGCAACCGGCAGTATCCGCTTTTTCTAATCGCGATATGACCTGTCCCGGATGTGATCCCGCGTCGAGCGCAGGAACAAGACAGTTGACTATGGCGACATCTTCCGGATAGACGGGCAAATGGTGAGTATGTATATCGTAATAAACCATACTTTACGGAACAGGATCATATCCGCTTCCTCCCCAGGGATGGCAACGGAGAATACGTTTGACAGCCAGATACAATCCTTTTATAGGACCATGTTTTTTGAGAGCCTGCACGGCATATTCGGAACAAGTAGGCGTGTACCTGCACGATGCCGGCGTCATGGGAGAGATACAATATTTATAGAAATAGACCGGCAACAACAGAAGGGAAGTAACAAAACGCTTTATCATACTTTGTCACGAAGTATGTTCAATGCCTTTGTCATGGCTTTTTCCATATCGGCAAAAGGATGGATTTCCTTGTCCAAATAGAGGAAAGCAACCAGCATACGCTTGTCTTTTTCCACCAGCGGATCAATCAGGTCATATTTGCGCACCCGATAGGCTTCGCGGACCTGGCGTTTAATCAGATTCCGTTTTACTGCACGTCTGAATTTCTTTTTGGGGACACTCACCAGGATAGATACCGGAGCCAATGCCTCTTCCTCCACCGGTAAATAAACGACCCGCAGTGGAAACGCCACAAACGATTGCCCTTTTGCAAACAACAGGTCAATGTAACGTTTCCACGACAGGCGCTCTTCTTTTGAAAGGGTATACCTTCTATTTACCATTCTTTTTGTTACTACCCATCTCTTTTTTCAGATACAATTCAAGGGCAGCCGTCATAGACGGAGCTTCGGGAGTCGGTGCTTCCACATCCAAACGCAAACCGGCTTCTTTCACCGCTTTGGCTGTTGTCGGGCCGAAACATCCGATCTTTATATCTTCTTGTTTGAAGTTCGGGAAGTTCTTCAGCAGAGAAGAAATTCCCGAAGGGCTGAAAAATACCAGCATATCATAGTCAAACTTCTCGTCTTTAGAGAAATCATTGCTTACAGTGCGGTACATAACAGCTTTCGTAAAAGAAATCTTCTTCGCTTCTAACATAGTTAACAAATCATCTTTATGCACATCGGAAACGGGCACAAGATATTTTTCTTTTGCATGCTTGCCGATAACTGTAACCAGATCATCCAACTTTCCTGTCTGTCCAAAAAAGATTTTACGCTTTCTATACACAATATATTTTTGCAAATATACGGCAATGGCCTCAGTCATACAGAAATACTTCATCGTTTCAGGAATGGCAACACGCAGTTCCTCACACAGGTGAAAGAAATGATCGATCGCCGTACGAGCCGTAAAAACAACAGCCGTATGATCCAAAATAGAAATTTTCTGCTGTCTGAACTCCTTAGATGAAAGAGGTTCTACTTTAATGAATGGACGGAAGTCAATCTCAACTCCATACTTCTCTGCAATGTCGAAATACGGGGACTTCTCGGATGCAGGCTTCGGTTGTGATACCAGCAACTTTTTGATGTTCAATGCCATAGAGTACTTGTCTCGATAAAGTTATACAAATAAACCATACCTTCGTACAAAAATACCAGAGGTAAAATTTCTTGGGTGCAAAGGTACAAACTTATATATAATAATCCAGTACTTTTCTTGTGAAATATCCGTATTGTCTTATAAATTATTACAAAACGACACAAAATATAGAAAATACAAAACATTGCTATCGGTATAGTTACGTGTGTCCCGACAAACACTAACCACAACACCGGAATGTACAAAGAGACTCCCCAAATCCCCATAATAGCATTATAACTCGTCTTCCATAACTTATATTTATTGGGGTCGGCAAACACGCTGCCCAGGAGGTAATAACAGCATTGTTTAAACTGATAAAACAGGAATAAAACGCAAAAAACCGTTCCGATCGTCGATAAAACCGCCTGCCATTCCATATAATTTATAAATCCGTATATCCTGCCTATTGCAATCAGGGCAATACTCGAAAGGAACAATACCTGAAATGTCATAAAATTACGGAAGAAGAAAACGCTTTTCCCCACCACATCGTCAAATAGATTCTGCCTTTCTTTCACAAGAAAAGCATCTTTCAGCATCTTCACAAACAACTGGAAATTCGCCCGGAACACAAAAGAAAAGACAATAAACAGGAATAACAGCAGGGAGAAGATGACATCATCCACCAACTGCCCGTCCCACAAGCGAATGCCCACATATCCTTCAAATATATTCATGTTCCCTGCGTATTACAGGTGCAAAGATAATCAAAAAAGAAAGGCAAGCTTACCCGACAAGCTTGCCTTCTCAAACAATCAACCGTTATGAATAACGATCTTAGAAACTATCTTAAATATTGTAGTACTGTTCCCAGCCTTTACGCGGCATTTCGCCAACCAACATCTGGTTCATAACCGGATCGTTCACGATCTGCTTCGTGTCGCGGTCGAATACAATCTTGCGGTTCATGCGCTGTGCCAACACGCCGAGGCAGAACACCTGGCTCAACGGACCTGCGATAGAGAACGGAGAACGAGTCTTTTCCTTACCCTGGCAAGCCAACAGGAAGTTTGCGTAGTGATTGGACGGACTCTTCTGGTATTCCGGCAATTTCGGATTCATATCTTTAGCTACCTGATCAGGAATAACAGACAAAGTGCTACCATGAGAACCACCCTTGAATGTCAAAGTCTTTGTATAGATTTCCTTACCCGGATTCAGTTTAGCCAACTGCAGTTTGCCACCAGCAACCGTCGGGATATTCGGATCGACATCAGAAGAACCGTAGTTTTCAGGAACAGGAGGAATATTATCCAGACCGTCATACCAAGTAATATCGACACCTGGCATATCTTTTCTTTCCGGGAATCTGAACAGGATACGGGAAGACATCGGGAAGAAGAACGGGTTGTGATCTTTCAGATACAACGGGTTTACTTCCGTCGGCAAACCAAGATCCAGGAATTCGTGGGCAGTATCGATGATGTGAGCTCCCCAGTCGCCCAATGCACCCATACCAAAATCATACCAGCAACGCCACTGTCCCAAATGATAATCGTGATTATATTCGTGGAACGGACGAACACCTAACCAAGTGTCCCAATCCAACGTTTCGGGAACCGGTTCACCCATCGGCAGATGTGTAATGTTCGGGTTCCAGTTATGCCAACGGCGCGGAGAGTTCATGTGAGCTGTGATAGCGGTAACGTCCTTGATCAAGCCGGCTTCTTTCCATGCCTTGAACTGGAAGTAGTTGGCTTCCGAGTGTCCCTGGTTACCCATCTGTGTAACAACACCGAATTTCTTTTCGGCACGCATCATCACTTCAATTTCCTGGAAGGTGCGGGCCATCGGTTTTTCTACATATACGTGTTTTCCATGAGCCATTGCCTCGATCGTGATCGGGAAATGGGAATGGTCCGGTGTACCAACTGTAACGGCGTCGATCTTGTCGGCCATCTTGTCGAACATCTGGCGGAAATCCTGGAAACGCGGTACTTTCGGGAACATCGAAATAAGTTTCTGAGTATGAGGTGCACCCATATCTACATCACAAAGTGCAACAACTTCGCACAAACCGGTTTTATACAGTTCGCGTGCAATCTCACCCCCACGGTTACCGATACCGATAAAAGCGATTCTCACCTTTTCGTTGGCACTGACAAAAGGAACACCCGGCATGGCATTGGCCTTGGACGGAATCCAGAAAGAAGGAATTGCTGCCGCAGCTGAAAGAGCGGCTGCCCGTTTCAGGAACGAGCGACGTGAAATATCTTCAGATTTCATGGTAAATATATTAGATAAATTATTAATGTTTGCGTGCACATAACAACTTCACAAAAGTAGATATTTTTTTCTTACACAAAAACTTTCTCAAGGATTTTTACAAGCAAAAAGAAAGAAAGACACGTTTGCCATTCTGATAGCAAAAGACCGGACTTGCTATCAAACAGTACTGTTAAAATATATTACCCGCAAGGGTAATTCCAAATATATGCCCTACTAATCCTTTTTACATGGGGTAGCAGTGTCATTTTGTAACAAAAACTATATACATTTGTTCTATTAAAAATGAAAACAAAAGTGATATGAAGATCAGACAGATTCTATCCATCGGATGTTTCCTTTGGATACTTGCTACCCTCCGTTTGGCAGCACAGCAACCGGAAATACAGCCGCTGCCCATAGACCCAAAAGTAAAATACGGACAACTCAGCAACGGGTTAACCTATTACATCCGACACAATGCGCAACCGAAAGACCGTGCGGATTTCTTTATCGCCCAAAATGTCGGATCGATCCTGGAAGACGAGAACCAACGCGGACTAGCCCATTTCCTCGAACATATGGCGTTCGATGGAACCAGGAACTTCCCCGGACATGGCATGGATGAATTTACCGAGAGCATCGGAATGCGCGGAGGCGAGAACTTCAACGCTTATACAAGTTTCGACGAAACGGTTTATATGATCATGAACGCTCCGGTCACCCGCGAGAGTATCGTCGACTCCTGCCTGCTGATCCTGCATGACTGGTCGGGCTTCATCACGCTCGCAGATACGGCCATCGAAAAGGAACGGGGCGTGATCCGGGAGGAATGGCGCACGCGACAGGATGCCCAGGCGCGTATCTGGGAACAGCAGTTGCCGAAAATGTTCCCGGACAACAAATATGCACACAGGATGCCGATCGGCACGATCGACGTGATCGATAACTTCAAACCGGACGAGCTCCGGGCTTATTACAAGAAATGGTATCGTCCCGACCTACAAGGCATTATTATTGTAGGAGATATAGATGTAGACAAGGTAGAGGCAGCTGTAAAACGTATCTTTGCCGATATCCCTGCTCCAACCAATCCGGCCAAACGCGAATATACGGAAGTGGCAGACAATGACGAACCGCTTGTTTCCATCGCCACAGACAAGGAGGCTTCCAATATTATCCTTTCCATATTCTATAAGCACGACAAGATGCCGAAAGAGCTGTATGCCACCGGAGCAGGTTTGATGAAGGATTATATGGAGAATGTCGTTGAGACGATGATAAACGAACGCTTTGCCGAAATGATGCAAAAAGCGAATCCTCCCTTTGTTGCAGCCCAGGCTTCGGACGGTGATTTCATGATCGCCAAGACAAAAGGTGCTTTCACTGTTGCCGCCTTAGTAAAAGAAGGCGAGATAAACAAAGCGCTCGATGCACTTGTGACAGAGACGGAACGGGTGAAACGGTACGGTTTCACGGCTTCCGAATATGACCGTGCCCGTATCAATGTCCTGAAACAATACGAATCACTGTTCAACGACCGCGACAAACAAAAGAACCGCTCTTACACGAACGAATATGTCCGCCACTTTACAGACGGAGGTTACATTCCAGGCATCGAAACGGAATATCAGCTAATCAGCCAGATCGCACCACAAATCCCAGTCGAGCAGGTGAATCAATACGCTCAGAGTTTGATCGGCGACAAAAACATCGTAATCGGGCTCACCGGCCCTGACAAGGCTGACATGAAATATCCGACCGAGACTCAATTATTAGAAGACTTTATCAAGGCACAACAATTGCCGGTCGAACCCTATGAAGAGACTGTTTCCAATGAACCGCTGATTTCCAAGTTGCCCGCTCCGGGGAAGATCAGAGAAATGAAGACGGACCCGCTGTTCGGCGCGACGGTCCTGACACTCGACAACGGCATCAAGGTCGTACTGAAACATACGGACTTCAAGAAAGACGAGATTCTGATGACGGCTACCAGTCCCGGCGGCAGCACCTTGTTCGGAGCGAAAGATATCGACAATCTGAAAGTGTTCAATGATGTTATTACGCTTGGCGGAGTCGGCAACTTCCCGGCAACCGATCTGAATAAGGTATTGGCAGGAAAGAAAGTCTCTTGTTCTCCCTCTATCGGCCTGAATACGGAAAATGTAAATGGTTATGCCTCTCCTACCGACCTAAAGACATTGTTCGAACTGGTTTATCTCTATTTCACGGCTCCACGTATGGATGAAGAGGCTTATACTTCCTTCGAGAATCGTATGATCGCACAGTTGAAAAACCTGGAACTGAACCCGATGGTGGCGTTCAGCGACACGCTGACAAAAGCGATTTACGACAATAACCCACGTGCCGCCCGCATCACGGCTGACGACTTCAGGCAGATCAGCTACCCGCGCATCATGGAGATGTACAAAGAACGGTTTGCCGATGCTTCAGACTTTGTCTTTACGTTCGTCGGAAATATCGACACAAACAGCATCCGCCCTTTTGTAGAACAATATCTGGCGACGCTTCCAGCCAAAGGACGCGTCGAGAAAGCCAATCCCACCGAAGTGCCGACTATCCGCACGGGCGAATACACGAATATCTTCAAACGCGCTCTGGAAACACCGAAAGCGTCGGTTGTCAACTTCTGGTCCGGCAAGATGGGATATAACCTTGAAAACATTCTCACCGCCACTATGTTGAAGCAAATTCTCGATCTGGTATACATGGAAAAAGTACGCGAGGATGAAGGAGGGACATACGGGGTGCAGACTTCCGCACAGATTTCTTCCTTCCCTGAAGGACAGACATTCCTGCAAGCCTATTTCGACACGGATCCGGCTAAACGGGAAAAGATGAACGCTATCGTCCGTACAGAACTGGATAACATCGTCAAGTCCGGCCCGCGCGATGAAGATTTCAAGAAGAGTCAGGACAATATCCTGAAGCGCCACGCAGAGAACTTGCAAGAGAATGTTTACTGGCTGACGACTTTGGATAATTATTACTTCCGCGGATTCAACGGCGAGACGACATACGAAGAAACGATAAAAGGTATCACCCCCGCCAAGATCCAGGCTTTTGCCAAAAAACTGTTAGAACAGGGCAACCGGATCGAGGTAGTGATGGAGCCATAAGGCAAAATATAATTCAGACACAAATTACGCGGATTACGCGGATTTTTCATCTATAAATCCGTGCAATCCGCGTAATCCATGTCAAAAAAGAGATTTAATTCGTTTTCTTCTTCACTTTGAAATGGTCGAATCCTTCCCCGTATACACCAATAACGGCACTCTGCGAAACGAAAGCTCTCGGATCAATATCATTGATGATTTGGAAAATCGTATTAGATTGACTCTTTTTTGCTAAGACAAACATCATCTTCACTTGCTTCCCTGTATAAAGTCCGGTCCCATCGATTACAGTCACTCCCCTGTGCAAAGCATTAATCTCCCTGCCGATCTCTTCATACTTGCTGGAAATAATAAAGAACTGGACCGACTGACGAGAGCTGTTGACCACCTGGTCGATCATATATCCTGTAACAAACAAGGTTACATAACCATAGACCACCTTCTCCAAATCGTGCAGCACAAAATAACTGGATGCAATGATGATCATATCGCAGAGCATCACCATACGCCCTAAGCTGACATCCCGGTACTTATTGACGATAGCTGCCACGATATCCGTCCCTCCTGTACTGCCATTCGAGGCAAAAGCAACACCAATACCTCCTCCACAAAAGATAGCGCCCAAGATACAGGCCATGAAAGGTTGATCCTGCAAAAGCTGGAGTCCAGCCGTCAACTGCTGGATTACGGAAAGGAAAAAGGTCAGGACAAACACGGCAAAAATCGTCTTCACACTAAACTTCCATCCCAATATCTTGAGTGATAACAACAAAAGGAAGCCATTAATGGCAAAATAAGTGTATTGCACCGGCAAACCTGTCCCCCAATAGACAATGGAGGCGATGCCCGGTACCGCCCCGGAAGGCAAATCGTTTGGCAACAGGAATACGGTCCAACCTATACCGTAGAGGATCATCCCCAAAGCAATCCCCAAATAATCTCTTAATTCCCTAACCATAAATAGGTTGGATTTGATAGACAATGTCTGTTTCATTCTTTTTGTGTTTTTATGCGGCTGCAAAAGTACAAAACAATTGACAATTGGGAATTGACAATTGACAATTAAATGTCGCGCACTCCCCAACTGTCAATTGTTACTTGTCCATTGCCCACTCATCCTCCCAGTTGATAACCGGCTGCTCTCCTTCAAAACGGATAGGCAACCAGATATAACGGCCATCTATGGCATTCTCCGGTGTCCAGCGATCTCCCATATAGATGAACTGGCCGGGCTTGCCGGGAACAGGCAGCACATAAGTACTTTGCGAATGGAAAGAGGTTTCCGAATCGGCTCCCACAAACGGGTTCGCCAACTCTTTCCACGGCCCCCAGATAGAGGATGCAACAGCGGAACGACCCGGATTCGGGGCCCAACCGGTGCAACCGGACATGATCAGATAATACTTGCCGTCTTTCTTGAACATGGCAGGCGCTTCCATAAAGCGGCCGACAAAGAAACGGGCATAATTGCCGGAACAAGCCGTATAATCGTCCGTCAGTTCGGAAATATGCAACGTGCTGTTCTCCTCCGAAGCATAAATATGGTACGCTTTTCCATCGTCGTCGACAAATAGATTCATGTCGCGTGCCATTTGCCCGCTCTCGAAATCACGTCCTAACAGATTCAGCGTGTCGGGATGGGCAGGCAAGCCACCGCCACCGAAACCTTTCTTCGATTCTTCGGGAACCGGGCCTTTATGGATATCCAAAACATTCTTCGGCCAAAAACCAGCGTTCGGCCGATCGGCGGAAAGCAGTTTGTACGGTCCTGTAACCTTTTCGCTGACAGCAACACCGCTTTTGGCTCCCGTATAACCGGCACCTTTCGGTTCGAGATGGAACCACATCACATACCTGCCCGTCTTCTTATTGAAAATCACCTTCGGACGCTCCAGAATGCAACCTTTTACGATCGGACTCGATTCGTCGTCCGAAACAGACAAGGCGATTCCCTCGTCTTTCCAATTATATAAGTCCTTGGAAGAATAACAATGGACGCCAACCTGGGCTACATTTCCCCCTTCACCTTCCGTTTTGTGCTCGCCAAACCAATAATAGGTATCACCTTGCTGCAACATACCCCCGCCATGAGCATTGATGTGCACACCGTTATTGTCCGGCCAGATTTCACCGGGTTTAAAAACATTCTCAACCTGTGAAGTCCCGGTTTTCCCCTTACACCCGCACAAAGCGAAGAGCAACAACAGAGGATAAATAGCAATCCGTTTCATACTTAACTGTTTATACATCACAAATACGAATACATTTCTCAAGCGAGGCAATCTTGTCTTCCTGCTTCGGGACAAATTCCTGCCCGACAAAACCTTTATAACCGGTTTCCACAATCGCTTTCATGATAGCTGGATAGTAAAGTTCCTGTGTTTCGTCAATCTCCGCACGGCCGGGAACACCTCCGGTATGGATATGAGAAAAATACTGGTGATATTTCTGGATATGATCAATCACGTTTCCTTCCATGATCTGCATATGATAGATGTCATACAGCAGTTTGAAGTTCGGCGAACCGATACGGCGGCACAATTCCGCTCCCCAAACGGTATGGTCGCACAGGTAGTCCTTATGCCCGATACTGTTCAGAAGTTCCATCGTCAGAACGACATTATACTTTTCAGCTATCGGCATCAGACGCTTCAGCCCTTTCTCGCAGTTTTCCCAACCCTGCAAGTCGGTCACACCGTTCCGGCGACCAGAGAAACAGATCAGGTTCGTCAGTCCGGCCTCGGCCACCATTGGAATAACCTGTTCATAACTGGCAACCAGCTCGTCATGCAGCTTGGGATCATTGAACCCCCGATCGATACCTAAACCCGCACCCTGCGCCATCGCAACCGTCAGACCATGTTTCTGCACGACTGGCCAATCTTTCGGGTCGAGCAGTTCAATCGATTCTATTCCTATGTTTTTACAAATCTCACAAAATTCATCCAACGGATAGCTGCCGAAACACCATTTACTCACAGAATGGCGAATATTACCTTTCAGTGGTTCAGGTTTCTCTACCTTCTTCTTCTTTGCGGGAGCTGCTGCCTCCACACCGGACATAACCATAGCTGCGCTTCCTGCCAATACCGTCTTAATGGCAGTTCTTCTCGAAATGTTTTTCATACTATTCTTGTTCTTACGTTAATAAATTATTTAATCAGCTCCCATTTGCCTTGCAAATAAGCTTTGTCGATTACGCTTGCCAATGCCTTGTCGTTCGTCCGCTCGGCCAAATCCTTCAGATCATTGTACAGATAGAACTGCAACCAAAAGCCATAGTGATAGCGTTCGCGAGTGGATTTTGGCTGCAACATCAAAGCATACCATTTAGTATTCAGTTTTTTAGCTTTTGCTACTTCGACCGCTTTCTCGGCATTCTTCCACATGGTATCGGAGACTTTCGATTCGAGATCAACAAAATCTTCGTACTTCATGGAAGCGGTATTAATCACCTGGCAGCGGTCGTCCAGCCCCAGTTCTTTCATGGAAAGGCATTGTTCGAATACCTTGTCGCCATCCAGGTCAAACTCCATCAGATCGAAAAAACCGTTATTGTCCGTATCCGTATACTTGACAGTCGGAAACACGGTCGGCTCGGTCTCGATACGTTTCGGCCCATAGCCATCATAGATTCCACCCATTCCCTGATAGTAACGGGCATTCTGATCGACACGCCAACAGCCCCATTCGGCTCCGTACAGGTGAATCTTTCCATCTATCGGACTGACATACAACTGACCGTGACCGGAATTGTCCTCATCCCATTCGCCCCGGTCACCTGCCGGATCGGCCTGTCCGTTATTGTCAATTCCACCTTGGTTCTTTCCCACCTTGAACGGATCCCGCGGCTGATACAACTCCACGCGCTCCCAACGGTTGCAATCGTCGTCCTCATCGTAGGTAAACCAAACTTTATCCCATTTACCTTTCTTGAATGTCAGATCCCAGGCGGCATCATGATCCGGATACAACAGCTCCGGAAGCTTACGCCAGCGGGCATCAAGAAAGAACGTATCGGCTTCGGGAAGTCCACGCAGGTTCTTATTGATATGTTTCTGATTTTCATAATTGAATCCGGGACCTGTAAAATGGATGGTCATATCGAAGTCGAATTCATTGCCCGACGCATTGTCGTTATCCGTATCCATCGAAACAGAAACCCAGTCGATATTGCCGGAGAGGACGGAATTTGCCTGTCCGTTCTCTTTCACGATCTTGGGAGAGTCGCAGAAGCGGATCGCCATCTCCGTCAGCCCGTCATTGTCAGGATCATAGAACAAGAATGGGTTTTCCCAGTTCATACGGACATCGTTCACGCGTTCGGTCGTACTGTGTATCTTCATGAAAGTACTCCTCCCGTTATAATCTTCGTAGAAATCCGACAGGCCGTTATGTATCCAGCAGCGGAGAGTGAACGTATTCCAGTCGATATAGTTGAACACGTCGTCCTTATCCGTATCCACTACCCACATATAATGTCCGTTGCCGGCCTTCATCCGGTTTGCTTCGGGGATATTATCGACCACAACCTGCATGGCTGGATTACCGTCTTCATCTTCGCCTACCCAGTCGATGATAAGATCACCATAACCTCCGTAGACACCGTCTTTATTACGGTCTATCATCAGGCAGTCGTTATCGGTATCACCTTCCAGATCACCGAACTGCATATCGTCGTCATCATCGATCCATTGCACCGGAATACCGTTGGCCGTCACCGTACGCAGGATATCCGGATCACCATCTCCGTCCAAGTCTATATAGGTCGGCTTGTACCCTGCGGGAGCAGGCGGTAGCCGATAAGGGATCAACAGGGTATTTGCGTTCCAATATTCCTTTTTTTCGGAATGATCCGTCTGTGCGGATAACCCTTGTGCACTCAGCAGCAGGGAGCCTGCGGCCAGTAATAATGTAATCGGTTTCATGATATCAGGTAGATTAATCGGTGATTTTTATATAGGTAAGCCATTTCTGTATCAGGTCTTTCACTTCCTGATAATAGGTGAAGTCATACCGGAACCCCCAACCGTGTCCTCCGCTAGGGAACATATAGAGGGAAGTCGGGATATGGTGTTCATTCAGTGCCGTATAATAAAGGATAGAATTCAACGGAGGAACGGTCTGATCGTCATCACTCAGCAGAAGCAAAGTCTTCGGTGTCTTATCGTCCACCTGTTTCTGCAAAGAATAGCGGTCTACCAACTCCTTATTCTCAATATCTTTCCCTAAAAGATTCTTTTTGGAACCACCATGTGTAGTCATATTATCGAAGCTGATCACCGGATAATAAAGGATCGCAAAGTCCGGCCGGTTGGCATCTGCCGCAAGCGTGCTGAGTGAAGCTGCCAAATGTCCGCCTGCTGACGATCCGATCACTCCGACCTTATTCGCATCCAGATTCCATTTGGTTGCATTACCCCTAATGACGGACATCGCTTTCTCCGCATCACTCAACGGGATCGTATGTACGCCTTCCGGCATCCTGTATTTCAGAACGACTGCAACAAACCCGTTAGAAGCGTACCATTTCGCCATATCATGCCCTTCATGGTTTATTGCCAGCCCTCTATATCCGCCACCTGGACAAATTAGCACTGCTGGTGCCAATTTCCCGTTCTTCGCCGGATGATAAACAAAGATTTCCGCCTCGCCCGCTTCCGGCTTATCCGGCCAGAGCTTGAACTGTTCTACCTGCTGCCCCCATACCACGGGTGCAAAGAACGATAAGAGAAGTAAAAGAATGTGTTTCATAAGGTATTAATTCTTAATCATTAACTGAGTTATTAAAAACAGGTGCTAATGTAACGAAAAAAAATAGATTCACCTATAAAGAGGGACAAAAAGAAATAATCCCCCCTATTCAGAAAAACAAAAGACTTACATATTCAAAAACAAAAATGTACATCTTTGCTCTTGAATATGTAAGTCTTTTTAGGGAGGAATATACACTTCAAAAGGATATTCCCAGATCTATTTATAAGAATTGAGAAACGATTTTTATCCCCATATCAAACAGCTTAGAAGCATTATCCATTCCTTGTTTACGATATGCTTGCGCACTGTCGTAGTCAGAATAAACTTCCATCAAACGGTCGGCAATCTGTTTTCCTGTCGTGTCGTTAATCTCAAACACCCAATTATTAAAACCTAAATCATAATACATTTGTCCTTTTATCGTATCTTCCGGCTGTCGGAGATAAAATGCAGGTGTCCCATTCCGCAAAGAGATAATAGGGGAATGGCATTCAAAACTAAGAACACAGAAGGCCTTGCTATACAAAGAAGCAGCCTCATCCGGTAACCAATAACCACGTTTGACGACATTCTTTTGAACATCATCCGGTAACGGATCAATCAAAAGTTCATCCATAATATCAACCTGATAAGTCATTTCCGGGCAAACAAGAACCTTATTCCCTGTTTCCCTCACCCAACGGACGATTGCTTCACGAGCTTTGGCATGGTCGACCTCTTTCCATTTGTCATTCAATGCCGTTATTTCTACGATCTGTTCCTCCGTGTAGCTTTTCCTGCGGATCAGCCAGTACGGTGTTTTCCGCAACCGGGGAATCACACAAATAAACTTACGGTCTTCCAGATTATTGGCCATTAAGAAAGAACGGGCATTCTCTTCGTCCTGGATATTCAAGGCGAAAGTAGCATCCGGAACAAAACGGATTTCAGGCTTCGTTACTCTCGCTTCCCTCAATTTTCTTATCGAAGCTGTCTCGCGAGTAAAAACAAACGATGCATCGTTCAACAGATTCTTCAATGAAGGAGATATATCCTGAATCGTTGTTCCGTAGGTTCCGAAAGGTTTATCCGTAATTTTACGCCAAGCCTCCAAACAGTTGGCCGCCACAACCGATGGCCCCGATCCATGAATAAAGACATCAGCATGATTGATAGCCTCCAGAAGCTTACTATCCGTAATCGTAAAATCTTTATCCGGATTGCCGTAAAGAATCTCTATCTCCGGGAAATTCTTCTTCAATAACGCTTCCACCTTCTCGCTTTTGCTCCGTTTCCATAAAGTAATCGTTGCTTCAGGCAAGTGCGTTTGCAAGATATGCAGCAAACCCGGCGTATGGGCAATATCCCCAATATTCACATCCTGCCAGCCGGAAACGACTAATAGGTATGGGTTTTTCTTCTCTTCCTTCACCTTATTCAGACAAGCCGGTAGAAATAGCGCAGCGGAAAAAGCACCAGTCTGCTTTAAGAAAGTTCGTCTGTTCATCATGATAATCCTATTTCAATGAGTCCAACAATTCATTCAAATGCTTGGTATATACCTCACGTGGCAAACAATTGTATTTTTTACAAAGCGCTGCTGCTACCGCAACGACTTCCCCCATCATACCGGTCGTATTCTGTACACGGGTAGAAGACAATGCTATATGTGAAACACTTATATTTCTTCCAGCCATAAACAAATTGTCTACATTCACCGAATATAGACAGCGATAAGGAATACGATAAGGAGGTGGAACCTGATCGTCGCGCAGATAACGTCGGGGAGTTCCCAAATCATTAAAATAGTGTTTCATTGTTGAAATAAATTCCTCTCCCGGGAAAAAGAATGTATTTTTAGGAGTCGGAAAATGCTGATCTATCGAATAAGTTCCTATTACAACAGCGTCATCATACTTTACATACTCCTTCTCTATATCTTGTTGTACAAAAAATACATCTCCCACTAGACGGCGTGATTCCCGCTTTCCGGCAATGTAAGTCATCATATCCAGTTCTCGGTTTGCATATTCTTTCCTAAACTTACTATCGTTTTTCAGGAAAGCCCAGTTCCCATAGATAGCACGGAACAGATAATCCCGGATATATTCTGCATCATTTACCTGATCATAACGGAAACCGCTTTCCCACCAGTTACTACCAGAAATAACTTTTTCACAAGATTCATCATTAAACTGTATCGCCCATTCGCATCTCGGAAATGATACTTCAGCCGGCATCACTTTACTTTTCCATGAAATTGTCGCACCCAACACCATATTATCCGGCCTGTCAGGAGCCAATGTTTCTCTTGTTTCCTGCCTCATCTCGCGCCCCACACGATATTCAGCACCCGCCAGATAACCTAAATTTCCATCACCGGAACAATCGACAAATAATGAAGAAAAGAACTCTATCTCTTTTCCATTCTCAATATGTTTAGCGGTCACAGACTTTATCTGCTTGCCTTCTTTGGAAACTGCAAACACATGCATATTTGGAAAATAGGACAACGTTTTCTCTGTTTGTATCATTTCAATAACCTGATCTTCCTTACTATATACATTCCGTATTTCTCTAATTACATTTCCTAAAGCAGTATACGGCTTTACATTCATCTCCCCGCTGGCAACCACTCTTATCTCGGTACTGTTGTTTCCTCCCGGAACGGGACGGTTATTAATCAACGCAACTTTCAAACCTTCCCGCGCTCCCTTGATCGCTGCACTCAATCCAGCTGTACCGGCTCCAACTACGACGAGATCATAATGCCCTCCATCTTCCGGTTTAGCCGGGATATTCAACAGCTGTTTTCTGAATGCCGACAAATCTTCTTTCCGGTTAGGGATAACGACATTTTTGTCCTTTGTAAAAAGGATCGCATCACATCGTCCCTCAAATCCGGTTAAGTCTTTCAATGTAACAGAATTACTCTTATTTTTTATCTCAACACTTCCGGCATATTCCCAATCCCATTGTGTCCCCATTCCCAATTCATTATCCAGAACCGCTCCGTTTACAGCAATTTTAAATCTACCTGGGGCCTCTTTCACCTTCCAGGGAGAACACCAATTCCAGGTACGAGCATATACATGCCAAGTCCCTTTTTTCGGAATCATTACTTCCGTTGAAGCATCTTGCACCGGCTTTCCTATGCCGTGAGCCAACAGGAAAGGAGATCCCATCTGATCCATAAACTGCTGGTCCAATACCCATCCACCTTTTTCATTAAAACTCTCTGCTTCAACCAGTACAAAATCCTTTTTCTGTGCAAGAAGCGAAAAAGAAATAAAAGCCTGGCATATAAGTATCATATAAACAACTCGAAATACTTTTTGCATACCTATTATTATTATTAATCGTGTTATAAACTATGAGGAAGCAGGAAGACTCCCGTTTCCTCATTTGTATTATTTACTCGGCTGCACCGGGGTAGCCGGGATTTTGCAACAATTTTGCACCCGTATTCGCATCAATTGCTGTTTGAGGAATTGGCCATAATTCATGATAAGGTTCCATATTGTCCTTAACCCTGAAATTATATTTCATCGTTCTTTCATATAATTTATTCAATCGAACCAAAGTCTTTCTACGCGGCTCCTCAACAACTAATTCGCGTATACGTTCGTCCAGAATATAATCTAATGAAATTTGACCTGGTTGAACGGGTTTAGCTTGTGCTCTTCCTCTGACAACATTAATATCATTTGCAGCATTTGCCAAATCTCCTTTATGGAAATAGGCTTCCGCCCTTAACAAATAAGTTTCAGAAAGGCGCATTATGTATCGATCATTAGGTGTCCTTCCAGCCATAGCCCCCCAAGGCATTTCCCCTTCTATCTTACGGAAGTAAGGATAACAAACTCTAAATGTATCGACCGATTTATCCGTTATTGTTCCATCAGATAAAGTAATATACATTTTACCATCATCCTTCTTTGTTAGAACTAATTTTTCCCCATTATACTTAGAATCAGGATTATTCATATAGAACTCTTTCTTAAAGTTATACGGAGAGTAACGTATATCGTTCGGATCATCCCATATTTCATAATTAGTATGATTTAAAGGACGAATAATCCCCTGCATACGTCCTACTGTGTCACAAACCAAAATCTTTTTACCATCAGGATAAGTTACATCTTCTATTTTAGGTCCCCAAAGACGAAGTTGCGCATTGTTAGCTTCTTCAGCTCCCGGAATTAAGTATTCGAACTGTACGACCCATATCCCCTCTTTGTTGCCAGAAGCTCTATTTTGTTGGTTAGTCCAAAACAAGTCAGAATAATAATCTCCCGGACGACTTGTATCACCAAAACGGGATTTCACGAGTGCGTATTCTCCACAACTACCATCGATAACAGCAGTCGCGGCAGCTATCGATTTATCATAAAATAACTGATCTCCTGTTTCTTGCCCTAAGCTAATGTATACTTCTGATAACAGATGGTTTGCCGCAGCTCGAAAAATACGTCCATCTTGTGAAGCATCAGATGTAACAATCGGTAAATATTGGGCTGCAAATTCCAAGTCCTTCTGGATAAACTCAAGAACTTCTTTTCGTGAAGCACGGGTGTAATCAAAACGAGGACTCAGTTCTTCTTTATCAACAATAGGTACACCTCCAAAAAGATTCACTAAAATATTGTATGTATAAGCTCGGAAAAACTTAGCCTCTGCTACAATTGTGTTTTTTTCGTCCTCTGTCCAAGAGACATTTGGATTTTCCGCCCTGGTAATAATAAGATTAGCATCTTTCAACATTTTCTGATAAGCCCAATTCCAATAGAATTTGGGGGTTGCATGCTCTGGTAAAATCAGGCTATAATCATTAAAAAAACGACCATCTGTAACACCACTGCATGCCACATCTGTCCCAGTATTCATGACATCTTCATTATTCGACTGAAAAAGTCCGCTGCGAGCAAAATTATGCAAGGAATAAATAACTGTCTCAAACCCTTTTTTAGAAGTCAATAAGTTTTCCGGACTAAATTTATCCATCGGCTTCTCTTCCAGGTAGCTATCACTACATGACATCTGCGTTCCCAACAATAAAATAAGCGAAGAGAACAAAACTATGTATTTTGATTTTTTCATTTCTACTACGTTTTTAAATTATAAACTGATCTGAAGTCCCAAAACCCAAGATTTTATCAATGGACCATTCTGGGAAGCTCTTCCTCCTGAAGCATGTTCCGGATCCCATCCATGCCAACCAGTCCAAGTTGCAAGATTCTTTCCACTAACATAAACTTTTACATTATTCAATGTTAACTTTTGAATTAGAGATTTTGGAAGACTGTATGCCAAAGAAACATCCTGTAATCTCAAATAAGTCAACTTTTCATAAAATCCATAACCACGCGGATTAGAGTAACCAACACTGGGGCGATCATTTAAAGGATTTTCCGGAGTCCAATAAGGTAAATCCAACTGATTACAACGATTATAATATTCAGTTCCCGGATTTATCCAATTATTGGCTGCATATCCACCACATCTCAAATCCAATAAAAAGGATAATGTAAAATCTCTATATCTGAACATGTTATTCATACTCATTGTAAATTTCGGACGATTATTATGCAAAACCATACGATCTTCCGGACCAATCGAACCATTGCCACTAATATCCTTAAACTTTATATCGCCCGGTTTAGCAGATTTGTCAATAGAAAAATCATCCCCTTCCTGCCATATCCCATCAAAAACATAATTATAGTTTGACCCCATAGAATATCCGATAAAACGACTTTTCCCTATATCGTCATCTTCTTTTCCGTCACCATCCAAATCTTCCCCTGAGAGATGAAGAATCTTATTTGCGTTAGCTGAAAAATTCAATGAAGTACTCCATGAGAAATCTTTCGTATTAATGTTTTCGGAGTTTAAAGTCACTTCAATTCCTCGATTTTGAGTTTCTCCAATATTAGTCAGATACTTATCATAGCCCGTCATGCTTGGTATACTAACTTCTAACAAAAGATCGGTAGTTTTTGTACTGTACAAATCAATATTACCACTTAAACGATTATTAAACAAAGTAAAATCCAAACCTAAATTATAAGACTGCGAGGTTTCCCATCCTAACAAAGGATTCGCCATAGAAGTAGGATAAAGTCCGACTGAAGTGTTTCCCCCATCACCAAATACATATCTGGCCAAATCCATCGTACTTAATGATTCGTAACTACTAATACCACGATTACCATTCTGGCCCCATGATAAACGTAATTTCAAAAAATCTAACCAGGAAATATTTTTCATGAACTGTTCCTGGGAAAGAGCCCAACCTAAACCAACAGAAGGGAAAGTTCCATATTTACGATCGCTACCAAAAGCAGAATAGCCATCTCGTCTAACAGTCAGGTTTACCATATATTTATCAGCAAAACGATAACCGACACGCGCCATACTTGACACAGCAGCGGATTTTCCGGCTGTCGTACTTACCGTATGATTTTCACCTATACCCAATCCATTAAATCCCAAAGCATCATTAAATATATTATTACTACTTAATTTTGATTTATTTGCACTACTATATTCGTAACCATACATCAACGTTACATCCACATTATGCTTCTCTGCAAACGTATTCGTATATTTGACAATATTCTCAAAAATAAGATCATGAGTAAATTGATGTTCTTTCGAACCACTTCCTAACCAAGAAGAACCATCTCGATTGTAAGCGGGAGTATAATTATTTATATCTTTGAAACGAAGATTATTAGATAAATTCATTTGGTATGTCAGCCCTTTCAATGGTAATTTAATAATCATAAAATTATTATTAAAGATACCATATGATATTTCTTTATTATCTTTCATTTCTACATTCCATAATGGATTTGAAACCATACCATCTCCATATGGCAGTTTACGCAATGTACCATCATCATACCGAATAGACGAATATGGACTTAACCTTGCAGCATCTCCCCAGTTAGCTTCAGCTCCCGAATAGTCTTTTGTTGCAAAGCTTGAATTTGTTCCAATTTCAAGCCAATCCGTAACATGAAGATCAAAATTAGCTCTCACTGATAATCTTTTAAATTGGTCCCCAACTAAAGGTGATTTCTGAGATGTAAAAGAACCTGAAAGATAATAGGTCATTTTTTCTCCTTTTCCAGAAATACTCAATTCATGTTCAGTCATCGGAGCATCCTGCTTAATCACATCCCAAGGATTAATGGTCCGGCCAGCTGCTATATTTTCTTCTTCAATCGTCTGAAAAGGCAACTCTTGGTTCATATAAACCTCGGCATCTTTACGCAATTGCTGATATTGTTCACCACTCATAAGCTTCGGCATATTGGCAAAATCAGAAAAACCGACATAACCATTATAATTCAGTTGAGGTTTCGAGGTTTTACCTCTTTTAGTCGTGATCATAATAACGCCATTAGCACCACGAGAGCCATAAATAGCTGTAGAACTGGCATCTTTCAATACATCAATAGTTTCAATATCGTTAGTATTGATATCAGACAAGCGCCCTCCTGAAAAAGGAACACCATCCAATACTATTAATGGATCATTACTTGCCGTAATAGATGTTGTTCCTCTGACCTGTATAGTTCCATCAGCCCCTGCCATCCCCGTATCGATAACACGAACACCTGCTACACTTCCTCTCAAAGCCTGTACAGGGTTAACATTAGGAATAGTCTCTTTTTCCGTAACATTTACACGAGTTAATGCTCCTGTTACATCCTTTTTACGCGCGGAACCGTAGCCGATCACGACAACTTCTTCCAATGCTTTTGTATCTTCTGCTAACTTGATATTATATGAACTTTTTGATGTTACAGAAATGGTCTGTGTATCATAACCAATATAAGAGACTATTAATACAGATTTATCCGCTACATCCAAAGAGAAACGTCCGTCAATATCTGTAATGGTTCCATTGGTAGTTCCTTTTTCCACAATATTAGCTCCGATAATTGGCTCCCCATTTTCATCCGTAATTATCCCTGTAATCTTGCGAGGAGCTTGGGAAGTTGTTGTAGCCTTCGTTATAATAATATGTTTACCTGTAATCTTGTAAGTCAGATTATTGTTTTTTGTAATTTCACTAAGTATTTCTGAAACCAGCTTATTCTTAACCTTCAAATTGATTCGCTGATTATTGTCAATTTCCTCACTTTTATAGAAAAACATAAATTCAGACTGCTTTTCTATTTGTGAAACAACATCATAAAATGTCCCGTTTTCCACTGCAACAGAAATACGATGCTCCTGAGCGTACGTTACTGCAGACACCTGAAGAATACCCGCCAAAATAAGTATTGCCGTGATTTTCATAATACGTGTAATTTTTAGTGACAGTAATCGACTGTCATCTCGTTCTTTTTTCATACATTTGGATGTTTTTATTATTGAATTGTCTCGTTCGCAGCGTTTTCCAGACAAGAGCGAAAGAGAACGGTTAACTAATTAAAAATGAATTTTGAATCGGGAAATGTCGCAATCATTTTCCGATTCTGTTTTTAAATAACTGAAACTTTATGCATAGGCTATCAGATTTAATGATTTGACAAATTATTTACTTGTTATGAATATATCCTTTTTCACTCGTTTAAAAGTGAATTGCTTTTCATAATCAATAATTCGGAACACATCCAAGATATCCTGATCCAACGAAAAGGTACCCGTATATCTGATTTTTTCTAAACGTTTATCATCCAGATGTATATTCACATTGTAATAATTTTCCAAACGTTTTACGATAGAGGCCAATGATTCATCCTTAAACTTATATTCTCCATTAATCCAGGCATTTGACAACGATGCATTGACTTCTTGTAAAGAGACTGATCCTGTCGAATTATCAGACAATGCTTTCTGATCAGGTTTTAAATACATACGGCTCATAGATTCTCCTCTTTCGTTGAATGCTTCCAACAAAATCCGGCCTGTCAAAAGTGTCACTTCGCTATACGATTCATGACCATAAGCCTGAACATTAAAAATTGTCCCCAATACTGTTATTTCTTGCTTTTTCAATTTAACGACGAAGGGTTTCTCTGAGTTTTTGGATACTTCAAAATAAGCTTCTCCATCCAAATAAACCTGGCGTTTTTCCCCATCAAAACTGGTAGGATAGCGAAAAGTAGTGGCTGCATTCAAAATAACCTTACTTCCATCCGAGAGAAGCACTGTATTGGCGCGTCCACCTTTTTGGACATGTATTTCATTATATACTAAGTCCTTTTCTGCTAAGTCAGACCGATGTATCTTTCTTTGGAACTCATGAATTCCCCAACCAGCACCAATTGCAAAGATTATAATGGCTGCATATTTTACACATGAAAACCATAAATCACGTGTTCGTGATTTGCCAAGGGAAGGGTTCTTCTCTTGGTGTTTTTCTATGCGTGCAAGCATTCGTTGCCAACTTGCCTCATTTACCTCTTCCTTTGAGAAGAAGGAACGTCGACTGGAATCTGATATGCTTTTCAGCCCAAAGAAATAAGATTTATGTTCCGCATCTTCTTCCAGCCAGGACTCTAAATAATGAAGCTCTTCTTCATTTATATCCTGTTGCAAAAAACGGATTATTAATTCTTCTATGTTATATTTTTCAGACATTCCGATGTTCGTTTATATTATACACGATTATCTCTTCAGATCTACTTACGCAATTCTCAAAAATTTGAAAGAAAAATCAAACAGCTAAGCAAAATACCCCGTAAAATCTTCAATGCCTTATAAAGTTGTGCCTCCACCGTACGAGTGGAAATATTAAGCAGTACAGCTATTTCCGAAGTTTTTCGTTCTTCCAGATAGGACATTGTAAAGATTTCACGACACTTATCCGGCAACTTATCCATCTCTTTATAGATAAGCTCCAGGCGCTCGTCTTCCGCAAACAAGGATTGCGGATCGTCATTGTAATATATCTCTTCTATTTTTAATTTGGTAGTGACGGCATTAATATAATCACCTTTTACCTCCTGATGCTTCAGATAATCTAAACAGGCATGTTGAACGGAGCGATACAAATAAGTTTTAATCCCTTCTTTCAGGAACAAAAAAGTCCTCTTTTGCCAGACTTTAAGAAACACATCCTGCACCAGATCCTCTGCAGTAATAGCATTTACATACTTTCCTGCATAAAAAATCAGCATCGGAGCATTTGATTTATATAACTCCTTGAACTGAATCAACTCTCGATCATCCTCCTTCGGTCTATCCATAACACATGCTAACAAAGAAACGTTTCTACAAGTATAGACGATTTATTCGGGAAAACTACTTACGGAAAAGTTATATTTTTACTTATAGGAGGCTTTTTAACGATTGAAAGAAAAAGTTCATTTCGTGTGCTGAACGAATAAATACCTTTCAATTGGCATCTTATCTCCCTCCCCTTATTGTAATTAATGATTTATTTAACATTAGGATAACTCAACGATAGAATAAATTCAGACATCGCTTTTTCTTGGGAAAAGCGAGTTTTTCTCCATCTATTTGCCGTTTATCACCACAAAGACGGTCGCCACCGCCATGATAAAAGACATCATCGCCATAAAAACGGTTGTCGTTACCCATGAACCAGGCAGTTCACAACTACAAAGACGGTCGTCGTGGTAAATTCCTGCGCACCTCACGGCGAAAAGACGAAAAAAATTTTTTCCACAAATGGCCTATGTCTCGACCTTGCCTGCAAATATTCGATTCTCCGGCAGTTAAGGTTTACCACATTGTTGCGTTTTTTCAGTTCTGGCTGACAAAACGGAGCCAATATTCGGACAATATGCCAACTTCATAACGTTCGCAATCAGCCTTAAGTACCGAAATCAGAGCACAAAGCAAGATGAAAACAAACTGAAACTTCAAGTAAAATAGAAAAAGGACACAAAAAGAGGTTATTGTAATTTATCATATGGCAAATTGCACCTGACTAACGAAAACATGCCAACTTTTAAATAAAAACAGAACCCAAATAGCACCTTATCCGGATTCCTGCATATTCAGAAATCCGGATAATAGTTAATAAAAATCAAGCTATCGTTTATACCAATAGGTCTCTCCCCACGTCATTAAGCAACTGGGCCTTTTAACGTCCTCCAATTTAATAAATGAAGTCCAATAGGACTCACGATGATCAATCGCATGTCCTAATTCATTTTCATGCCCTGTAATCACGAATTTTGGATCGAATCCTTCAATTGTATCGGACAAACGATTCGCCCAACAATTGATCAACAAAACATCCAATGCAGGAATTTTTGTTTTCACATCAAATAACCACGTCAAGTCCTCTTCATTATACTGATCACCTGTATGTGCGAAAGTAAAGCCTTCAGGAGTCGTCACTACATGGATATTGTTAATCAGTTCACTTTGATGCCCTGGTAATATTTTTACATCCAGTTTGCCCCCCTTTGTTTTAAATTCCCTATCGATAATCTGCTCTGAACGAATGTGGGTCACCAATTCATTTCCTACCAAACTATTGTTCGGAGCAATCACCTGTTTTCCCATATCTGTAAACATCTTTACGACAACCGGATCTATATGGTCCGGATGATTATGAGAAAGGAACATAATGTCGCACTGAGCAACAATAGCTTGCATCGTTTTATCCGAAATCAAAGAAGAAGATTCCTTCATCGCTCCCCCACGATACAAGTCAAAAGCAACAGCGATACTTTTTGTCTTTACGATAAATCCGTCATTATAAAGTTTATACACTTTCATACCCTCTTCCAAAGGTTTCTGCATATTTTCCAAAAGTCCACCCAAACGAGATTCCATAAACTGCGAAAGCGTTCCACTACCATCCAAACGCGTATCATGGAATATGCCATCCAATAATTGCAATGCTGCTTTACGAGCCAATGCCGGATTACCAGAAGAAGGAGGATTCTCTTTTAAGAGAGCGTCTACCAGATGGAACGTTTTTTCAGTTTGATTAATCAGGTACACTTCCTGCTTACCCCAAAAAGGTACCGTTTTTTCCTGTGCTTGTAACAACATATACGATGGCAAAACAAACAATGACAATAAAAATACACTCTTTCTCATTTGAATAATTATTTAATTTTCGCTCGTAAAATTTCATCCTACTTTCGCGTCACATTCAATAAAGCCATACCCGGATGAATACACGTTTATCACCTTAACACGAAATGTTTACTAATCTTCTTTGAATTACCAGCGTAGAAATCGATAGTCACATGCCGGTCAGAAACATTCATTTTATAAGAGCCTGCCGAAATCGAACGGATGTAGGTTTTCAGACCTGGTTTATATTCATTCAACAGTCCACTGTCGTCCTCATATTTGGATCCATCCTCTTTTTTCTTGTATTTAGCCATTTCGTGAATATTACCATAACCCTGCGGCTGATCCGACGTACAAGAATAGGTTCCTAATTCCGGTTTAGACCAGACACTATTGACCGTCATTTGTGTAATACGGCCACCATCCCCATGCCAATCAGCCAGTTCAGTCGTATGAATATGCCCACAGATACACAAGACGTTCCGCTGGGCAAATACTTTACGAAAATGTCTACGCGCAGCAGTCTCTTCAGCCGACTTCCCTCCGTGGAAGAACCATCGGCAACTTCCTCCGTCATAGGGCAGAACCGGACCGTGAGTCAATACGAATGTATGTCGAGCTCCTTCACACTCTTTTAGCATCTGATCAATGAGTGTATCATCCGGATCATTAAAATCCAATACAATATATGCATCATCGCCGATCGTGAAAAAAAAGTTCGTATGCGTAATGGGCTTTCCTAATTCCTCAGACATCCGTTCCGGCATATAAGTATGATAAGCCTCTTTTGCGTTCGTTCCACGGATATCATGATTACCCGTTACAGTCACAAAAGGCAAACCATGAAGTTCTGACTTAAAGCGGTTCATCACGTCATCTAACATTTTTTTGTGAACCTCCGGATTACCGCAATCTCCTTGAATCAAGTCGCCCAATTGAAATACCATTTTGGTGTCAGTGCCAATCAGTTGGGCAGCCCGTTTAAGTAACAAAGGGCAACGCTCTCGCCACATTTCCCCATTACGGGCAAATTCAGCACGCTGTACCCGATTCAACCATTCTACCGGTTCATTATAGTCTGCATGATACACACTGGCCGGTTCCGTATCAAAGTGTGTATCACCTAACAATACGATTGAATATTTTTTTTCCAGGTTCGATTCAGATAAATAGGACAATCGGCTTCCAAATACTAAACCTGCAAGCGATGTTGCACTAGTCGTTAAAAATGCTCTTCGTTTCATGATATAGATATTTTATATGATGTAAATAATAAGAGATATAAACCTTTCATTTCATTTTATACCTCTTATTTTCGCTATTCACATTTTACAGATTAATCCTGCCAACCCGGATTCTGCGTAAGATTTGAATTCATCTCTCTTTCCTTTGCTGGGATCGGCCAAATCTTTATCTGTTCACCAACGCTAAGATGCTTGTAAGTAGTCTCGCCCCAAATCTGCATCAAACCATTCGTATTAAGTTCTCCTACCTGTCCGGAAGAATGATCCTTAAACTTCCTGTCGTACCATGTACCCCAACGAAGTTCGTTAAAGAACATAGAGTCTTCACCTCCAAGTTCAACATAAAATTCTTTACGAATGCGTTGCCGCATATTCTCTTGTCCACTCACAACAGTCGCAGGATAAGCCTGATCATTAAGAAGAACATGTCCAACACGCTGTCTTACTTTATTTACAAAAGCAACAGCCTCACTCGTCCTGCCTAACTCATTTAAACATTCAGCCCGCCTAAGAAGAATTTCAGCATAACGGCAAAGTATAATATCTTCGGAATATACCCAACGAGTCGTACATTCATCATTCTCTGTTACATATTTCCTCCAAAGATAATAAAATTTAGAATTTGTGTCTGTACGGATATCATAAGGTTCTCCAGCATCCAGAATGTACGGCCAGCGGAGGGTCCAGGTATGATTTCCTACACCTGCCTGATTCCCGTCGTAAGTCGAGTAAGGAGTTATAATCGATTGCATCAGGCGCGGATCACGATCTTCATATGCCTGACGTATTCTCGCCTCATTCCCTTGATCCAAATATTTGCTCATATCGGCACCATAAGAAACCATATTATTATAAAGAGCCTGATAATTAGAAGTCGCTTCAGTTGTTCCCCATTCTCCTTTACCGGATTGAAGTCCGTCACGCAGAAAGAAAGCAACCCTTTCCTGGGGAGTCATTGAATGCCATCCGGGACAATATTTTTCCCAATCAAATTCGGAGCCGTCCGCACACTCATACATTTCCACAAAAGCAGGATTCGGGAGATAATTGTTCCAAGCAGAACCACCCGTACAACGATTACCATAATTGATTCCTCTCGGGTTTCCCATCCCACTTGTCTCAACACACTGTACTGAAAAAATCATCTCATCGCACTGCTCATTAGCCGGTTTAAAGAGCTGAAAGAAATCTCTGTTTCCTTTTACGCCGTTACTCGGACTGTAAAGTGAATATCCAAGTCCTTCAATTGCTTCAAAGTCTGCAAGAGCTTTAGCATAATCTCCCATAAACTGATAAGCATAACCTCTGAAAGCATAAGCAGCACCTTTTGTTATACGTCCATAACTACTATTACCTTGAGCATATTTACCGGGAAGATTAGGCTCATTAATACAATCCGTAAGATCTGAAAGAACTTGCTTCCATACTTCAGCTTCCGATGAACGCGCTTTGGTTGCTTCCGAACTCTCCACATTTTCCGTATAGATAGGAACACCTCTCCACAAAACATTCAAATGATAATACGCCCAAGCACGCAAAAATTTACATTCGGCTTTCAGTCGCGCTTTCTCGCCGTCCTCCATTTCCGGGACATTATCAATGTTGTTGATAACATCATTAGCCCTATACACAATCGTATAATAATATTTATAATGATTACCGACATTTCCATTCGAAGGCGTACAAGAACCAGAAATCACAAAACAATTATTTTTCCAGTTCATATCGATATCCATTACAGATGACCAGGCATCGAACGGGATACCAATAGAAGGACTATCGTAATTTTTAGAGAATTTCTCATACAGTTCATTATATACACCCATCACAGCCGCACGGGCAAGAATAGGGCTGGTCCACACATTTGAACTCGAAAAACTATAACTTGGAGATGTATCAAGAAGATCGCCGGCACATCCTCCTAAACCAAACAACATACCCCATAAAGTTCCGATGATAGCTATTTTTCTGAATAAATTTTTCATATTTTCAATATATTAGCTGTTTCCAAAATAATTAGAATGTTAAATTAATACCAAATGCATACTGACGCATAGTAGAATATCCCATGCTAACACGCATTTCAGGATCCATACCGGAAAAGCCAGTAATCGCAAAAAGATTCTCTCCGGAAGCATAAACACGAAGTCTTTCAACATAGAACTTTTTAGAAATACTTTTAGGCATTGTATATCCTAAAGTCAAATTTCTAAGTTTAATGAAATTCCCTTTCTCCAAATGAAGCGAAGAACTTGCCGAACTCTGAGCTCCCGATACATTAACTAAACGGGGTTGTTTTGAAGACTGATTGGTTCTCGGATCCGATGGATTTTCAGGATCATAGAAATAATGGTCATTCGCTACCGCATCCGGAATTGCATAACCATAAGTCGTTTCACTTGAATTCCTTGCCTTACCATAGTAATAAATACTAAATCCAGCAGATCCACCCCAAGTCATAGAAAGATCGAAATCTTTCCAATTTGCACTGGCCTGGATACCAAAATTATATTTAGGAGTTGTTGAAGTTCCCTGAAATTCAGAATCATATGAATTACCATAAACTCCATCCCCATTCGCATCTGCATAAATATACTCGCCATACCAAAGTGCATTTTTAGCAATATTATTATAAGGTTGGAAAGTATAACCTGCCGCTTGCATGGCTTGAAGCCATTGCATATCGTTTTCCGTACGGATCATGCCATCTTTAGGACCACCATTTATATTGACTGTACCGTCCGCATTGAAATATGAGCCGTTACCGTTATAAACGTTAGGAAGGTAAAACTCATTAATCTGACGTCCTTCGATAACTCTCGTAGTACTACCAGTAGAAACATCTCCTATATTAGTAGAATATTCCGTATGTTCCTTATTCCATCCTTTTTCCAATTTACCTTTATATTTGCTGACAAAATTTTTATTAAAAGAGAACTGACCTTTAATGCTATAGCTGAAATCCTTGCCGATATTATCCCTCCATCCGAGCTCCAATTCAATACCCCTATTCGTAACTTCCGCAATATTCGCTTTCGGAGCAGTCGCATTTCCCATTACCATATACATATCAGGAGTGTACAGAATTCCGGTAGTCAACTTATTATAAACATCCATATTACCATTCAATTTATTATCAAAGAAACCAAAATCAAGACCGACATTGGTAACAGCTGTCTCTTCCCAAGTAAGAGCGGCATTGGCAATAGAAGTGATGGCAATACCACTTGTCAGAGCTTGACCGGTAGAATAATTTGCTGCCGAATATACAGACTGCCAATCATAATTACCGATTGCATTGTTACCCAACTTACCCCAAGAAGCACGAAGCTTTAAGTTTGTCAGCCACTGTACCGGTTTAAGCCACGACTCCTCATTCATACGCCAACCAGCCGAAAAAGAAGGGAAAGCTCCCCAACGATAATCAGGAGAAAATCTCGACGAGCCATCATAGCGTAAGTTAAACTCAAGCAAATATCTGCTCTTATAAGCATAATTCGCACGTCCGAACACCGAACGGGCAGCATATTCAGTCCCATAACCAGCCGTCGAATAAGGTGTTGTAGCGGCATTAAGGTCATTTACAGCGGCATCTGTAAGTCCCAGCTTACTCACATTCGTCTCCCTGTAATCATACGTTTCTTCCTCATAACCAACCATTGCCGACACATCATGAATGCCAAAAGACTGGTTATAATTAAGTAAATGATTCAACTTCGTACGATTCGTCCTTGTATAATACATACGAGTATAAAGAGTTGACGGGTCATTGGCTCCTGTTGAATAAGCTCCCTTAGAAAAACTGAACTTTCCAATGGAAGCGTCCGATACTTTTCGCTCCCGGCGAAGATCCTGATAATAAAAATCAAAGTTATATGTAAAATATTTCAGAAACTTGACTTGAGCATACCACTCCGTGTAAAGCTGTGAATATTTGTCAAACCCATTCAATACATTATCCCAAAGTCCGTTATGCGACTGCGGATCTTCTTCAGGTCCTTCCGGTGCACCATATTTTCCATCATAATACGGATATATACAAGGAACCATCTTTTCCGTGTTCATAGAATTGATATGGCTACTCCCATTATAACTGGTAACACTGACTTCTTGATCGGTAACATTTCCCGATGTACGAGTTCCAACCCGCAACCAGTCGGTAATATCAGAATACAAGTTCACACGTCCCATATAGCGATTATATCCCGTATTCTTCATGATACCCGGATTATCTATATAGGAAAAGCTCATTGAATAACCTGTTTTCTTCTCCTTGCCATTGAGTGAAATCGTGTGCTTCTGCATCCATTGCTTCGTATAAATCTCATCCCACCAGTCAGTATTGGGATAGGCGACATAGTTCGGATAACCCGAAGCAGAAATTCCGTTAGGATCAGCTTTAGCGGCTTCCCAAAGATCAATAGAACTCTGAGAAAACATATCGGAGTTTCCCAAGTTATTAGATGATTCATTCATCAATTTCATATACAGAACATAATCCGAAATTGTATGAACAATTTTGAAAGGTTCATTATATGAGACTGTACCATCATACGTCACACTAATTTTACCTTCCGTGCCGTTTTTGGTCGTGATAAGGATAACACCGTTAGCACCACGGTTTCCATATATAGCACAAGAAGCTGCATCTTTAAGGATAGAGACATTGGCTATATCAGAAGGATTAACCATACTAATGCTTTGTTCCATTCCATCAACAAGAATAAGAGGGCTGGAAGAATTCAATGTTCCGACACCGCGAATGTTATAAGAAAAACTCTCTGCATTAGGTTGCCCAGAACTTTGCATGATTTGAAGACCTGGTGAAGCACTACTAAGAGCTTGAGAGGCATCGGTTACAGGCCTCGATGACATTTCTTCAAAATTAACAGTGGAAACCGAACCGGTCAAGTTTACTTTCTTTTGGGTACTATAACCAACGACAACTACCTCTTCCAATGCTTGCGTATCCTCCGATAATGTAATATCGACAACAGAACGATCTTTAACTTGAATTTCAATTCTATTATATCCTATATAAGAAGCTACCAACACAGAATTTCCAGATACAGATAAAGCGAAATTTCCATCAACATCGGTAATAGTTCCATTAGTAGGATTTCCTTTCTCAATGATATTGACGCCAGGTATCGGTTCTCCGTTTTTATCTGTTACCACACCTTTTATATTTTTCTTTGTTTGTAAAGTAACTTGCCTTTCGTTTCCTTTATATAAGGCAATATGCTTATCGTTTATCACATAATGGATATTTTCTTTTGCAAATAGCTCATTCAAGACTTCGGGAATTGTCTTATCTTTAAAGTTGACAGTAACCTTACGAGTTACTTTTACCTGTTCTAAATTATAAGTGAAATAGAAACCACTTTTTTGTTCAATAGTAGCGAGAACTTCCTGTATGGTCGTATTTTCCATATTCAATGATAATTTCACCGACTGTGAATAGCTTAAATTAGCAAAAGACTGTAAGGTTCCCAATAGTATGAATAATATAACACATCTCATAATATTTAGACTTTTTCGAAGCCATGACGATTTATATACACCGCATGGCGTATTTTTCATAATATAATACATACATTTGTAAATGATTAGTTAGTAATAAATTTTAGGTTCACTAAAGCGTTACTCGCTTAATCCTGGCTGAAAATACGGCAATATTTTCAGCCTTCGTTTTTATAAATCCTTTCCCATAGGCTTTTCATTTTAATGGTTTGAAAATCCGTATTTGTTCCCCTTCAAATGAATAATCCAATCTCCGAGTTTCTTTCAGTAAATGTAAAACCTGTTCAATCGTAGCTGTATCCTTAAAGCGGCAAGTAAAAACCTCAGAACTTAAAGAACGATCTGTTATAACTATTTCCACATCAAATTTCCGTTCTAAATCACGGACAATATTATCAAGTCGACATTGGATGAAAGCACCTTCTCCTTTCACCCATAATTTAACCGTATTCGTATTGATATTTTTTTCCAATGCCAAACCGGAACTATCCGAATAGGAAACCTGCTCGTTTGGTTTTAGAGTCAATTTGTTTTTACGGTCATTTGTTTCCACCTCAACCTTTCCCTCTGCTAATGTAACAACGGATTTTTCGTCGAAGTAAGCTTTTACATTAAATTTCGTACCCAATACCTTTATTGCCAGCAAAGGTGAATGCACAACAAAAGGAAGGTGCTCCTTATGGGCCACATCGAAAAAAGCCTCCCCTTCAAGTCGAACATTCCTTTCCCTATCAGAGAATTGAGTCGGGTAAATAAGTTTACTTTGGGAATTCAACCAGACCTTTGTTCCATCGGAAAGCATTAGAGATACTCTTTGTCCTTTCGGTACTTCAACCGTATTTTCGCCTACAGTTGATGACGACTGAACCATTTCATAGAGATTTAATCCTAATAATCCGATGATGAGGATAGCTGCCACATATTTTAATATTGGATATATGTAAAAATGCTGAACAGCATTTTTACTTTTTCCCTGGGAAAAAGTAAAACGATTATACGCCTCTTCTATCTCCCTCCTATCCGAGAATCGCAGCTCATCCTTCAAATTCCATATGCGTTCCATTTCGAACAGCCAGTCTGCATTGGGCTTGCCGGATGCGATCCATTGGTCGACTAAGCGGGTGTCTTCCGGGGTACAAGTATGTGTGAGGAATCGTATGAGTAATTGTTCGTCCATCTTCTTTTATCGTGTTTATATAAAAGACAATCGAGGTGGAACAAACTACGTGGTCAAAAACAAAGAAAAATTCAATTTATGTTGCAGAGCAGGAATATAAGTAGGAAAAGCCCTTTCAGATCTTCCCGTAGGAAAGCAAGTGCTTGCCGGATATGCCCTTCGACTGTACGTGGAGAAATACCCATAATTTCGGCTATCTCTTTATGGCTGATATCATGGAAGTATGCCAACCGGAAAGCCTGTGCACATTTTGGAGGCAGTTTATTGACCGAGAGTTCTATTATTTCGCGCAAATCCTGATTGATGACAGACTTCAGAACATCGTTGGAGTCGCTGGCCTCGCCCAGGAAAGCGATACGTGCCTCAGCGATACGAACACGTGATTCGTATTCGTCAACAATCATCTGGTGCTTGATATGGTTCAAGCAGCTATTTTGCAACCATTTAAAAAGGAAAGATTGGATATTGTCCGATTGAATAACCTTTTTTCGTTCCCAATAGGAAGTGAAAACTTCTTGTACCAAATCTTTGGCAACTTGCTCATCTACAAAACGACAAGCGAGCGCCATCAATTTTGGATAGAAACATTCAAAGAAAGCTTTAAAAGCAACATGGTCTCCCTTTCTTACTTTTTCAATGTCAATTTTCGCTTCCATATAATATTGTCTCCTTTCTATTCGTGGTAAAAAAGCGTGGAGCTATTGTCTCATCCGGTTAGGAGCTCTGGTAAGCTTGTACAACAAATAAGCAATAGCCCACGCCCTATGGGAGCGCGAGCGTTTTTGCCTATTATTCTTTTTGTACAATGAATTTACCAGATTCCTAACCAAAGAATAATACGAAACGCTTCTACGTTTTTCTTCAATAATTTCAGACAAAGATAATTTTATTTTCAATAAAAGACTTATCCGCCAGCAATTAATTTTTATTGGAAGTTTGATAACACTATTTAGCATCTCAGTTCTTGACAAGTTCGGACAAACTCGTATCTTTGCATCGTGGTTTTTTCATAATAGTATTAGATTTAAGGTTAACAAAGTTTGGTTAGGGGTTGTCGTGAGACAGCCTTTAATTGTTTATAGGGGTCTGCTATTTCCTGAAATAGCCAGATCGGGGAAAATTGATAAGTCATCCGGCAGAATTGCCATTTACCGCCAGCCACAATAGACCGATCTTTGCATTATACAACAAACATATAAAATAGCAAAGACATGACGACTAAATTAAGTAATCTATTTTACGCTTTCCTGAACATCGCAGCCTCCACTCAAAAGCTAGGTATTAATCTGATCCGCGTAGCGATCCTGATTATATTTGTATGGATCGGAGGATTGAAATTCTATAATTACGAAGCAGAAGGTATCGTACCGTTTGTAGCGAACAGTCCTTTTATGAGCTTCTTCTATACGAAAAGTGCTCCCGAATATAAAGAATATAAATTGAAAGAAGGGGAATTCAACGAAGCAAAACATCAGTGGCATGTGGAAAACAACACGTACGGCTTCTCGCACGGATTGGGCATCCTGATCATGGCTATCGGTATCCTGACATTCTTAGGTATTTTCTCCCCAAAAATCGGCCTGGTAGGTGCAGGACTCGCCATTATCATGACGGTCGGAACGCTTTCTTTCCTGGTGACGACGCCGGAAGTATGGGTGCCGGATTTGGGAAGTGGAGAACATGGATTTCCGCTGCTAAGCGGGGCAGGCAGACTGGTGATAAAAGATACGGCGATCATTGCCGGAGCAATCGTCGTGCTTTCGGACTGCGCACAGAGGATATTGAAACAGAAGAAATAAAAAACAAGAAGGAGATGTGTCAAAACTATCCTGTTCCCGCGCCCCGCGCGGGATCGCATTAAAACCGGCCCTATAAAAATCTGATTGATAAGGTCTGTCCTTTTGCGACCCCGCATCAAGTGCGGGGAGAAGGAGATTTCGACACACCTCCTTTTATCTTTCTTATGCTTCAACTTTTAACTTGCTGAAGCAGCCTGCTCATCCACCGATACCAGTTCGATTTCGAATATCAAAGTCGAATAAGCCGGGATATCGCCGCTTTCGCTTGCTCCATAGGCTAACTGCTGCGGAATCCAAACCTCATATTTATCTCCTTCCACCATGTGCTGCAAAGCGACTGTCCAGCCGGAAATAACCGAACCATACTTGGTCTGGCTATTCGTAACCGGATCTGTAACCGTCTTAGCATAGTAAGGACTCACTGCACAAGGAAATGGTATTCCGTCATCAAAAAGTTGCTGGTCGAAAACAGTGCCATCCGTCAAAGAACCTTTATAATATACGGATACAAGGCTATTGAAATAGGCTTGCTTACCATCCCCCTTTTTAATCAGTTTGGCAAAAACATAGCCATCACCGGCTTCCGAATTCCATTTTTCAAAACCGGTTTCATTCACTTTTGCCTGGAAGGCAATGTCCTGTTCCAATTTATAAGCTTCTCTTTCAACAGCTTCAGTATCATCGTCATCATCCTTACAAGAAGATACAACGAAGACACACAACAACATCAACGCGATATGCAGGTATTTCTTCATGCGTTTATTCCATTATCTTTTTTAATAAATTCTTCATGCTTACCTTCTCGGAGATAATGTCATGCAACTTGTCGATGCTTACACGTTCCTGTTCCATCGTATCGCGGAAACGGATCGTGACACAATTATCCTTCAAAGTATCGTGGTCAACTGTAATACAGTACGGAGTTCCGATAGCATCCTGGCGACGATAGCGCTTGCCGATAGAATCTTTTTCATCATACTGGCAACGGAAATCGAAGCGCAACATCTTCATGATCTCCTCGGCCTTTTCAGGCAGACCGTCTTTCTTCACCAACGGCAATACAGCGAGCTTGATAGGCGCCAACGCTGCGGGCAACTTCAACACAACACGTGTTTCGCCGTTTTCCAATGTTTCTTCGCAGTAAGAACCGGTCATCACACTCAGGAATACGCGGTCTACACCGATAGAGGTCTCGATCACATACGGAGTATAGCTCTGGTTCAGTTCGGGGTCGAAATACTGGACTTTCTTGCCGGAGAACTTTTCATGCTGGCTCAGGTCGAAATTCGTACGGCTATGGATACCTTCCACTTCCTTGAAACCGAACGGCATTTCGAATTCGATATCGGTAGCAGCATTTGCATAGTGGGCCAGCTTTTCGTGATCATGGTAGCGATATTTTTCGTTACCCAATCCCATCGCCTGATGCCATTTCAGACGGGTAGCCTTCCACTGCTTGAACCATTCCATCTCTTCGCCCGGACGAACGAAGAACTGCATTTCCATCTGTTCGAACTCGCGCATACGGAAAATGAACTGACGGGCAACGATCTCGTTACGGAAAGCCTTACCGATCTGGGCGATACCAAAAGGTATTTTCATGCGGCCGGTCTTCTGTACGTTCAGGAAGTTGACGAAAATACCCTGTGCCGTTTCCGGGCGCAGATATACTTTCATGGCACCATCGGCAGTCGATCCCATCTCCGTAGAGAACATCAGGTTAAACTGGCGGACATCGGTCCAGTTGCGGGTTCCGGAGATCGGGCAGACGATTTCGCAATCCAAGATCAGCTGGCGCAAGTCTTCGAAATTAGAATCGTTCATGTCTTTCGAGTAGCGTTCGTGGATCTCGTTCCACTTAGCCTGGTATTCAAGCACACGTCCGTTCGTCGCACGGAACTGAGCTTCGTCAAAAGCTTCGCCGAACTTCTTTGCAGCCTTGGCCACTTCCTTATTCATCTTCTCCTCTATCTTTGCCAGGTGATCTTCGATCAGAACATCGGCACGATATCGTTTCTTGGAATCTTTGTTATCGATCAAGGGATCATTGAAGGCATCGACATGGCCGGATGCTTTCCAGATAGTAGGATGCATAAAGATAGCAGAGTCGATACCGACTACATTTTCGTGCAACAGCGTCATGCTGTCCCACCAGTATTTCTTTATGTTATTTTTCAGTTCTACGCCATACTGTCCGTAATCGTACACTGCACCTAAACCGTCATAAATCTCTGAAGAGGGGAATACAAATCCGTATTCTTTACAGTGCGAAACTAATTTCTTAAATACATCTTCTTGTGCCATAATAATAATTTGCCTATTAATTAATGTGCCAATGTGCCAATTTTTTCGGTAGATCGGCACACTATCAAAGATGCAAAGTAAGTGATTTTTTCGGTAAGCTGTAGCATTTTCAGCATCTTATAAGAATATTTTTGAAGAAACTTCGGAAAAAAGAAGCTCCGGAAGCGTTTTCACCTCCGGAGCTTCTTTTGTTTATAGCGCTCGCCCTTCACAGGGTTACAGGACAAAACAATACCGCCCCGACCTATTACAAAGTGGACCTATCGGGATTGTAGGCCGGAACTTTTGTTTCAGCAAGTTTATATCTCTGAAACTTTTGTTTCAAGAAGTTCCAACCATTGAAACTTTTGTTTCACTTGCGGGAAAATTTATTTTCATGCGGGAGAAAATTTATTTTCACGCTTATGGAACTAAAATTCCATGCAAGGGGAAAATGCGAAATGTGCCACTCTCCCAGTCGATCAAAGTAGGATTTCCAACAAAAAGATCCCGACCCACCGGATGGTTTGCCGGGATGGGTCGGGATCGGACCTATATGAGAAAATAATTTTCAGAGTGCTTCTTTAAGGATCTCGCCTACGGTCGGATGCGGGAAGACAATAGCTTTCAGCTCGTCAGCCTTCATGCCTTTCTCGATGGCGATACCAGCAATGACGATCAACTCGGAAGCCGGATTTCCCAAAAGATGAGCGCCGAGGATCGTTTCGTCTTCAGCCAGAATCAGCTTGCAAACACCGTTGCCTTGCTCGTTTTCGGCAACAAAACGGCCGGAAAACGCCATCGGTATCTTCTTGACAGTATAGGGTGTACCTTCAGCCTGCAATTCTTCTTCAGTCTTGCCGACGCCTGCGATTTCAGGATTAGTATAGACAACGCCCGGAATGGCTTTATAACTCATGCAGCGGTTCTTGCCTAAAATATGATCGACAGCCACTTCCGCTTCGCTGACAGCCGTATGGGCCAACAGGGAGAAAGCAGTGATATCGCCACAAGCATACACATTCGGGATGGAAGTCTGCATAAATTCGTTCACTTTGATACCGCTGCGGAAAGGTTCGGGAGCCAGTGTTTCCAAACCGAAACCTTTAGTTACGGGACGGCGGCCTACGCTCAACAGGACTTTTTCACCCTGGACAACGAAAGTCTCGCCATCTTTCTCGACCGTCACATCACCACCGTTTACGGCAATCACCTTATGCCCCAAATAGAACTTGATGCCCCGTTTGGCATATTCGGCCTGCAACATCTCGGACAATTCCCTGTCCATCGGACCGAGAATCTTATCCAACATCTCGACCACATGTACTTCCGTTCCCATGCTGTTAAAGAAAGAGGCAAACTCCATTCCGATCACACCACCTCCTATGATCACCAACGAAGCCGGCAGCTCTTTGGATAGCAATGCTTCACGACTTGTCCAATATTCCGTTTCCGACAATCCGGGAATGGGAGGTATGACGGTTTCCGAACCGGTGCAGATGAGCAGGTTGGCCGCTTCATAAACAGCTTCGCCCGAAGCGATAGAAATCGTTCCATCGGCTGCCCGACCTTTGATTTCGGCTTCGCCGCCCACCACTTCCACACCGTTCTCCTTCATCTTCATGCGGATGCCGGCTGTCAGCTTCTTTACTACTTTATTTTTTCGGGCGATGATCTTCGGGAAGTCGAAAGCAGGATTCTCTGCGCTTACCGCATATTTGGGAGCGTGTTTGATCGTATCATACACTTTCGCAGAGTAAAGCAATGTCTTTGTCGGCACACATCCTTCGTTCAGACACACACCACCCAGCGCGTTCTTTTCAAAAAGCACAGTGGACAAACCACCCGCAGCCGCCTTTTCGGCAGCCGTATAACCGGCAGGACCGCCTCCGATTATGGCAACATCGTATTTCATGTTCTCAGATTTAATTAAGTTTTATATTGGGATTAATTTGTTGTAATATCGAAATAAATTCTTCCTTGTCTGCCGGATAAAAAGAGGAACGTCTTTCGATGCCCCCTTCCATTCGGGAGTAATAGACGACAACTTCATTTCCGCAGCATTCGAGCCGGGAGATCAGTTTCACATCGATTTGTCCGTTTCCGTACAACATATCCCGATCCGTTATTTGGTACGGACGTGATTGAAGTATGGCAAGCGGCAAAAGACAAAGAACCAACGGTAGTTGGTCAAACTCATTCCCGCTGAAAGCATCCATAATAAACAACAATGCAAATGCTCCTAATATGATCCAGAAGATGTATATATGCCAATCTTTCTGGTTTTTCCGAATCTGTGCTTTCATGGTAATCTGTTTTTAAATGTTAGATAACCGGATCTTTTATCCGAATATCGGGATTATGCTTCTTCAACAACTTAACGAAATCCTGCTTGTTGACCGGCGAAACCAATAACCACTGCGTGTCGCCTTTATAGATGATCAGACGGTCCAACGACAGGGCATAACTCGAAACAGGCATTACTGTCACTTCGACGGCGCTAATCTCCGAGATAGGGATCTTTTTCTCCGGAAAGATACTGCAATGAGCTATCAAGTAGCCATCCGCCGTTATTTTATACCAGGTCGACAACAGCATGTGAATGCATTCTAATGTGAACAACAGCAACATGACCATCGTTACGGGAGACTTGCCTCCCACGAATGCAAAAACAGTGCTCGCCACCATCACCAACAATACCAAATGGTACCACCAACCGACTTTTGATTTAAAGACTCTGTCCATATTCTGAATTTTGCCGAAAGATAGTCATTTTATTTCTTTTGGCGATTCAGGGAAAAGAAAATGCGCTGCAACTTCTCAGTAACAGCGCATCCACTTAAACCGGTCAAACAATTCCAGAAAGGAATATTTCTTTCATTACTTTACAACTTCGAGGACAGTATAGTATTGCAACTGATTGTTGTTGTTATACTGTTCGTTCTTTACGACACCTACATTCGGAGCATACCATTCATATCCGTATCCCTCGATCGTTTCCTTCGGGGAGCGGGATTTGATTTTATATTTTACTTTCGTGCAGTCGAACGTGCCGGCGGGAGTCGCCACCTGTTCGGTCGTCACATATTCGCGGTCATAGATAGACACGTTCTTGCGATCCTTCCGGTTCTTCTTCGAATAAATCTGGATATAGGCATCGTCAAAATACATATCGTCTCCGTTACCGGAAGGTGCGTTCGAGACGCTCGGATAATTGATGACGGCATCAGTGGCAGCCACATCCGATTGCACGGTCGAGACAAAAGACGGGTTGGACAATACTTCTTTCATTTCCATAAAGAACTCCCCGTCCTTGCAGAATGCTTCCAGGTCACCCTTGTCATAAACCGTCCCCGCACTATTTTTGAACACATAATCGGCTTCCACTTCCAAACCGGACGGAATGTTTTTCACTTCATCGACCGTATAGGTCATCACGCTTTGCAGGTTTCCTTTTGCATCATAGCCTTTTTTTACAAGCTGCGTACCTTTGGTCTGCGGGAAAAAGAACGTACAATCCTGAGCCATCGCACCAGCCGCAAACAACAAGGCCAGAGCGCTCAATACAACTTTAGATTTCATATTTTAAAACGTTTAAGTGTTAATAATTAGCAGGATATCCAATGCCCCAATAGAACAGGGTTCCATTCTGAGATGTTTACGACGAGAAGTTTAAAATATCCAAAGAATCAGTAATGCGGACTATTTTACACGAAAGCAGGCTGTATAAGGTACAACCAAATAAGTTAATTCCTAACTTTGTCAGCCACAAAGGATATAAACTATGGTACAACAATTCGATTTCTTAGTGATCGGTTCCGGTATCGCCGGCATGAGCCTCGCTTTGAAGGTAGCCGATAAAGGGAAAGTAGCCATCATCTGCAAGACAGAGCTGGAAGAAGCGAACACCTATTTCGCGCAGGGAGGCATTGCTTCGGTAACCAACCTGCTGGTAGACAATTTCGACAAACATATTGAAGATACAATGATTGCCGGCGACTGGATCAACGACCGGGAAGCAGTGGAGATGGTCGTACGAGGCGCACCGGACCAGATCAAGGAACTCATAGGCTGGGGCGTAAACTTCGACAAGAAGGAGAACGGCGAGTTCGACCTTCACCGCGAAGGAGGGCATTCCGAATTCCGCATCCTGCATCACAAGGACAACACCGGCGCTGAGATCCAACTAAGCCTTATCGAAGCGATCAAGAGACATCCCAACATCACGATATTCAACCATCACTTTGCGGTAGAGATCATCACGCAGCATCACTTGGGTATCATCGTCACCCGTCATACGCCGGGTATCAAATGCTATGGCGCTTATGTGCTAAACGAAGACACCGGCAAGGTAGACACGTTCCTGTCCAAAGTGACGGTTATGGCAACAGGAGGTTGCGAAGCTGTCTACCGCAATACGACCAACCCGCTGATCGCTACGGGTGACGGTATCGCAATGGTGTATCGCGCGAAAGGAGCTGTCAGCAACATGGAGTTCATCCAGTTCCACCCGACCGCCCTCTTCCATCCGGGAGACCGCCCTTGCTTCCTGATCACCGAAGCGATGCGAGGGTATGGCGGTGTCCTGCGTACGCTGGACGGAAAAGAATTTATGCAGAAATACGACAAACGTTTGTCTCTCGCCCCGCGTGACATCGTGGCACGTGCGATCGATAACGAGATGAAACTCCGAGGTGAAGATCACGTTTATTTGGATGTGACCCATAAAGATCCGGAGGAAACAAAAAAGCATTTCCCCAATATCTATAAGAAATGCCTCAGCATCGGTATCGATATCACGAAGGATTATATCCCGGTAGCTCCGGCAGCCCATTATCTGTGCGGTGGTATCCGAGTCGACCTGAACGGACAGTCCAGCATCCGCCGTCTCTATGCCATCGGCGAATGTTCCTGCACCGGCCTGCACGGTGGAAACCGTCTGGCTTCCAATTCGCTGATCGAAGCAGTCGTATATGCGGATGCGGCAGCCAAACATATCCTGAGTGTCCTCGAACGCTACGACTTCAACACCGACATCCCCGAATGGAACGACGAAGGTACGATCTCCACCGAAGAACGCGTGTTGATCACCCAAAGCATGAAGGAGGTAAACCAGATCATGGAGGCATACGTCGGCATCGTCCGCAGCAATACGCGTCTGACTCGCGCCTGGAACCGCCTGGACATCCTGTACGAAGAGACAGAAAGCCTCTTCAAACGTTGCAAGGCCTCCAAAGAGCTGTGCGAACTGCGTAACATGATCAACGTCGGTTACCTGATCACCCGCCAGGCAATGGAGCGCAAGGAAAGCCGCGGATTGCATTATACGATCGACTATCCGCCGGTAAAGAAAGATTAAAAGAACGATACTCATCAGGCCGGACGATTTTCACAGCCGGCCTGTTTCGTTTCCATACGAAACAATCAAATTGTCATACAAGCAACTCAACTGAAAAACACAAAAAAGATGGACAAACGAATCTTGTTGCCTTTAGCTATCCTTCCTGCTTTCCAGGCGGGAAATATACAGGCCGCCGACCAGCTTGTCAAACGGCCGAATATCATCCTTTTTATGGTTGACGATATGGGATGGGAAGACACTTCCTTGCCTTTCTGGAAAGAAAAGACACATTATAACGAAGTGTACGAGACTCCCAACATGGAGCGTCTTGCCCGTCAGGGAGTCATGTTCACACAGGCATATGCCAGCAGTATCAGTTCTCCGTCCCGTTGCAGCCTGATCACCGGGACGAATGCTGCCCGCCACCGTGTCACCAACTGGACACTCCAGAAAGACAAGACAACCGACCGCAAAGACAGCCTGCTCGCCATACCGGATTGGAACTATAACGGTGTCAGCCAGGTTCCGGGGACCAGCAACACCTTCGTCGGAACCTCTTTCGTCCAGCTCCTGAAGAACAGCGGATACCACACGATCCACTGCGGGAAGGCCCATTTCGGCGCGATCGACACTCCGGGAGAAGATCCGCACCACTGGGGATTCGAGGTCAATATTGCCGGTCATGCCGCCGGTGGCCTGGCAAGCTATTTAGGCGAAGAGAATTACGGCCATACGAAAGACGGCAAACCAACTTCTCTGATGTCCATCCCCGGCCTCGAGAAATATTGGGGCACGGAAACTTTCGCCACCGAAGCACTGACACAGGAGGCGATCAAGGCACTGGACAAGGCGAAGAAATACAATCAGCCATTCTATCTCTACATGTCACACTATGCCATCCATATCCCGCTGAATAAGGACATGCGCTTCTACGAGAAATATAAGAAGAAGGGAATGACAGACCATGAGGCTGCCTATGCCACCTTAATCGAAGGGATGGACAAGAGTCTGGGCGATCTGATGGACTGGTTGGAAAAGAACGGGGAGGCAGACAATACGATCATCATCTTCATGAGCGATAACGGTGGCCTTGCCTCTACTTCCGAATGGCGCGACGGTCCATTGTACACACAAAACTACCCACTGCACAGCGGCAAAGGTTCCCTTTGCGAAGGAGGCATCCGCGAACCGATGATCGTCAGTTGGCCGGGCATAGCCAAACCTAATACCCGCTGCGACAAATATCTGCTGATAGAAGACTTCTACCCGACTATTCTGGAAATGGCAGGAGTAAAGGACTATAAGACAGTACAACCGATCGACGGCATCAGTTTCGTCCCTCTGCTCACCGGGACGGACGATCCTTCCAAAGGACGCTCCCTCTTCTGGAATATGCCGAACAACTGGGGGAACGACGGTCCGGGCATCAACTTCAACTGTGCTGTCCGCAATGGCGACTGGAAGTTGATTTACTATTACGGTACTGGCAAGAAAGAGTTGTTCAACATCTCCGACGATATCGGTGAGAAAAACGACCTTAGCACCCGTCACCCTGAAATTGTCAAACGCCTCTCCAAAGAGCTCGGCGACCACCTTCGTAAAGTAGATGCCCAACGACCGTCTTTCAAGGCAACAGGAAAGGAATGCCCGTGGCCGGATGAGGTATAGCTCCGTATCAGACGAACTTCTCCCTCTTCTGCAAGTTCAGAAGCCCGACCAGCATCCAGACGATGCTGGTGGCCAGAAGAAAGATGCGGCTTTTTATGATGATGCCTTCCCAGATGACCGGCAGGAAATTGTGGGGGAGGGAGAAGGGGTTGAGGAGGATATTCCAGAAGGAACGCTCGATAAGAGGCGTGTTGCTGAAGATCAGCAGGGCGATGCCGATGACAATCATCAGAACGGCAGTCCCGTTGCCGCTGCGGGTGATGGTGGAAAACATAAAGGCAAGGTTCCCGAAAAAAAGGACCGGGAACATTAACTGCACTGACATCTCAATGGGATTGACAGGATAGAGCAAGAGCGTAGCCAGCCAGGAAAAGACGACCAGAATCACGAAAATTGCCACATAGATCATCAACAAACGGACACCCCATACCTTATATTTATAGTCGGGGATGCCGAAAAGGATTTCCAGTATCCGGCTGTCCTCATCGTTCTGGATGCCGAAAACAGAAGGATAGAACACCAACAGGACACAGGGAAACATCAGGAGATTATAGACCACCCCTTCATTGACCTCCGACCGGCTCCAGGCAATCTGGAACAGGAAATAGGCAAAGAACAGAAATGCCGCCAGAAGAAACCAGATGAATTTCCCGGCAAAGATGATCTTCAGGTTATATTTGATCAGGCGGGGCAAGAGGGATATGAATTGTTTCAGGGTCATGATGATTTATGATTTGAGATTTATGATCTGAGATTTATGATTTATAATTTATGATTTATGCGTCGATGATAAATCATAAATTATAAATCATAAATTCTTAAATTCCTTTCAGCAGGCAAAGATAAGCATCTTCCAGGTTCGGTTCCACCTGTACCGCCTCATCATGCGGAGAAGTGACCGAAAGATAACGGACCCGGATACGGTCGTCTTTCTGAATATGGTTAACGATCCGGGACTTATCCAATGCCTGTTCAAATTCTGTCTTATCTATATCGAACTGCCAGACTTTTCCGGCCGCCATGCCGACCATATCGACCGGATCTCCGAAATACTTCAAGCTGCCCTTGTTGATCACGGCCACCTGGCTGCACGAACTGGATATGTCTTCGATGATATGGGTGGAGAAGATCACGATACGATCTTTACTCAATTCCACCAACAGGTTACGGAAACGGATACGCTCGCGCGGGTCGAGTCCGGCAGTCGGTTCGTCTACCACTAAGATACGAGGCAGGTGCAGCAGGATTAGGGCGATACCGATACGCTGTTTCATACCACCGGAGAAAGAGCCGATCTTCTCGTCCTTGCGGTCGAACATATGGACGGCCCGAAGGACATACTCCAACCGCTCCCGGCGCAGACCGGGATCGACGAGGCCTTTCAGGATCGCCTGGTAGTCAAGAAATTCCCAAGACGACATATTCTCGTATGTCCCGAACTCTTGCGGCAGGAAACCGATCAGGCTCTGCAACTCCTCCCGGTAGATACGTGTATCCAGTTCGTTAATCCAAATACTACCATAGCTCTGTTCCAGAATGCCGCAAATGATGCGCATCAAGGTGGATTTGCCTGCCCCGTTAGGACCCAAGAGACCGAACATACCCGTACGGATCTCGAACGATACACCCCGGAGAGCCTTGAACGGCCGGCGGCGTTTCCCGATCAGCGGAATACCTTTCACCAGGCGGAACCACGAACGGCGCAGCCCGGCGAAACGCCCTTTTACACGCTCGATATTGATTTCCTTCTCATATAGGTAGCCGGAAGTCACATAGACAGCTATGCAGAACGCCCACAACACTCCGACCGTCCCCACCAGGTTCGGATTATCCAGCCTTCGGAACAGGGCGAAGAGGATCAACGGAGGAAGACTCCAGAAAATGATCCGGTTGGCATACTTCACCACTCGGCTCCCTTCAAACCGGACATACAGGTATTCACGTATCTTGCGCCACAGGTAAAGCGTTGCGGCATAGACCACAAAGGAAAGGAAGAAAACCCACAGCCTGTTCCCGACAAAGAACCAAGTAAACCAGACGCCGAAACCCAGTAAGGCGAACTGCCAGCCCAATTCAATAAAAACAGGGTAGCCATCCGGCTGTCCGGCAGGTATAAGGTAGCTTTTCTCCAAACCCAACCGGCGGCGGATCAGCAGGCCGCTCTTCCACTGGCGGCTGACGCGTCCCGGCCAGTCGTATATCTTCACTAAGTTGCGGACAGATATATGGATATCCGCCTCCGGATCAATCACCTTCGAACGGGCACGGCGGAGGCTTGCCTGCATAAAATAGGTCGCTCCCGGAATACCGGCCAACAGCAATACCCCATAGACAGACTGCCACAGGAGACTGCCGCCATAGAGCCAGATACAACCGGCTCCCGCCATAAAGAGCAATCCGTGCAGCACCCACACTTTCAGGGACAGCCCTCTGTACCATTGCAACGTGTTTTCCAATCCCATGCAAACGGTCGGGATCAGGATCAGTGTCAGCAATGCCGAGAAAGAAAGACCGCCGATCACGGTAATGGCAAACGGTGCACCAATCGCTCCGGCATACTCCGAGTTGCCCATCGCCATCGGAAACATGGCTACGATCGTCGTGATGGAAGTAATCAGGATGGGACGGATACGCGACAGCCCGGCCGTCATCAACGCCCTATTACGGCGGTAACCGCGCCGGCGGAGAATATTGGCATAGTCGATCAGGATAATGCCGTTATTCACCACCACTCCCAACAGGATCAGGAACCCGATCATCACGTTCGCATTATTCAGCAGGCTGTTACCCGTCAGCAACAACGCCAATAGCGAACCGATCGCCGCTAACGGGATAGAAAACAGTAGTACGAACGGTGTCGTCAGAGATTCGAAGACCGAAGCCAATATCATAAAAATCAGGATAAACGCTGCCAACAGCAGGAACTTGAAGTCGGCAAACATATCTTCTTCGTGGAATACCTCGACCGCCACACCCGAAGGCAGATTATAGCTCGACACCAACTGGTCGATATCCGACCGGTAACCTTCGAGAAGGTCTTTCGACTCTTCGACGTCGCGCGAGAAGGAATAGAATAACTCGATCTGCTTGTCCTGGTTCACACGAGTGATACGAGCACGTCCGCGGCCATAATTGACGGAGGCGATATCTTCCAGCCTGTGCAGGCCGCCGGAAGCGCTCGGTATGCGCACTTCGCGCAAATCATCCACCGTCCTGTCCCGGTTCTTGCCGGCCTCTTCCTCTTCTTCCGTCCGGCTCGTCCGGTTGCGGATGATGATATCATAGGTGTCCTCTCCTACCTTAAAAGAGGTACCGGACGAAATCTCCGGGTTCAGCGACGTGAGGCCGGAGGCTATGTTCTGGCGGGAGATATCGTAGGAGGTCAGCAGGATCGGGTCGAAACCGAGACGGATCTCCGGTTGCCGGCGGCTGTAGGAGACACGGGTATTGCGGATGAACTCCTGTTCGTCGAGATAATAGCGGAAGTCCTCCGCCACCCGCTGCATAAGGTCGAAGTCGGAGCCTTTGATCACGATCCGTTCCCGGTTCTCACCAATACCTAAAAGGCGCATGAAGCTACCCACGCCGCCCATCATATCCCCGGAACCACTCCCTCCTCTGCTTCCACCTCCTCCGGCTTCGGAAAGGGATATTTCGGCACCGTTGATGGCACGAAGGCGGGTTTGCACGTCGGATTTGATATCAGCGATGCTACGTTTCCCGATCTGGCGATAATCTTCTTTGAGGACAAGCGTCAGCTCGGCATCCGTTTCCCGGATACGGCTGATCAGGTCTTGTTTCTCCGGAAAACCGGCAAGGCGTTCCTCGATGACATGGACGACCTGGTCGGCATTCTCCAGCGTGCTGCCGGTCGGCATCGTCACATAGATACTGAAGCGGTCGCTCTCCACCTCTTTCCGCTCCTGGATATTCAGGGAGATAGAGAGAACCAGACAAAAGAACAGCAAGATGACGGCTCCGAAGATCGTCACCCCCGGATTTCGCATACAGGTCTTCAGGAGCACGAGATATATTTGCACCGGACGCTGCGTGACGGATACTTTTTCGTAGAAGACAGTATCTTTGTCCCCGCGCCCGCCATGGGGTCGCATCGACTCGAACCATTTGCGGAAACCATTAAGGCTACCTGCCTTTTTGCGGCTCCGCGTCAAGCGTGGAGACAGGGGAGCTCTCCTCAACACCGTATAGGTGGCCATCGGGATAAAAAGGAGGGCGACAGTAAGAGAAATCAGAAGGGTCGAGATGATGGAAACGCCGATATGGTGTCCCATCAGCTTGATCAGGAAATTATCGGAAAAGACGAAGGGCAGGAAGACCGTGACCGTCGTCAGGGTGGCGGCGAGGATGGAACGCCAGACCTCGCGCGTACCTTGCGTCACAGAGCGTTCGGGCGTACCTCCGGCGGCAGAAAGGCGGTAGATATTCTCCAAGACCACCACGCTATTATCCAACAGCATACCGATCGCCAGCGCCATACCGACCAGTGTAAGACTGTTGATCGTAATTCCCGCCCCGTAGAAGAAATTGAACGCCGTATAGACGGAGATCGGGATGGACAGGGCGATGAAGAACACCAACCGGAGGTTCTTCAGGAAGAGCCAGAGGATGACGACGGCAAGCAGGCCACCCACAATCGCGAGGTGAATGATCTGGTCGATGTTGTCCTCCATCGTCTTTGCCTGATTGTTCTCAACCACGATCGAGAGGTCAAGCGGGGCAAGTTGCTCGTTCAGGCGGTCGATCACTTCGACCGTACGGTGGGAAAGCTGGATCAGATTGGCTTGCGAGTCGGCAAGCAGGGAGACGGAGACGGCATCTTTACCGTTAACCCGACTGTAGCTTGTCTCCTCTTTCATATCGAAGAAAATGGTGGCGATGTCTTTCAGCAGTACGGGGCCGGGAGCGACAACGATATTTTCGAGGTCGGAAACTTCGGTATAAGGCGAGTTGACATGGACAAAATATTTCCCGTCCGGCTCGTTAGCATAACCGACAAACGCTTTCTCCTCGGTATTCTGCGTCAGGAGGCTGCTGATACCGGAAGGAGTCAGGTCGAGGGCTTTGCAGGCATCGGGATCGAGCTGCACCTCAATGGCCTTCTCGCGCCCACCGTAGATATTGACGGAAGCGATGCCGTCGATATTTTCCAAGTCGGGCCGTATCTCTTTCTCCACTAAATTACGGACCCGGTCCGTACCTCCCGACCCGCGTACCTGAAGTGACATGAAGCCTCCGGTAAGCATCGAGACATCTACCTTTTGCACCTGCACCGTAAAACCTTCAGGAAGCGAGGAGGCGGTCTCGTTCATCTTTTCCTGTAGCTTCAGGGTGGTGATCTTGAAGTTGATATTCGGCTTGAAATCGATCTTGATGGAAGACTGACGGCTGTCGATCTGGGATTCGATCTGCTCTACTCCGCCTATGGTTCCGATGGCTCCTTCAAGGGGGATCACGACCTCCGACTCAACATACGACGGGTCCATATCCTGTGTCGAGGTAACCTGCACGAACAGCATCGGAAGCTCCGCATTAGGCAACAGCTCGACCGGCAATTGCTTGTACGACACATAGCCCAGTCCCGTCAAAGCGATGAACAGCATACAGATCGCAATCTTCCTATGTAGTAAAAAATTCATCTTCCCCTTTTCATTTTTTCAAATACATAATATACACACGGGATGACCATCAGACTCATGACAGTCGAAGTCACCAACCCACCGATCACCGCGATTGCCATAGGTGAACGAAGTGAAGCACCTTCACCGAAACCGAACGTCATCGGCAAGAGGGCAAGAATCGTTGTGAGTGTTGTCATCAGGATCGGGCGGATACGTTGCTGGCCGGATTCCACAATGGCATCCGTCAGTTCCATTCCGAACTGTTTCAACTGGTTGATACGGTCGACCAAGATAATCGAATTGTTCACCGCGATACCAACCAGCATCACGATGCCGATCACTCCCATCATGTTGATCGTCGTCCCTGTCAGGAAGAACAACAAGATCGCTCCCACCACTGCCAACGGAATCGTCAACAAAATTGTAAAGGGATGCAACAGCGACTCGAACTGTGAAGCGAGCACCATATAAACCAGAATCACCGAAAGAGCCAGGGCAAACATCAGGCTGTCCATAGACTCCTGACGCTTTTCTTCCTCGCCGGTGACGGTAATCGAATAATTGGCAGGCAGATCGATATCTTTCATAGCAAAGCGTATATTGTCCGCCACCCTGTCGAGCGAATAGCCTGCATCGAGATTGGCCGTCACCTTGCTGATACGGTTCTGCCCGCGACGAAAAATCTCTTTCGGAGCCTGCGAATGGGTGATCGTAGCGATCTCCTGCAAGCGGAACTCTTTCTCGCCACTTCGTATGACAATTCCACCGAGGTCATGCAAGGTGATATCGGGAACCTTGATCAGGATATCCCGCATTTCTCCCCGGTATTCCATCTTGCCGGATTCGAGACCGCCGAGCTGCTGCTTCAACTGTTCGATAACAGTCGAGACGCTGACATTATGGATACCGGCAACCGTACGGTCGACAGAGATCGTTACCTCCGGAGCACCGTCTTCGACAGACGACCGGATGTTATAGATTCCGGGAATACCAGTTATCCGTTCCATTACTTCACCGGAGATAGCACTGATCTCGTCCAACTCCTCTCCCTTCACCTCGACCACGATAGGAGCTCCTTCGCTTCCTAAAAGTGAACTGAGGGAGTTCTCTTCTTGTTTCAGGATGACCTCTAACCCTTCGGTGTTTTCGGTCGTCCGGACGAACTGTGCCATCACTTCTTCGGGTGGAACCGGACAAGCGGGAGAAAGGATCACTTTCATGACAGCCGTATTCTCTCCTTCGAATATATCATTCTCCGAACCGCTACCTGATCCGACATGACTGTAGATCGTACACAAGGAATCCCGCGAGATAACGTGCATCAGCTCCTCCAAATTTTCGACAGCCGAAACAGTACGCTCCAACGGAGTTCCCTCCGGCAACTTGATAACGGCAGAGAAAGCCTTGCTCTCGGCTCTCGGCATAAACTCCATACCGATAAAAGGCACCAAGGCTACCGCCAGCAACAGCAACATCAGAGCACAGCCGATCACTACCCAACGGCGACGAAGCAGGATACGCAACAGAGGACTGTAACCAGTAATCCGAATGCCCTGTCCCCGCGTTTGACACGGGGACGCAGATGAACCGGCACTATCACAGTCGGTTTCTTTACGATCGCGCCCCAAGCGCGGGAAGGGGTTAGGACGTCCGGTAATCCGGTCGTATAACATCGGGATCACCAATATAGCCACGAATAACGACGATACCAGCGAGAACGTCACCGTCCAAGCCTGGTCCTTAAACAGTTCTCCGGAGGCACCATGCAGATAGACAATCGGCAGAAAGACAACGATCGTCGTCAGTGTCGAGGCAATGACCGCACCGGCTACTTCGGAAGTACCCGTTATGGCGGCTTCACGGATCGTCATCCCTTTTTCCTGGTTACGGAAAATACTTTCGATCACTACGATCGCATTATCCACCAGCATACCGGCTCCAAGGGCCAATCCGCCGAGTGTCATGATATTCAGCGTAAGATGATTGAAGAACATCAGGTTGAAAGTGGCGATAATGGAAATCGGGATAGCCAGGCTGACAATCAACGTCGTTCCTAGGCGGCGAAGGAAGACGAACAGGATCACCACCGCAAGTATAATCCCTAAGACGGCACTACTCTTCACCTCTCCGATCGCATTCTTGATAAAGGTTCCCTGGTTCGTGATCACCTGGAAACGATATCCCGGCAACGCCTGCTCGATAACCGCCAACTGGCGGATCACACCATCGACTACTTTCACTGTATTGAAACGCATCTCCTTATAAACGGATAACCCGATACTGCGCTCACCATTGATGCGGACAATATTTTCCGGACGAGCATTTTCGAAGCTGACGGTAGCGACTTCGCGCAAGAAGATCGGAGCTTTGTCCGTAGACGATGAAACAGACGCACCGGAAGTTCCCGAAACTGCTGTCCCATCTGTCTCGACCGTAACCGGCCTATAACCGACAATCAGATTCTCAAAATCACTCTCCGTCGTAAACAGACTCGAACTCTTGACCAGGTATTGCAGACCCAACTCGCTGACACGACCGCCGGATATGCTTTGGTTATTCGCCTCTATTTTGGAAGACAGATCATTTATCGTCAACTTAAAGGCATCTAACTTATAAGGATCCGTGCGGATCACCAGGGTACTGACCTCGTCACCCGACAGCGTGACATCTGCAACTCCTTCCAGACGGATCAATTCGTTACGGATATAGCTCTCCGCCACCTTCCGGAGCTCCGCCATATCGGTAATGCTACGGTGTGAAAGTCCGATTAGGACGACAGGGGACTGGTTCGGATCGTGCTGCGTGATCTTAAGTTCGGTGATATCCTTATGCTGGGCAAAAGGGTTCATGGCTTTCTGCAAGTCGAGAAAAGCCTCGTCCATATCTTTCTTCCAGGTGTACTCGACCGTAATACGGGCGGAACCAGCACGGATCACGGATGAAACCTGTGTCACGTCGCTCTGCCGGATCGCCATCGACTCCATATTCTTAATAAACTGCTTCTCGATCTCCTCCGGCGGACGTTCGCCTGCCTTCAGCTCGATAAAGAGACGGGGATTATTGAGGTCGGGCAACAGGTCGACCGCCAACTGGTCATAGGAAATCTTACCCAGCAGCAGGATCGCCAGTACCAGCATACAGATCGTAACCGGATTGCTTACCGCAAATTTGATAATACTTTTCATTTCTGGACTTTTACCTTTGCATTCTCTTTTAATGTCTCGAAACCTTTCACTACTAAGTTATCGTTCTCTTTCAGCCCTTCCAATACCTGGATATTCTTGTCATCCTCCAGCCCGGTCTTAAGCTCGCGGAGCAGAGCCGTGTTCTTCTCAACAATATAAACGTATTTGATACGACGGTTGGACTGGATCACACTTTTTGGTATGATGATGGCACTGTCCGCCTTATTCACCACAATATCTGCTTTGACAAACATACCGGGACGAAGTTTCAACCCCTCGTTCTGAATTAGTATCTTTCCTTTGAAAGTACGGGTTTCAGAACTGATGGCAGGCGACAGTTCGCTGATTACTCCCCGGATCGTATCTTCGGGCAACGTATAATGGGTGATATAGACCGGCTGATCCGCCTTCACATACCCGATAGCACTTTCCGGCAGGTTGATATCCATGTACATACGGGCATAGTCCATGATGCCGACCACCGGTTTCCCCTGTTCGATACGGACATCGGATGTATAATGGGGCAAGTCCACGATCACACCGTCGAAAGGTGCTTTGACATTCATTTTCTCCAAATTGAGCTTACCGTTCTCGTAGTCGTAGCGGGCGTTCGTCACTTTCACTTCCGTATTACGCATTTCGCTAAGCGTCACACCACCTTTCTCATAAAGAGCTTTCTGTTTCACCTGCTCCTGTTCGGCTATTTCGAGACTCAACTCTTTAGCGTCAATAGCGATGCCGTTTTCGTATTCCCGGTCTTCCAGGCGGACGATCAGTTGTCCTTTGGAGACGATATCACCCAATTTAAAGGGTTTGCCTGTACGGGGATTGGTTTGTAGTTTATACAGACCGCTCATTTCGGAATTGAGCGTTACTCCATAGGTAGGCTGTGCCGTCCCGGTCGTATTGACCAGTTTGCTGATAGAGCCTTTCTTCAATTCCGTTACCGACACGGGCGTAGCAATATCGTTCTGTGTATTCTGCGGCTGATTATTACAACCGGTCGCCAACAAGACAAACAATAAGAGAGATGTGACTATATATTTCATATTCATATTACTTTTTCGTTACTAAATCTTCCATCGGGACAATAGGCATGTCGTGCTCGAAGTCGTAGAGGGAAAGTATCTTGAGGTTCAACAATTCGATCTTATAATTGATAAGCGCCTGCGTATAGGCGATCTTTTTATTTGAAAGCTGAGTTTGGAACTGGTTCATATCCATACCAGTGATATCACCCTCCCGATAACGGGTCAGATTCAGGTCATAGGTACGCTGTGCATTTGCAACGTTCTGCTCGGCTATCTTGATCTGCGAAAGCAAATTCTCCAGGCTGCGCCAGGTCTGACGGATATTCAATTCGATATTAACTTTGTCTTCATGAAACTCCAGCCGGTTGATCTTCTGGGCTACTTCCTGCGCCTTGACACGGGCTTTCTTCTCTCCCCAATCAAAAATCGGGACACTGAAGCTGATGGCAACACGTGGATTCTGTGTCGGGTTATTATAAATCTTTTCCAGATGTCGGTTATCACCGATCAAACCGAAAGAAAGAGCAATATCTCCCTTGAACTCATTCAGAGCCTTCGTCTTGATCATATCGAAAGCCAGTTCTTTACTCTCGATCTCACGCTGCCGCAGTTCCAGGCGCGATTCGAGGCCATGCTGTATCGCCTTTTCCAGATTCACTTCCACCGGCTTGATCTGTACTTCGGCAAAAACCATGATATCCTCGTTCAGGTCCATCCCTAACGTCTGCTTCAACTGGTCTTTCGAGTTTTCCAGCGACACCTGCTGTTCTTCCAAGGAAGAGCGTGCGGAGGCGAGATTCACTTCCGCCTGGAACAACTCATCACGGGCAGCCAGGTCGGCTTCCACCTTATTCTTTATAATTTCGTAGCTTTGCTGTGCATTGGTCAGTTCCTCCTTAGTAATGGCCAACTGGCTTTGTGCCATATAAACAGAATAGAACTGCTGGGTAATATCCTTCTCCGTACTCAACCGTTGCAGTGCATAGCTGATATTGGCATTTTCATAATCGTATTCGATCTGTTGCAATTCCATCTTACGTTTATTATAAGTAAAAATAGGTTGCGAGAGTTGCAGGTAGAGGTCGTTGCTGAATGCCTTGTTGCTGGTCTTCGTACCGTCGATATTAGAGTTGTTATCCTGCCAGCCGAAACGGTTGATCAACGAGAGGACACCATCCGTCCACAAGATCGGCTGATCCACCTGAAACGTTCCGGTCGTACTGAACCGCTCGTTCGTGTACCACTGAGACAGGCGATTATCGAAACTGCGACTCTTACTATAATCCACCGAATTAAGATTCAACGAGAATTTCGATTTCAGGGAAGCTCGCTGTGCAACCAGGTTCTGCTGATAGCGTTCCAGGTTCATGTGGGAACGGCGTAGGGAAGGACTATGCTCTTCCGCTATATCCATCGCCTTCTCGATCGTCAGAGATACCTGCCCCTGCGACGGGACAGATACCCCCAAGCAAACGGCGGCCGTCAGCATTATCTTTTTCATGGATAGTAATTCTCTTCGTATCATGTATCTAATTCTATTAATATCGTTTTACTATTTTAACTGCATCAGCTGTTACACTCCGTAGTTTGCACTCATTCGTCAGGACGACCCGGACCGTATCGGAACTGAAGTAGTAGGTACCTATAGGCTCCCACCCTTCATTCGCTTTTCTCAGATCGATATAAGCATCTTCATTTTCCTCATCATACTCCACCTTAAAATGGTATTCCCCGCCGGCCTGTTTATTATATTTCAGTTCATTGTCTTTAGAAACATAATAGTAGACATCGTATTGCCCGGCAGAAGGAACCGGAACTTTCCAAGTGGCCGTCTGACTACCGTTACCGCTCTTGATCACATAGGCTGACCGGATATAACGGCCATAATAGGCTGCATTCGTCGTAGCCGTCCACTGCAACGGGGCACGCCAAGGAGAAACACCGGCATACTTGAAAGAGGTATCTTCCACCTTGTCGAGCCATTTGGGCAGAAGCCCGACGACAGCAGGTTCAGACAGAGAGAAAAGAGCATCTTCATTATCCACAATCACCTCTCCTTCCACTTCGGGAGAAAAGTCTGCAACAATGAAATCCCCTTCGGCATCAACCCCCCTCTCCCGTTCTTCCCGGATGTTGGAAACAGGCAGGTTCAATATATTTGGCAGGTTTCCCGCTATCAGCGTATTCACATCCACCTGGCGAGGTGCTTCTTCCCAGACCGTTACCAACAGCTTGGTCTGGTGGGCGGCAAGAGGCAGTTTACGACTCGTACGCGGATCGATATTCGGGCCATACCCCCCAGCCTGTATATCAAGTTGAAGCATACCGTCTCTATCGGAATTATTGCTGACTAATTGCTTCAGGACGAAACTCTCCTGTCCCTTGTTCGTAATCTTGATCACTTCGGGCTGACCGATCGTATAGAAAGGAAGAGGCGTCGGACGATCCCACCCGGAAATACCCGCACGAATATCGGCCCCACTGATCATCCCCAACGTATCCAACAGGTTCTCGAAGCGCATATTACGAAATTCATTCCGTTCCAACAGGGCATACAGGGAATCCCTGAACAGGCTTACCCCCATATTCACTTCGGCAGGAGCAAACAAGCAATACCCCTTCAGACTGATCGTATTATTCAGCAAATCGCGATGTTCCACATCAGACAAAAGCTCTTTAAACGAATATCTCTCCATCAGTAAATTCGCTTTCTCGTTATTGCTGATCCCGTTTATCTCACGTTCCCATCCGTTATTATCGGACTTCCTTTGCAGATAAAGTTCGACCAGCCGGTTCGTGACAGGCCATTCGGAAGAATAGATATTATACCGGAAATTATAGAGTTCGGGAAACAGGAAATACGGATTACTCTGGGAAGATATATTGAATTTGCCCCGGCTACCGGAAGAATAGTTATAGTTACCTTCCGTCTGCGAGAAAATCCACAGGAAACTGTTCATCACCCGAATCTCCGCTTCCTCCTCACCGATCTCACGTCCTCCCCGCTTCGACCACTTCAACTGGTTTTTCTTACTTCTGACGAAGTCCATCTGACCAAACATACAGCCCAGTTCCGGGAAAAGAACCATTTCCGGCTGCACCACTTCTTGTGCTTGCGACCAGGAACGGACATAACTGTAGAACTGTGCCGGAACTTCCACTACTGAAAACCGGTCGAACGGGTAACTCAACTTATACGTGCGTTCGAGGTTCTCCCGCAGGTTGCGGATCAATCCCGGAATCGTATCGCGGATCGAATCGAACGCCGCCTCGTAATAATCGTGTCCTTTTATATGCCAGACACTATAGAGCGTACTGTCACTTTCCACACTCTTCTGCTCGTATTTCCCGATAATCAAGGAAATGGACTGATAAGGATTGTTTGCCGACTGCGAAATAGAGACCAGCCCGGGAAGCGGCTTCACATCCAGTCGAAAACGGCTGAAATAGGTCTGTTGCCAGTCAGGACTCTTGTCGCTATACCCCGTTCCGGGACGTGGATACCAATAGGTTTCAGGCGTAAACAGCACATAATCGGGTGTCTGGAAACTATATTTCTTATCAAGCTTAAGCATTTCCTTATCATACGGTTGTTGTAAGACCTCCTCCGGGATATCCAAATAGCAGAAATCATCCTTTATCCTCCCCTCGTAACAGATCGAAAGCGAAATGGTATCTCCCTTTTCTATCTTCCTCCCGAAATCTACCGCTAAAATCTGTTCCTCCCGCTTGAAATCCAATGGCTTTTCCCCTTCCTTTACCTCCCCGACTTTCAATCCGGGATTCAGGCAGAAGGTAAATATTTCCGACGTAGCGAGCGCCGTCCCTTTCATCCCGACAACAGAACAGATCGTTTCAGGCTTCTGCTCCACCGAAATATCGTACCAATCGATCGCTATCTTCGGCTCATGAACATATTTATTATTGATGCTTGTGTATAAGGCACGTATCTCCCCTTCCCTAAGAATAGAACGTACATGCCGGTAACCCGCCGTCCCCGCCAGCAAGAACATACAAAGCGAAAGAAACAGCCACGGATAATGGCTCCTTCTGGCATTCGGCAACCGCTTGAACAGGAAGATCGTAAAGAAGATGAATCCCAAACCGGCAAAGAAATAAATCGCCCGGTGATTCAAGATCAACTCCAAGCTGCTGAATCCGACAATCGTCGATTTGAACAACGGCAAGTTATACACCATATAATCGAACAGGTAGTAGAACTTATCCTGTATATAAAACAACGTCAGTCCGATATATCCTAACAACAAGATGAAAGTAAGCGCCTGATTCCTCAACACCAGCATCAGAAAAATGGAAAGGCCAATAATAAAGATCAGTGTCGGCAGGCTGATCAGAAGGAAATACACCCCATAGGCCTGCCAATCGACAGTTATGCCGGAAGCCATAAAGTTAAAAGCCAGCACAATAGCCAAGACCAGCAGGTTCAGGAGCAGGAACACCCTGAGATTCCCCCATATCTTCCCGATCACATATTCGGCATTACTGAGCGGCCGGACATAAAAGACTTCGGAAGTATCGAGCTTCTTGTCCCGTTTTAGAAATTCGGAAGAAAGGAAGACAGCGACCACTGCCTGCCCCGTGTTCAACAGCAACAAGTTCAGATAGGGAATATTGGATGAAACCGATTTTGCGAACCACAGGCCAAAATTATCCTCCATCAACATCATGGCAAAGTTGAAAAAACCTAAAAACACCACGGCAAGCAGAGTGAAGATACGGAAGAACCAACTCCTCACCAATATCTTGCTCTCGTATTTAGCTACGGATCGTATGTTTGTGATAAATGACATAGGCAAGCGATCTCTTTTAATCGTTTCTCCAACGGTTCAACTTGTTTTCCATATAGTAGACATAAGCATGTTCCAGATTCGGCGGATAGGATTCTGCGTCATATCCTTGTACCTCATCAGCCACGACCTGCACTTCCCAACCCGTACCGGAGGGAATCGTCGAGATAACCGGATACAGTTTATCCACCTCATGCAGTTCGTCACCGGTCACCCGTATACGCCATACTTTTCCTTCCGCCTGCCTCAACATCTCCTGCGGGGAACCATAGAAGGAAACTTCTCCCTTATTCATAAGCGCCATACAATTGCATGTGCTCGATATATCGCCTACGATATGGGTGGAAAGGATAATTGTCACGTCGTTTTCACTGACTTCCGACAGGAGGTTGCGGAAACGGATCCGTTCTTCGGGGTCGAGTCCCGTCGTAGGTTCGTCTACGATAATCACTTTCGGATGATGAATCAATGCTTGCGCAATCCCCAAACGACGCTTCATACCTCCCGACAGCTTATTGGCATACCGATCGCGCACGTCGAAAAGCCCGACATTTTCCAACATCTCGTCCACCGCATTCTTCCGCAAAGACTTACGGTTTATGCCGGAAAGACGCGCGGCATAGTCTAAAAACTCGTACGTTTTATATTTGGCAAAAAAACGGAAATCCTGTGGCAGATATCCCAATATGCCCCGTATCTCCTTGCGTTGCCGCATCAGGTCATACCCACAGATATTCACCTCGCCCGAAGTCGGTTCCATAAGAGCCACTAAAATACGCATCAAAGTAGATTTGCCTGCCCCATTCGGACCCAGAAGTCCGAACATACCGGTCGGTATTTCCAGACAGACATCTTTCAACGCATGATTTCCGTTCGGATACACTTTATCGAGGTTTCTTATCGATATGCTCATCAACAGGTAAATTCAGATTAACGCCAATAATGGGGCTAAAGGTAAAAGTTATAAAATAAAAAAAGGCACGAATCCGGAAAATTCGTGCCTGATAGGATCAAAAACTCTGATTAATAGTTCTGTTTCATCGGTTCGAAGTAAGCCTGCGGATGTGCACAAGCCGGACATTTCGCCGGAGCTTTCTTGCCTTCGAATACGAAACCACAGTTGCGACACTGCCACATAATAGCTTCGTCTTTTTCGAATACCTTGTTTGCTTCCACATTCGCCAACAACTGACGGTAACGTCTTTCGTGTTCTGCTTCTACCTTTGCGATCATACGGAAAGCAACAGCGATTTCCTTGAAACCTTCTTCGTCAGCAATGTCAGCGAAAGCAGGGTAAAGGTCTACCCATTCTTCGTTTTCGCCGGCAGCAGCGGCAGCCAGGTTTTCAGCAGTCGTTCCGATCATTCCGGCAGGATAAGAAGCCGTGATTTCAACCATACCGCCTTCGAGGAATTTGAAGAAACGTTTGGCGTGTTCCTTTTCCTGTTCGGCTGTTTCCATAAACACGCCTGCAATTTGTTCATAACCTTCTTTTTTAGCTACACTTGCAAAGAATGTGTAACGACTTCTTGCCTGAGATTCGCCGGCAAATGATTTCAGCAGATTCTGCTCGGTACGAGTACCCTTAATACTTTTTTCCATAATGCTAATTTATGTATATATAAAATGAGTTCGTATAATCATCCTGAATAAATAACGCTCAAAGGTAGGAAAATGTTCAGGCAAACGGCAAATTTACATATACAAAATATTTCTATTGCTCAATAGATAATATTTATAGAGCAAGATAGAGTCAGCCAGACAAGTCACAAAGACTCCCAGCCGTTTTCTCTATCCCTTTCTTCCCTCTTTCCCGAGTTATCCACAATCATATTATTATAATCTTATTTATTCTTTATTTTAAATCTAAATATGATGAATATAATAGCCTGTTGAAATAGTTAATACAATTATGCTACAATACTTGCCCGATTTGTTATTAAACGATGTAAACGACTTATTAAATAGATACTAACATTCTATTTATTGTTTTACATACTGATATCCTTTACTTTATAGACTTTATTAGTTTTTAGTTGAAAACTACCTGTGTGTAAAAGTTTATGACGATTGAGGACTGTTGATACGTGTATAACCACTGTTGATAGGGCGTAATAAATAATCTGTTATTTTTATTGCATAATAGAAACAAGAGGATGTATAGCGAACAAATTGAATAATGCAAGAACTATTTTTCATTTTGTGTCCACCACTTATCAATAGCTTTTCAACGGCATATCCACATTAATTCACTACTTTTGCAAGCAAAGAAATGATAGCTATGCGCAAGTTAAAGATAACAGAGTTGAACCGCTTGACTCCGGAAGCATTCAAAGATAGTGAAAAGATTCCGTTGGTCGTTGTGCTCGATCATGTAAGAAGCTTAAACAATGTGGGATCCGTGTTTCGTACGTCTGATGCTTTCAGAGTAAAAAGCATTTATTTGTGCGGTATTACGGCTTGTCCGCCTCATGCAGAGATTCATAAGACGGCTCTGGGAGCGGAAGAGACTGTCGGTTGGGAATATTTCGAAGATACGATGGACGCTGTTGATAAACTGAAGCAACAAGGATATACTGTCTGTGCGGTTGAACAGGCCGAGGGGAGTACGATGTTGGATAAATTGTTGTTGGACAAGAATAAAAAGTATGCCGTTATCATGGGAAACGAAGTGAAAGGTGTTCAACAATGTGTCGTTGATAACTGTGATATGTGTATTGAAATACCGCAGTACGGGACCAAGCATTCTTTGAATGTTTCGGTGACTACCGGTATCATTATCTGGGATTTCTTTAAACAGTTGTCAGATTAATCCGTTTTCGACAAGTACGACTACCCGTTCCGTCATGGCGTCTTTTCCTTTGGGATCGTATTCGGTTTTCAGGCTGGCACCGAACATACCGGCAAATATGTTCCAGAAGCCTGCCCGGAAACTGCCTAAATAGGCTTTCAACAGGTTATAACTTGACTGGTTACATTCTCTGTCAATCAGTTTGATAAGTAGTTTTCCTTGTGAGAAGGTCAGTTTTTTCAACTGAGGTTTATATTCCTGGAAAAGTTCTTTTTCCATTCGCTTCAGGTGGGCCTGCCGAGATTTTTCGTCGGGGAGCGTCTCTATATATTCATAGGTTTCGATCAATGTTTCATACACCATTTTGGCATAAGGTAATGTGCGCTTCACATCACGGACCAGCTTGGTATAACGTGCTTGTTCACGTTTGTTTTTAAACTTTACCGGCGGATAAATATAAATTTCCCGAAGATTAACGACAGGTACCGTATCCTTTCCATCCAGATAAGCCTTTTGCAATCCTTCGGGAACGGTATTGATCTTCAATCTTTGTGCATGGGCTCCTACTGCACACAATATGAATATTATCAATATTTTATACTTGCCTTTTCTTAACATCGTTCACAAAAGTAATGGATTTACGGATAGTATTTGCCGGTTTTACAGAATTTGACTAATCATGTAATATAAGAAAGGATAGCATGAAAATAAATTTTCACTTGCGGGAAAATTTATTTTCATGCTGTGAGAAATATTGAAAATTTATTTTCATCTTTTTATAAGTGGTGAAAGTTTTTCATTTCTCACCGAGAAATCATTATCTTTGTGACAATACAAACAACTAAAATCAACAGACTATGAAACATTCCGCCATCTTCCCATATTTATCGATCCTGAATGTATAGTCCATAATAATTATCATTTAAACAACTTGTATTATGAAAAAAGAAGAGATCAAGAAGTTATTGGATCAGTTCGAAGCGGCTGCAAATATCGTAGAAGGCATAGAATGTTGGAGTGCTAGGGAGCTGCAACCTTTGTTGGGTTATGCAAAATGGAATAACTTTATCAATAATGTAGTAGTAAAAGTTAAAGAAGAAAGTTTTGAAAAAAAGTAATCCGGAAAGTTGACGATTTAAACAAAACCTTACTATGAAATCAATAAGTTTACTCGTTTTGTTTTTTGTACCTATCAACATTCATGCTGTTGATAACCTTCGTATCCCCGATATCCGTTGCTTGGGAATGGGAGGAAACGGAGTTACACAATCTGTTTTATTTAATCCGGCACTGGTGGCTTTGCATACTGATAAAGTTCTTTATTCCGAATATTTTAATCGTTATGGTGTAAAGGAGTTGGGAACGATGGGAGTTGGCTTTGTCTATCCTAATCCATTGTTGTCGGCAGGTGTTGATATCTCTTCTTTCGGATATGATCAGTATAGGGAAACTCTTTTTCGTTTGTCGGTCGGAAAACGATTGAATGATCGGTGGAGAATCGGTATTAGTTTCCAATATAAGATGTTACAGACCGAGTTGTGGGAAGAAGTACCGAAGCAACTTTCCACAGATGTTGGAATCTTGTTTACTCCCGTTGACAAACTGTTGATTGGAGTGTTGATAATGAATTTTCCTGCCATTGCTATTCATAAATATACAGCTGAAATAAAATGTTTTACTGGTTATTCTGTACAAATAGGTTTTCAATGGGAGATAATTAACAGCTTGTTGATAGTAGGAACCATCGAAAGCAATAAAGAGCATACATGGATCGGAAATGCGGGTATTGAATATGCTCCGTTCAAAAATTTCCGTATACGGGCGGGAGTACAGACTACTCCTCTCCTGCCTGCTTTGGGTATCGGATACCGTCTGGCTGGATTTACAGTAGATGTCGCGACTGTTTATCATCCGGTTTTGGGAGTCAGTACCGGACTGGGGTTGAGTTATTCTTTTTAATCAGGTTTGACAATGAAACGAATGTTTATAAACCTGTTGGTATATCTGTTAATAAGCAGTTATCAACTTAAAAGCCAGACATTATATTCTGTTGATAAGTGGATGGAATATATAGAAGAAATGGCTTCGGAAACAGAAGATGAAGAGCGTATTGAAGCGCTTTATACAGATCTTTCCTATCTTGTCGAACATCCTTTCGAACTCAATACAGTGACGGAAGGAGAATTGAAACGTCTCCCTTTTCTATCCGATCTACAAATACGGGAATTGCTGGAATATCGTTCCCGTTATGGAAAAATGTTAACCCTTTATGAACTTAAAAATGTGGAAGCATTCGATTTAGAGACGATTTCTCTGTTTATCCCGTTTGTTTATATCGGTGAAATAATAGTTGATAAACGTACCATTACAGTGAAAAATCTGTTGAAAAGAAGTACTAATAACTTACAAATCAGATATGATAGATGTTTTCAACAAAAGAAAGGCTATCGTTCATATCCTGACAGTATGCTACAACAATATCCGAATCGGAAGTATTTAGGAGAGCCGTTCTACCATTCTGTTCGTTATTCGTACGCATTCGATGAACGTATCCAGTTCGGTCTGGTTGCAGAAAAAGATGCGGGAGAACCTTTTTGGAATGAATATCATAAAGGGTATGACTATTATTCGATGCACCTTTTTCTGAAAGATATGAATAAATGGTTGAAAAGTTTGGCTATAGGCGATTACAAAATATCTTTCGGACAAGGTCTGGTGATCAGCAATGATTTTTCTCCCAGTCGGAATGCCCTTGTCTCACAAGCGGAAAGAAGGACGAACGGATTCCGCCGCCATTTTTCAACCAATGAAAATGACTTTTTCCAGGGAGCTGCTGCTACTGTCAATTGGAAGAATTTAGATATCAGCCTGTTCTATTCGTATCGGAAGTTGGATGGAAGCGTAGATAGTACGATCGTTACTTCGTTTAAAACGGATGGTCTGCATCGTTTGGTACGGGACAGGGAGAAGATGCGTAAAGTTGCCATGCAGACGTATGGGGGGAATATACGGTATGCAACTCCCGATTTATGTATAGGTTTGACTGCTCTTTCTTATTCTTTTGGAAACTATTCGATACAACCCGATCCGAAACCTTACAACCTTTTCTATTTTCGCGGTAACCGGAATCTGAATATCAGTGTGGATTACCTGTTGAAAAATAGGTGGATCAAGTTTTATGGCGAAACGGCCATGAGTCGGAATAGGGCGGTTGCCTCCCTGAATGCCTTGCAGTTGACGCCTGCCTCTTATTTTTCCCTGCTGTTACTGTATCGTTATTATGATAAACGCTATCAGGCTTTTTTCGGGAATGCTTTTTCACAAAATTCGGCCGTCCAAAATGAACAAGGAGTGTATATGGGGATGCAATGGACACCTTTCAGTCGTTGGAAGTTATCCGCGTATGCAGATATATTCCGGTTTCCCTGGCTGAAATATGGAGTGGATGCACCATCGACAGGAAAGGAATATATGCTTCAACTCGATTATACACCGAGCCGGAACTTGTCCGTATACGTTCGTTATAAATATAAACAAAAGGAAGATATAGAACCTCACTTTCAACATCGTTTGCGTATGCAAGCCTTGTATGCTATTTCTTCGTCCGTCTCGCTACGGACATCTGCTGACGGTATTTGTTATACAGAAACGAGCGAAAAGAGCAAAGGATGGATGATTACCCAGAGCGTAAGTTGGAAACCGGTTGATATCCCTGTTCAGACAGATTTTTATGTAGCCGGATTCCATACGGATAATTATCGGACCCGGATATTTTCTTATGAGAAAAATATATTGTATGCTTTCAATATGCCTTCTTTTTATGGAAAAGGAGTCCGGTTGGCACTTTCTTTCCGGTGGGATATCGTGAAGCAGCTTTCTCTTTCTGCTAAATTCGGATACACATATTATGCTGATCGCGATATGATCGGTACCGACCTGGAAGAGATCGAGGGACATATGAAAGCAGATGTATATACGTCGCTGCGCTGGAAATTCTGATAACTTTTGTAGCTTTGTACTCAAATATAAATCAGTATGTCTACAATTCTTTTTGATAAAATAGTATTTGGACCGATACATAGCCGTCGGTTAGGTGTTTCTTTGGGTATGAACCTGCTTCCTACAGACGGGAAACTTTGTTCGTTTAATTGCATCTATTGTGAATGCGGGCTGAACGAGAACCATCGTACACGTAGTAAACTGCCAACCCGTGCAGAGGTAAAGGAAGCTTTGATACATAAATTGTCTTCCATGCAGGCAGAGGGGGTTGCTCCCGATGTAATTACTTTTGCCGGGAATGGAGAACCTACCATGCACCCGGAATTTGCCGGTATTATCGACGATACGATTGAAACCCGTAACCGTTTTTTCCCGAAGGCTAAGATTGCCGTGCTCTCGAACTCGACCATGCTTTATAAGGAGGATGTTTTCCAGGCATTGAATAAGATTGAAGATAATATATTGAAGCTCGATTCCATTTCGGACAGTCGTATCGGGCAGTTGAATGTTCCCAATTCCCCGGCTTTTACTTTTGACCGGTTGTTGGAACAACTTTGCCGTTTTAATGGTAACTTGATCATCCAAACCATGTTCCTGAAAGGAGAGGTGAATGGAGAAAGCGTGACAAATACAACCGAGCACGAAATATCTGGCTGGCTGGAAGCTTTAAAACAAATCAAACCTAAACAGGTCATGATCTATACAATCGACCGCGAAACTCCTGTAAAGAACTTAAAAAAGGTGACAAAAGATGAATTGGAAGCTATTGCTGACCGTGCCCGTCAGGAGGGGTTTGAAGTAATGGTATCAGCGTGAAGCTTAAAAAGTAAAAATTAGGAAGTGGAAAATGGAGGTGTGTCAAAATCTCCTTGTCCCCGCGCTTGATGCGGGGCCGCAAAAAGACAGACCTTATCAATCAGATTTTTATAGGATCGGTTTTAATGCGATCCCGCGTCAAGCGCGGGAACAGGATAGTTTCGACACACCTCTTTTTTTATTACTTTTTAATTAGCTTCATCACTTTTATATTTCCGTCTGTATAGATACGGAAGATGTATATACCAGAAGGAAGAGAATCGGTTTGAATGGTATTTCCCGGATATTTCAGATACATGACTTTTTTACCATCAATAGAAAATACTTCTAGTAAATCAACTGGTTTATTGCTTGTTAATTGTATTTGTTCTTTGAATATGGTAGGAGTGAGCGATATTTCAGAAAGAGTTATATTTTCAATGTCTACACTTGCGTCATAGATAATGTCTTTTATATCACTTTCTTCTACACCATATTGAGCCGACACTCCATATATGTTATCAATAACGGAAGTTTGTTTATCCGTATATTCTCTTTCGGTAGGAGCTATAGACGCGAGCTTAGTATTATTTTTGTAGATATTATATTGGGTGATTTCTGGGAATGCAGTGATTGTGTTACCTTCCTGAACTAAAGATCTTAACTGAGATTCCTGGACATCAAAAGAATGTGTTGATTTCTTGATTGTTATTGATTTACTGTCTGTACCCAAGCTCCGGAGTTGAGTAACCTTTCCTTCTTCAGAACTAACGGTTGCTGACAAAACAATGTTACAATCGATATTATCCGGAAAAAGTTCCCAGGTTTTGCCATCCATAGAAAATAAATTTCCTTTTTGATCAATTGCCGGTCCTTTATCTAAATAAATAGGATGAGTTGTCTCATTATATTCTTTAACATGAAGGGCAACAATTAAATCTTGGTTTGCATCTATTGTAAACGGAGTTTTTAAAAGGACTGAACATATTTCATGCGGATCATAAGATATTACGTCTTGTTTGTATGTCCGATCTCCTTGCATGATGTGTACAGAATAGTTGACATTCGCTTCAGGAAAAAAGTTTACGGAAGTAATAGTTTTAGTATCAATTGCTTTTAATTCCTTTGCTTCCCATCTTTGTCCTACATAAAAAGGTTCTCCTTCAAGTCCGATTATATAGACAGCTTCTTGACTTCCCCAACCGATAATTTGTTTGTATACAGGTTCTTTCCAGCTTATTTTTATAGTATTGTCAAGACTAAGTGTCGCTTTTACTTCAGTCGGTTTTTGCAATGAGGTATTATATTCTTTGCCTGATTGTGACATCCCATTAAGCGAAGTGACTCCCGATCCAATCGGGTCCAACCATTTGTCCATACGTCCGGTATCGGCTTGGCTGTATTTGTCCCAGTGATAAAATAATTTACCATACAGATTTATGCCCTCTGGATTATCACAAGTAGAGTTTCCACCACTTAATGTTCCGATTATCAGTTTGTTTTGATTGAATATAGGTGAACCAGATGAACCTCCTTCTGTCACACTGTGTCCGTTTGATGTTTCGTCGAAGATGATATTCCAATGTGCATTTTGAGCTCCTTCTTTATTACTATCGGAATTAAGCCAAGTGGCACTTGAAGGTAAATGATTTCCGTAAGTGGAAATTTTTTTAACATCACCTCCTGGATGATGGATTCCTACTCCAGATAAACTTATGCTGTTTGTTCGATCCCATCCATTGAAATAAACGTCGAAATAATCAGGAATATTTTCGTTAAGCAATAACAATAAACCGTCTGAACCATTCTCTACCGGTATGGCAACAACTCGTGAACATCCTTGTATTGTTTTATAATTCTGAATGGGAGATGTATTATCACATCCAGTATGTTCTAAGTGAAAATAAAACATCCATTGATTGTAATCTTCTTTACTAGCCGATACGTTGTATTCCAAGTCCTCTGTACAATGGAATGCCGAAAGGACATAAGGCTTTTTGTCCCGGGCTGTATTGTTAACTAACGAACCGCTGCATAAAAAGGCACGCTTGCCGATTTTCATCACCATCATGCAAACCCCTTTTCCCTGATTTTGCCATTCGTCTCCCTCCTCGCAGTTTATGTTGACCATACAAGGGCCTGAAAGCTCGGAGTCGGAATCTTCCAAACCGTTGGAAATGGATAGGTGATTATATCCATACCCCACATTCTCGATTCGGATGCGCGGTTTTTCCCCGTTTGCGGTAGCTTCATATTCAAGGATTATATCATCACCGGCCACAAATTCGGTTGCAAATTTTGATGTAACAGAGTTTGCATGTGTAAAAGCACCAATTACATGTGACTTATTAGCATTGTAAATGAATAAACGTCCTCCTTCCGGAATGTAGAACTCCTTATAATAAAGCATTAATGCGATTGCATCTTTGGCCTGTAAACGTAATTGCCATATCTTTTCACCTCCGGGCAATGTGGTCCAGTTTCCTGCATTATCTATGCTTAGATCGGTTGGTATGAGTTGGGATACTTTTAGCGGCGCCCCCTGGCTAACCTGCCATCTGTCGACCGTTTTCATGTCTTCTACGCTGAAATTGATGGGGATCTGGACGGTTGGCAGATCGCTTTTCAGTGTGTTTTGATACTTGAAGGAAGCGGGTGTTCCACCTTCGCTGATTTGTGCATGGGCAGATCCGGGCAGGACTATTCCTGTTACCAACAGGAATAAACCGATTAGCGGGAATAGGGCCTTTTTGTTCATATATTTTATAATTTGATATAAATCTGTTTGTATATAACCAATATCCTGGTATCCAGTTTAAGGGTACAAACAGATTTAAATGTATGATTGGCAAATGTAATATTTATTTCTGATCCGGATGGGGGTTTTTTCATATTCTGTGTCTTATGGATAAAGTTAGATAAATATATAAAACAATGGAATCACCGAATAGTAAAAAGAATGTGCCACAGCTCTGGTATTGGAGCCAGCCGGAAAATGGGTTTAGTTTTGAAGATGCGGAAACGATTGCAAAAGAATTTGTGTTTGAGGCGAAGAAGGATAAATATAAATCGGGAGACCGTTTTCTTCATATAGCATTTATGTGATGTAAGTCGTACGGAAATTACCTTTTGTCTCCTATCTGAAAAAAATAGCTCCCGTCCGAAAAAAGGAGGGCGGGAGCTGATTGGTTTTTTTATTTTGGTTTGCGATTATCTTATTGCTTCGCGTGCTTTTGCTACAGCCTCGTTTATATTGCTGCAAATATTTTCCGTTCCGATCTTTTTGTCGAAACCCGATTTGACAAGTACACGGCGTACATGCTCGTTCACCCCTGAAAGGATCATATGTATATGTTCGGCTTGTGACAGGCGGAACAGGTTCTCTAAGTTATGTAATCCTGTCGAGTCCATAAAAGGAACCTTACGCATACGGATGATGCGTATCTTCGGTTTGTCTCCCATATTGTGCATAATATCGTCGAACTTGCTGGCCACCCCGAAGAAGAACGGGCCGTCGATTTCATATACTTCCACACCTTTGGGAAGGGAAAGGACTTCTTCGTCATGGTGGATTTCTCCATCGTCCGAGAGATCGATCTCATCTTTTACTACCGACACATGAGTCGTTTCAGCCACACGTTTCATAAAGAGGAACATGGCGATAAGCAATCCAACTTCGATCGCGATTGTCAAATCGAAGATAACCGTCAGGAAGAAAGTCACCAGCAACACCGACACATCGCTTTTCGGATTCTTCATCAGCGAACGGAACGTCCGCCATTCGCTCATATTATACGAAACGATAATCAATACGCCTGCCAAGCAAGCCATCGGGATATGTTTGGTCAGCGGACCTAAAAAAAGCAAAATCAGCAACAATACGATTGCATGGATGATGCCGGCAACCGGAGTACGTCCGCCATTGTTGATATTCGTCATGGTACGGGCAATCGCACCGGTAACGGGAATACCACCGAAGATAGGCACAATGATATTGGCAGCCCCTTGTGCAATCAGTTCGGTATTGGAGTTATGCTTGTCTCCTGTCACACCATCGGCCACCGTAGCGGACAGCAACGATTCGATCGCTCCTAACATCGCGATGGTGAATGCGGAAGGAAGCAAAAGGTTGATCGTTTCCATATTGAAGTTGATCGTTTCCGGGCCGGGCAGGGAAGCATTGATCGTAAAACGGTCTCCGATCGTTTCGATTCCCGTGATTCCTAAATGATAGCGCATGACATAGACAACAACTGTCATCAGAATAATGGCAATCAGCGAACCCGGAATCTTTTTAGAAAATTTCGGTGTGACGGCGATAATCACGATACTGGCAAGCCCGATCAGCAACGACCAGAGATTTATCGTGTCGAAATGTTCGAAATAGGCGATCCATTTAGAAATGAAATCCGCAGGGACCTTATCCATTGTCAGTCCGAAAAGGTCTTTCATTTGCGTGGTAAAAATAGTGAGAGCGATACCACTGGTAAAACCGACGACGATCGGGTAAGGAATGAACTTGATAACCGTCCCTAACTTCAACGCACCCATGATCACCAGGATAATACCAGCGACTACTGTGGCGATAGCCAGTCCTTCGATCCCGAAATTCTGGATAATGCCGTATACGATTACGATAAACGCACCTGTTGGCCCGCCGATCTGCACATTGCATCCTCCTAACAACGATACGAAAAATCCGCCGAGAATAGCGGTGATCAACCCTTTTTCCGGGCTTACTCCCGAAGCGATACCGAAAGCGATAGCGAGTGGCAATGCCACGATCCCGACAATAATACCGGCCATCAGGTCGGTCATAAATTTCTCCTTAGAGTAGTTTTTCAGCGTCGATACTAACTTGGGCTGAAAATCAAACTTGTTCTTCATCTTTCTGCCTGATTGATTAAAAGTGCTGCAAAGTTACAAAAAAAAGTGAATATGTTTTTAGCTTTTTTATAGGTTTATATGAATCTGTTGTTGCGGTGGAACTTTCTGCCTCTTGCCAAGCAATCTGCGATTAGATGCTTAAGTAATTTATTTTCGACATTGTCAATAATGTTTTCGACGTTGTCGTATATATACTCGACAATGTCGAAAACAGATTAGACTTGCATGAAATTAAAAAGTATATACTGCATCTTCGTGTTTCCGTACGACTGCACCAGATATCAAAGTCCTGCGTACATCAACTCCGTCGTGCATTTTTTCTCGTTTTTTACGAACGCTAAAATAGGAATAATTTTGGTGCGGTTGCTCTATAAATTTATTTGTTTTATATATGTTTCCTATGGGAAAATCAATAAAGTTTTTACCTTTGCATATTATCAACTTATAGTTGATAATAGGAGTAAAATAAAGATTATCAGTTATAAAGAATGATGATAACTTTGTTGATAGACTGTAAATAGCGGTTTATGCTCATTAGCGATTATTGAATATTACAATCATTTAATACAGGTAACTATGTTGACAAACCAATCGATCGGATATATGAACGCACCCATTCCAAAGGGGTTGGACTTGAAGGAAGAAATAAATAGGATGCGTAAAGAAAAAAACGCCGTTATCCTTGCTCATTATTATCAGACGGGTGATATCCAAGATATAGCAGATTTTGTAGGAGACAGTTTGGCTTTGGCGCAGCAGGCAGCCAAGACAACGGCCGATATCATTGTTTTCTGTGGTGTTCATTTTATGGGGGAAACGGCGAAGGTGTTGTGCCCGGACAAGAAGGTGTTGGTCCCGGACCTGAATGCCGGTTGCTCATTGGCAGATAGCTGTCCGGCTACCGATTTTGCAGAATTTGTCAAACAGCATCCCGATCATGTGGTTATTTCGTATGTAAATACAACTGCTGCTGTAAAGGCCGTGACGGATGTTGTGGTGACGTCTACCAATGCACGCCAGATCGTTGAAAGTTTTCCGGAAGATACGAAGATTATCTTTGGTCCGGACCGGAACTTAGGTAATTACATAAACGGTATTACTGGACGTAGGATGCTACTTTGGGATGGTGCCTGCCATGTGCATGAACAGTTTTCACTGGAAAAGATATTGGAATTAAAAAAACAATATCCTGATGCGGAAGTCATTACTCATCCGGAGTGCAAGCAGCCCGTTGTACAAGTCTCGGACTTCGTAGGATCGACTGCGGCTCTTTTGAAGCATACTGTCAAGTCGGATAAAAAACAATTCATTGTAGCGACGGAAAGCGGCGTTATTCACGAAATGCGGAAACAAAGTCCCGGTAAAGAGTTTATCCCGGCCCCTCCTGCCGATAGTACATGTGCCTGCAACGAATGTAATTTTATGCGCCTGAACACGATGGAGAAACTTTACAACTGTTTAAAATACGAACTTCCTGAAATCTTTGTCGACGAACAAGTACAGGAGAAAGCCATCCGTCCGATCAAGAAAATGTTGGAGATATCGGAGAGGTTGGGATTGTAAGATTGTTTGGTAAACAAAACTCAATAAAATGGGAGAGGGGATAAAATTGCCTTGTTCCTGCGTTTGGCACGGGAACAAGGCAATTTAACATACTACCCTCTTTTATTTAATAACTGCAATTTTAGTAACTACGCTTTCTTTTGAATCTTCGGTAGCAGAAAGTACTAAATATATACCTGAAGCAACACGGACACCTTTGGTATTCTGGCAGTTCCAAATAACCTGTCCACCTAAAGATTTAGTCTGATAGACTAGGTTGCCATTCAGATCGGTGATTTTTACGATCGAGTTATCCATCAATCCCGTGATGGTTACTTTGTCCCTGTATTCAGGTCGTACGGGATTCGGATATGCATACACATCTGAATAGTCATCTTTACCTTTTGTCGCTTCTCCTTTGTAGGAAACCAAGCCTTTGTCGGAACCGATGAACACTTCGCCAGTGTTTTCATTAATTTCTATGGAATATATTTTGTCAGATAGTAGCGGACTGTTGGATGTATTGAACTGATGGACAATTTCCTGATTGTCTTCGCTCAATACATAAACACCGTTGCCATCCGTTCCGATCCATTTTCGATTTCCGTTGTCTACTTTAATGGTCGTTATTATCGTATTATCGAGAAAATAATAAGGAGTTCCTTCTTCATTGATTAGTTTTATACGTGTGCAACGTATAGATTGGTTGTTTTCTGTCGTTGCCAACTTAGGATTTGTTAAGTATATAGCTCCTTTATTGGTTCCTATCCATATATATCCGTTTTTGTCCTCTGCCATACAAGTATAATTATTGGGAGAAAAGTCATTACCATCTGTATCAATGAAGTTTTTAAATTCATATGACGTTGCTTCATCTAAAGAGCTACTGTTGGTTACGACTGTTAGACAGGCTTGGTTGGCAGGACGGGAAATATTAATCCATTTATCGTTATTCGAAGTGACGAGTATGTCATTTATTGTGTATTTCCCGTTTAACGATTCGACAGACAGGCTGTGCCATTTTCCTTCTTTATCCAATATCTTGATAGCTTTGCTGACTTCTGAATTAGTCATCCATAGGTTTTCTTCCTTATCAAAAGCAAGTCCGTCTACACGACAATAAAAACCTTCATTACCATGTGCATTTTCAAGCGGGCTGTTTGTTTTGTTGTAAACGATAGAAGGCTCTCTGTCAATGAATTGAAAAACGCCATAACCAAAAGAAGATACGTAAATAATCTCTTTTTCAGCATCATTTGTGACGACAATGCTGGTATAGTCTTTAGGCCATGTATTGAGTTTATTCTGAACGTCGGAAGGTTCTAATACACTCCATTTTTCATAGTCGTATATCATGATTGAGCCGGCTTTGTTAAAGGAATTATCCCCAGTCAGATTTTTTCCACCAGGTATAATATATATTTTATCGTTTTTTGATACGATATCATAAGAACTGTTGGAGTACGGGCCATCCAAAGTTATGGCTTCATTTACAGCTTCGAACTGGTTGGCTCCTTTTCTTTTGATAGAACGTAGACCTTTGCTTCCTTCGGCTATCCAATATTTATCAGTCTGATAAGTGCTGATATCTTTGATGGATAGGTTGTTGATTTGGTCAAAAGTGTTTGTATCTGTGAAAATATAAACTTGGGATGTAGCTATGCAAGCCAGTTTTTCTCCTATAATTTTTATATTGTTTATTTGTGCATTGCTGACCAAAGGAACTGTAGTTCCATTTGATTCATAGTAGATACCTTTATTTTTAGACAGGTAGAATAGCTTATTCTTAAATAAGGATATTTTGTCTATGGAGTTTTCAGATGGGAATCCCGGAATCGAATATGTTTTCCAGTTTGATCCGTCTAACAGATTATCATTCAAAGATGCATATATGACTGTAGACTTTTGATCTTCTTTTGTAGAAGCATATATATTATTGTCGGAAATAGCACAGGATGTTATATTCTTAGATAAGTTATAGGTATCGGTTATTTCCTTCTTATCCATGTTGACAACTACTATGCCAGACTGTATGGATAAATAGGCATATTCGTTATAAATCATAACGGAATTAAGTGATTTATCTCTTAAAGAAGTTGTCGTGTACAGATAAGGTATGTTTTTTACTGAACCTTCTTCCAAAATGTCTATATTGCAGTTTTTATAAACAATCAACAGTGATTTTGTTTGTTTGTTGTAGGAAATAGACTGGATATCTGTGTCACTCAGTCCATTTCCTTTGTAATATTGTTTGATGCTGTTATCTTCCTTCCCATATATGTATAAAGCACCTTCTGCTATGACAAATACTTGGTCAGCGGATTCTTCCACACAATTGGTATTATTGTAGGAAAGGTATGTTTTCCATCCAAGCATGTTGTCATTATCATTAACTGATAAAGCAGAGAATGATAATAAGAAAAGTAAGATGACAGTTAATATATTTCTCATATTAATTGCAATATTAAAATGTGTAATCTGATAAAAAAGCAGTCAATTTTTTGACAGCCTCGGCACGATGGCTGATCTGGTTTTTTATATCATTGCCCATTTCAGCAAATGTTTCAGAATAGGTATCGGGAACAAATATGGGATCATATCCAAAACCACTTCCACCTCTTTTTTCATTTATGATCGTACCGTTGACAACACCTTCAAACAAATATTCTTTTCCATTCAAAATAAGGGCGATTACCGTACGGAAACGGGCTTTCCGGTTTTCTTTGTTTTCCATTTCATGGAGAAGTTTGTTCATATTGGCTTCCGAATCATGTCCAGGGCCGGCGTAACGTGCCGAATATACTCCGGGAGCGTTGTCTAGAGCTTCTACTTCAAGTCCGGTGTCGTCAGCAAAACAGTCATATCCGAAATGTTCTTTTATGTAACGGGCTTTTTGCAAGGCATTGCCTTCTAATGTGTCTGCTGTTTCGGGTATATCCTCATGGCAGTCAATATCTGAGAGGCTAATTATTTCGGTATATCCAGATATAATTTTCCGGACTTCATCCAGCTTATGCCGGTTGTTTGTTGCGAATACAAGTTTCATGTTTGTTGAGTATGAATGAAAAAGCACTTCTATACGATATTATATATAACGTATGGAAGTGCTTTAAATTGTTTGGATGATTGTTTTATGTTTTTATCTGGTCAAACCCTTCCCCGTATACTCCTCTGACGATGCTTTGGGAGATGAAGGCCTGGTGGTCGATTTGTTTTACCAGGCGGAAGATGGAGACGGATTCTGATTTTTTGGCCAGCAATACAACAACCTTGACCGGTTTGCGGGAATATCCTCCTACGCCGTCGAGGATGGTGCAACCACGGCCTAAATCATTGATGATGTGTTCGGCTATTTCGTCATATTTTTGGGAAAAAATCAGGAATTGGACGGATTGGCGGTTTCCGTTCAGGACGACGTCGATTATATAATTGCTTACAAACATTTCAACGAAACCGAAGACGATTTTTTCTACATCATGGAACAGGAAAAATGAAGAACCGATGATGATAAAATCGCAGAACAGCAAGGCTCGCCCGATCGATATATTCTTGTATTTGTTTACAATAGCTCCAACGATATCCGTTCCTCCCGTACTACCGTTTGCCGAGAAGACAAGTCCGAGACCGGATCCGCAAAGGAATGCACCGATGATGATGGACATAAACGGTTGATCATGTAAGAGTGGCTCTCCTTTCAGAAGCCATTCGAAAAATGATAAAGAAGCCGACAAGGAGAACACTCCGAAAATCGTTTTTATCAGGAATTTGAATCCTAAAATTTTCAGTGCCGCTAACAGCAATACGATGTTTATGACAAAGTAAGAAACTGAAACAGGGATTAATTCATTGCTGGCAAAAAAGATCAAGGCACAAATACCACTGACTCCACCGGTGATAATTTCATTCGACAGAATGAAAGCGTTGAAGCCGAAGCCGTACAAGAGAGTACCTAACAGGATCATCAGGTAATCTTGTACAGCAAAATAGACTTTGTTGTTTATAAGCTTCATATAAATAAATTTAGATTACGATGTTTACAATCTTTCCGGGAACAACGATAATCTTTTTCGGAGTCTTGCCTTCCATCCACTTAGCAGAATTTTCATGGGCAAGAGCGGCTTTTTCTATCTCTTCGCGGGGCATATCGGCCGGAAGTTCCATACTGAAACGGGCTTTGCCGTTGAAGGAGATAGCATAAGTGAGCGAGTTTTCTTTCAAGTATTCTTCGTTGTAGACAGGCCATTCGGCATCGCATACGGTGGTATCGTGACCGCAGGTATGCCATAATTCTTCAGCAGTATGAGGAGCGAATGGAGCGAGCAGAACGATTAACTGTTCCAGGATTGTCCGTTTGTTGCATTTCAGGCTGCTGAGTTCGTTTACACAGATCATAAAGGCACTGATGGAAGTGTTGTACGAGAAATGTTCAATATCGTATGTCACTTTCTTGATCAGTTTATGTAATGATTTCAATTCATCGGCTGTCGGTTCTGCATCCGTGATCTGCAAGGTGTCCGTATTGCCGAAGAACAGTCCCCAGAGCTTTTTCAAGAAGCGGTGTACGCCGTCGATACCATTCGTATCCCAAGGTTTGGACTGTTCCAACGGACCTAAGAACATTTCATACAGGCGAAGCGTGTCGGCGCCATATTTCTCGACAATCATATCTGGGTTGACCACGTTGAACATGGATTTCGACATCTTTTCAACAGCCCATCCGCAGATGTATTTGCCATCTTCCAATACGAATTCTGCATCGTTATATTCCGGACGCCAGTTTTTGAAGGCTTCGATATCCAATATATCGTTTGATACGATGTTTACGTCTACATGGATAGGAGTGACCTCATACTGGTCTTTCAGGTTCAGGGATACGAATTTGTTGGTGCCGTTGATACGGTATACGAAATTGGAACGCCCTTGGATCATACCCTGATTGATCAGTTTCTTGAACGGTTCCTCTTCACAAACGACACCTAAGTCAAACAGAAATTTATTCCAAAAACGGCTGTAGATCAGGTGTCCGGTAGCATGTTCGGTACCACCGATATACAGGTCTACGTTGCGCCAGTATTCGTCTACGTCTTTAGCAACTAAAGCCTGGTCGTTGTGCGGGTCCATGTAGCGCAGGTAATAGGCGGATGAACCGGCGAATCCCGGCATCGTACAAAGTTCCAACGGGAAGATAGTCTCGTTGTCTATTTTGGAAACTTCCGTAACTTCCTGTTTTACGGTGTCCCATGCCCATTTTACGGCATGTCCTAAAGGAGGTTCGCCTGTTTCGGTCGGCAAAAATTTGTCTACTTCAGGCAATTCCAGCGGCAACTTGTCTACCGGCAACATCTGAGGCATACCATCTGCATCATAGTAGACAGGGAACGGTTCACCCCAATAACGCTGGCGGCTGAAAATAGCGTCGCGTAAACGATAGTTCACTTTTACGCGTCCTAATTTATGTTCTGCCACATATTTCTTAGTGGCGGCAATTGCTTCTTTTACGGTCAGGCCGTTCAATGACAGGTCGCAATAAGGCGCTACATCCGGTCTTGGTGAGTTGCAGACGATTCCTTCTTTTGCATCGAAACTTTCTTCGCTTACGTCACAGCCTTCGATCAATGGGACAACCGGCAGATTGAAATGTTTGGCAAAGGCATAGTCACGGCTGTCGTGTGCGGGAACGGCCATGATAGCGCCGGTTCCGTAGCCAGCCAATACATAGTCGCTGATCCAGACGGGCACAGCGTCACCGGTGAACGGGTTGATTGCATATGAACCGCTGAATACACCGGTGACAGAACGGTCGGCAATACGTTCGCGTTCCGTACGTTTTTTTGTACGGTTCAGATAAGCATCGACTTCTTGCTTTTGTTGGGGAGTCGTCAATTGTGCGACCAGTTCGCTTTCGGGAGCCAGAACCATAAAAGTAACACCGAACATGGTATCAGCGCGGGTTGTAAAGATGGTAAACTCAAGGTCGCTGTCTTTTACTTTGAACTGGATCTCGGCACCTTCGCTACGACCGATCCAGTTGCGCTGTGTTTCTTTTAACGAATCTGTCCAGTCAATAGTGTCCAGTCCGTCCAGAAGCCGTTGTGCATAAGCGGATACGCGTAGACACCACTGACGCATGATCTTTTGTTCCACCGGATAGCCGCCACGTTCGGAAACACCGTTCACTACTTCGTCGTTGGCCAATACGGTGCCCAATGCAGCGCACCAGTTTACCATTGTTTCTCCCCGGTAAGCAATCCGGTAGTTAAGCAGGATTTCCTGTTTTTCTTTTTCGCTTTTGGCTTTCCATTCATTGGCGGTGAAATGCAATTCTTCGCTGCAAGCGACATTCAAGTCTTCCGTTCCGGACTGTTCGAAAGCTGCAACCAATTCACTGATAGGACGTGCCTGTTTTTTGTTGTTGCAGTAATAACTGTTGAACATCTGGATAAATGCCCATTGCGTCCATTTATAATATTCGGGATCACAAGTACGGATTTCGCGGCTCCAGTCATAGCTGAAACCTATTTTGTCCATCTGTTCCCGATAACGGGCAATGTTTTTCTTAGTCGTTACTTCTGGATGCTGTCCGGTCTGGATGGCATATTGTTCTGCCGGCAGTCCGTAGGCATCGTAGCCCATCGGGTGTAAAACATTGAAACCCTGCAAGCGTTTGTAACGGGAATAAATATCAGAAGCGATGTAACCGAGTGGGTGGCCTACGTGCAGTCCTGCTCCTGACGGATAAGGGAACATGTCCAAAACGTAATACTTTGGTTTGTCGGTATTCTTTTCGACTTTATAAACCTTATTGGCAATCCAGTATTCGTGCCACTTTTTCTCAATTTCTCTGAAATTGTACTCCATGATCGTTTATCGTTTATTTTATCGTTTTCTATTTAAAGCCACAAAGTTAGTGAATTTTGTAATACATAGAGGTTTGAAGCAGCAAATTGCAAGAATGAGGGTGTGTCAATTTGATATCACTGGACGCAGATGACGCAGAACACACAGACGGACGCAGATTTATTTTGCTGATAATTAATAATATCTGCGTTAATCTGCGCTCGTCTGCGTTGTCTGCGTCCCATGAATACCGATATTCGGCACACCCTCATTGTAGATACCCATCTGGAAATTACAATATCTCCCTTTAGATCTAAAAGATACAATAAATTGTTGGTTTATAGCAAAATGATAAAAATGTCTGTTTCTTAAAAAATATTACCCTATAGGGAAATTTGAATTAGATGGGGTAGAAAATCGAATTAGATGAGGTAGTAGTTTCGATTTGGACGAATGGCTTTTTACGGAATAATACAATAAGGGGGAAGGTGAAGAGTATGTATAAATATACAAGATGTCAAAATCTGGTTTTTCAATTCGTACTTTCCAAAACCAGATTTTGACATCCTTTTCAATAAATTTTTTCAGCTATTTCTCCTTTTCCTCTTTCAATAGCGGCCAGTTTGGGTCCGATCTGTGTTCACGAACCATGATATCTTTCAGTTCCGCTACTTTTTCAGGATACTGATCCAGTATATTATGCCGTTCCGATGGATCGGAAGCTAAGTTATACAATTCATAATAGGGCTTGTCACCACGGATATTCATGTGGACCAATTTCCACGGTCCTTTGCGTACAGCTTGGCGACCGTTCAGTTCCTGGAATTCAAAATACAGGAATTCATGTTCTTTCTGTCCCTTCCGGTTTTCCAGAAGGGGAAGCATACTGACACCATCCATCTCCTTCTGTTTGGCTTTCGGATGGATGATTTCTTCGAAGGTCGGTAATACATCCCAGAAAGAACACATAAAGTCGGTTTCCGTATTCGGTTGGACATGTCCCGGCCAGGAAATGATCATTGGGACGCGAATGCCACCTTCGTACAAATCCCGTTTATATCCACGGTAAATGCCGTTGCTGTTGAAGAAGTCGGGATCGGCACCCCCTTCCATATGTGGTCCGTTGTCGCTCGCAAAGATAATGATTGTATTATCATATAAGCCTTTATCTTTTAACTTTTGGATGATCTGCCCGACATAGACGTCCAGACGGTAAACCATAGCGGCAAAAGTGGCATGGGGATGGAACTGCGAACAGTAACCTCCTTTGCGGAAGGCGGGACTGCCCGGTTCGGCCCCTTTGTAAGGTTTTTCCGGATACATACCGCGAAATTTCTGTATGATACTGTCTTCCGGCACGATCAATTCCGCATGTGGAATGATGGTCGGATACCACATGAAGAACGGTTCGTCCGGATTCATATTGTCCAGATATTCCAGAGCCTTTCCATGAATAAGGTCTTGCGAGTAAGTACCTTTTCCGTACTGTACATTCAGATTGTTGTCTTCGAGTTCCACCCGTTTGTCGTTATCCCAAAGATGGTCGGGATAATAACTGTGTGCTAGCAACTGGCAATTATATCCGTAGAAAGTGTCGCAACCCTGATTTTTAGGATCGCCGGTCGAACCGATATAACCCAGTCCCCATTTGCCGAAAGCGGATGTCTTATATCCTGCATCTTTCATAACCTCGAAGATGGTACGGGCATCTGCGGGAAGTGGAAATTGTCCTTCCGGATCGAGTTCGAGGTTACCGCGGACAGGTGTATGCCCGCTGTGCGTGCCTGTCAACAGGCAGGAGCGGGAAGGGGCGCTGACGGTTGTCCCTGAATAACATTGCGTAAAACGCATTCCACTTTGTGCCAGCTTATCAATGTTGGGTGTTTCGAACTTTTCCTGTCCGTAACAACTTAGATCTCCATAACCCAAATCGTCCGCAAGGATAAAAACGACATTCGGTTTTTTATCCTTATTCTTCTCTGCATGGATGGAAGGAGCAGCTAGCAAAAGACCGGTCGAAATTAGAATTGCTTGTTTCATATTTTTCGATGATATATATATGTTTTACTATTTACAAATGTATGGCTTTTTAGAAATTAATGTTTGGCAAATAGAAAATAAATAGAAAATAAATCGATAATTTTGCAAAGCACACATATACAAAAGAGGTATAAACGGACATTTATGTTATGATAAATTTTAAAATTATTGTCGCAATTGTTTTATTGTTTTTTTTGCAAGTCGAAAAAACGATTGCTCAACAAGAGATAGATCTTGCGGGTAGTTGGGGCTTTGAGACAGATGTTATGGATTTTCGCCGTTCCGGTGTGGAGATACGTGGCGATGGGGAGTTGCATGATACAATTATTTTGCCCGGTATTACAGATCAATATCATATAGGGAACCGTACGACTTACAAATATTATGACCGTTTGACGCGCAAGTATGAATATATGGCACCGGCTTGGTATCGTAAGCAGATACAAATCCCCGAATCATGGAGTGGTAAACGTATACATCTCTATTTGGAACGCGCTCATTGGCTGACTGCCATTTATAGTGGAAGGACGGAGGTGAACAGGAATGACTATATCAGTGTACCTCATATACATGATCTTACCGGCTATCTGAAGCCTGGACAGGAAAATATTATTGATTTAATGATCGACAATCGTTATCAGTATAATACGCATAAATGGGATCATGCCCATACCGAATTTACACAGATTAATTGGAATGGTGTGATTGGGGATATGAAACTTGTTGCTTTGGATCCGGTTTATATGGATGATCTACAGCTCTATCCCGATGTGCAGCGACAGCAGGTCACGGTTTGTCTCAGTCTTGTGAATACAACCGGAAAGCCTTTTACGGGTAAAGTCTTGCTGGAAGTGACTGGACATGGGCTGGAGGTGAAGAAAGAGGTGGAAGTTGCTTCGGCCGATTCTATCATTAGTTTGGAAACAACATTGGTATTGGGCAAAAAGGTGAAATTGTGGGATGAATTTTTGCCTGACCTGTATCAATTGCAGTGTTCTTTGCTCTCTTCCGGAAGTGAAGAAGTGAAACAACAGAAGCAGCTCTCTTTCGGTATGAGGGAGGTAAAAGCTGTAGGAGATGATATTTTGCTTAATGGGCATCGTTTGCATTTGCGTGGTACGGTAAACAATGCTGAGTTCCCGCTTACAGGTCATGTTCCTATGGATGATGCTTCATGGGAACACATTTTTGACATACTCAAATCGTATGGAATGAACCACATGCGTTTCCATTCATGGTGTCCGCCTGCCGCTTGTTTCCGTATGGCCGACAAGATGGGGGTCTATTTGGAAGTGGAGATGCCAATGTGGGGAGCTGATGCCAAGCCCGGAGATGAGGCACGTAATGATTTCTTCCGCCGTGAACTCAAAGCTATACTTAAAGAATATGGGAATCATCCTTCTTTCTTGTTGTATTGTAACGGAAATGAGCTGGAGGGTGACTTTGATTTTTTGAACGAACTGACCGAATACGGACGTAGTCATGATAACCGCCGTCTATTTAGTGGATCTACTGCTCGCAAGCATGTTAAGGCAGAACAGTTTTATGTGTCCCATCGTTCCGATAAAGGAAGTGTGACTATTTACGAAGGTCGTCCGATGACTGACTGGGATATTAATGCCGGACATGGTACCGGACAGCCTATTATCAGTCATGAAACGGGGCAGCGTTGTGTATATCCTGATTTTAGTGAGATTTCGGCTTATACAGGCCCTGTGGAAGCACGTAACCTGGAACGTTATCGTGATTCACTGGCTGCTCACGGAATGGAGAATCTTGCCGCAGACTTTTTCCGAGTGTCGGGACAACAGACCCGGATTGAATATAAAGATGTGATCGAGGGGCAGTTGCGCAGTTCGCTTTCATCGGGATTTCAGTTGTTGAGCTTGATTGACTTTCCTGGACAAGGTTATGCTCCGGTAGGAATTCTCAATGCCTTTTGGAAGAGTAAGGGAATCATTACACCAGAAAAATTTCGGGAATTTTGTGCTCCCAGCGTAGCTTTACTACGTTTTCAGAAGCGTGCTTTTTTCAATGATGAAATCTTTAGTGGCAAAGCCGAGTTGTACAATTATTCTCCTTCCCGTTTCCGTCGTCCTGATGTCCGCTGGCATGTGACGGACAGTCGTGGAACTACGCTTTATAGTGGCCGGATCAGTTGTAAGGAGATTTCCAATTATGGCGTTTATCCTCTCGGTGAGTTTGAGTTTCCGTTGAACCGGATTACAAGTAACGAAAAGTTGACTGTACATCTTTGTGTGGACAAGAAGATTACCAACAGTTGGGATATATGGGTTTATCCTCGGAAGCAAGTCAAAGAAATTCTGAAGTCTGACAATCAGGTGCTTTTTACGACCTCCTATACGGCAGAAGCCCGACGTTATCTGCAAGCTGGCAAAAGTGTGGTTCTGTTGCCTCGTCCGGAGGCTGTGAAAGGGCGGAAGTCAAATTTCCATAATCATTTTTGGAATCCGATCATGTTTAAGTGGCAACCTCTTACGTTGGGGTGTCTGATTCATAAAGAACAGCCAATGTTTGCCGATTTCGTAACAGATGAGTTTGTGGACTGGCAATGGTGGGATATTTTGTGCCATGCGAAAGTGATTGAAATGAATGCAGCTCCCAATGCCTTGCTTCCTTTTATCCAAAGCATTGACACTTATCAGCACAACCATAAACTCGGAATCGGATTCGAGGCCAAGTTGCATGGAGGCAAGTTGCTTGTACTGGCAATAGATACGGAAAATAAGATCGATCAACGTCCTGCTTCTCTTCAATTGTTGCAAAGCATCAGTAACTATGTCCGGAGTGAGGCGTTCCGGCCGGTGGTGGATATTGATGAAGCGTTTGTCGCTTCTTTCCTTACTCCACAACTTGACAATGAAATAAAAGAGGCTGTGCAGGATGAATTTCTTAATTCTTTCCAGAACAAGTGATAATCTGTTTGCTCTCTGCCTGCCTGTTTTTGTCAGTGATGGTTAGGGTCTGGAATTTTAAGTTGTTTTCGATATTGGGAATGTGGGGTCGAGGGATAATCCTTGCGGGTATTTGTAAATGAAAAAGCAATCCGTGAATTTTTTGAAAGATGAAAAATCGTACCTTTGTACGGTTAACAGATAAAAAGAAAAGAACAGTGGCAAAGATAGTGGAAACACCCTTGATGAAGCAGTATTTCGATATAAAGGCGAAACATCCTGATGCAATCCTGCTATTCCGTGTCGGCGACTTTTACGAAATGTATGGTGAAGACGCTGTGACCGGAGCTGAAATACTGGGTATCGTACAGACGAAAAAAGCGAACGGACCGGGGCAAACGGTCGAGATGGCCGGTTTCCCTCACCATGCACTGGACAGTTATCTGCCTAAACTGGTGCGTGCCGGCAAGCGCGTAGCCATCTGCGACCAGCTGGAAGATCCGAAGCTTACGAAAAAACTGGTGAAACGCGGCATCACCGAATTGGTGACTCCGGGTGTCTCTATTAATGACAATATCCTCAACCATAAAGAAAACAACTTCCTTGCCGCCATCCATTTTGGAAAGGATGTTTGTGGAATCGCGTTTCTCGATATCTCTACCGGCGAGTTCTTGACGGCCGAGGGATCTATCGATTATGTGGATAAACTGCTGAACAACTTTTCTCCGAAAGAAGTCTTGGTCGAACGAGGCAGCCGTAAACGTTTTGAAGAGGCTTTTGGTCCCCGGTTCTTTATTTTCGAACTGGATGATTGGGTGTTTACTTCGGAAGCTGCTAATGACCGCCTGTTGAAACATTTCGAAACGAAGAATTTGAAAGGTTTCGGTGTACAACACTTGAAATTAGGAATCGTAGCCTCGGGTGCCATCCTGTATTATTTGGATCAGACGCAACACACCCATATTTCTCATATCACTTCCCTCTCCCGTATTGAAGAAGACCGTTATGTGCGCCTCGATAAGTTTACGGTACGCAGCCTGGAGTTGGTCAGTACGATGAACGAGGAGGGGACGAGTTTGCTGGATGTGTTGGACAAGACCGTTTCTCCGATGGGATCACGTATGTTACGCCGTTGGATCTTGTTCCCCTTGAAGGATGTGAAACCGATTCATGAGCGTCAGGACGTAGTGGAATATTTTTTTCGGCATCCTGAAGTGAAAGAACTGTTGGAAGAAAAACTCGAACAGATCGGCGATTTGGAACGTATTATTTCCAAAGTAGCGGTCGGTCGCGTCTCTCCCCGCGAAGTGGTGCAGTTGAAAGTTGCCCTTCGTGCCATCGAGCCGATCAAGGAGGCTTGTATGGCAAGCGATGAGCCGAGTCTTTGCCGTATCGGCGAACAGTTGAATGCTTGTGCCCTGATCCGTGACCGGATAGAAAAGGAGATCAATAACGATCCGCCTTCTTTGTTGAACCGGGGCGGTGTGATTGCGACAGGCGTGAACGCTGAGCTCGACGAATTGCGTGCAATCGCTTATTCGGGAAAAGATTATCTCTTGAAGGTACAAGCACGGGAAATAGAGCTGACAGGCATATCGAGCCTTAAAATCGGTTTCAATAACGTCTTCGGGTATTATATCGAGGTGCGTAATGCCTATAAGGACAAAGTTCCTGCCGAATGGATACGCAAACAGACCTTGGTGAATGCCGAGCGTTATATTACCGAAGAATTGAAAGAATACGAAGAAAAGATATTAGGGGCGGAAGAGAAGATACTTTCGCTGGAAGCCCGTCTCTTTAACGAACTGGTACTTTGTCTTTCCGAATATATTCCGCCTATCCAGATGAATGCAAATCTGATCGGTCGTCTGGATTGCCTGCTCTCGTTTGCCAAAGTGGCGGAAATCAACCGCTATATCCGTCCGGATGTGAATGATTCGCAGGTGATAGATATTAAGGCAGGCCGCCATCCGGTGATTGAAAAACAGTTGCCTATAGGAGAACCTTATATTGCCAATGATGTCTATCTAGACGATGAAAAACAGCAGATTATCATTATCACCGGACCGAACATGGCCGGTAAGTCCGCTTTGCTTCGCCAGACAGCTTTGATCACGTTGATGTCCCAGATCGGTTGTTTTGTTCCTGCTGAATGCGCTCATATTGGGATTGTGGACAAGATATTTACGCGTGTGGGAGCTTCGGATAACATTTCGGTTGGAGAATCCACTTTCATGGTGGAGATGAACGAGGCTTCGGATATCCTCAACAATATGTCTTCCCGCAGTCTTGTCCTGTTTGACGAATTGGGGCGCGGAACAAGTACATACGATGGTATTTCTATTGCCTGGGCGATTGTCGAATATATCCATGAACATCCCAGTGCCCGTGCGAAGACGCTGTTTGCTACGCATTACCATGAACTGAATGAGATGGAAACCTCTTTCAAGCGTATCAAGAACTATAATGTTTCGGTGAAGGAGGTCAATAATAAAGTGATCTTCTTGCGCAAATTGGTTCCCGGAGGAAGTGAGCACAGTTTCGGTATCCATGTGGCCAAGATGGCTGGTATGCCGAAAAGCATCGTAAAGCGTTCCAATGAGATCCTGAAACAGCTGGAAACGGAAAACCGTCAGGAGGGGATTGCTACGGAAAAGCGCAAAGGCAGCATTAAAAGTAAGCCTGTAAAAGGAATCGCTTCATCGGCAGATGGCTATCAACTCAGCTTTTTCCAATTGGACGATCCGGTACTCAGTCAGGTGCGGGATGAGATCAAAAATTTGGATGTCAATAATCTGACACCACTGGAAGCCCTGAACAAGCTGAGCGAGATACGAAGGATTATTACTGGAAAATAAAACGACTACTGGTGTTTATCTGGGGGATCTCTCACCATAAAAGAGAAGGTCTCTCTTATGTCGCATAGGGTGTCTATCTGAGAGGTATGTCGAAACAAAATCCTGCATACTGATAGCCATAATTTAAGCACGGATTACACGGAAATAAAAAATTTATCCGTGTAATCCGTGTCTAAAAGATCGTGATAGAGGTGTTTGGACTCTTTTTAAAGAGCCTCTCTCTTTTTCTTGTTTTTTAACAAATCTGGATAATAGGTATGTCTAATAGGAAAGCTATCTTTTTTAGTTTATCTGCAACATGTCCGATACCGATTGCACAGTGGTGTGAAGGACCCGCCTTACTCCATCGGTTCATAAAAGTTCGGGCTCCGCAACTGAACCTGTAACGGCTGTTCGTATTTCCTATGTGCAGGGTGGATCCGTTGGTTGATTCTCCCTCTGCGACAAGTAGAAATACACCATCATTATTTTCACATACGGATAGAAAAGTGACAGGTCCTTGCTTGACGCGCATCTGAATGGATAATCCTTTGCCTGGTTTGCCATGATATATGGGTAACGGTACAAGGCTGACCTTTCCCTCAGCAATGGCGAAATGGGCAGGCCCGTCATGTCCCCATAAAACAACATCATCATTGAAGTCCATAGCATACGGCTCAGAGAATGAACCTCCAGCATCTAAAAGAGAAAGGAGCTTCATGGCTTGTACATTCTTTACTTCGCATTCGCCTGCTACCGGGATGCCGCGTCCCGTAAGTAGGGTATTGCCGGCTATTACGGAAGTCACGATATTTTCATAATCGTTTCCTTTCCAGCCTTCGTAGTAGTAGGCCATTGAACCGAGGTTATGGGATTCGACCAGTTTATCGAGTGCGATAGAAGTACGGGCTGCGCAATCCAATTCGTATTCTTCACAATGCGGATCGACTTTAAACTTCATAGAAAATTCCAGACGTTTTGCTGTTAGTTCATCTTTCGTTACAGCATCCCGGTAAGCTTTGAGTTCGCACATTTCGATAAGTTCTATGTGAGTGCCGAAAGTGAAGGATTGCCGGGTAATGTCGGTGTAAACGTCCAGCATACCGCAATAATAGTGTCCGAGAATACCCATCTGGTTGTTGCGCATCCCTTGTACGGCCCTTGCCGCATCGATCCAGTTTTTGATTTCGTTCCATACGTATGGTTCTTCGAGGTAACCGGTCAGAATGTCGTATTTGATGCCGGCACGGTTGAATACACAGGCAAATTCAGGAGTGGAACAGGCTTGGCAGTGAGCCAGCCATTCGCCGGTCATTTTTCCACGGTCGCCTAATCCGTTGATATAATTGTAATTTATGGTGGCTACGGGTTGTATGTTGAGCAGGATAACCGGAATCTTGATGCGCTGGGCGATCGGAAGAATAGTCGATGAAAGGGCATAGGTCGAAATAAAGATGAAGAGGATTTCTATGTCTTCACTTTTTAAAACTTCTGCTGTCCGGGTTGCCTTTTCCGGGCTGTCTACTATTCCCCCGTCAATCACGGTTGCCTGTAAGCCGGACATGCGTTCTTTTATCATTCTTTGGTAATCCGTCAATCGGGAGAGAAGCCCTTCGAATTGATTCCAATAGGTGTTCAATCCGACCCCGATCAGTCCGACTTTAACTTCCTTTTTTGTTGTATTCATGGTATTCTTCATTATTTATTTTTCTTCACTTTGAAAGTATAAATACCGGAACCTGTTGTTGCCACGACATACCGGTTCCCCTCTTGTTTGCAATTGATTTCGGGGACATCTTCTAATCGTACACCGCTTTCGGTTATTTGTTTCGTATCGGCAGCCGGAAGATAGATAGAGGCCTTGCTGTTTGCCGGTACTTCCACTCGGATGATAAATTCTTTATCGTTGTCTTTCCAGTCGGAAACAATCTGTCCGTAAGGTGATTTGTAGGAAACCTGTGCGTCGCGGACATCACCGACCGGTTCGGGTTTGATGACAATATGCTTAAACCCGAAGGAATCTTCTTTCTGGCGGATGCCTCCTAAGCCGCTGAATAACCATTCCATCAGGTGTCCCAGCATAAAATGATTATTCGATACGAAGCCGTATGCCTGCCAGGATTCGGTGAGAGCGGTGGCTCCGTGTGCTAGTTGCCAACCGTATCCCGGTGTGTCGTACTTGCAGTTCATGTCGTAAATGACATCTGAAGCACCACCGGCTTCAAGGGCACGCAAGACATAGCGGTAGCCAACGTCGCCTGCCGTCAGGGCGTTGTTGCGTCTGCGGATATCGGCAATCAGGTTATCGAATACTTGCTGCCTGTTTTCCGACGTTGTCAGTTCCATGTAGAGTGCGACGGCGTTTGCTGCCTGGCTGTTGCGGTCGTAGGTACGGGTGGACGGATTCCAGAAAGTCTGGTTGAAGGCTTGTTTGATTTGGGCTGCTAAATCCTGATACTTGCATGCATCGTCCGGCTTCCCTAAAAGGTTTGCCATTTTCTCCATCAGAGTGACGTCGTAATAGTAGATGGCCGTTGCCGTTACGCCATTGGAGGTCAGTTGCGATTCTCCCGGACTTTTCGGACCGATGTCGAACCAGTCTCCTAAACCGTAAGAGATGATGTGGTTATCGGCTTTCGAGGAAAGGTAGTCGATGTAGCGTTGCATATCCGGATAATAGGTTTCGATTGGGCGCGTATCGCCATACCATTGGTAAATGTACCAAGGGCTGATGACAAATGTGCTTCCCCATTCTGGCGTATCCTTGAAGCCTCCTTCGAATTCGACCAGTTCGGGAGCAATGGTCGGTATCATGCCGTTGGCTGCTTGTGTAGAGCGCATATCGTTGAATGTCTTTTCGTACAGGCGTGCCAGGTTGTAGCGGTATTGTACGGAGTATTGCATCAGGTGAGCTTCTTCCAGCCAACCCAACTTCTCACGATGCGGGCAGTCGGTCAGCACGCTTGCCATATTGCTGCGGATCGCCCAGTCGATCAGTTCATATGTCTGGTTGAACAACGGCTTGGAACAATGGAAACTTCCTACATTTTCGGCCGAATTGCAAGTATGAAGACCTGTGATTTCCATTATTTCAGGTAGTTCGTCCGGATTGGGTTGGCCGGCAGGAACAGCACCTTCGACCTGCACGTAACGAAAACCGTAATAAGTAAACTGGGGTTGCCAGCTTTCAAAACCTTTTCCTTTCGGTGTGTAACCAAACCAGAAAGGAGCACCGGATGCGCTTTGGTTTACGGTACTGTCCGGGTTCAGCAGTTCTGCCGGATAGAGCTTAACCGGGTGTGTGTCCTTTGAATGCAGGGAAAGCCGTATGATGCCGGAAAAGTTTTGTCCCAAATCGTATACCCATTGTCCTTGTCTGGTCTTGAAAAGGCGGACGGTTGGGATCCGGTCACGTACGGTCAGCGGTGTGGAGCGTTGGGAGAGGAGCCGGGTTTTCCAGCCTGTGTCGAGGGCTTTGTTCCAGGTACGGTCGTCGAAACCGGGTTGCATCCATCCGGCCTGTTCTTTCGTGGCATCGTAGTCTTCACCGCCGTAAATACTACTGTAGGTAACGGGGCTTTCGGTTGTTTTCCAGTCTGTACCGGTTACGATGTCCTGCGTACTGCCGTCTGCATATTCGATTTGTATTTTCATCAAAAGGCGTGGGGCACCATATGAAGCAAGCAGTTTGAAATAACGTTCCCGCGGGATATTGAAAAAGCCGTTTCCTAACATGACGCCTATTACGTTTCCGCCTTGCTTTAGTTGTCCGGACAGATCGAAAGTGACATACAGCGCACATTTATCATATTTTGTCCATCCAGGATCGAGAAAGTTGTTACCCACCTTTTCTCCATTCAGGAACATATCGAAATGTCCGAGCCCGGAGACATAGGCGGTTGCTCGTTTCACCGGTTTTTGAACTGTAAATTCTTTTCGGAATTGGGGGAGGCGGTACATACCGATCTTTTTGCCTTTGAGTTCCCGGTCCACGTTGGCCAGTCCATGCAGCCCTGTCGTGATGATTTCGTCTTTCCTGTCTTTTTCCAGTGCAATCCATTTGGCATTGCTCCAGTCTTTTTCCGAAAGAAGTCCCATGCCGAAGGTATGTGTACAGCTCCAACGGGAAGGGCTGTCCTCTTTATCCCAACTCCTTACTTTCCAGTAGTAGGTCTGCCCTGCTTTCAATTCTTTTCCTTTGAAAGGAACGAGGATCGAGGCGGAAGAAAGCGTTTTTCCGCTATCCCAGATATTTCCGTTACCAGCTTGTAGTTTTTCCGGAGAATCGGCCACTAATATCTGCCAGGCCGATTGTTCGAAGTTCCGTTGTTGTGTCTGTATCTGCCAGCTGAAACAAGGTTGTCCTGTTTCGATTCCTAACGGGTTTTCTTCCTGTTCGCATCGCAGGTTGTAAATGGAATGTGTGTCCGCTGCCTGTAGAAGGAGAGGAAAAAACATATATAAGATACAAATGTTTAAAAGTCTATTTTTCATGCTACCGTCCTTTGTTTTTAAAGGTGCCATGCTTTTCCGGAAAAGCATGCACCCTTTTTTCGTGTATGTTTAATGAATTAATTCAAAATCTTCCATCAGCCCGTAATCCACCATCTGGTATTCATTTCCGGGTATCGGTTTGTCTACATTTTTCCAATGCCAGGGAGATGCCAAACCGGGAGCCGGATTCCGGTAATGTGGACCTAAAAGGTTTTTTAAGCTGCCGATCACATGTACATCAATCGTATTGCAGCCTTCTTTCAGGTAAGACGTTACATCCAGTTGCCAGGGGTCGAAAGCAATTGTACCGGCTTTCTGTCCGTTGACATATACTTCTGCTATCGTACCGTTCCATTTGTTCAGTTTGATAGCATATCTATCTGTAAGGTTATTGAGGGTATATTCTTTGCTATAGCTCATCTCCCATGAATAGAACGGTTGCTTCTGTTCTTTCCAGCTACCCAGTGTGAACGATTCTTGTGGCGCACCTATGCTCCATCCTTCTTGTTCGGGTACGACCGAGAAGTTTCCGATGATGTAGACCGGTTCTATCTCTGCAAAAATACGCATCGGGTTGATGCTGAGTTCTACCGTATTGCTACCTTTTTTCACCTGTCCGCCTATCGGATAAACGCCAAAAGAACGGTCTAGCCACCATTCATCAGGAAGAACGTTCACAAGATTTCCGTTGATTTTGACGGTAAATAATTCGGGGCGTTCAGAAACCAGCTTGATACCGGAATAGTCGAAATCGTCGTTTACTGTAAAATGATAGGAGGCTGTGAAGCCGCCATCCTTAAAGTTGTCGCGGTCGAGGATATTCCGTTTGTATTGTACGGAGGTGTTCCAAGGATTACCGTTGGTGAATCCATGTGCTTTGAAGGCTATATCGGCAGCACGGGAGAAATGTTGTTTCTTATGTGTTTCTCCTTTTACTGTAACGTCGCAAAAGTCAATTGTCAGAGCATTGTCGCGTAAACGGCTGACGGTGGTTCGGCTTGTTGCCGTCACCAGGCGGCTTCCCACTTTTCCGGGGCGTTCCGGATAGTTTTTCGGGTTCTTGTCAGAACAGTAAAGCAAGAGGCTTCCTGCTGGTTCGATTCGGAAAGATATACTTAGTATGTCTCTTTCTTTTGAAGACGGATATGTATAGATTTCCCCGTTCAGGGCATCCATTTCCAGCATGGCTTTTCCCTGCGTCGAAAGGGTGCCGTCAACAACTTCATCCATAGAAGAGTTAACGAGAAAAACTAATTCTCCGTCTGCAAACCGGCGACGGTGGTGATACAGGTTACCACTGTTGAAAGTAATCCTGAAGTTATCGGAAGAGAAATACTGGGCAATTACATCTTTGGACAGTTTCGGGAGTGATGTGACAGTTGCACTGGTCAACAGTCTGGGCAGTTCGTCATTAACAGCCCCGTCTATCCGGGTGGGGGCGGAGAAGGTAATAATCCGACCGTCTTGCTCTATAAACTGTTGTAAGAGCTTGAAGGTCGGTTTATTTAGTGTTTCCACCATAGGTGGTAAAACGATGGTTGAGTAGGAGGCATTGCCAACGATGAAACGCCCGTTTTCTACCTTCCCAAGGTCTTTGATGATATTTTCAGAGCCGAGATCATATTCTACTTGATTCTTTTCCAAAGTTGTAACAAAAGCCTGGAAATCGGTTCCTATCTCCATGAGTTTTGGAGAACTTCCTGCATGGACGTAATAGCACCATAAGGTCGAGGTGGGTTCCAACACCAAAATATCATTCTTTTGGACTCCTTTACTCATGACAAATGAAAGGCGTCCGTAATAGTCGTTCAGTTCGCGATAGTCGGGCCACCAAGGAGAATGATAGGTGAATACCGGCGGATAATCGTATTTGCGTGCTCCTGTTAGTGTCATATGGGCTAAATGTTGGTTCATGAAGTTGACCCCGAGTGCATACTCCCAATCGCCTAACCGTTTGAAGTCTTTGAAAGTTTCGTCCCAACCTCCACCACCATAAGTTTCGCTGAGGGTACGGTTACAGCCAGTTTGGTTGGCGGCACTGCGCAATTCTTTTACTGCACGGATATTGCCGAATTGTGCTTGTGGGTTAGTTTCGTCGAACTGGTTGAACAGCATGTCAATAGCGGGTATCTGATGCCAGGCGTACATTGCCATATTGTCCGGTCCGTCGTTCATCTGCGGCCAACCGTGTTCCCAATAGTGTCCGGTCCATTTCAGGTTGTTCGTCTCGCAGTAGTTATGCCAAGGTTTGGACCAGCGGTCGACAAACATTTGCAACAGGGTTTCCATATAGTTGTGACGTACCTGTTTCCAATTGCCCGTCTCTTCGTTCAGAAGGGGAAGGAGTGGTTTTAGATCGTATCCCCACTGTTTCCGGAATACTTCGAACAAGTCTGGCGTCCAGCGCAAGCCTCCGGGACTGCTGATGTTGGGCTCATCTGTGAAGATACCGAAAACAGATTTTCCGAATTCGTCCTTTATTGTTTTTTCGTATCCTTTCATCGTGAGGTCGATGAACTTTTCAGTTACACCGGGTACGAGCAGGTCTACATAAGAATACCCTCCGTACCAGTCCGATTTGCCTAAATATGTCTTTTTGTAGAGGTAATATTCTCCTTTTGCTTTTTTATGCTGGCTCAGGGCGTTCGTGATATCCGCCCATTTGTCCCCTTCTTTTTTGAGAATAATGAAATATTCGTCTGTCTTGTCAGGCAGAAGATCTGTTTTTGTCAACGCAAGTCCTTGTCCTTGGTTGTAGGATTCGGGCATCTCTTCGGGAACATGTCCTCCGGCAAAGCCGCTGGGATAGGAATTTTCATCGTAGATCCAAATGTCCAATCCTATCTCTTTCCCTTTATCGACGGCATAGCGGTAGAGGGAATGCCATTCGTCCGACATATATTCCGTGATCATGCCTGGACGAGGGTGAATAAATGCTCCTCCGCAGCCGGCATCTTTAAAATCTTTCAGCATGCGGTCTATTTCAGTTTTTGTAACTTTTCCGTTCCAAACCATAAAGGGGGCTGTACGGTACTCGGATGAAGGATTGAGAAACTGGGCTTCCAGAGTGGAAAAACTGTCTGTTGTTTCCATTTTGTTACCATTGCAACTAGCTATTCCAAGAGACAGGATACCTCCTGCGACGGTATATATAAAGTTTCTGATAATACGTTGTGTATTCATAGTGCTAATAGTAAAAAGACCTCTACTACAAAAGTAAAGGTCTTTTTGTTAATATGATAATTAATAACCTGGATTTTGTTTGAGCTGGTCATTTAATTGCAACTCGTTGTAAGGTATCGGATAAAGCAAATATTCCGGCTTTATCTGATAGGTACGTTCAGGAAGTTCCGTATCAATCGTTTTGATATATTTTCCGTAGGCGGTCATTACTTCAATAGCTTTTCCTGTTCTCAATAAATCATACCAACGATGGTTTTCAAATGCGAGTTCGTGACGTCGCTCATTGGCAACCACCTCGGCATTGATTGTTGTAACAGCAGGTAAACCTGCACGTGCACGTACTTGATTGACATAGGGTGCTGCGTCTCCTGCACGTCCTTGTTCTACCAGACATTCAGCTAACAATAACAGACAGTCCGCATAACGGTAAACAGGCCAGTTATCGTCTGTATTTTCTATTTTGGAGTGTGCGTGACGGTATTTATTGATAAACGGATAATTAACTGGGTAATCATTGATTTTGGGATCACTGACTTTTAGTACATCAGCTACGACTAAAGCGTTTGCCGCATCCAGTGTACCGACTGCAACTGCGATAGATGGGTCGACACGCAGGTCTCCAGGTTCGTAAGAAGCGATCATTTCTGGTGTCGGAACATTCCAGCCTCCTGTCAGTAACGTACTACAATCCGGAACGCCTGTAATAATTTCCGCATTCGTTGTTTTGGGAATAAAGTAGTATAACCAATCACTTTGCTGTCCCTGATCTCCCATTTGATACTGGATTTCGAAGATCGATTCTTTTCCGTTCTTTTTGGATGTGTCGTATATATCGGCATAATTGGGAAGTAATTCATATCCCATATTCATGACATCTTTCAACTGCGCTTCCGCTGTTGCATAATCCCGATCTGGTTTTGTCATTAATACATAAGCATAGAGCATTTTGGCAGCTCCTTTGGTTGCAGCACCGTTTTGCGGAAATTTGACTGTCGGAAGTTTCTCTATGGCATCTTTCACATCATCAACGATGGCTGTATAGATATCGTTAACAGATGAACGAGGTAAGAATGCGTTATCCGCTCCTGTCACTTCTTCCAGATGCAAAGGGACGTCTCCATAGCATTGCACCAATTGGAAATACATGAAGGCACGGATGAATTTAGCTTCTCCGATCGTTTTATTTTTGAAATCATCGGGAAAAGTCGTCCCTTCAATGCGGTTCAGAATGGTGTTGGCTCTTGAAATGCCCGTATAACATGCATAATACATTTCATTTGTCCATTGGTTCTGGTCATCTACAACAAAATCCGCTATGTTTTCACGATACAAGATATGTAGACCACGGTCTGCTTTATAGCGGGTGTAATGTGTATTGTCGGAACGCATTTCTCCCATCAGGTATCCTTGTCTTGCCGATACTCCCCGTAGAGCGGAATAGGCTCCGTTCACTGCTTGAGTGAATTGCTCCTGAGTTTTAAAGAATGTCGCATCATTTGGATAATATTGAGGTGTCAGATTCAGGAAATCTTCCGAACAAGAAGCCAAAGTCAACAATGCAACAACTAAACTAAATATCTTTTTCATGATCTTTCGTTTTAAATTTATAATTTGTTTTCCTATCAGAATGAGATATTACATCCGATACTGAATGTTCTTGGAACTGGGTAAGTCGTACGGTCTACTCCTAAGCCACTCCATCCCATATCTTCATTCATGGCTATTTCCGGGTTCATACCAGGGTATTTAGTGAATGTTACTAACTGCTGGGCTGTTACATATACTCGGAGTTTAGAGAGGTACTGGCTAGGTTTGATTGGAATCGTGTAGCCTAGAGTGATATTCTTTATGGTCAAATAGGAAGCATCATATACCCAACTGCTATTATTGAAGCGGAATAATTCCGTGGTACCGGCTTTTGTTCTTGGAACCTGTCCGTCACCTGGATTTTCTGGAGAGCGCCAACGGTTGGCAACTTTTTTCAATACATTGAAACAACCGTCGATATTCAAAGTATGCTCGTAGTTTGAATTGATGATGTCACCACCTACCTGTCCACTGATCAGAATGCTCAGATCGAAGTTCTTCCAGGAAAATTCATTTGTCATACCATAAATGAAATCCGGGTTCGGATCACCGATTTTTACACGGTCATTGTTGTCGATTATACCATCAGGAACACCGTTAGGACCACTGACATCTTTCATGCGGACCGTTCCGATCTCAGATGAAGCGTGCTTTGGCTGGGAATTAAACTCTTCTTCGGTCATATATACGCCGTCAAATACATATCCCATGAATATACCGATAGGTTCTCCTACTGCTAAGCGGTTGAAATCTTCCTGATTGGAGTATCCACCTTTTGGGGTGTTGTTTGTTCCCATTTTGGTTATTTCATTCCGGTTGAAGGCTATATTCAAGTTGGTAGTCCATTTGAAATCACCGACAAGATTACGAGATTGCAAAGTGATTTCATGTCCCCATGCTTTGTAATCACCGATATTGGAATAAATGTTGGAAAAGCCGGAAGCTCTTGGGATATCGACCTGATACAAAAGTCCATCGACTTTTTTATTATAATAGTCATACATCAAATAGATACGATCGTTTAGGAAACCGATATCGACACCTAAGTCCAGTTGCTTTGTTTCTTCCCAAGTAAGAGCATTGTTCCCTAAATTACCTAATCCTTTTCCCGGAGCTAAAGAGCCACCCAAGACATAGTTATAAGTGCTAACTCCTGCAATATATCGGTAATTACCAATATTATAGTTACCGGTTAGTCCATAACTGGCCCTTATTTTCAGGTAATTCATAACATTGGTTATCGGTTCCATGAAGGCTTCGTCAGATACAATCCATCCGGCGGATATGGAAGGAAAATTTGCATATTTATTGCCTGCCCCAAAACGGGAGCAACCATCCCGGCGGAATGTCGCCTGGAGTAAATAGCGGTCTTTGAAGCTATAATTCGCGCGTGCAATGACAGAGGCTAACGCCCATTGCTCGATGTTGTTGTCACCGTTTTTTGTAGCACCGGCACCCATCCAAGGAATATCATCACTTGGAAAGTCGGTTGCTGTCAGTTGGTTATATTCGTTGGAATATTTTTGTGCACTATAACCGACCAGTGCATCTATGTTGTGGTCTCCGAATTTATGGTTATACATCAACATATTTTCAATAGTCCAACTATAGTGGAAGTTGGTGTTATATTGTCCGCTTGCTTTCTGAGGGGGAGCAGTAAACATGGCTCCACCGGCTGTCGAAGGTGTAAAATCTCTATAGTTTTTGGCACCTAAATCGAAACCAGCCTGGAATTTATATTTGATACCATTCCATATATCCAGTTCAGCAAAAGCATTGCTTAATAAAGCCAAATCCTGTGTTTTACTTGTTTTTTCATGTAAAACACGTATCCAGTTAGGTTGAGGGAACATTCCCGGAGAGTTTAGAGAAAGAATAGGTTCTCCGTTTTCATCGTAGGGATTTACAGTCGGGTCAGCCAAGAACGCAGCACTTAGTATCTGCCAACCTCCGTCTGTATTTTGGTTATTTTTGATTTGTAAGGTGGGAGCTATGTTCAGTCCTAATTTTAAGCGGTCATTTACTTGATAATCGTTGTTCGCACGTAAAGAGTAACGTTCGAAATTAGAGTTGTACATGACACCATCCTGGCGGAAGTAGCCTAATACGATAGCTGTATTGAACTTGTCTTTATTGGCTGTCACACTGATACTGTAATTCTGTGTAGCGGCGTTTCGTGTTAGTAAGTCATACCAGTTAGTTCCGGCACCGTATTGGGATGGATTTTGATATTGTTCCGGAACTCCTCCGGTATAACCTTCATATCTGGCTGCATCTTCGTAGTATTCTTTTTTGTATTGAGCAAATTCTTCCCCATTCATAACATCCGGAGTCTTTAATCCCTTTAAAGTCTGGATACCGAATGAAGCATTCACATCCACTTGAGTTTTGCCTTGTTTTCCTCTTTTTGTTGTGATCAGTACGACGCCATTGGCTGCACGTGATCCATACAAAGAAGTGGCAGCAGCATCTTTCAGGATGGAAAAGGTTTCGATTTCATCTGGATTTATACTGCTTAGGTCCATATTGACAGGGATTCCATCGACCACGAATAAAGGGGAACTGCCACCATTGATAGAAGCTGCACCACGGATACGGAATCCCATGCCTTTACCCGGTTGTCCTGTAGATTGGTTGATTTGTACACCTGCTACCTGTCCTTGAAGTTTTTGAGCAAATTGTCCTACAGGAAAACTTTCTAATTCTCCTGCATCTATCTTGGAAACAGATCCGGTTAAATCCCTTTTTTTCTGTGTACCGTAGCTAACGACAACAAGTTCGTCCAGCTGGTTTACTGTTTCTTTCAAGACAACATTTAATGTTTTCTGGTTGGAGACAGGGATTGTTTTTGTTTCATATCCGATGAAACTGATGGTGAGTATTTGATTAGGGTTAACATCTATAGAAAAATTACCGTCCATGTCTGTAATGGTACCGATGGTGGTACCTTTGACGGAAATGTTTGCACCTGGTATAGGTTCTCCTTTTGCGTCGATAACCCGTCCGGACAGTTTACCGTCCGTTTGTTCTATACCACCGATGGAATCTGTGTTTGCATGAACTTTTGAAATCACATATCCGGAACTTAAAAATACTGATAATAGTACAGCTTTAGGCAGTAAGTTGCTGCATATTGATTTGGTCATAATATTAAAATTTAATTTAACAATTGAAATACTCTAATTTTCTCTACAAAAACTTTTTAGGTGTGTTATTTACTTCTCTCCATAGGCTAATGATTTAAGATTGCAATTGAATTTGTTCTGGTAGAACTATGAACTATACAGTACGGATAGTTGTAAAAAAGTAGACTTGATTATCGGTTTTGGCTTATCTGTAGAGGTTATTGGAGTCTTCTGGAAGGGAAAAAGGAGAATATTTTTTTTGAAAGAATATCAATTTGACTAATTTTAATATCATTTTTGAAAACATCCAGTAGTTTTATATACCTAATTTTGTCACGGTAGCAAACAACAGACAAGAATAGCCTTAGTTCTACCAGAACTAAGGTATTCACAAAAGCATGATTATCTTTTTGGGATATTTATACTTTTCTGGTTTTAGTTGTAACTGATCGTTACCTCTTTTTTATCGTTTTTGGAAAAACTTTTTGCCACCTCCTGTATATCCTCCAATGTGAATTTGCCTGTTATCCGGATGACCACATAGTCCGAATCTGTGTCGGCCAGCATGATCATTTCGTTGATTAGCTCACCGTTCTGGACGATGTAGAAAGAGGCACGTGTATCGTTGTCCTTGACTCGCATCAGTTCTTCATGCGATTTGCTGATGAGGTTGCTGAATTCTTTTCGCATCTGGTCCCGGACTTCACGCTTGTCGGAAGTGACGATTTGGAGGTTGTTTATTTTTCCTTTCAGATTCATCAGGTTAAGGCCACCACTTTCTACATTAGGGATCATGTCGAACATTTTCTTGGAGATGAAGACGGATGTAACATTATCCATATCGGCATATTTTTCGAATAATTTATCTTGGGCGAAGCACAAGCTAGTGCAGCAAAGAAACAGGATTAGGAATATATTCTTGGATTTCATAAGATTAATCGTTTAAATGTTTGTTTAAAATATTGTTTACTTTATCGATTTCCTGCCCTGCGTCGTTTACCTGGCTGATACCTTTATTGAGATTGTGCGACAGCAGGAGCAAAGCCTTTTCGGCGGCAACGGCGGCATCTTCCGGATTCGTATAAGTGTCATGAAGCCGATCCGGAGCATAAGACGGTACATCGTATTGGAAAAAGCCGATGCAGAGCAGGATAGAGGCTGCGACTCCGCTTAACCAGTATAACGTTCGTCTACGGGTCAATGAACGAGTCTTCTTTTCCTCTGTGGCATCCCAGGCGTCGATCTGCTCTTCCAGCCTGCGGGAAAGTCCTTCGGGTAAAGCCTGCTCTTCCTGGAGGGCTTTATTGATCAGTTCGTCTATATTTTTATCGTTCATATTCGTATGCATAATATTTTTCAAATTGTTCCCGGATTATTTTTCGTGCCCGGGAAAGTAGCACCCGTATGTTGACGGCACTCAGGCCGGTGATCTGTTCTATCTCATCTATCGAGCAGTCTTCGATTCCTCTCAACCGGAGGACTTGCCGCTGATTTTCCGGCAGACGGTTGATGAGATGGCGGACTTGCTCCACTTTATCTTGCATTTCCAGTTCTTTGTCCGGAGAAGAATCTGTCGAGAGGGTGACGGCTTCGGTGACATCTTCATCATGCCTGCCCGCACGGGGAGAACGAAGGAAATCGAGACAAAGATTTTTGACCAGCGTCACGCAGAAGGCTTCCGGATTCCGGACATCGGCCAGTTCATTCCGACGGCTCCACAATTTATAGTAGGCATCTTGCAGGATATCTTCGGCATCGGACTTGTTTTCGACTAATGCGTAAGCGATCCGGAAGAGCTTGGGATGGAGAGGAAGGAACAGCCTTTTAAAGCTTTCAACATCCATCTTTGTGGTCGTTTATTACTTTTTCGATATCGGATGGTTTGATTTTCCCTTTGATACGGATCAGGGCATCATCGCCTCCGTCGGTTGTCAGAATTACCAGTTCACGGATGATATCTTTGTCAATGCGTACCATTACTTTCGTACGGCTACCTCCTTCGTTGGAATTGACCATCGTTTCGTAATTCGGATCTTTCAGTTTTTTGATGGCGGTGCGGAGATCGTTTTTGACGGTACTACCGCATTCCTCGAAAGAAAGGACTTCGATGCTTTTCACACCCATCGTCTCGGTGAACAAGCTGCTTATTTTCATCAAGAACGGGCCGATTGTGACGCGGGTTACGTTTTTCTGATTGGCAAAGTCGTTGAACAGTTTGTCCATGCTTTGGCTGTATCCTGCCTGGCAGGATAGAATGAGGATCAGGATTGCAATGTATTTTTTCATCTTTCTTATGTATTAACCATTATTTAATTCCGTTATTTCCGACTCTTTCAATGCGCGCTATTGAAGAGCGTTCATTAAATAGACGGGAACGGAAAAGAAGTTGTTACAAAGAAAGGAAAAAAATTATTTTTTTTCTTTGTTCTCTGCTATTTCGACAAAGTAAACGCTGGAACAGATGAGTAATATGGCTACCAGTTGTGTCCAGCTGAAACGGTCCTGTCCGAGCGTGAGTGATACGATGGTGGCGACAATCAAAATTAGATAACCATAGAGGGCTACCAGAGTCGTACTCAGATATTTCAGGCCGATAGGGATGAGTAAATAGCTGATGACGGTCGGAAAGATCAGGATGAACATCAGAATAAGGAAAGGTGTCCAATGCAAAGGTAATTCCAGTACCCTGGCATCGAAACCGGTTACCGTCGACACAATAAGGGCCGAAAAAGCTGCTCCTGTAAACGTATATCGCAACATAGTTATCACCCCGACCTTGCTCAATATCCGGTTACTGATAATCAGGTAGGCGGCATACGCGAACGAACTCATCAGGCAAAGCATATTTCCGGTAAAAGCGTCGGCTGCCAGGTCGTCACTCTTTTGTGTCAGGATGCAAAGTAGGGCACCTCCCAGCCCGATCAATATCCCGATAACCTTCATCTTCGTTATCTTCTCTTTGAAAAAGATTACGGCAAGAATGAATACCCAGATTGGTTCGAGGCTGGTGAAAATGGAGCTGGAAACCGGAGTTGTCTTACTCAGTCCGATCAGGTAGAAGAACATAAAGCCATAGATACCTAACGCCCCTAACAGGAAAAGGGATATCTTTTCTTTCCGCGTAGAGGTTTCCGGCTTTGTAAACATTCCGATAATCCAGAAAGCGACTGCTGCAAAAGTGCATCGTATCGTAACACCCGAAAGCGGCGTCATCCAGAGCGGCAGCAGATATTTCAGTGCATTCATGTTCAGACCGCTGAAGGTCTTGGATATTACCATGCTGACGTTGGCTTCTGTAATTTTATTCTTCATGCTCGATACGGTTTGATATTATGCAGATTTAAAATTGTCGTTGAATAGGAAAGAATCCTGTTTGATATATGCCCATGCGGCAGCTATCAGCGCGATCACCATGTTGAAGATAAAAGCGAATTGCTGGGTTTCGATATGGAAAAGGTCTTTAAAAACATTGATGATAAACGGGCAAAGCAGGATTGCCAGGTAATTCATCGCCATCACAAAAGCCAGCGCAAGCGTTACTTTGGACGGGATCGCCGTACGGGTTGTCTTATCGTAAGCGACAGGTTGTATGACGCCGTAGCCGAAGCCGGTAAAGATACAACCTAACCCGATCAACCATTCCGTTCGGGAGACCAGGATGAGTGCCATCCCGATCGCAATGGAAAGCATACAGGCGAACTTTGTCTTTTTCCCGAAATAGGACACAATCTGGTTAAGTATGAATCCCGGTGCCATGATAGCTAAGAAAAAAAGGGAGATCATGATACCCGAATTCCCGCTGGTGAAATGATACTCTTTCATCAGGAACGGTAGGTTGAAACTGATGATAATCACCAGATAGGTGGCCAGCCCGTAGAATGCCATAATCTGCATCAGATGCCGTATCTGTATGCCGAATTTACCGAAACTGCTGTCGGTAGTACCGTATGCGGGCTTCATTTCGGCCTGTGAAGCTACCGGCTTTACGGTTGCATGCATACTTGTATCGGGATAGGGTGAAATATTCTTTTTCAGATAGAACGAAAGAACGATCGAGATCAGCGGAAACAGATAGACGATGAACGGAAGATGCCAGTTTACTTCCGCCAGATACCCGGTCAGAATCGTTGCTAATACTAAGGTCACATTCGTGATCGCGGAACTGAGGCCAAACTGTTTCGTTCGGTATGCCCCTGTGAAAAAGCGGGAGATCAAACCAGTGGAAAGCGGTACGATCAACCCCGAACCGATTCCTAAAAGCGCGCTGACGGCGATCAGTTGCCACATCTTTGTGGAGAGCAAATACAGAATCCCGCTCAACGAAAAGACTACCAGGCCAACTTGCAGTAGGAGGATATTATTGATCTTTTCCGTCAGTTTACCCGATAGGATGATAAAAGGGATGATCAGTAGAGAAGGAAGCGACGAAAGCATCTGTATGTCCAGCTCAGTGGAATGCGGAAAGATAGCAGAAAGTTTCCCTAAGATAGGGGAGACAGCCAGGCCGGGCAATGCATTCAGTGCCGATATCGACCATATACCTATTAGTGTAATAAGGGGAATCGTCCCCTGTCCGGTCTGTATTCGCATAATCGTTTTATTTATTGTATTGAAACAATCCCGAATAGCGAATGTTCACTTTTGGATCTCATCTACTTATAAAATCCTTTTACAAAGCCGTTTTAGGTTAAAATACGAGTAGATTTTGGCACTCTTATATAACATTATTTTAATAAACTCCAAATATCGTATGTTTAACCAAAAACGCAGAACAATTGCGGATAGTAGCTGTTTTTGCCATACAATCGGCTGAAACAAGTCGATGACGCCATTAATAATTAAAAACAAAAAAGACATGGAAGATTCTAATTTCAGAAAAGGTGATGCCAAGACAGCAATCTTTGGCTCGGAAAAGATGTTACAAGCCTCTCCAGTAGACAAAATCCCAGATGGCCCTACCACCCCGGAAATCGCGTATCAAATGGTTAAAGACGAGACGTTTGCCCAGACACAGCCCCGCTTGAACTTGGCGACATTCGTAACTACCTACATGGACGACTATGCAACCAAACTGATGAACGAGGCAATCAACATCAACTACATTGATGAAACGGAATATCCGCGTATTGCCGTTATGAATGCCAAATGTATCAATATCGTGGCGAATTTGTGGAATACCCCCGAACAGGCAAAATGGAAAGCCGGCGCATTGGCTATCGGTTCGTCCGAAGCATGTATGTTAGGTGGTGTTGCAGCCTGGCTACGCTGGCGTAAGAAAAGATTGGCTGCCGGTAAGCCTGCAGACAAACCGAACTTTGTTATCTCTACCGGATTTCAGGTTGTATGGGAAAAATTCGCCCAACTTTGGCAGATCGAAATGCGCCAAGTGCCTCTGACATTGGAGAAGACTACGCTCGATCCCGAAGAAGCATTGAAGATGTGTGATGAAAATACGATCTGTATCGTGCCGATTCAAGGAGTTACATGGACAGGTCTGAACGATGATGTGGAAGCTCTGGACAAAGCTCTCGACGCCTACAATGCAAAGACTGGCTACGATATTCCTATTCATGTGGATGCTGCTTCCGGCGGCTTTATCCTCCCGTTCCTGAAACCGGAATTGAAGTGGGACTTCCGTTTGAAATGGGTTCTTTCCATCAGTACGTCCGGACATAAGTTCGGTCTGGTTTATCCGGGTCTGGGTTGGGTTGTCTGGAAAGACAAGTCATATTTGCCTGATTCCATGTCGTTCAGCGTAAATTATCTGGGTGCCAACATTACCCAGGTCGGTTTGAATTTCTCCCGTCCTGCTGCCCAGATCCTCGGACAATACTACCAGTTCATCCGTCTCGGATTTGAAGGATATAAGGCTGTCCAGGAAAATAGCATGGCAGTTACCCAGTACCTACATGACCAGATTGGCAAGATGGCTCCGTTCGTAAACTACAGCAACGAAGTCGTGAATCCGCTGTTCATCTGGTATCTCAAACCGGATTATGCGAAGAAGGCGAAATGGACACTGTACGACTTGCAGGATAAACTGAAACAAAGCGGTTGGATGGTTCCCGCCTATACATTGCCAAACAATCTTGAAAACTATGTCGTGATGCGTATCGTTGCCCGCCAGGGATTCAGCCGTGACATGGCTGACCAGTTGCTGAACGATATCACGGGAGCCGTAACGGAACTTGAAAAACTCGAATATCCGACTCCTACCCGTATTGCACAGGATAAGAACCAGGAAGTGAAAGGTTCTGTATTTACTCATACAGGTGTACCTCATAAAAAGAAGTAATCATGAATAAAACAATTTCTGTTTCACAAATAAAAGAAGCTGCACAGGAGGCTTACGAGCAATTCAAGGATAATACAGGTGGTAAGAATGCCGATTACATCCCTTATCTGGCTAATATCGACAAGAACCTGTTCGGTATCAGTATCTGCCTGTTGGACGGTAAGATCATTACATTAGGAGATTCTTCCTACCGTTTCGGGATCGAATCTGTCTCGAAAGTGCATACGGCTATCCTGGCACTTCGCCAGTACGGAGCCGAGAAAGTACTGAAGATGATCGGTGCCGATGCTACCGGCCTTCCTTTCAACTCCATCATGGCGATCTTGTTGGAAAATGACCATCCTTCCACTCCGCTGGTAAATGCCGGTGCGATCACGGCTTGCAGTATGGTGCAACCGGTCGGTAATTCCGACAAAAAGTGGGAAGCCATCGTTTCCAACATCGCCGACCTTTGCGGGAGTGCTCCGCAACTGATCGATGAACTGTACAAGTCAGAGACTGCCACCAACTTCAATAACCGTTCTATCGCCTGGTTACTGAAGAACTACAACCGTATCTATGACGATCCGGATATGTCACTCGACCTGTACACCCGCCAGTGTTCGTTAGGTATCACAGCCGAACAGCTTTCCATTGCCGCAGCAACCGTTGCCAACAACGGCGTGAATCCAGTTACCAAGAAGCCTGTTTTCGACGCCTCCTTGTCGCCAAAAATCACTTCTTTAGTGGCTACAGTCGGTTTTTATGAACGTACGGGAGACTGGTTGTATACTTCCGGTATTCCGGCCAAAACGGGTGTAGGCGGTGGCGTGATGGGTATCATGCCCGGGCACTTCGGCATCTCTGCCTTTGCACCTCCTTTGGACAGTTCCGGCAACTCTGTAAAGGCACAGTTGGCAATAAAATACATAATGAATAAATTGGGCATCTCCATTTTTGGCAGTACCCGGTTTACAATCACCGATTAAAACGGTTTATTCTTTTAGTTGACGAGCCTTCACGCCTCTGTAGTTTACAGGGGGCGGGAGGCTCGTTTTTTGTGGAAATAATTTTATCATTTTATTATCTTTATTCGGTAAAGTAGCGCATTCTGTAATGTTAAAAAATATTACCCGTAATAGTAATTCCAAAAACATGGGGTAGTAATCCGATTTGGATGGGGTAGTAGTGACATTTTGATAATCCTAAATTCGTATTCCTTTATCATGTCGGATGTGTTTCAATGCAATCTCCCTGTGAGTTGCGCAGAATTTTGGCATGACGACTGTTTTCGTTACTGTGGGTTATCGGATTTATGAGTAATGACGACCGGCTGGGTATCAACTGCTTGTCCGGAGGGAGTGAGATGCGTTTTATTATAATAATCTTCTTTTTTCTTATTTGCAGACTGTACCAGACTCGTGACATAGACTGTGAAGATCGGGAACATCATCATGCCGAGAGCAGCCAGCAGGACCGACAGGATGCGTCCTGTAGGGGTGATCGCGATGATGTTCGAACCTACGGTCGTCACGTCCATGAAAGCCCACCAGAGAGCGTCACTGTAATCCTTGACTTCGGGGTTCACTTTCTGTTCGATCACGAAAAAGATCAGGCTGGAGAAATAGACCATTGCCAGCAACATCGTCAGGTAGGAGACGAAGAGGCCGGAAGCCCGGTTCGAAGTCAGCCAGCCGACGACGATCGCCAGTGCCCATCCGCTGCGTACGAGCGGGATGAAACGCAGGAAATAGGTCACCTCGGCCGAGAAAGTAAAGCCATAGTAATCTATTATATTAAGATAAGGAATCGAAACCAGCAGGAAGAGAAAATGGGTTTGCAAATAATGAATTTTATCTTTTGATAAGAAAAACTCCAATATGAAATCGGCAATGAAGAACATACAGATCCAGAACTGCGTTTTCAGATACGAGGTTTGTGAGATGAACGGTATATTATTGAACGTGTCGATCGAAATATCTACGATGAGGAATAGCGATAGCAGCAATATCATCACATGAAGTACTCCGTAGATACCTCGTTTTTCATAAAAAAAATCATTGAATGCAGTTCTCATTGTCTTTAGATATTATTTACTAAATGGTGATTTGTTAGTTACTTTTGGATCAAGCCAAAAGTAATAGATATTTCATCGGATGAAACAACAAAATGACACCTTTTGTTTTTAACACTTGTCTGTTAATTAACCAAGTTTGACATCTTGTTGACAAACTAACACAAAAAGGAGTTGTTATACTGTCAATACAAGCGAAACTAAACAAAACAAAATTCACATTTTAATAGTAAAATTCATGGCAAATATTGGAAAAGCAGCAAAACTTGGAGTATTTACTCTTGCGATTATGAATGTTACGGCAGTCGTCTCACTTCGCGGACTGCCGGCTGAGGCTGTGTATGGACTAAGTTCAGCCTTTTATTATCTGTTTGCAGCAATCGTGTTCTTAATTCCTACCTCGTTGGTGGCAGCCGAATTAGCCGCCATGTTCCAGGATAAACAGGGTGGAGTGTTCCGATGGGTAGGAGAGGCCTATGGTAAGAAATGGGGGTTCCTGGCTATCTGGGTACAATGGATTGAAAGTACGATCTGGTATCCGACCGTGTTGACTTTCGGGGCCGTTTCTATTGCGTTTATCGGGATGAACGATGCGCATGACATGACGCTGGCTTCAAACAAAGTGTACACGCTGGTTGTGGTATTGATTATTTACTGGCTTGCCACTTTCATCTCTTTGAAAGGTTTGAGCTGGGTAGGTAAAGTGGCTAAAGTGGGTGGTATCGTTGGTACGATTATCCCGGCTGCCTTATTGATTATCTTAGGTATCGTGTATCTGGCTTCCGGCGGTCATTCCAATATGGACTTCCACAGCAATTTCTTCCCCGACTTCACGAAGTTCGATAATTTGGTACTTGCGTCCAGTATATTCCTTTTTTATGCTGGTATGGAAATGGGGGGTATCCATGTGAAAGATGTCGAAAATCCTTCCGTCAATTATCCGAAGGCTGTGTTTATCGGTGCGTTGATTACCGTGTTGATCTTCGTGTTGGGAACATTCGCATTGGGTATCATTATCCCGCAGAAAGATATTAATCTGACGCAGAGTTTGCTGGTTGGTTTTGACAACTATTTTAAATTTATCCATGCTTCCTGGTTGTCGCCCGTTATTGCCGTTGCGTTGGCTTTCGGTGTGTTGGCAGGTGTATTGACATGGGTTGCCGGTCCCTCAAAAGGTATCTTTGCCGTTGGTAAAGCCGGTTATCTGCCTCCGTTCTTCCAGAAAACAAACAAGTTGGGTGTACAGAAAAATATTTTGTTGGTTCAAGGTTTGGCTGTTACATTCCTAAGCTTGTTGTTCGTGGTTATGCCTTCCGTACAGAGCTTCTATCAGATTTTGTCACAGTTGACGGTTATTCTTTATCTGATTATGTATATGCTGATGTTCTCCGGTGCAATCGCATTGCGTTACCGGATGAAGAAAGCGGGTCGTCCGTTCCGTATCGGTAAGAATGGTAACGGACTGATGTGGTTTATCGGCGGTCTTGGTTTTTGCGGTTCATTGCTCGCCTTCGTACTGAGCTTTATCCCGCCCAGCCAGATTTCGACAGGTAACAATACTGTCTGGTTTGCCGTACTGATTATCGGTGCTATTGTGGTAGTAGCCGCTCCGTTCATTATCTATGCTGCCAAGAAACCGTCTTGGGTGGATCCGAATACTGCGTTCGAACCGTTCCATTGGGAAGTCGACAAACAGGTACAGGGAGCTGCTACGACTGTCACTACTACAGGTGCCTCTTCTGCAACAACCGCCTCCGCTTCTAAAGAACCGGACAACCGCACTACAACCGGTACATCGTCTTCTGGGATGTCAGGCAAGGTGTAAATGTATACTTGTTACTTTTGGCTTGACCCAAAAGTAACCAAAAAGTCAAGGCTTAAGCTGCTTCGCTACTCCGTTCCCTTCGTTCGCTGTCGCGTCTGAAACTCGCTTCGCTCAAACAGCAGACGCTCCGGACGCTCACTGCGGTCTCTGCGCTTAACGCTCACCAGCTTAGGCCGGAGGTAGAGCCTGACGGCTCTTTGGGGATGGCCGATTTCGACAGTTCTTTTGCGGCCCCGTGCGGGGCACGGGGACAAGCCTGTTCCCGCATCAAGTGCGGGATCGCAGAGAAGCAGGCGAGAGAAGCAGGCGGTATCGGCCATCCCAAGAGAAAGCGTAGCTTTCTATAAAAGGCCTAAGCGGACAGGCGTCAAGCGGAGGGTAAAGGCGGAGCGTCCGGAGCCTGCGCTGTTTGAGCGAAGCGAGTTTCGCAGGCGACAGCGTAGCCTTTGCCCGGAGTAGCCTGGACGGTTAAGCCTTGATCTTTTGGTTACTTTTGGATCAAGCCAAAAGTAACAGATAAATATTGATTTATAGAATGAAACAAGGGTAGTTCACAATGTATGGACTACCCTTGTTTATTTGAAGACTAATACCAGGTGATGTTATCAACCGGAAGCCATTCACTGGCACTTACATTTTCGAGCGTGATGTCTTTACCGTTGAAGAGAAGGTTGTATATATATCTTTTTCCTTTTTCCCACTTCGTATTGGCGGGAACTTTATATTTGAATGTTGTTTCGTTGATGGTGAAGAGCACTTCCACATCTCCGTCTGTCCTGATACGCGATGTGGGGATTACCATCAGTTGTTGCGGCTCGTCCGATATCTTTTTCAACATGAGCGGAGTATTCAGTTTCAGTCGGGTGGAAGCATTTGTTCCGGCACATCCGCCGATATTTCCGGTTTTAATGTTCATCTTACCCCCGAAGCAGAGAGCCGTGCCGCCGGCTTTGTTTCCGATCTGTATCGCATGGAGTAGGAAGCAGCCTTCCGCTTCCGGTGTCATTCGCAATTGGAAACTTAGGAGTGAAAGCGTATGATTCATGTTGAGCAACGCGACTGGAGAAATCTGGTTGATCGCCCGTTGCCCGCTGGCCTGTATCCCGTACATGTAATCTTTCGTCAGGGAAGCATCCGGCGATATGCGGACCGGGATATTCTCCGGATCGAAATCAACCTGCGACTGATACGGGTAATAGGCATAAACGGTGACCGGTTCCTCGTTCAGGTAAATCTCGGGTGACTGGCGCCAGTCTAACTTGTTGTGTATCAGAAAGGCTTCAGCCCGCACGTTTTTGTAGTCCGGATTACTATCGTAGATGTTACCGGTGTTTTCCGAGACGACATGTAACCCGATGACTGATCCTCTTGTAAATTCTTGTATAAAATTAGGAGACTTTGTAGTCAGTACCTTTGTGATTATTTTTAAAGGTTGTTTTTTCATGCCTAAATTTTCAATGAGTACCGGATCGTAGTCGTTTGTGCAGCTAAAAATACAAACTGTCGCCATCATAAATAGTAGTAATTTATTCATTCTTTGTATTATTTTTGTGAAGTGATTACAGGTGCAAAGATCAGTCAGTTTGGAGAGGTAGAGAGTGCATTCGGTATAAAACCACGATGAAATCGTATAAAACCACAAGGTGCAAATTATCTACAGGCGTCAAATTGTCTACTAATGGTTCAGATCAACTATTTAATGCTTCAATTTGTTTACTTGATACGAGGGATATATTATGTTGGACAAAATTCAGTTTTTATTAAGCTTGCAGATCATAGGATTCTGTATTTTCGGCGGACTCACCCTGCTGCTTCGGGCCAGTGATAACCGGGCAAAAAAGATATTGGGATGGGGTATGTTTTTGTGGGCTTTCCTGGCAGCCATAAGGTTGTCTGTAAACCTTTATCTGCATGAACCGAAAGAAGCTTTCCATCCGGATATCCTGATCATGGGGGCTTTGGTGGCAGCTATGCTCGCCTGTTATGTGATTGAAGTATTGCGGCCCGGCTTTCTTACCTGCCAACGTTTTCTTCTATTTATCAGTCCGGTTATTTTCGGTGGCCTGGCCTACCTGACTTATCGGTTGTCTGGAGGTGAAATTCATACCTACTATTCGATACGGGAGGTTTTCGAATATTTCAATATGGATGTCTTGCTTCGTATGACGGTCTTTTTGCTGACCTTGTTTTATATGGTTCTGCCTGTTTATCTGATAGCAAGGTATGGTAAGGATTTCAAAGTTTTTTTATCAGAGAATGTTTCCGATCCGGAAGAATATGATTTGGAATGGTTAAAGAAAACCATGATCATTTTTATTGCTCTACATGGTTTTTATCTTGTTTTATTGCTGACCAATACGCCTTTGATGTATGCGATCGACAAAACGGTCCTGCTGTTCGTATGGTATTATTTTTTCTATAAGGCGTTATTTCTGAAGGTGGTTGTCCTGGAACATTCTTTTGAGAGTGGATGGGATCTACCGTATCAAGAAGAGGAAGATGGTGATGACGATGATGAACACCGGGTTCTCAGTAAACGTTATGCAGAGGAAGTAAATGCATGGTTTGAAAGAGAAAAACCGTATCTTCGCGAAGATTTACGCTTGACGGATTTGCAACGGATCTTTCCTATCAGCCGTTCCTATCTTTCCCAATTGTTTAACCGGGAGCTGGGACAATCGTTTTCAGATTATGTCAACCAGTTCCGGATCGAGGAAAGTAAGCGTTTGATGGATACCGAGCCGAATGTCAGTATACAGGAGATTGCCGAACGTTCAGGATTCCATTCGATCAGTACGTTCCGGAGGGCTTTCCAGAAGTGTACGGGTACGATTCCGTCGGAGTATAAGAATAGCAAATAAACACATAACGATCTTTATTCTGCCATGGACACTGTTCAAACTACTACTGCCAGACCACATATTGTCTGGCTGGATGTTCTTCGTCTTGTCGCCATCCTGATGGTGATTGCCATCCATTGTACCGACCCGTTTAACGCTTCGCCTGAATCGAGGGCTAATCCGGAGTTTAATTTTTGGGGGTCTGTTTATGGCTCTATGCTGCGTGCCAGCGTGCCGCTTTTTGTGATGATGACCGGATTTCTTTTGTTGCCGGTCAGGCAGGAAGCTTCCACTTTTTATAAGAAACGCATTCCGCGTGTGTTGTTTCCATTCCTGATTTGGTCTGTCTTGTTTGATCTGGCCCCCTGGTTCATCCAGTGGGTAGGAGGTAGCCCGGAGCTGGTGACGGATTTTTTCCCTTGGGAACCGAATCCTTCGGCCTCGTTCGTAGAGGCGTTGAAGACGATCGCTTTGATTCCTCTAACCTTTACGGTCTATGCGACGCCGATGTGGTATATCTATGCGCTGATAGGGCTTTATCTGTATATGCCGGTCTTCTCCGCATGGGTGGAGAAGGCGTCGGATAAGGCGAAGCGTATGTTTCTGTCGCTTTGGTTTATTTCGTTGTTTATCCCTTATCTGACGGAGTTTGTCTCTCGTTACCAGTTCGGAACCTGCTCATGGAATTCATTCGGCTTATTTTATTATTTTGCTGGTTTCAACGGCTATTTACTGTTAGGACATTATTTAGGGAAAAAAACGGAGGGGGCGCTTGGTAAGACCTTGTTAATGACGATTCCGCTGTTTTTAGTTGGCTATTTTATTACATGGGCCGGTTTTCGCTATATGACATCCGATCCGAATGTGAGCGAGGAGGGGATGGAGCTGTTCTTTACTTATTGTTCGCCTAACGTCTTGTTGATGACGGCGGCCGTTTTCCTGTTGGTACGAAAAGTACGGATCACCTCGCCGGTTATTTGCCGTGCCCTTGCCAATCTGACCAAATGCGGTTTTGGCTTGTATTGCGTGCATTATTTTTTTGTCGGTCCTTCTTATATGTTCGCACAGTGGATCGGGACACCTGTTCCGGCGTTGGTTCCTGTTTCGGCTGTTCTTACCTTTATTTGTTCATGGTCATTTACTTATCTGGTGAGTAAGTTGCCGCATGCGAAATATATCATCGGCTAAGGCACTTTTTTCTTGTTCGGCTATTTGTACAAATGATGTTAAATAGACATTTGAGGTGAATAACGTATCTGTATTACCTCTATTTTTGTGTTGTAAAACATAATTATGCTATACTAATGCAAGTATGTTTTGCATGAATCGTTTTAAATAAGAAGAGAGAAGCTATGAAGAAGTTTTTTAGAAAGTGCCTCAGATGCCTTGAAATATTAGGTGAATATGGAATGCAGAAATATGGTATGAAATAAGAGGTAAATGTGTGTCTGGTAAGGAATGTCGTCATGGCATTCCTTTTTTTATTTCTTGGGAGTCGTGTTTATCAATGGAAAAGCTGGCGGTTTTGACACCGCCAAGAATGTTCATTTGGAGGAAGGAGAGGAGAGGCGGTAACTGACGAATGCGACGCGCCTGCTGTCCGGAGCCCAGGAATTGACATTGATCGTTCCCTGTCCTCCGAATAGCTTGACTAATGTTTTTGGCTCTCCTCCCGTGGCTGGCATAATCCTGAGTTCTACGTTCTTGTTGGGAAGATGCTGCCCTGGTTCCAGGTCTCCTTTATAATAGGTAATAAAGATGACGGATTTACCGTCGGGAGAGATGTGGGGAAACCAGGAATTGCGGGTTTCGTCGAATGTCATCTGGGTTTGTTCGGAGCCGTCTTTTTTCATTCTCCATACCTGCATCAAACCCGTGCGTACAGAATTGAACCAGATATATTCTCCGCAAGGAGAATATTCGGGACCATCGTCCAATCCTTCTGCTGTCGTCAGGCGTATTTCTTCTCCTCCTTCAACCGGAATAACGTAAATGTCATAATTGCCTTTCCGGTCGGCACAATAGGCGAGTTGCCGTCCATCCGGACTCCAACCGTGCAGGTAGCTGGGGGCTATCGGGGTGATCAGGCGAGGTGTCCCTCCTTGCATCGGAAGGGTATAGATGCGTGATTTGCCGTCTTCTTTTGTCCCGTGGCTGATAGCTATCTGCTTGCCGTCGGCAGCTATGACATGGTCGTTGTTGCAGCGGGTGGCAAAGCCGGTGTTTATCATTTCAGGCTCGCCGGGCGAATCGGGTGAGAGTTTGTACAGTTTTCCTCCGCTATTATACACGAGCCACCGGCCGTCGGGCGTCCAGTTTGGTGCTTCGATACGGTAGGGGAATTCTTTGACTACGGTGCGCCTACCGTTTGTTACGTCCAGTACTTCCAATATGCTGGTTACGCCGTTCTGTTGGGCGGATGCGAGCGACGTGAAGGCCGCTAAAAGAATCATACAACAGGTTTTCATAATGATTGAGAATTAATATGTGCGGAAAGATACTAAAATTAGCCGGGACGATAATAACCGTAAGGGATTAATTCTTCTTTTTCTTTGATTTCCTTCAGGTAGCATTGATCCTTCTTTATAAAGCAAATCCATCCCCAGTCCGAACGTAGGGGTGAATAGCAGCATGCTGCCGATAAAATCCCTTGAATGGAGGATAAAAGCCAAGAAAGCGAGAGCCACTTCAATGACAATGCTGGTTAGCAACGTCGTACGAAAGAATACTATATAAAGACGAATACGGGTCATGACTACATTATCTGGGAGGAAAATAGACCGGGATACCCCAATTGGTTTGTTCTACATTTTTTCCATCCTTATTTTTAGCAGGAACGATCGGAGCTTCCTGTATTAGGCGTATGGCCTCTTCATCCAATTCTTTAATACCACTGCTTTTGATGATCTTAACGTCATGTGGTTTACCATATTTGTCGATATTTGCTCCGATCAGTACCTGTTTTGCGTTTTTGGAATCCCAGTCTTTGTATTTGTTATGAGCAGGAAAATAGCTTTTCCAAGTCTCCAGCGTAGCGGTATAATAAATGAGGTCTGGGTTTTCCTGCTCCGTACTGTCAATGGTTCCAGTTTCTTTTGTGCTTTTTATCTGTATGGGAATTGCTTCTGTTCCTGTAGAAGCCGTCAGTTTCTTCGCTTCCTGTTTTAATTTGCCGGTGAGAAGATAATTATTGTCATCAATGGAGATGGAATTTTTGAATTCCGTTAGCTTTTGTATCTCGGCATCCGGTAGATTTGCGGATTTTGCCAGGACAGTCTCTAAGGCATCAAGCAGATTTCCCGGGTCCATGTTTAGGGTGAACTTGCCGTCCTGGAAATAGAAAATGGGACGTGTAATGAGCATATTTCCCAGGAAATCATTGATGAGATTGAAGTAACATCCTTTTAAAGTCTGTTTGTCTACGAGTATATTCATCCCTCCCATGCTGGTTTCGCCCACGACCTTCGTTGTGATTTCGGCTATATAGTGACCAGGCAATTCTATATAGTCATGCTTGGGGATTTCCTCTGTTTCGAACGGGATTGTAAAGATAGGAACTAAGCGGTTGGCAGCTTTATCGTAATGATATAATGAGTCTTCCTGTGCTCCCCAATGGAAAATGTAGAAGTCGAACTGTCCCGTATTTTGGTTATTGCTGACTTCATTGCTGAAATCGTCATACGTGAAGAAAGGCGTGGCATCTGTTTCCTGTATAATGTTACCTTTCATATCCTGTTGCCATATTATGGATTTATTTTCCATATAGCGGAAAGGTAGAATGCCTATTGTGACGATCCCCTTGTCTGTATCTACCTGAAAAATGCCTTTGGGTATTCGAGTCGGTAGTGGAACAGGAGGGAGGTTGTTGCCATCGAAGTCATATACGAGCAGCTGTTTTGTATTCCAGGGCAAGAGGTACACTCTTTTGTTTTTCTCGTCTATCTGACTGTCATATATCAGGGTATATTCATTCGGCCCTTGTCCGATACTCCCGATTGTGCGCAGGAAATTTCCTTCTTTGTCGAAGAGTTTGTAAGGGATCATTCTCCCGGAGTAGACACCGATATAGTTATCTGTTATATGGGTAAAATAACTTTTTACCAATGCCTCGTCTTTCGAGTCTAATTTAATGATTTTGAAGTCGTCAATGAGTTGGCTGAGCGGGATGTTCAGTGTGTCTTTTATCAGGTCGAGATTACAGACGACTACGCTATCGTTTCCAACCAGTTGCCGGATAGCCACTTGCGGACAGTCGTTTAAAGAGAAATTACCGGATGGATCGGTATCGGAGCAAGCTCCCAGAAGAGATGCTGCCAAAAAAGAATAGAGGATCTGTCGTACCTTCATAATATTTATCTTTGAGGTTTGCCACAAAGATAAATATTTATGCAGTACGGAATTACTAATATATCGTAAATGAATTAAGTTACCACTTATTATACAGTACCACTTCGCGAGTGCCACGTACGCTCATGGTCGGGAACCAGAGATCTTCTGTTGTCAGACCGCATTCGTCGACGGCTTGCAGACAATATTCCAGTTTGCCGAAATCGGCATCGACATTGTTCGTACCGAAAGTGAACTTGATTCCACGTTCTTTCGCTTTGCGGATGATGTCGAAACTTGGAATCTTATAACGTGCATTGATTTCAAGTGCGATGTTGTATTTTTCCAATACATCCAGGACGCGGTCGATACGCTCGTCGGTCCAGTATTTGGCATACTCTGCATTCAGCTCTTCCGGCAGGAAAGTCGGGTTGGCATAGATGTCGGCCGGTTCGTTGGTCAGAATCTTGACGGTTTGGTCCACTAGATGGTCCATATATTGTTCTTTGGTAACACCGTCGTAGTGTACCTCTTCGGGGCGGTATATCCTTGATAGGCGCCCTTTATGGTCCACAATGGTCATTCCGTCGGTAAAGAGGTAGTCGAATACACCTAAAGCCTTTTGTGAGAAGGTGGCTGTCCATTTGCGGCCTTCACCTTGTACGCCGCGCAGGAAAGGCATGTCTTTTACTTCGTTGTAGTATTCATACACTTCCTTGTCGTCAGCAAGCATACGGCCTACGCCACCCTCGCCCGCATTGGGAGCTACACCATAGTTGATACCGTAGTTCATCGACATGGCGTGCGCCATCTCCTTCGTCAGGCCGCCTTTCAAATGCACATGGTAGTCTATCACAGGGAAGTTCTGCTGTTGGAAACGGATGACGGCATCGTTCTGTTCGTCTATCCTAGGCATTGTGTCTGCTTCATTGACCGCGTCTTTTTTCAAACGAGTCATGTTGAGGTTACGAAAAGCGACATCACCGTTCCTGCCTTTTAGCGCGATTGAACCGTTGCTGAGCAGACGCCCGGCATATTCTTTTGTCCGATAGGGATGTTCGGGCTCAGTATAGCATACTACCACCGTATCGTTTATGGCAACCGATATGTTATGCCTGCGTACGGCAATTTCGAAGTCGAACCATTTTCCGTCTTCAGCCAGCGAACGGTAGAGGTTACGTACAGAGGTGAGGCTGCCGCTTTTACGTGTGCCGTCGATGGCTCCGTTCCGGAAGGCCACTTCATAGCCTGACGTCCCGTCGGTATGGAATAGCAATGCCGCTTCCGCATTTTCCTCGGTGCGGGCCTGTCCGGTTAATATGAAGTTCTCATATTCTCCTTCGGCAAACCAAGTCGATCCGGCTGTTACGGTTATTTCATTGCCGTCGGCAGTCCCCATTTCGGGGCTGCTGAAACGGTTTAATGGTTCTGCCACGTTGTATCGTACACAGCCGGTAAGCCCTAAGATGCTGATCAAGGCTGCGATGAACACTGTACTGGTTTTATTAATCATAATGTATTTGTTTTAGGAAATTACACATTAAAGCGGAAATGCATGATATCACCATCCTGGACGATATATTCTTTTCCTTCGACACTCATCTTTCCTGCTTCTTTTACTGCAGATTCCGAACCATAGGAGATATAATCCTCATATTTGATGACTTCGGCACGGATAAAGCCTTTTTCGAAGTCGGTATGGATCACACCGGCGCATTGCGGGGCCTTCCAGCCTTTATGGAACGTCCAGGCGCGGCATTCATCGGGACCGGCTGTCAGGAATGTTTGCAGGTTCAAGAGCTTGTAAGCGGATTTGATCAGGCGGGCAACACCGGACTCTTCCAAACCGATCTCTTGTAAGAACATCTGGCGTTCCTCGTAGGTGTCGAATTCGGCAATTTCGCTTTCAATCTTGGCCGCTACGACTAAGATTTCAGCTCCTTCGTCTTTCACAGCTTCACGGACGGCCTCTACATATTTATTCCCGTTCACGGCACTGGCTTCATCTACGTTGCAGACATACATGACCGGTTTGTCGGTCAACAGGAACAGATCGTGTGCGATCTTCTGCTCGTCTTTCGTATCGAAAGAGACGGTGCGGGCACTTTTACCCTGTTCCAGTGCTTCCTTGTATTTGCAAAGCACCTCATAAGCTATTTTAGCTTGCTTGTCACCACCGGTCTGAGCCTGTTTCTGCACTTTGGCGATCCGGCTATCGATGGTTTCCAGGTCTTTAATCTGTAATTCGGCGTCGATGATTTCCTTGTCGCGAACCGGATCGACACGACCGTCCACATGAACGATATTGTCATCATCGAAACAACGTAATACGTGCAGGATTGCATCTGTTTCGCGGATATTGGCGAGGAATTTGTTTCCCAGCCCTTCCCCTTTGCTAGCGCCTTTTACAAGGCCAGCGATGTCTACGATTTCCACCGTAGTAGGGATAACACGTTGGGGATGTTCGATTTCTGCCAGCTTGTTCAAACGTTCGTCCGGTACGGTGATCACGCCGACATTCGGTTCGATCGTACAAAACGGGAAGTTAGCAGACTGTGCTTTTGCATTCGATAAGCAGTTGAAAAGAGTAGACTTTCCTACGTTGGGAAGTCCTACTATGCCACATTGTAATGCCATTCTATTTTGTTGTTATGATTTATTCAAACTTTGTTTTCAGACTGCAAAGATAAGGATTCTTTTGTATTTATGTTGCCGGATGCAGGCGAACCGAATATAGAAAATATTGTTTGGGCGAATAAGCGGGAGAGGATTTTGAGTATTCTAATAATCCAGTATAGCCCGAACTTGCCGCTTTTCCTTTTTAGGGCATATATCGAGGCTGCTGTTTGCCATATTGAACGCTACTCCCAGGTCGATCACGCTGTTGTCTTTGCACCAGTATTCCTCGTCGTATAACAAAGTTCCCTGATGCTTGGCAAGAAGCATGTTAAATTCCCGTTGCCTGGTGTGCAGCAATACCAGATTAAGCATATCCGGCAGATGCCAGTTGTCTAAAGTCCCTTCGGAAATAGACTCGCAATAAATTAAGGCATCGAAATAATCGAGTGTCTGTTCCTGTATCTCCATTACCGAACCTTTATAAGGGATTATATCGGGTTCTATCTGCTGACCGGAAGAATCTACCCCGGTCTGTATAACCACTCCGTTTGCATAAAGATCTCCGACTGTCGGAACCCGGAAGGGGGGAAGATGGATGCCTTGCGCGATCTTATATCCTTTTTCAGGATAATAGTAAATGAAATGGCTTAGGGATGTGGTGAGGCGGATGGAACGGATATGGCTGGCTTCATCCGGTATAGCGATTGAAATACCCTGATTCAGTATCTCTGTATCCGGTGTTATGTAATGATACAAGGGGAACTGTTCGGATGTGAATTCGAATGCCGCCTTTTGTACGGATACCGGAAGATTGTCTGGGAATATGAAATACATAATTTCTCGATTGCTCCATCTGTTCCCTAAGATGGAAAACAAAATAAAAGCGTGGGAACTGCCATCTATCCAAGCAAGAGGTATCGCCAAACACCTATCCAGCAGATAGACAACAGCCCACGCTTAATGTTTATATATTTATGTATATATACAAAAAACGTGAGGCAATTGTTGTCTACTGTCCTTGCTGGATGAAAAATTGGCGATTTTCTTGCTTAAGGACAATATGATAACGCTTCTGTTTTACTATGTGATATTGCAACTCTTTGCAATAAAGTTCACGACAAAGATAATGTATAAATGATATGATTTATACGCTTTATATGTTTTTGTTAATGCGCTTCCAGCCAGTTCACCCCTTCACCGCAGTCGGCGATCAGGGGAACTTGCAGTTGGATCGCATTTTCCATTTCATCCAATACGATTTGTTTTACTTTTTCCATTTCGTCTTTGTAGACGTTAAAGTTCAATTCATCGTGTACCTGGAGGATCATCTTGCTTTTCAGGCCCTCGGTTTCGAAACGGTTGAAGATGCGGACCATAGCCACCTTGATGATATCGGCAGCACTGCCCTGGATCGGAGCGTTGATCGCGTTTCGTTCGGCATATCCCCGCACGATTGCGTTATGGGAGTTGATATCCGGTAGGAAACGTTTACGTTTGTAAATCGTCTCTACATATCCTTTTTCTTTCGCCACCTCGATGCTTTCGTCCATGTAGGCGCGGATGTCTGGATAAGTCTTGAAGTAGCCTTCGATCAACTCTTTCGATTCTGCGCGAGGGATGTTCAGCCGTTCGGCCAACCCGAAGACAGAGATTCCGTAGATAATGCCGAAATTGGCCGTTTTCGCTTTCCGGCGCATGTCGGAAGTAACTTCTTCGACCGGAATGCCGTATATTTTGGCAGCTGTGGCGGCATGGATGTCGGCCCCGCTGCGGAAGGCTTCTATCATATGGGCATCCTGGCTGAGGTGAGCCATGATACGGAGTTCGATCTGCGAATAGTCGGCGGAGAAGAAAATACAATCTTCATTTTCGGCTGTAAAGGCTTTCCGAATTTCACGTCCTAATTCGTCGCGCACCGGAATATTCTGTAGATTCGGGTTGGTCGAGCTGAGGCGGCCGGTCGAGGTGACTGCTTGGTTGTAGGACGTGTGTATCTTGCCGGTTTCCGGGTTGATCAGTTCGGGCAATGCGTCGATATAGGTGCTGAGTAGCTTTTTCAGTCCGCGATATTCGAGCAGTTTTTCTACGACGGGATGTTTGGAGCGCATTTTCTCCAGTATTTCTTCACTCGTGCTGTAGCTGCCGGTTTTCGTCTTCTTCGCTTTCTCTTCTATCTTGAGGTGATCGAAAAGAACTTCGCCGACCTGGCGGGCGGAATTGATGTTGAACTTTATTCCTGCCAATTCATAAATTTCTTTTTCCAACTTCTTGAGTGCGGTCGTCAGTTCCTCGGATGATTGCTTTAAGGCGATGGTGTCGAGCGTCACTCCCGTATATTCCATTTCGGCTAATACATATATTAAAGGCATCTCGATATCATAGAAAAGCGATTCGAGTCCTTCTTTGTCTAGACAGGGGGCAAAATAGTTTTTCAGCTTGAGCGTGATATCTGCATCCTCGGCTGCGTATTCGGCTACCTGTGGAATGGGGACATCGCGCATGCAAAGTTGTTTTCTACCTTTCGGACCGATCAGTTCCTCGATGCGTACCGTTTTATATTTAAGGTATGTTTCGGCAAGGTAGTCCATGCCATGACGCAATTCGGGATTCAAAAGGTAATGAGCGATCATCGTATCGAATAGAGGGCCGGCTATCCGGATTCCATATTTGCGGACGACAAGGATATCGAATTTTATGTTTTGTCCGATCTTGAACGATTTCGGATTTTGCAGGGCGGGGGAGAAGTGGGCAAGAACTTTGTCTGCTTCTTCGCGGGCTGCCGGAACAGGGACGTACCAAGCTTCGTTTTCCTTCACGGCAAATGACATTCCGACCAATCCGGCCTTCATTGGGTCTATACCATCTGTTTCCGTGTCAAAAGCAAAAAAATCCTGTTCGCTCAAAAAACGCCCTAATTCTATCCTCTTTTCCTCTGTATCAACAAGATGATAAGTATGAGGGGTGGATTTTAAGTTCGCGAGAGTCGAATATTTGGGAACAGTCGTAGGTTCGGCCGCAAATTCTTCAAAGAGCGAGCCTTGAATCGGGCCTGTCGGAGCTGCTTTTTTCCTTGTGCCGGTTTTTGCCGGTGCCGGTGCTGCTTTGGACTCCGTTTTGGCTTTTTCCGGTTCTCTGTCCATTCTGTTAATAAATGTTCTAAATTCTAATTCGGTGTAAATCTCTACGAGGCGCTCTTCGTTCACTTTTTCCCGGATGCATTTGGCGGCATCGAACTGGATTGGGACATCCGTCTTGATTGTTGCCAGAAATTTGGAGAAACGGATTTGTTCTGTGTTCTCCGTAACCTTCTTCTGAAGGGAACCTTTCAGCTTGTCGGTGTTTTCCAAAAGATTTTCGATTGTTCCGAACTCGGCCAATAATTTCTGGGCAGTCTTTTCACCGACACCCGGACATCCGGGAATATTATCGGAACTGTCGCCCATCAGTCCTAAAAGATCGATCACCTGGTCGACGGATGTCAGGCCGTATTTGCCCAGAACTTCGGGTATTCCCATAATCTCGTAATCACCGCCGAAGCGAGGACGGTACATGAATATATGTTCGGACACCAACTGACCATAATCTTTATCGGGTGTCATCATATAAACCTCGAAACCTTCTTTCTCGGCTTGCTTGGCAACCGTACCGATGACATCGTCGGCCTCATAGCGCGGGACTTCCAGTATCGGGATGTTGTAGGCTTCTATGATGTCTTTGATGAAAGGGACTGACTTGCGGATATCTTCCGGTGTCTCTTGCCGTTGCGCCTTGTATTGTTCGTAGGCTTCGTGGCGGAAAGTCGGACCTTTCGGGTCGAAGCCTACTGCAATATGGGTCGGGTTTTCACGTTTCAGGACATCTTCCAGGCTATTGATAAAACCAAAGATGGCCGAAGTGTTCATACCTTTGGAGTTGATACGCGGATTCTTGATAAAAGCGTAGTAAGAACGATAAATCAATGCATAAGCATCTATGAGGAATAACTTCATCTCTTTTAACACGTTTTAGTGTGACAATTGTCGGTAAATGTACGAAAAAACTCGCTTACTCGATACTTTTTGTTACTTTTGCGCATCTTAGGATCGATTATGAAGGATAGAAGTAAAATAGAACAACCGGTTGCTGTAGAGTTTAAACGTTTTAATGATGAGTTTGCTGCTTCGCTGCGAAGCGAAACGAATCGTTTGCAATCGGCTATTGACCAGATACTGAATGCGAGCGGAAAACATATCCGCCCCTTATTGGTACTTTTGGCCGCTAAAGCATGCGGACAGGTAACGGATAATACGATTAATTCGGCTGTTTTGCTGGAATTGCTTCATACTGCCACGCTTATCCATGATGATGTGATCGACGAGACAAAACAGCGTCGCGGCGTTCCTTCCCTGAATGCCATATTCGACAACCGTATTTCGGTTTTGGTGGGCGATTATGTCCTTTCCACCGCGTTGATCCGTTCTATCCAGACAGGTAATCTACAAATCATAGGTATTGTTTCCAACTTGGGACGCGATCTTTCGGAAGGGGAGATCAAACAGTTGGAAACGGCCGAAGAAAGTATTATCGACGAATCCTGCTATATGCAGGTGATACGGAAAAAGACAGCCATGCTGCTTTCTGCGTGTTCCGAGATCGGTTCCATCTCTGCCGGGGCATCCGGTGAAATGGTGGAAAAATGTCGTGAGTTCGGCGAATATTTAGGTTACTGTTTCCAGATCAAAGATGATATCTTCGACTATTTTAAAGAAGCGAATATCGGAAAACCTACCGGCAATGATATCCGGGAGGGAAAAGTAACGCTCCCCTTGCTACACGCGTTGCAGACGGGTAGGAAAGAAGAAGTAGACCATTGCCTTCGTATCATAAATGAAAAAGATTTTACTGTAGAGAATATAGACTTGCTGATTGATTTTGCCAAAGCAAATGGCGGCATCGAATATGCCGAACAGCGGATGTTGGAGTATCATGATAAAGCGGTCGGGGTTTTGAAAACACTCCCCGAATCGGAAGCACGCGAAGGATTGCTGTTGCTTGCCGATTACATAATAGAGCGCCGTAAATAAGTTTTTACGTTTTACTGTCATACTATCATTTTCTTCTTGTATTCTTTGAATATCAAGCTGATTCAGATATGATAGTTGCTTTTCCATCTATCATGTTTATCTATCATACCATCATGTCCCCCTTTTGTTAAAGTATTATTGCTTGAAATACAGCTAAATAAAGATATCTCTCCCTTGAATGCGCATAGCACCTTGGAAGAACTTCCGGAAGATACAGAGAAAGATGAATAAACTGCTTATATAAACACAGTGACACCCGGATGTAGACGATCCCTGCATCCGGGTGTTTATGTAGGGTAGATCCGGGTGTGGCGGGAGGGAACACCCGGACGTATCAAAATTTATGTCGTTGTCTTTTGAAGAAAAGACCATAGGGCTGTGAGAAATATCCCGTTGCTTTTCTTATTTTCCCAAACGGTGTTCGATGTCTTCTACCAAACTGCTGGCTCCGATGCGGAACAAGTCTTTGTTCAACCAGTCGTTACCCAATACTTCTTTGGCGATGGTATAGTAGCGGACAGCCTCTTCTGCCGTGCGGATACCACCGGCAACTTTGATACCGACACGCTTTCCTGTGATGGAATGGTACTTTTTCAGAACTTGGCACATCGTGTAAACGGCTTCCGGAGTTGCACCGGGATAGCCTTTCCCGGTCGATGTCTTGATGAAGTCCGCACCGGAATAGAGGGCGAGAATTGCCGCTTTCTGAATACTTTCGGGTGTCTGGAGAGCACCTGTTTCGAGGATGACTTTCAATTTGGCATTACGACAGCTCTCTTTGATCTCCTGAAGTTCTTCGGTAAGTTCGTCATAGTTTTCTTCGAGGAAATAGCCTAAATTTATGACAACATCGATTTCATCGGCCCCCTGCATGACGGCCATCGCTGTTTCGGCAATCTTTATTTCCATGAAGGTCTGCGAGGAGGGGAAACCGCCTGCTACGGATGCAATCTTTACCTCCTGTGCGGAGAGGGCCTCTTTTACCGTTTCCACGAATAGGGGATAGGTACAGATGGCGGCAACGTTGGGTAGGTCGGGACGGGTTCCTTCGAAATCGTTCACCCGGTCGACCAGCTTCCAGATACTTTCTTTCGTGTCGATACTGGTGAGAGAAGTCAGGTCGATGAAACCGTGAATCTGTTTTAAAACGTCGGGAGTGAAGTTGTCGTTCCCATGTTTTCCGAGCAGTGTTTTTACCCGTTCGGCCACTTCTTCCGTTGTGTCGGCCGTTTCGAATTTGGCGAATGCCTGCTGATATTTATTGGTGTGGAGATGCTCGGTGTCTTCATCGTGATGATGTCCGCATCCACATCCGTGATCGTGTTCGTGTACCATAATCTTATAGCTTTTTATTGTTTATATGTCGTTCTTTATCCCGGTTCGTTTTCTTTTGCAGATTTTTTTCGAAAGCGGCGGTCAGATCGACGCCTGTCTGATTGGCAAGGCAGAGTAATACCCATAGAACATCGGCCATTTCATCGCCTAAATCACGGTGTTTGTCGCTTTCCTTGAAAGATTGTTCGCCGTATGTGCGGGCCATGATGCGAGCCAGTTCGCCAACTTCTTCGGTCAGGATGGTCATATTCGTCAGTTCGTTGAAGTAACGGACGCCATACGTTTTGATCCAGTTGTCCACCTGCTCCTGTGCCTGTTTAAGCGTAATTTCTGTCATATCTTTTCATTCTTTATTTTGTGAGTCGATCCAAATCGTGACAGGACCGTCGTTCACCAGTTCGACTTTCATATCGGCCCCGAACGTACCGGTCTGCACTTCCTTTCCGATTTGCAACCCCATCTCGGCGCAAAAGGCCTCGTACATCGGGATAGCCACGTCTGGTTTGGAGGCATGGATATAAGAAGGACGGTTTCCCTTCTTTGTAGAGGCGTGTAAGGTAAATTGGCTTACTACCATCACTTCCCCTTCCGTTTCGGTTACAGAGCGGTTCATGACGCCGTTTTCATCGTCAAAAATGCGAAGGTTGGCAATCTTTTTGCACAACCATTCGATATCTTCCTGTGTGTCGCGGTCTTCAATACCGACCAATACGAGCAGGCCTTTCCCGATTTGGGATTTCAGTTGTCCGTCTATGGTCACGGAGGCATGTTGTACCCGTTGTATCAATGTTCTCATATCTTTATTTTAAACCATTTAATAATGCTTTTGTTTTGGCTTCTCCGATCACTTCTTTCAGTTCGTCGAAGCTGGCTTCGCGTATTCGTTTTACGCTCTTAAAATGACGTAAAAGTAATACTTTTGTCTTTTCTCCGATCCCTTTTATCTTATCTAATTCGGATTTTGTCTGGCTCTTACTTCGCTTATCCTTATGGAAGGCGATAGCAAAACGATGCACCTCGTCCTGTATTTGCGTGAAGAATTTGAACATGAAACTTTGTATCGGCATGCCGATTGTTTCGGGAGGGAAGCCGAACAGGAGTTCCGAAGTCCGGTGTTTCCCGTCTTTTGCCAGCCCTGCAATCGGAATGTCCAGATGCAGTTCGTCCTGGATCACTTCGCGTACGACTTCCATTTGTCCCTTTCCACCGTCGGTGATGATCAGGTCGGGCAGGGGAGTTTCTTCGGCGATGGCGCGTTGGTAACGGCGGCGTACGACCTCTTTCATCGAGGCATAATCGTCCGGACCGACAACCGTTTTGATGTTGTATTTCCTGTAATCCTTTTTCGATGGTTTCGCCATTTTGAAGACGACACACGCAGCCACCGCATCGCTTCCCTGTATATTGGAGTTATCGAAGCACTCGATATGAGCTGGTAATTTGGAGAGATGGAGCGTATCCTGTATCTCTTTTAAAAGACGTGTGCTGCGTTGTTCCGGATTTAGCTTTTCCGCCTGTTTCAGTTTGTCGACCTTATATTGCTTCACGTTCATTTCCGATAATTCCACCAACTTCTTTTTGTCTCCGCGCTGCGGAACGGTGATTGAAACGTTTTCCAGTTCTATATCCAACGGAAAAGGAACGATGATTTCGCGTGCAGTGCTTTTAAAACGATTGCGCATTTCGATGATGCCTAAGCTGAGCAGGTCCTCTTTCGATTCGTCTAAACGCTTTTTATATTCGAACGTATAGGCTTGCACGATTGCCCCGTTGCCGATATGCAGGTAATTGATGTAGGCGGAGTTCTCATTTTCTGCTAACGAAAATACGTCTATATTGTGGAGCATCGGGGTGACTACTGTCGATTTGGAACGGTAATTTTCGATGACTTCATACTTTTCTTTGATCTTTTGTGCCTCCTCGAATCGTAATTCTCCGGCCAGTTTTTGCATCTCTTCATACAGATGCTTGCTTATTTGCGAGATATTCCCGCGTAGGATTTCCTTTATTTCAGAAATGTTTTGTTGGTATTCCTCCAGTGTCTGTAATCCTTCACAAGGTCCTTTGCATCGTTTAATATGGTATTCAAGGCAAACTTTATACCTTCCTTCGGCGATGGATTCGGGGGTAAGAGGGTATTTGCAGGTACGCAACGGATACAGTTCTTTCAACATTTGCAACATGACTTTTGCCGTGTAGATGGAAGGGTAGGGACCGTAATAGCGCGAACCGTCCCGTACGATATTCCGGGTTTGGAATATACGCGGGAAATATTCATTCTTGACAACGATAGACGGATAGGTCTTGTCGTCTTTCAATAGTACATTATACCGGGGACGATATTGCTTGATCAAGTTGTTTTCTAAAAGAAGTGCATCCTCTTCCGTGTCGACAACAAAGTATTTGATGTCCCGTATCTGTTTAACCAGGACACGCGTTTTGTTGCTGTCGTGCTCTTTGTTGAAATAGGAGGAAACACGACGCTTCAAATTCTTCGCTTTGCCTACATAGATGATCGTTCCCTTCTCGTCAAAGTATTGGTAGCAGCCTGGCGATTCCGGTATGACGGAAAGGATGCTTTTTATATGTTCCTCGGTTGCGCTCATCTCTTTTTGCATCTATTTCTATCCTATTATCAGTCTTTTACGCTGTTTTTATTAAAGTAAATGTTTCACGTGGAACATTCCGCGTTTAGCGACCTAATAATACCAAAAGGATGTTTATGTCGCTCGGTGAGATGCCCGGAATACGGCTTGCCTGGGCAATTGTGTCCGGGTCTATCCGTGTCAGTTTCTGGCGGGCTTCCGTAGACAAAGACTGGATCGAGTTGTAATCGAACTTGCCTTTGATATGGATATTTTCCAGACGGTTTATCTTGTCGGCGATGATCTGCTCGCGACGGATGTAGCCGCTATACTTGATTAAGATTTCTGCCGCCTCGATGATCTCTTCCTTTCGTGAAACAGGAACTTTGTCCAGCTCTGCCCGGAATGCCGGGACCAGTTCCGCGATATTCTCCAACGTGATCTGGGGACGTGGAATCAGTTCGATCAATTTGCATCCGTGTGCAAGCGGGGTAGTGCCCAAAGTTTCCAAACCGCTGTTTATATATTGCGGTTTGATGGAATAGTTGGTTGCAAAAGCAATGATCGCGTCCCGGCTGGTCTTTTTCTCATTCAGCAGATCATAGCGATCCTGCTTTGCCAAACCGAGGGCATACGACTTTTCCGTCAAACGCATATCCGCATCATCTTGGCGGAGCAAGATACGGTATTCGGCACGCGAGGTAAACATGCGGTAGGGTTCGTCCACGCCTTTCGTGACAAGATCGTCGATCAATACGCCGATATAGGCTTCGTCGCGTCCTAACACGAACGGTTCTCCGCCATGACAATTGATGTGTGCGTTTATTCCAGCTACCAACCCTTGTCCGCCAGCCTCCTCGTATCCGGTTGTTCCGTTGATCTGTCCTGCAAAGAACAGGTTGCGGATTTGTTTTGTCTCCAGGTTATGGTGAAGTTGTGTCGGATCGAAGAAATCATATTCGATGGCATATCCCGGACGGTAGATCTGTATGTCCCGGAATGCCGGGATCTGTTGCAGGGCACGCAACTGTATCTCTAAAGGAAGAGAGGAGGAGAAACCATTCAGATAGTATTCCTGTGTCGTTTCGCCTTCTGGTTCCAGGAAGAGCTGGTGCTGGGGTTTGTCCGCAAACGTCACGATCTTCGTCTCGATGCTTGGGCAGTAGCGCGGGCCGATACTTTGGATCTGTCCGTTATACAACGGGGAGTCGGGGAGGCCTTCGCGCAAGACCGCATGGCAGGCTTCGTTGGTGAACGTGGTCCAGCAACTGAGTTGCTTCAAAACACGGTGCGAAGTGTCCATATAAGAGAACTTATGGAAGTCGTTTTCCCCGGGTTGTTCCGCCATTTCATCGAAGTGCACGCTACGTGCGTCGATGCGCACCGGCGTCCCAGTCTTCATCCGTTCGGATTTGATGCCCAGTGAAACTAATTGTTCGGTCAGACCGAAAGCGGCCGGTTCGGCTATGCGGCCGCCTCTGATTTGTGTCCGGCCGATATGCATGAGCCCGTTCAGGAAAGTCCCGTTGGTCAGGACTACGCTTTTCGCATGGAACTCGACTCCCATATCGGTCTTTACGCCGCATACGGTGTTTCCGTCAAGCAATAGTTCGCGTACGGTATCCTGCCAAATATACAGGTTCGGGAGGTTTTCCAATATTCCCCGCCAGCATTCGATGAAACGGGCACGGTCGCTTTGGGAGCGCGGGCTCCACATGGCCGGTCCCTTACTCTGGTTCAGCATACGGAACTGGATGGCTGTCCGGTCCGTCACAATTCCCATATAGCCGCCTAATGCGTCTATTTCGCGGACGATTTGGCCTTTGGCTATGCCTCCAACGGCCGGATTGCAACTCATCTGTGCAATCTTGTTCATGTCCATTGTAATGAGAAGAGTCTTCGAACCTAAGTTGGCGGAGGCCGCCGCGGCTTCACAGCCCGCATGGCCGGCTCCTACCACGATCACATCGTAATTGAAAGTCATTGTCCTAATTGTCTTTATTTCTTTGCAAAGATAATAGATTTGTACGGGATTTTGGTTATGTTTGTAAATCTTGAAGCACTAAGTAATACTAAAGAATAGCAGTATGGAACCCCGGATCTCTTCTTCGACGATGGATCGTACCAATAAGATAAAGACGTTTGCCATGCTTCTGCTTTTATATGGCATCTGTATATTCCCGGCTTGGGATGGCAACCTGCATGTCTTGTTGGGTTTGTTTGCCGTCAGTACGATCCTCTGTTTGGTTACTCGAGGATTTATGCCAAACCGTTTTATCGTGGATGGAGAAAAACTGGTAATAGATGCGTCTTTCCGGAAAACGTATATAAGCATAGAGGAAATCCTTTCGGTCCGAAAGGTCGACCGGCAGGATTTAGGAATAATGATCCGTTCATTTGGTGTCAGTTGGTTGTTTGGCGATCTCGGATATTTCTCTTCTACTGCTATCGGACATGTGAAAGTTTTTGCCCGGCGTTCTGATAATCGTATTCTGATTACGACTATCAGACACGGTAACTTTATCATTGCACCTGATGATCCTGAATTTATCCATTATTTGAACCGGGCGATACTTAGGAGATAGGAAAAACAATACGATCCTATCATAATGCCATGCAGCGTGTTACTGGTTCTGGGCATCATTATAGATATGACTATAAGTCTAAAAGAAATGTTATGAAAAAGTATGTACTTTTGTTTGGGTTGTTGATACAGGCCGTGTCGGTTTTGGCCCAGGAGGCGTCTGTTGGGAAGTCGATATTCTCCGTTCATGCAGGGGCTTCCTGGTATTTGGGGAAAATGATCGGGATCACGAACAACTCCGATGCTTATCGGAATGATTTACGGAATGGGATCGCCTGGGATGCCAACTATTATTTCTTGGGAGACAAATATATCTTCGGTTCGTTTAAACTTGCTCCCGGACTTATCTATCAGGGTGGGCGTTATAAAAACGCTCATGACGAAAGTTCTGACAAGATTCTGATGCATTATATCGCGCCTCAGCTTGCCTTGTTTATGGTGAAGCAGAAATACAATCTGTCTTTATCAACCGGGGTGGGATATCAGCATTATAAAGATAAAAGCTTTGTGTACGGAAAACCGCGGGATGTGTCTATGAATAAACTGGCCTATAACCTGTCAATGGGAGGTGAGTATCTTCTTTCTCCGCTTGTGGGAATTTCCGCAAAGTTGAATTGGATCGTTACCTCCTCCGAAAGTTATTCGGTCAGGTATCACGGCCAGAAATGGCAGGTCGAATCTCCTGAATTGAGCGGTGGTGGAGGATGTTTTTCCCAATTATCCTTATTGTTCGGTATGAATTTACACTTTTAATCAGATACGATTATGAGACATCTGTTATTGATCTGTTTGTTGTTGTTTTGTGTGGCCTGCGAAGAGAACGAATCGGTCGATCCGACGGTCATGCCTGAAGCTACTACGACCGGGGCGAATACATTCGGTTGTCTGGTTGACGGCTGGGTGTATACAAGCGGCAGGTGGGGGTTGCCTGTTGCGGAATATTTGGAGTGGGAAGAGGGTTCCAGCATGACGGTTTCGGCACAGGTCGGTCTCGGTTCGTGTATCCGTTTTACGATTGCCGACCCCAAAGAGGGAGAAACGCTTCCTTATGTGAATCTCTCTTTTGAGAATCAAAATATGGAAGATGGCAAGGTCTACATCTCCCGTATGTCGGGCGGCGTGTTCAGCGGCACTTTCGAGGGAGGACGCATTGTGGAAGGTCGTTTCGATTTGAAATATAAGGAATGAGCGGTTATGTAGATGGCTTGGTTTATAATTGCTTTAATACCTCCATCACATAGTTCCGCCGTTGGCGGGAAATGCTGACCGAGGCTCCGTCCTTCATGCGTATATATCCACCGTCGCTTTTGATGAAACTTTTGATTTCATCCAGATTGATCAGGTGCGACTGGTGGACGCGGAGGAAGTTGTAGGGTGTCAATAATTCGTCGAACTCCTTGAGCGTTTTCGATATGATCAGTTTTTCCCCCGACTTCAGATAGAAGGTCGTGTAGTTGCTTTCCGATTCGCAACGGATAATGGAACCGATTTCTACAAACTCAATCTTATCAGCGACCGACAGGGCTATTTTCTTTTGCTTGTCCAATACTTGCGTGTTTTGCAGGAGGTTCTGCATTCGTCTGTTTTCTTGTTTCCGAAGGACGACCTGGACCGCCTTGTCTACGGCATGTGTCAGTTCTTCCGGGTCGATGGGCTTTAACAGGTAGTCGAGCGCACTGAAGCGGATGGCCTGGATTGCATAGTTGTCGTAAGCGGTCACGAAGATCACCTCGAAAGGAATCTCCGGAAGATTTCTCAGGAGGGAAAAGCCGGTATCGTCGCCTAACCGGATATCTAAGAAAAGGATATCCGGTTTAGCTTCGGGCAGCACGGTACGGGCTTCGGTGACGGAGCTGCAAATGGCCGATATTTTGATTTGCGGACAATGCTTTCCGATCATACGGAGCAGGTTCTCTCGGTTCCCCTGCTCGTCATCTACGATTGCTGCGGTTATTTTTGTGTCCATATTTTATCTTATAAAGGAATGGATAGCCGGACATGGCAACCGGAAACGGATTCTTTTTTCTGCCTGTTTTCGATCGTTATGCCGATTTCCGTATTGTACAAATCCTTTAGTATCTCGAACTCGTTGCTGATGGCGCGGATACCAAAGCCACCTTCCGCTTCTGTTTCTATTCCGGGACCGTCGTCGATGATGTCGATGGTCAGCAACTGGTCTTGCAAAGATAATCGAATTATGATTTCTCCCGTACCGCGCGGAGCGATTCCGTGTTTGACGGCGTTTTCGACGAAAGGCTGTATCAGCATTCCCGGAATCTCAATCGCGTCCGGTTCGATATTTTTGTCTACCGTCAGCGAATAGGAGAAGGGGAACCGGAGCTGTTCGAGCTTCAGGTAGAGCTGTAGTTGTTCGATCTCGTCGGAGAGGGGAACCAGCTTCTTTTCGGAAGTCGCCAGCACTTTTCGCAACAGGCGTGAGAAATCGATCAAGTATTCATTTGCCTCTTGGCTGGCCGATCGGTTGATCAGATTCTGGATCGAGCTGAGCGCATTAAAAATGAAATGCGGGTTCATCTGAGAACGGATGGCGCGCAGTTCGAGTTCACGGATACGGCGGCGGTTACGTTCCTTCTTTTGCTTTTCTTTCGTCCTGAAATAGTAGGCGATACCGATGATTGCCGCGATTAAAAGTGTACCTAATACTCCTTCTTTGAATCCTTTTAGAAAATCGTTGAAAGATTCGTCTTCCCGGTTCAGGTCGTTTTGAATGATTGCTAAGGCGGGTTTGGGATCAAACCTCCAACCCGTAAATTGCCGATAGAGGATGGTTCCGTCTTCACGCATCAGGATAGTCACTGCACCGAGTCCCTTACGCCTTAATTCCTCTATTTGCAGATCGGAAATCGCTTTAAAGGGTTTTACCCGTTCGGTATTGTTAGATTGGAATTTTGAATATAACTTGAGTTGAACGATGGAGACAAGCCCTTCCGATTCAAGACATTTTTTGAAATCAAGTGCATTTTGAAGGTTTGGCGCAGGAAGACCTTGCTCTCTTGATAAAAACAGCAGGATGTATTTCCGGTCGCTTCCTTTCACCAGATGCAGGCTATCGGCTATCATAAGGCCACTTTCCCTGATATTTTTTCCAGTTTCGAAGGGTAATAGTTTATCGTATGTTCTTTTTAGCAGATTTGTCAGACTGGTATCCGGACAGGAGCGGATAAAATCGTTATAATCTCCTTCTATTTCGGATAGCGTGTTGGTGTGCATCAACTGTTGTAGAGTTGATCCCGTTGCCATATATTTAGGAAAACCCGAAAAGAGTTGTTTATTTATGATGTATTCTTCCTGTGGGGATAGTTTTCCTTGCTTGTTCAAGCATAGGTTGTCGGATTTGAATTCTTGTTTTTTATAGTTTGAATATGTGTATAGGAAATAATAGTAGGTTGCGGCGTCTGTCTTTTGCAGGCTGTATGCAAAGTCGATAAGCGGATTGACCGATGCGAAATAAGGAGTTTCCCAGTTAAGCAAACCGCTTTCTTGCCAAGCCCGTTTGTCGGTGGCTCTCATATAAAACCTAAGGACAAACATCCCTTCAAAATATTGCTCCGAGCGTTCGAAAACCTTTCGCCAGTATGGGTCCAAATGCTTGAAATCTTTTTCTAATGCAATTTGAAAAAGGGAATCACGGGTTTGAAATGCTTTTTTTACTTGGTCAGGAGTGATAGGGTTCAAACTTCGCATATCAGGGTCATATATGTCCGCGAACCGCCGAAAACTGTATTGGATATTGTTCTGTTCGCTTCCCCGTCCCTGATAATGTCTTTTGTGAGTCGTGGCAAACCGTTCTTTGTCTTGTGTGATGGAATCCCCCGGAGTGAGTAGGAGTGTCACCCGTTCGCCCACTTTGTATTCGGTCGGGTAGGCGATGAATATCTTCTTGTGGATGGTCGAATCGTCGGACAAGTCGAAATTGACATGGCTACACGTAAACTCCGTATTCGGAGGAAGGGAAAACGAAGCGTCGATGATTCGTGTGTTTTGTGCCAGCCGAGGCATTCCTTCTTCCTGCCAGCTGGTCAGGAGAGTTTGTACCGCCGGTATAAGCAGTTTGTCCAAGAGTAAGGAATCCCGGAGAGTCGTTTCCGGATAGGTGGATAACCCGGCCTGTCTTACTCCGAAAGGAACATAGTTTTTCGAATAAGAAAAGATAGTTTCCTGCTTGTCTAAAGTCTGTACTTCTTGGCTATTCCGATCGTATATGACACGCAGGAGCCGTTGGCCGACTTTCTCGTGGTCGAACGTGAAGTCCTGCCGGTAGCGGCTGTCAAAATAGTAGAAACCGGGCTTTCCGGCTTCGTTCCGGCAGTCGTACAGGTTCTTGAGCGTGTAATCGAGGGTGAGGGTATGTTCATTCAGATCTGTTACGGTCGCCTTAAAGATGACTCGTCGGATGTTTTCTGCCCGCCAGGGCACCTTTTCTTCGATACCCGGAGCAATGTAGGGATAGTAATGGACGGACTCGATTTCCACCCAATCGCCCTTTTTCAGAGAGTCGGGGGTATAGGGAACGAACGTTTCGGCCGAACCGCTGTTTACCAGGAAAAGGAGAAGCAATAGGAGTGCTGTTTTCATACCTGTAAAAATAAGATGAATAATTTGATTACCCTCCAAATATATCCCATAAAGATCGCTTATTGCCGACATAATGAGCAGATGGCCGGTTTGGACGAGTATCAGGGATAAAAACTTGTTGCATATTGTTGATTACTCTTAAAAAAGATGTGTTTTATAAGCTCCTATTTTTATGTTTTATCAACATAATCACCGGATTGGAATCTTCGTCCAGTTTAGATGCGATTTCTTTGAGCTTCCCTTTGAGTTCTCCTTTGTTGTAAGATTCGACAAGTTGGTAGGCTTCTAAAGAGTTCCATGATGTAATTTCGTGATTAATGGGTTTAATCATACTCATATAGATTTCTTTTTTTGCCAAAAAATCACCGTTGTATATGGTGTATCCGGAAAAAGATCGCTCTTTTGTATCGTATACGAAATACTTACTTGGAAATCCTTCTTGTGCATTCCAGTCGTATACATTTTTGATTGATTCCATAAAATAATAACGATCCGAAAATAGCCGGAGAATCAAACATTCCTCCGGATTCATGGATTGAATTGACGGTGTTCTTACAATAAAGGGACGCAAATTGTAGTCCGGCATAAAGGTGTATACCGTATCTGACGAAAGTTCTGAAAGTAGCCAATTGTCATTGAAAGGAAAGATGGAATAGTAATGGCCGGGTCCGACACCGATCACTGCCCGCCCGTTATTTTCTCCGGTTTTCCTTATTTGGCTTAAGAATTTCTTTTCTTTAAATGGAATTTTTATCTCTTGAGTAATGCTTCCGTCCTGTTTGGATATAAGTACAAACGGAAGCTCTTTATCGTATTCGTCATAACAAATCAGATGCTGTCTGTCATAATTGAATATATCGCTATAAAATTGGGAATCCGTACCGTTTTTGTGTTTAAAGCTTCTTTTGAAGTTCCCATACAAATCATATACAACAATTTTTTTTCCTAAGATATCGTTTACGAACATTTCTTTGTTCTCTTCATCTAAAGTGACGGTGTAAAGACTTATGTATTCTTCCCCGCTTTGTCCTTTACGATTTATCTTCCGGATGGCTTTCCCGGTCCGGTCATACACAAAAATATTCCCGTCATTGATCCGGTTACTGTTTTTTACTAATACGAATTCGTTGCCTATATCTAATACGATACCTTGATTTATGAAATCATCGTTCGTTTCCAACGCAACATATTCGACATCCATAAAGTCCTGAAGTATCAATTCCTTTTTGGGGGAATAATCCTTAACGATATTAACCATAATGAAATCATTACTGCCTGTCTGTTTTTGTCCTCTACTTTCCGTCGCGATCGCCAGAAAAAGAATGATCACTGAAATAACATTGATTCTTTTCATTTTTATACCTGTATTTGATAAGCGATAATATAACCAGAAGGCTACTTTCTGTGTTTGACCAACATGATCACCCGATTGTCATCCTCTCCCAATGTCGCAGCTACCTCCTTTAGTTTGCCTTTCAACTTTCCTTTTTTATAGTCCTCGCAAAGGTCGAAAGCATTTATAGTCGCCCATAATTCCCCTTTGGAATTGATAGGGGTCAGCATGACCATATAAAATTCTTTTTTATAAGAATAATCGCCATTGTATGTGATATACCTGAAGAAATCCTTTTCCTGTGTATCGTATACAAGGTAGGTTCTCGGAAAACCATCTTCTTTGCTGAAATCATATACATTTTTTATGCTTTCCATGAAATAATAACGATCGGAAACTAATTTTAAAGTCAGGAAAGATTCCGGGTTCATGGTGTGGACAGGTGGCGTTCGCACAATAAATGGACGCAAACTGTAATCGGGCATTAATGTGTAGATCGTATCCGATGAGGGTTCTAATAGGATCCAGTTACCTTTAAAGGGAGTAATCCTACTGTATTCACCTGGTCCGGCAGCCCTTGTTCCTCCTTCATGTCTTAAAAGTTGAATAAACAACTTCTTCTCTTTAAAGGGTGTTTTGATCTCTTTGGTTATGCTTCCGTCTTGTTTTGAGACGAGCAGAAATGGAATCTCATCATTACATTCATCGTAACAAATCAGATTTTCTTTATCATAATTGAATATATCCCAATAGAATTGGGTATTACCTTCTTGTTTCTGCTTAATACTTCGTTTAAAATTTCCTTCTAAATCATAAACCTTTATTTTTCTTGTCCAAAAATCGTTTATAAACATTTCATTGTTTTCTTCATCCAATGTAACACTTCTACAAGATGTGTATTCTTCTCCCCCTTGTCCTTTACGATTTATTTTCCGGATGGCTTTCCCGTTTCGGTCATACACAAAAATATCACCGTCGTTCCTGTAATTTTTTACTAATATGTATTTTTCACCAACTGCCTGCACGCATCCTTGATTGACAAACTCATCATTTGTTTCCAGCGGAATATACTCCACATCCATAAAGTCTTGAAGGATCAATTCCTTTTTGGGAAAAGAATTTTTTGTGACATCTACTGTGATCAAGTCATCTGCCGTTTGGTTCTGTCTTTTGCAACCTGTCGTTGTTAACAGAATAAATAGAAAGAAAATAGTTGCGCCTTTCATACCGGATAATTTAATTGTTACCAATCTTTTATTTGCCTGTTTCCAGGATTAGGTTGATAATAGAATTATAAATCCAAATCTATGTGATAATGCCAGGGGATATCCGGCAAATGAGTAGATGGTCGTTTGGTATGAGTATTTGTGATGGTGATAGCGAGTAATCGGTGTACAGATTTTATCAGGTCTATGTGTAATTTTGGGTATTTTCGAAACAAGGAAATGTGTCAAAACCCCTTGTTACCGTGTCAAGCGCGGAGACAGGATAGTTTTGACATTTTCTTTTGGAGATTCGGCAGGTGTTTTTATATTTTCCGGCATTCCTCCGGCAATATTGCCAGTGCTTTATTCTCGTTAGCCTCCATGATCTCGCGTTCTCCGGGGCCTTTGTCGTTGATGCCGCAGAGGTGGAGGATACCGTGAATGATGGTACGGTAGAGCTCCTCATTGTAGGAGGTGTTGAAAGTTTCGGAATTAGTCTTTACCGTGTCGAGGCTGATAAACAGGTCTCCGGAGATCTTGTCGCCACTGGTATAGTCGAACGTGATGATATCCGTATAATAATCATGTTGAAGGTACTGGCGGTTTACTTCCAGTATCTTTTCATCGGAGCAGAAGATGTAGCTGATATCGCCGACTTTCTTCCCGTATGTAGCGGCAACCTCTTTTACCCAATTGCCGACTGCTCTCTTTTTGATTGCCGGAAGCTTGATGTCTTCCGCATAAAATGCTATTGCCATATTGCTATTCTTTTTGTGTTTTATCTTACCGAATGATATGTTAAAAAAAATTACCCGCTATACTAATTCCAAATAGATGCACTACTAATCCGATTTACATGGGGTGGCAGTATCATTTTGATAGTAGGTGAAAGATGGATTTGCCATACATTTCTTGTCGTTTCTACTGTTTGTAAATTGTTATTCCGACCCTGTCGATATGTGCTTTTAACTCAGGGGTGGAAATGGACGAGTAGGCAAGGAGGTCGACGAAAAAGGGTAGGAGAGATTCTTCGAATGCCCCTGCAAGGCTGCATATATCCTCTCTTGTCAAAGCAGAGCCTTTAATGGCGATGTCTATATCCGAACCGGGCTTATGGTTGCCTTTGGCCCTCGAACCGAATACGATCGCTTCCTCGACATGCGGATATTGGGAAAAGATCCGGTCGATAATTTCCTGATGCCTTGATGTAAGCCCTAATCGTGTGCTTGTATTTCCAACCATGTATGCAATGCTTTTAGTAAAGGGAAATAGCTCGTTTGAATGTTATTCGCCACCGACAGAGCCGTTTCTTCGTCATATGTGTGCGTCGTCAAATTCCGGTCGTTCAAGGCTTGCAACCACAAATCGCCCTCTTGGATGTACCCGGATTGGAAGGCTTGCAGGAGAAAATTGTCCGGTTCTTTCCGTATGATTTGCATCGCCTTGCTTAATCGGAGAAAGGCTTTGTCGAAATTCTGAAAACGCTGTTTCCAGCGGATATCTTGTTGTTCCATACTTTATTGCTATGTTAGATAGGACGAAGATACGAATTATTTTCAGGTAAAAAACAGATACGTCATAGCGACCGCTGCCACTGCCCCGGCTAAATCGGCCAATAGCGAACAGGGGATCGTATAGTAGGTGTTGCGTATCTTAACACTCCCGAAGTAGAGGGCGACGACATAGAAAGTCGTATCGCTTGATCCCTGCACGATGGAGCAGAGGCGGCCTATGAACGAGTCTGCTCCGTAGGTGTTCATCGCATCCAACATCATGCCCCGTGCTCCGCTGCCGCTAAGCGGCTTCATTAGCATGGTAGGCAGGCCTTCCACAAATTGCGTGTCCAGTCCTGCTGCCGCGACTCCCGTGCGAATGCCGTCGATCAGGAAATCCATTGCTCCTGAAGCTCGGAAAACGGCAATGGCGACCAGGACGGCGATGAGGTAGGGGATGATCGTTACGGCGGTCTGGAAACCTTCTTTCGCTCCTTCGATAAAAGTGTCGTATACGTTGATTTTCTTGCGAATACCGCTGATGATGAATCCGCATATGATGGAGAAAAGTAAAATGTTGGCAAACAGGGTAGAGTAGAGGGAGACCGATTGCTGGCTCATCATCCCGAAAAGCAAGGCTAGGCCACCGACGAACGTGATCATGCCGCCGAAGAAAAGCAATAGGTTCCGTTGTAGAATGTTGATTCGTTGCTTGAAACAGACCGCCAATATGGCCACCAGGGTGGAAGAGAAGGTTGCGAGCATAAGGGGCAGGAAGACATCGGCTGGGTTGGCCGCTCCCATCTGTGCCCGGTAGGTCATGATGGAGACAGGAATCAGTGTCAGTCCCGAAGCGTTGATACAAAGGAACATGATCATCGGATCGCTGGCGGACTCCTTCTTCGCATTCAGTTCCTGCAACTCTTTCATGGCTTTCAGTCCCATCGGTGTAGCTGCATTGTCCAAGCCTAACAAGTTTGCCGAAAGGCACATGAAGATGGAGCCCGTAGCCGGATGGTCTTTCGGTATTCCCGGAAAGAGCTTGCTGAATACAGGCGCCGTCAGCCGGGCAAACGCCTGTATCACGCCTCCTTTTTCCCCGATTTTCATGATGCCGAGCCAAAGAGCCAGCACCCCCGTCAATCCGAGGGATATCTCGAATCCTGTCTTTGCCGAAGCAAAAGAAGCGTTGATGATATGGGTGAAAACTTCTGTGTCTCCACCGATGACCAGCTTGCAAAGCGCCACCACGAAGGCGATCAGAAAGAAGGCGATCCAGATATAATTTAGAACCATAGTAGTTGTTGACAGGTAATAAGATACTCGTTATTAGATTACAAAAATAGGAAATAATCGGGTTCTGCAGGAAAAAGAAGGCGGGAAATGGGAGATTGTTTGTTTTGTTGGAAAAAGCTGGTTACTTTTGAAACTCGAATTTTTGTGTTTAATCAATTCAAATTTAGAACAGAATATGATGAATAAAACCGGGTTAACCTTCCTGCTCATCTTGATTTCCGTGGCGACTTTCGCTACCGGTTATACCTACGAGCGTAATGTCCCGTATCGCGAAAATGCAGGAGATGAATACATATCCAAGATGTGTCGTCTGGATATTGCCTACCAGTCGGACGTACAAAACGCACCTGTCGTTGTCTGGTTTCATGGTGGCGGCTTGACTGGTGGCAGCCGCGAAGTGCCATCCGGGCTGTTGACGGACGGTATGATAGTCGTAGGTGTCGAATACCGCTTGTCACCGCATGTGGAAACAATGGAGATCGTGGATGATGCTGCCGCCGCCGTTGCCTGGGTATTCGATAATATCGGAAAATACGGAGGTGACACCTCCTCTATCTATATCGCCGGCCATTCCGCAGGCGGCTATCTGGTCGATATGGTCGGGCTGGACAAGAAGCTGTTGGCGCGTTATGGAAAAGATGCTGACAAGCTCGCTGGGATCATCCCTTTCAGCGGTCAGGTAATCACCCATTTCGAAACCCGCAACCAGCGGGGAGTGAAACCGTTGCAGCCGACTATCGATGAAACGGCTCCCTTGTATCACGTCCGTCCGGACTGTGCTCCTATCCTGATCCTTTCCGGCGACCGTGAAAAAGAACTGTATGGCCGTTACGAGGAGTCTGCCTATTTTTACCGCCTCTTCAAGCTGCTCGGCCATCCTGATGTGACCCTTTACGAATTAGGCGGTTTCGACCACGGCACTATGCGGGATGCCGCTTTCCCTTTGGCTGTCCGGTTTATCCGCGACCATACACTTTCGAATCGACCCGGAAGTAACAGATAATTTTGTATTTTTGCAAAGTATTAAAATGTATAATAATTTAACTATAAGCGAATAAATGATGATTTATCTGTTACTTTTGGCTTGATCCAAAAGTAACCAAAAGATCAAGGCTTAACCGTCCGGTCTACTCCGGGCAAAGGTTTCGCTGTCGCCTGCGAAACTCGCTTCGCTCAAACAGCGCAGGCTCCGGACGCTACACCTTTGCCCTCCGCTTGACGACCGTCCGCTTAGGCCTTTCTTAGAAAGCTACGCTTTCTCTTGGGATTGCCGATACCGCTTCTTGTATAGGTATCGGCAATCCTCAAAGAGCCGTCAGGCTCTATCTCCGGCCTAAGCTGATGAGCGTTAAGCGCAGTGACCGGAGTGAGCGTCCGGAGCGTCTGCTGTTTGAGCGAAGCGAGTTTCAGACGCGACAGCGAACGAAGGGAACGAAGTAGTGAAGCAGGTTCGGCCTTGATCTTTTGGTTACTTTTGGATCAAGCCAAAAGTAACAGACAAATCATCATTTACCTGCACAAATTAAATATAAAGAATAATTATGACAAAGATATTAGTTACTTATGACATGTTCCGCGAAGGTTTTACCGAGCTGGAAAGCAAGTATGAGGTTACTTTTCCCGAAGGAAGAGATTTCACGTACGAAGAAGTTTTAGAGATGATACCGGAGTACGACGTGTTGTGCTCGATGTTCGATTTCCCGGTAAACAAGGAATTGATCGACCATGCCCCCAAACTGAAAATGGTGGCAAACTATGCCGTCGGTTACAATAATATCGATGTCGCCTATTGCCTTGAAAAAGGAATCACGGTTGCCAATACCCCCGACCCTGTGACGGCTCCTACCGCCAATCTCGCGCTCGGTCTGATGCTCGATGTGGCACGCCGCATTACCGAATGCGACCGTAAGTTGCGCCGGGAAGGTCTTGATATGAAAGTCGGCGTCTTGGAGAATTTAGGTATCAACGTGACTGGGAAGACGCTGGGTATTATCGGTATGGGGCGTATCGGGAAAGCCCTTGCCAAACGTGCGAATGCCTGTGGCATGGAAGTACTCTATCATAACCGTCGGCAACTGTATGTCGAAGAAGAGACAAAGCTGAACGTGACATACGTTTCCAAGGAGGAGCTCCTCTCCCAATCTGATTTCGTCTCCCTGAATGCCCCTTATACACCGGAAACCTACCATATCATCGGTGAAGCCGAGCTGAAGCAGATGAAACCGACGGCTGTCCTGATCAACACCGGCCGCGGTCCTTTGGTCGATGAAAAGGCTTTGGTGCGGGCGTTGAAAGACGGGACGATTCATGGCGCCGGCTTGGATGTATTCGAGTTCGGCGATTATCCCTCGCCGGAGTTGCTGGAAATGGAAAATGTCGTCCTGACTCCCCATATCGGAACGCAGACATTGGAAACGCGTATTATCATGGCGCGTACGGTTTGCAACAATGTAATCGGATTCCTGGAAGGCGACCGTCCTGTGTCCCGGGTATTGCGTCCATGACGGCGGAGTTTGTGTTGAGTGAACTGCAATCGGTCGGTTCACCCGAAAAGGCGGCCCATCTGAGCCGGTTTTTCAAGACCGGACCGGGGCAGTATGGCGAAGGCGATCGCTTTTTAGGAGTCGTCGTCCCGCAAACTCGCAATATAGCGAAAGCTAACAAAGCGATGCCTCTCGATGAATTGCAGCGCCTGTTGGATAGTCCCTGGCATGAGGCCCGCCTTTGCGCCCTGTTGGTTCTGGTCTATCGATTTCAGGATAAGAAGACGACGGCAGATGAACGGGAAAAGATGTATCGTTTCTATTTGAAGAATACCCGCCGTTGCAATAATTGGGATTTGGTGGATTTGTCCTGCCGGGATATTGTCGGCGAATATTTGGTGAACCGGGACCGTTCCGTCCTGTATGAGCTGGCTGCCAGCGATAACCTCTGGGAACAGCGGATTTCGATCGTCTGTACCTGGGCTTTTATCCGCCGTTCGGATTTTACCGATACGTTGGCGTTGGCCGAACGGTTGATGACGCATAAACATGACTTGATGCATAAAGCCGTAGGTTGGATGCTTCGTGAAGTGGGCAAAAGAGACCGGGATACCCTCACCGACTTTCTTGAACGTTATGCGACTCAGCTTCCGCGTACGGCTCTTCGCTATGCCATCGAGCATTATCCCGAAGACCGGCGCCAGTATTTCTTAAAGATAAAGTAAGGGATGGACGAACAACTGACAGCGAAATTAAAGGAATGGGCTGGAACCTATAATGTGAAGTCTTTTATATCTGATGATCCGGTTCAGTTTCCCCATCGGTTTACAGAAAAACGGGATATCGAAATATCTGCTTTTATCACTTCCTGGATCTCTTATGGACGCCGGGAACTGATCCTCCGCAAGGCGGACTGGTTACATAGCCGGATGGGTGGAAGTCCTTACGAATGGGTATTGTCCGGGCGGTACCGGGAACTGGTTTCGGATGTCCCGGCCGGCAAACGCGATACGTTTTACCGTTTTTATACGCATTCGGATCTGTGTGCCCTCTGTGACCGGTTGAAAGAGATATATGAGCGGTATGATTCATTGGAAGACGCATCGGCTGCAAGCCCTTACCCGAATCCGGTTCTTAAGTTGCAGGATCTCTTTTCCGGTATAAACGGTATTCCGGTGATGGGCGGCACTTCTGCCTGTAAACGCCTGGCTATGTTCCTTCGTTGGATGATCCGGACCGATGGAATCGTCGATTTCGGGATTTGGAAGACCGCCTTTCATCCCCGCCAATTGATTATTCCGCTGGACACGCATGTTCACCAGATTTCATTGGAACTCGGCTTGACGCAGCAACGGACCGCCACCCTGAAAACGGCGCTCGAGATAACCGAGGCCCTGTCGCATATCTTCCCGGATGATCCTTGCCTGGGCGATTTCGCCTTGTTCGGATATGATATAAATAAGGGAAAATAAGCGGTTTTGGAAGGCGGTGAGTCCGATGGTTTCAGGTGATGGCTTGTCAAAGCCACTTTGTTTTAAAATCATAATGCAAAAAAGAAAGATGGAAAGAGAAAGAAATAAGATAACTTCCGTTTGCGTGTATTGTGCCTCCAGCACGCAGGTCGCTTCGGCATATCGGGAGGCTGCGACCGAGTTGGGACGTCTGTTGGGCGAACGGAACCTGAGGGTGATCAACGGGGCCGGCAATTCGGGCCTGATGTGCGCCGTATCGGATGCTACGCTGGCAGCCGGCGGAACCGTAACCGGTGTGATCCCTCGTTTTATGGTGGAACAGGATTGGTGTCACAAGGGGCTTACCGATCTGGTCGAGGTCGACAGCATGCACGAGCGCAAGCAACGGATGGCTGATCTTTCGGATGCCGTGATCGCTCTTCCGGGCGGATGCGGTACTCTCGAAGAGTTGTTGGAAGTCATCACCTGGAAACAGTTAGGCTTGTATCTCAACCCGATTGTCATCCTAAATATAAACGGCTATTTCGATCCCCTTTTGGAGATGTTCCGCCGGGCCGTCGACGAGCATTTCATGCGCCCGCAGCATGCAGCACTTTGGGCGGTCGCCTCTACCCCGGCCGAAGCTGTCGAACTGATCTATGCGGAACCGGTTTGGGATGCAAGCCTCCGTAAGCAGGCTTTGGTTTAGCCATAGTCCGTATCCGTTTTGTCGGTTCTATTTTATGCAATAGGCCTCTGTAAATTCAACTCTCGTCTTATCTGGAGTCTGGAGATTCAGCAACCAACGCTTTGTTTTACCGATGGAGGGACGGTTTACGGTTTGTCCGTTTCTTCTTTCTTTTAAGGTGTAGATCGTTTCCTGCATATCCTCGACCAGGAAACATGGATGGCTGAAATTCTCATCACAGGGTGAATAGTGTTCGATATTCTCGGTACAGTCGCCCAGACCCAGGTATTGGATAATGCCGGGTTGGATTTTGTCCAGTGGATATCTGACGATTTCTTTGCATTTCAGTATCTTTACCCAGAAAGGATCCTGTTCGTCGATCTTTTCGGCGTATAAGCCTGCATGGTGTATCCTTTTGGATATTCTGTTTTCAGACAAAAATTTCCCTTTTGATTTCCGGTGTAGCCCGTCTGCTTTCAGATTGATAAATTCGACATTGTTCCCAGCTGCATCTTGCGTGACAATGACTTCGTTTCCTGCCCCGTCCGTGATACATGGAGAAACTTTCACTCCTTGCGCTTTCAAGTAGTGTAACATATCCGGTACCGACTCTGTTTCCAGTGATACGGAAACGAGGCGTTTTTTCTCTTTTGCCTGTTTGTCGACGATAAATTCTAAAAACTGTCGGTCGTTTATCTTGAATGACACGACTGTTCCTGAAGGGGACGGGTAGGAAAAGGCTTCATCAAACCCCAGGAAACGCCCGTAATACTCCCGTGCCATCTCCATATCGCTCACGAGGAATGTCATTTTGGCAATTCCCCATACGGCTGGGCGTTGTACTTCCTGGGCTATAAGCGAGCATATGGAAATTAATCCGGTGAAAAGGATTGTAAATATTCTTTTGTATGTCATATCAGTCGATTATTTTGATTTGAAATTGTTTTCCTTCAAAAGTAATAACTAATCCGTCGTATATTCGTGCTACGTTGATTTTTACATTTGCCGGAACACGGTCTTTTGTCCCGTTTACATATACGACAACTGGAGTGTGAGGCGGTACGCCTGCTTTGCTTTGCCAGGAGCAATAAGCTCCTAACCCTCCGAAAAGATGTGTATGTTTCCATCCCTTACGGGGTGTGAGCAAAGTGGAATACAGATTGCCTTCTGGTGCGCAAACGGTCTGTATGGTTGAGTAATAATCTCCGCCGTGAATACAAAGTCCTTGTTCTGATGGGGTTTCCTGTAACGTGTCGCCGTTAGGAATGCTGATTCCATACCCTCCGACCGATAAGTATAGCGGATCGGGATAATTGTGCCAAAATACGTGAACTTCCCCGTCGTTTCCGATCAGTGTATGGGTAATCAGTTCGTCTTTCTGGAATTCCGGCGTGCGATCCTCTTTTTCAATGGATTGCAGGTGATATACGCTTGCGATATGATCCGGTTTTATAAACAACGTCCGGCTACGTAACCTGTACATCCATTGTTTTCCGTCATAGGAATATCCGGTTCGTCCTGCCCCTATATCTTCTCCTCCTTCTCCTGTCAGACAAAAGCCTATTGTGGCCGAATAGGCATGTTGGTTATATTTGACCGGGCTTTGCCAGATTGTTCTATCAAAAGGTTGCCCTGCCGGATATAGACGGGCGTCTCCGTCAACAGGACTTACGTTGAGGGAGAACTGTGCTCCTTCGACAGCGACTTTTCCTCCTGCTATATCTGCTGGCATCGGTTCTTCTTTTACCTTCCAGAACGGATGGTTTTCCGGAAGTAATAGGCAGCACAGACCATGCATGGCGAAGTAGGGATCACCTGGGACAATATAGTTTTCAGCAAGGCTTTGGTTTTTGCCTAAATAGCCGATATTCAACAACCCGTTTTCTCCCATGCATCCATTTTCCCAGAAGTATTTTAAATCACCAGACAGAATGCGCCTGGCTACTCCCGGAGATAGTGTGCTGTTCCCGTTTATCATAGCCCATCCGATGGCAGCATTACTGGCAAACCGGTATGTCAGTGATCTGCCCCAGGGAATATGCCCTCCGTTACGGGCATATTGGTAAGGTACGGTTTCCAGAAGACGCGAAGAGATATCTTGTATCCTTTTCCCGAATTGCTCTTTCCAAACGGGGTCGTATTGATAAACCATCTGATTGAATAACTGGAATCCCCAGAAATTGTAATAATCGAATCCCCGGTTGTTACCGTCTATGAACCAGCCATCTCCTCTGTACCATCCTAAAAGCCTTTCCATCATTTGAGTATGATGCGCCCGGTTGGAGTCGATTCCATTCCCGTATTTTTCGATAAGACTGGTTGCAAATAAGTGAAAAAAATAGTGGTTGTTATGATAAGTCGTGTTGAATGACTGTTTTTGAAAGAATTTGATCAGGTTCTTCTTCTGTTCGTTCGTGAGCGGATTCCAGAATCGTTCAGGACAGGCGTATATACCTAATGCGAACGATACTCCTATCTGGTCGTTGGGATCGGGATCTCCCCAATACCCTTCGCTCTTGGGATCTGTTCCCCTTGTTATGGCGTTTATAAAAGGCTTTGTGATAGAACCTTTGTATCCCGGAACTTCATCTTTGCCTGTTGCCGTTGTGTAGATGATGACACCGACCATGATGCGTTCCATGATTCTTGCCTGATTTTCGTTTCTGAAATCTTCAAGCTCCCGGTAGGCACCGGTGGATTCGGGCAAACTGAATATGCCGGTTTCCGGGTTTACATAGTTTAAAGCTCCGGCTATCAGTTGTTCGTTTATTTCTAACCAGTGTGCTCTTGTATACCCTGTATACGGGCTTGTTTGCCGGTCTTCCTTTGCATTTAAAGAGGAGGCGGACAACATATGGGTTGAAAATAAACCGAAGCAGATAATGGAGATAGATATAAAGAACTTTCTCATGGCATTAATTTAATTGATTATACGGATATTGTTTCCCACATACCGTCTATATAATTATCCTGCATCCAAGGAAGATTCTCATGACGATAGAACGGTTCAAGCTGTACGGCCAGTTCTTTCATCTGTTCTGGCGACAGTTTCTTGAAATTGCGGAGGATTTCCAAGTTGGAATTTACTACCGCTTTACTGTCCATACCGATTACGACGGCATCCGGCCCTTTTAGCGAAAGGGCATATCTGATGAGATCGGGAGCATGCAGTCCGGGGATCGTCTCCTTGGGACGTACAGCCTTCATGATGAGTACGCCCATTTTATTTTTCTTACCGGCGGGAACAGCAATTTCCTGGCGGGGTGAAGGTTGCTTAGGGTTCCAATGGTTCATAGCGACAAGCATGCTGTCAAAATCTCCCCTGTTTGCCAATTCTTTTAAGGCCTGTGCATCACCATGTCCGGAAAAACCGATAAAACGGGTGATGCCTTCCTCCTTCAACCGATGGAGAATGTCGATTAAATGTCCTTTACGACTCATTTGATTGACATCCTCGATGGATTGAACGTCATGTATTTTCAACATATCCAATTTATCCGTATTGAGCCGTTTTAAACTCAGTTCAATTTCTTTCATGGATTCTGCTGGTTCGCGGGCTGTCACTTTGGTCGAAAGAAATATCTCTTTCCGCCTGTATTTGACTACTTCTCCTACACGTACTTCACTGATAATATGGCGGGGAGATTTTTTCTTTCCGGGAGGAACAGCGATGGTATTATCGTAGGCGTGTGCCGTATCCCAATAATAGAAACCGTTGTCAAGAGCATAGTTTAGCATCTCGTACGCTTCTTCATCTTCGTCGATATGGCAGAACCGGCTTCCCAATCCTAAAACTATTTTAGGGATGATGACACCTGTTTTTCCCAGCTCCGTAGTTGGCAATCCTTTGGCATCATAGGGGTTCTTTATTCTTGCCAGGTCCATCGATACAGAAGCTAAGCTGTCTGCCGTGATTAATGAAATCCCCGCACCGACTACTCCTTTGATAAAATCTCTTCTGTTGAAATCTTCCATTTCTGTTTTCTTTAAATTGCTGAATAATTGGGGTTGTGTCGAAACTGTCCTGTTTCCGCGCTTGACGCGGAGATAAGGGGATTTCGCACAGCCCCATGATTTATTTTCTTATTTCCATAGCGGATGCTGCTCCAGTTTCGGATTCCTACTTAGTTCGTTAACCGGAATCGGATATACATAATATTTCTTGTCTGTTCCGATATTGACCCCTTTGCGGGCAACACGCTCTTCCATGCAGTTCATGCGTTTATAATCATACCAAAGATGGCCCTCGTAGCATAATTCAACGACCCGTTCCCAGATGAGCGCTTTATTGAATGCATCCTTGTCCAAATTAGTAATACCTGCAAGACCGGCACGTTCCCTTACCAGGTTGATACCGTAATATTTGTCATAGGAGCCACTGAATCCGGTAGCGTTATTGACCGCTTCAGAGTGCATCAGCAACACGTCTGCGTAGCGGGTGAAATGGTAATTCAGGTTGGAATTCTGATCACCGACCCCCGTCTCTTCCGGATCAATGTATTTCCAAGTATGTACCAATCCTTTGTTTACGTCAAAGTCTTTTCCCCATATTTTTTCCTCTCCTGTTTTTGTGTCGATGAAGGACAAGATGATGTTGGTGGCAAGACGTTTGTCACCTGGATTATTCTTTAACATGTCTTCATAGAAGTTCATCGTCCCTCCGAATGAGGACCAGCCGGCCATACCGCAAACATTCTGGTCACGTATGCTGGACATATTTACCCAATTCGATCCGTTTAGATTCTGCTGAAATTCGGCATCGAAGATGTATTCTTTGTTGTGCTCTCCGGCTTCTTTGAAATTCATGGCGTAGTTAGGATCCAGGTCGTAGTTTCCCGATTTGATGATATCTTCGCATTTTGCAGCTGCCAAAGCATAATTTTCTGTCTTGTTCCAGGGATATCCGGCCATTGTCAGATATGTTTTGGCTAGAAATGCCTGAGCGGCCCCTTTGGTGGCACGTCCTACATCTGTTCCAGTATATGAATCCGGCAATGCAGATTCAGCAAAGGTTAAATCTTCGATGATTTGTTTGAATACGGCATCGCTTGTCCCCATATTCGGAAGGTTTTGGTCATCCTGTTCGGATGCGGTAGTGAGCGGTACATTATCGAACAAGCGTATGAGGTAGAGATAAGCAAGCCCTCTCATGAACCGTGCTTCTCCTTCTAAACGCTTAATTTTGGCTGGATCGCCGCCGATATTCGGAATGTTTTCAATCGCTACATTCGTACGAAAAACGACCTGGTAGAAGAATTTCCAAACTAATTCTATACCGTCCGTATTAGGAGTCCAAGTATAGAATTCGAATGCGAGCCGGTAAGGCACAGTCGAGGTTTGAGCGGATGAACATTCCGCTGGGTATTCTCCGATCATTAATGCGGCTCGGTGAAACGAGATATCATTGTCTTCAGAGGATACGAGTCGGCTGTATATGGCATTTACAGCAGCTTCCGCATCTGCTTCCGTTTTGTAGAAGTTGTTTGGAGAAAGAAAATCGTATACGTCTTCTTCCAGGAATTTATCAAAACAGGAAGTCATTAGGCCCATTAAAATAAGGCTAGAAAATATGATTTTATAGATTGATTTCATAACAAATCTGATTTATGAATTATTTAAAAAGCAATGTTTACTCCCATTGTAAAAACTTTACTTGTTGGATAGGCATTGTAGTCTACGCCTAACTGACGGTTATTTTGTCCTTTACTGTTCACTTCCGGATCAAAACCCGAATAGCCGGTTATTGTGAACAGGTTTTGGGCACTGACATAAAGCCTTAATGACTCGATGTGTTTCCGGATCGGGAAACGATATCCCAATACGATATTTTTTAAGCGGACATACGAGCCATCTTCGATCATGTAAGATGACAATGGCAGATAAGCATGTGGTGCAAGACGTGGGGCTGGAATATCCGTTTGTGTGTTGGCCGGAGTCCAGTAGTTCAGCATATCTCTGCGTTGTGATGCAAACGGAGATACCATTGCATACTCTCCACGTCCGAGATTCATGATGTCGTTTCCGATGCTTCCGTTAATGAAGATACTTAAATCGAAATTCTTGTAGGTGAAGTTGTTTGTCCAACTGAAAATGAAATCGGGATTTGGATCTCCGATAACTGCCCAGTCTTCACGGTCAATTTTACCATCCTGGTTCAAGTCTTTGAATTTAGGAGAACCTAACCCGTCCGTCGTTAATGCTTTTGGATGTTTGGCAACGGTTTCACCATTGGTATTTATGATAGTAGCATCCATCATTTCTTGGTTTTCAAAGACGCCGTCATAAATATAATATTTCCAGATGCCTACCGGATAATTTTCTTCCAGCCAGCTACCCTCTACTCTCAAGTGCCCGGAGAGGTATCCGTCCGGTCTGCCCGGTGTTACATCAGGCATGCTCAATACCTTATTTCGGTTCATAGAATACATAAGTATGGTATTCCAGGTGAAAGCACCCGGTTTATTACTGGTGATCAGGTCATAACTGACACTGGCTTCGATACCCCAGTTACGAAGTGTTCCGTGATTGCTGAAGATAGAACCAAATCCGGAAGAAAGAGGGATTGATACGTTCCAAAGAAGGTCTTTCGTCTTTTTGTAGTAATAGTCGACATTGAAGTTCAGTCGGTTGTTTATAAAGCCGAAATCTATACCAAGGTCTAAGTTTGAGGTGGTTTCCCATTTCAAGTTTGAATTCGGAATCTTATTCGGGGCGAATCCGGTTGCTTTATCGCCGCCCAGATTATAAGAATACTGTGACAAACTGGCGACGGAAGAGTAACTTCCGAATCCCTGATTACCGGTTAAACCGTAACTAGCACGTAGTTTCAGATTGCTAAGCCAGTCTGCCTCTTCCATGAATGCTTCTTCCGTAACACGCCAGGCTAAAGCTGCTGACGGGAAGAATCCCCATTTGTTATTGATTCCGAATTTGGAGGAACCGTCGGCACGTCCAGTCAAAGTCAATAAATACCGGTCTGCATAGTTGTAGTTAATACGTCCCAGCCAGGAAGCCATTTGTGAAGACCATCTGGACGAGGTCGGAGTTCCTTTGGTCGTGCTTGCTGACCCCATGCTGTTATCTTCCAATACGTCGTTTACAAAGCCGGAAACGATCGTCTTTCCTTTTATCTCTTCGTCATACTGGATCGTCAGACCGGCAACAGCATTGATGGAGTGAATTCCGAATTTCTTCTGATAGGTTAATAAGTTCTCGTTCAGATAAACTGAACGTCTGTTCCAGCCTTTGGTTGCGATGCCGTTATCACTCTCTCCTTGGAATACAGTAGAAGGAAGATACGAGTCACGAAAAGCATTCGAATAGTCAGTGCCTCCGCGGATTTCGAGTGCGAGTCCGTCCGTCAGCTTATTCAGATTAAATTTGATGTTGACATTTGCGATGACACGATTGATGGTCGACTTGTCTTTTGCCAGTTCAGCCAAGGCGTAAGGGTTGCCCGTTGTTACTCCGTAAGGAGTCTGGTTCATGGTCGAAAATGTCCCGTCTTCGTTATATACATACATGGTGGAAGGTATTGCCAATGCTCCGTTGATCACACCTCCCCCTTGTGCGCCGTCGCCCTCAGAAAAGGCCACATTCGAAAAGGTCCGGCTTGCGGTAAGCGATGTTTGTACATTGATCCAGTTCGAGATTTTAGAATCGATATTGGCTCTCAAGGATGCACGTTTCAGATCTGAGTTGATCACAATACCGTCTTGATCGAAGAAGTTTCCGGTGACGGCATATTGATTGTTTTCAGATCCTCCGCTCAAACTTATTTGGTGATTGTGCATGAGAGCTGTACGGAAAATCAGATCTTGCCAATCCGTACTGTTGTTCCGGTAATAAGAGGGTTCTTTCCATTTCTCGTTGGCTCCTCCGTAAATGGGAGCAATGCCTCCGTTTTCGGCTGCAATATTGGACATGGTAGCAAACTCTTCGCCATTCATCATCTCCATTTTATTGGCAATGTTCTGGACTCCGAAATAACCGTCATACGTTACTTTGGTTTTTCCTGTTTTTCCTCGTTTGGTGGTGATCAGAACGACTCCGTTTGCTCCTCGGGAGCCATAGATGGCAGCAGATGATGCATCTTTTAATATTTCAATGGATTCGATATCATTTGGATTGATCGTTACCATTCCGTTGTTGGCGATTGCACCGTTTTGGTTTCCTTCTGCCATCGCTCCTGCTCCGACAGGGAATCCATCGATTACATATAAGGGTTCATTACTGCTGGAAAGAGAATTTCCGCCACGTACACGAATGGAGACCTGACCTCCCGGAGCACCAGATGTGTTGGTGACCTGTACACCGGCTGCTCTTCCTTGGATACCCTGGTCTAAGGAGGTCATCGGTAACTTTTGCAATTCTTCTGATTTGATCGATGATACGGCGCCTGTCAAGTCGCTTTTCTTGACCGTACCGTAACCTACAACGACCACCTCTTCAAGAGCTTTGGAATCTTCTATAAGCGTAATGTCGATGGTCGATTTATCACCAACAGTGACCTGCTGTGAGACGAAACCGATGTAGGTGAATTCTAATATCGATTTACTGTCGGGCACATCGATGGAATAATGGCCCTCCAAATCTGTAACAGTACCTTGCGTACTCCCTTTTACAACTACATTTACACCGATTAGCGGTTCATTGTGTGCGCTTTTTACGACTCCTATCACTTTTTGTTGAGCAAACATAATAGTAGTGCTCAACAAAAAAGCAAGTATGATGCCAACTTGCCGAAATGAATTAATGATCTTTTTCATATAATGCTAATTTAAAGTTTAACGACATTTGATTATCTCCTTTGTCAAGCTTAAAATTATTGATAAGATATGGAGGACGGTAGAATAAAACGGTCATTAACTAATACTTTTTTGCATATTATGCCTTCTTTGCCATAAAATGCCGATTAGTGCAATTGAAATGCACGCAGGAAAAAATCTTGTCAACGGAATAATGATTTTTGCTGATTGCTTCTTGTCAAAAATACGCAGAAATAACTTGCAAATCCATGATAAATATTTTGCGAACGGTTGTTTCAAGGGTAAAAAGAATGAGCGCTGAAGGTCGTTTTTCCGTGAGGTGCGCAGAAAATTGCGGCAACGACCGTCTTCATCGCCGTGAAGTCAATGTTTATATGCCATACATTCGGCAGCTCGCAGTAACGAAGACGGTCGTTATGGCGATGAAGACGGTCGTCATGGAAATAAGGTGCCGAATGCCCTGAAAGTATCTCTCGGGTGCTTCGCATATTACTGTACACTCTCCGGCTACTTTCTGTATTTTCGATTCTCCAGGAGTTAAGGTTGTCCAGAATGCTGGAAATACCGGGAAATAGGTTGACGTATGCAATCTGATTCGGGCGGAATGGACAGGTGGTTGTCATATGTGTCAGAAAAATCGACTTAACGATGTGAAAAAGGTAGATCGAAATGGATCGTTTTTTTCTTGAAATGGGAAAATAGTGAGGTTATTGTAAAAAAGGGTGCATGCTTCCGGTAAAAAAGATGCATCCTCTTGCCAGTGGACAGTTCGGGGGTTTATTCTTCATCAGACTTTTTATGATGGCGGAAGACAAATTCGGACGGAGATTCTCCGAACTCTTTTTTAAAGATTCGTGAAAAATAAGAGGCGTTGTCTATTCCTACCCGATCCATAACCATACTGATAGATATGTCTTCTTCTGCCAATATTTGGGCGGCCTTTCTTAGCCTGTAATTACGAATGAATTCGACAACAGACTGTCCAGTCAGGGCTTTTACTTTGCTATAAAGCGTACGCCTGCTCATTGCCAGAGTGGATGCGATCTGTAAAACATCGATATCGGCATTAGACAGATTTTTTTCGATGACTTCTGTCAGTTGTTTCATAAACTCGGCATCTCTTTTATTTATAGACGTGTCGGTGTTGTTCGTTTGTGCAAAATAGTGTTTGGCATAGTATTCCCTTATTCTTGCCTGTTGTTTGAATAGATTGGACAGGCTCAATAGCAGGATTTGTTTGTTAACCGGTTTTTTTAGATAGATATCGGCCCCGGAGTAGAGCCCTTCTATTTGGTTCTCATCTCCTGTTTTAGCGGTTAATATAACAACCGGTATGTGGGAACTGTCAATATTCTCTTTGATCTTTTTACTTAATTCGATACCATTGATTCCTGGCATCATAATGTCTGTCAGGACGAGATCGATATTTTTATTTGCAAGCAGTTCTAAGGCTTCCCGGCCATTCGCCACTTCTTCAACATTATAGTATTCCCGGAGAGTTTCGGATAAAAGTTCTCTCAGATCATTATTGTCTTCCGCAAAGAGAATGTTCTTTTTCTTTGAATCTGGTAAGGGAGGGGTAATCGGACTTATCTCATGATCCATAAACTTGGAATTATTGTCGAGCTTACTCTCTGGATTATGGGGATCGGCTTTATTATTATTATGAAAATCATTTGCTTCATAAACAGATGCATCGTCGGGAAAACCGATCACGATGTCGGAACCCAGATCTCTTTCACTGTAGACGGCAATATATCCTTTGTGTAATTCAACCAGGCTTTTGACTAATGCCAGCCCTATACCTGATCCTAAATGCTGTGTTCCGCTCGATTCGCTGACTCTGTAATAACGTTCGAATATATGTCGGATAGAAGCTTCTGAAATACCGACTCCACTATCACTTATGACCAATCCGAAAAGATTTCGAGTTTCATTTCCCGATTGGATGATGATTTTATTCGCATGCGTGCTTGTGAAATTCCTGATGTCAGATAGGGTCTCGACTTTTATGTATCCTCCTTCTGGAGTATATTTGAATGCGTTGTTGAGCAGATTCAGAAGTATTTTTTCCATTATTTTTTTATCAAAATAATAATTTGCAGCAATAAACGGGTCCTGTTCTACCGTATACCGTATTCTTTTCTGTTCTGCCGATTCTGAGAAATCGGAGCAATTGTCCGATACGAACTGATTCCAATTACCGATTTGTATATTGAGTTTGATTTTATTGTTCTGTAAAGAACGGAAATCCATTACTTCATTTACCAGAGCTAATAATCGTTTTGCATTATTTTCAAGGATCGATATGTACTTCCCGGCGAGATTCCCGGCTTTGATCGGTTCCAGTGCTGCGAGGATGAGCGAAAGAGGTGTCCGAAAATCATGTGAGACATTTGTGAAGAATGTTAATTGTGCCTGGTGGTATTCTTCTTTTTGTTCTCGTTCCCGTTCTTCCAGATAGTAGTACATTTTAAGCTTGCGCTGGTAATTGTAGTAACGGATGAGTGCATAGAGAATGAGCAAAACTAAAAGAATATATGCGACAATTGCCCAGTTGCTTAACCAGGGAGCTGGTTTGATAATGATTTTGAGAGAAGTCAGTTCACCCCATACCCCATCATTGTTAGCGGTCATGATTTCAAAGTTGTATGTTCCTTTTGGTACTTTGGAATAGGAGACAGACCGATGGCTGGCATCCGTCTCGATCCATTTGTCGTCATATTTCTCCAGACGGTACCGGAAACGGTTTTTGCCCGGATTCAAGTAATTCGTAGATGTAAATTCGAAAGAAAAATTATTCTGGTTGTAATCGAGCACCAGTTCTTTTGTCTGAAAGATGGAAGATTTCAGAGGTGAGTTCTTAGTATTGGGAATGACGGGGATGTTATCGAGTAAAAAGTCGGAAAGGATTACGGTGGGCTTATAGTTGTTATAAGAGATTTTGGACGGGCTAATAATAGAGAATCCCTCATTTCCTCCGAAATATAACTCTCCGTTGGTCGATTTGAATGTGGAGAAAGGGTAATAAGTTTGTCCCTGTGCTCCGTCGGCTTTATTGAACTGCTGTAGCCTGTTGGTCTTGATGTCCATACGGAATAAGCCGTTATCGGTTCCCAGCCATATATTGCCTTCATTGTCTTTATTGATACTGTAAATAGAGTGGACTTTATATTTTGACAAATCGGCTTTTAAGGACAGGCTCCGGTTCGGGATATCGTAAATAAGTAGGCCGTTACCGTGTGTCCCTATCCATATGGAGTGTTTGTCGTTGTCAACGTAAATTGTTTGGATGTTCATGCCTTTTGGATTCTTGATATCCGAATACCTGTAATCCGCCACTTGTACATGGTGGGTCCGGACATTCATGATTAATAACTGATAGGCGGAAGCGATCCAGAGGGTATCGCCATTTCCTCTTCTGATATCACTGATATTTCCATTTGATTGAATTGGAGGAGCCAGGAAATTAATATGTTCCGTCATATTATCCTTGATTGATAAATAGGTCAGGAAATCCCGGTTCATCAGATATTTTATCCAAAGTCCGGAGTCAGCTTCGGCAACAATTCTTTCAACATGGTCGTTTATCAGCATGTTGTTGTTGAGTGTGTAATGGGTAAAATGTTCGTTCCGAGTATCGAGACAATCCAAACCTCCTCGCGACATGCCTATCCACAGTTTGTTGTCGGTGTATAAAAGGCTCTGTATATTATCGTAAGAGAGGCTGTTTTTAGTAGGACTATATTTGAAGTGGGTAAAGCTCCCGGTTTGTTTGTTGTACCGGTTAAGCCCCCCGCCTTCCGTGCCGATCCATAAGAATTTTTCATCTTCGGCGAAACTACTGACGACCGAATAGCTTAAATCGTCCGTCCTCCCGTTGAATGATTTCAGACTTTTCTGTTCGTCAAGGTTAATGAAGCAAAGACCTCCCGAATAGGTTCCGAACCATAGGCATCCTTGTGTATCTTCGGCAATTCTCCAAATAGAATTGCTAGGTAATCCGTAAGGATCAGTTTTTTCATATGAATAATGAGTAAATTCGTCGGTTTCCGGATTCAGTATATATATTCCCCGTTGTCCGGTAATCCATATATGGTTAAATTTATCAATGAATAGAGCCCTGGCGGAAACTCTTGTGTCTCCCGCCGGATAAAAGAAATCATATTGTTTGATTGGCTGATAGCTGTTAGTCGAAATGACGACCAGGCCTTTACTCTCGGTCAGGGCATAGAGTAAGGAATCTGCTTGGATAATGTCGGCAATATTGTATTCGGGAATATGAAGGACCTCCTGAAACCTGTTTCCCGTTTCGTCATATAAGTAGATTTTTCCTGTTGCCGTCCCGATATAAATCTTGTTATGCTGGGTACAAATGCCTGAAATGTCGGGTATGTCGCCCGTTTCCGATTTTATAGCCGTAAACCGAAAAGTTTCCCGGTCAAACAAACCGATGGAGGAAGGATTGGATATCCATAATCTTCCTTTCATATCCTCTTTAATGAGTGAACATCTCCCTGGTTGCAGACGGTCGAAATTATCGGTCAGCGAATTGTATTTGAGGAGTCCGTTGCTGGTTGTCACGTAAAGGTCACCTTCCTTATCGATCTCCAATCTTTCGAAAGTCAGTGAGGTGAAGGGAATTGTCTTATTGATTTTTTCTGTATAAAGGTTAAAGGTGTATCCGTCGAATCGGTATAGATTGTTGACAGTCGTCACCCAGATAAATCCCCATTTGTCTTGCCGGACGTCGCGTTGTCCGTTTATGCTTAATCCTCCGTCAGGAGATATCCGTCTGATTTTGTAGTTTGATTCTATTTTATTAGGGTGGCTACTTACTGCGGACAAATGTGCCAATGTTATGATCGCAAAAAAGAGAAGAAGTATGATTTTTCTGAACATGACAAAATAGTATTACTTTGATTCAACCGATAGTGAGACAAAGTTATAGAAAGATATGAGAAATAAATCATTCTTAATTGTTATTTTGAGCGATCGAGTATTTTCGGGGGGGGGTATTATAAGTTCAAACGCATTGACTTCCGGTGTGCGGATGCCCGGCTTTAGCTCTCCACCAATTATGATTGTCATATTTGCATTGTTTGCGATGCCGGCACCGGCACGTGCCAGTTCTTCGTAGTCGCCTAAGTGGGTCCAGCGTTTTGTGAAAGTATTGTAACAGGGAGGTATTGAATTTATACCAGTCGGTAGGATGTCGCAGATAATCCGGCTCGGGGTGGTTAAGAGCGTCACGGAAACGGTTGTAGTTTACGCCTCCTATCAAAAAGATGGAGCTATCGCCTGATGCGATGGCGCAGCCTCCTGTAATGGTACGGTGGGAACCGTCCGCAAAAGAAGGTAAAAAAACTTCATTTCTCCACTGTTTTGTTTCCGGATGATAAGAAAGCATATCTGTACAGACAATGGCTTCCTGATGGGGGGATACCGGCTGGAAACCGCCTGCCAGATAGAGACGTATGCCATCCCCGGATTGCTGTGCTGTGAGGACAGGCTGTACCCGGACAGGTCCGGGGAAGTCTGGAAGCCGTACCCATTCCTTTTGAAGTGACGGTGTTAGCTGTAATGAAAAGAGCGGGTTTGTAGGGGCGGCTTGCGAGTCGTCCTTACCTATTGGAGCCGTTTGCGATTTGCCTTTACCCCCGGCGACATATAGGTGACCATCGGCGTATGTGGCTGAGAGATTATCCAGCGGTATGGGAAGTGGTGGCAGTTCGAAGATATGCAGTTGTTGCTTTTCCCCGTTCCAATTGACGAAGAAGACCTGTCCAGAGACCTCCTCATTGTTGTTTCCTCCGATCCAGACGAGTCCTTCGGGTGTTGTGACTGATGCCCCGTAAGCAAGCGGCAACGGTAGTTTGCCGATCCTTCTCCATCCGGCAGGAGATCGGGTGGTGATATCTAATGCATATATATCGCTGTAATATTCTTTAGTACCCCCTTCGGCCGCTGGTTTGTCGGAGAAGTTACATCCGCCTGCCACGAGCAACTGTCCGCCACTGATACCCGTAAACGGAGCAGATACGCCTGATGACGGACTTTTTTCAGTGCCGGGTAGGTCGGGTAGCCGGAACCAGCTGACCGGAGACGCTTCCGAACGGAATGTCGAAGCCGGAAGTCCCGCTTCGTTCACTAAATTGGCGCGGGTGAAAGGTTGCCAGCCGTAACGGACGAATCTCGGATTTTGTATTTGGTCACTCCATATTTTTACGGTCTTTCCATCGATGATTTGTGCCTCTGCGGGGACGAATAAACCATCGTGTCCGGCTATTTCGAAAGTGCGCAGTTCGCCTCCGTCGGAACTGTGCATGCCTTTCCCGTAATCGAATGTGATATAGGCAGCGCCGTCTTTGAATTTTACCGAGCGGTAGAGCGGACCGGAAGGAAGGACTTCATGCCCATACGTCTTGTTGAGCGCCCAATGAGCGAGGCGTTCCCCTATTTCACGTTTGTGGCGCGGGTGGACATCCAGGGAATCGCCGTGATCGCTGCTGACCGCCATGCCGCTGTTGGGGATCGACCGGAGCATTCGGCGCTGGCTGTCCCGGAACCAGGGCCAGCTGGGACGGTCGATGCTGGAAAGTTGCACATAATAAAAAGGCAATTCTTCCGCCCAGTTCTCCCGCCAGTTTTTTGTCAAAAGATGAAACAACCTCTCATGTGCTTCCATATTGTGAGCATTCGATTCTCCCTGATACCAGATGACACCCCGTATCGGGAACTTTTCAAGCGGCCGGATACCAGACTCGTATAAGTAGCAAGGCTCGTAGGGATGCCGTTGCTGTTTGTTTGCCGATTTACGAATGTTCAGGGCGGCACGTTCCCGTGCCCAGCCTTGAATGAAATCATTCTGTTTCCAATCGTAGAGGATATCGGGAAATTCGAGTTCCAGAGTTCTGCGGTCTATCCAAGCCTCCGTCGGTGAACCGCCTATGGCGTTCAGGATAAGCCCGACCGGGACCTGCAAGCTGTCTGACAACATCTGCCCGAAGGCAAAGGCTACGGCGGAGAAACGATTTGCCGTCTTTTCGTCGCATTCCTTCCATTCGGTATCCCGGTAATATTGAAGCCTGTTAAGGGAGTCCAGTGTCGAAATGTCCCATTCTACCGCACTTGTCGCCCACCGAGGCTTCATATCGAAAAGACGGATTTGCGGTTTCCGGGCGGCAAATTCCAGAAAAGCCTTCCGCTGACTGTCCACGGCACTGCTGACTTGGAACGCCATATTCGACTGGCCGGAGCAAAGCCATACTTCGCCGATCAGGACATTTGTATAATCCAGTTTTCCGGATGCAGCCGAGATACTCAACGTGTACGGACCTCCTGCCTTCATCGGCGGTAGGGTGACTGACCATTTCCCGTCCGGAGCCGTTACCGCTTCGCCTTTCTGTCCGGCGATGTCGACCGTTACTTTTTCTCCGGCATTGGCTGTCCCGGCTATCCTGAGCGGTTTTTCCCGTTGGAGTACCATATTGTCCGAATAGGTCATGGGCATTTGAAGACCTCCATAATCTCCGGTTAACGCCTGGCAGACTGTCCGTGCAATGATTCCGGCTCCTTCGGCTGTGGGATGCAAAGCGTCAGGCAAGAGGTCGGGACGGTCGTAAAGTCCCGCTTGTAGGTCGATCAGCCCGGTATTGGCGAGTGTTGCGATATTTTCGATGTTTTGTTGTATCTGCCAGTACCAATCGCGTGTACCCGATTTAAAGCGTGTGTGCCGGTGGGAAATCGGCGTCAGACGGCAAATCCAGATTTTACACTTCGGGTTCGCTTGCCGGAATGCATCGATCAGGGCCAGATAATCCTTGGTGAAGTCATCCCGGTAATTCGGCCAGTCACGCGGGTCGGTGTCATTTAGTCCGAGATGGATGACGACCCGGTCGGCAGCAAAGTCGAGAGCTGCCTTGTATTCCTCCTGCTCGTTGTAAGGACAGTGTCCCCTTCGCAATAGCGTTGCCCCACTTTTTCCGAAATTGACAACTTCGTATCTTTCGCCCAACATCCGTTGAAGCTGGGTGGGATAACTGTTCTTTTCGCGGTCCTCGATTCCGTGGCCGTACGTTACACTATTACCGACACAGGCCACCTTGATCTTTTGTGCCTGGATCGTGGCACTCAATAGGATGAATAAGCAGAGTAGGATCTTTTTCATTTACTAATTGTTTTTTATGAACTATCTGACCAGTTGTTTCTCTATAGGGGAACGACAGTTTCATACAAGGGAAACAACAATTTCTCTATAGGGAAACAAGATTTTCCTTATAGAGAAACTGTTCCTCCATCCCTGTATGATTTGCTGAGGGTTGGGAAGTAATTCATGCAGGACTACTTGACTAGGTCGGTCAGTCTGATGGCCTGGAAAGTCATGTGAGCGACGCTCGATTCGTAGAAGATGCCGACTGTCTCCTTGTCGATCATGGACAGGCAGGAGTAACCCCAGCCTTCGTCTTCGTCCAGCGTCACCTGATTGGAGAGCGGCCAGGTCATACCTCCGTCCGTACTTACCTTTATGGTGATATGGTTACGTCCCTTTGTTGTGTTTGGGTTGGAGAAGATCAGCAGGTCTTTTCCGGTGATGTTGTCTTTGGCATCTACGTGGATGAGGCTTGCCATACAGACCGGTTCCTGCAGGGCACTGCGGCTGGACGGATGTTCGTACCAGGTCTTGCCCAGATCACGGGTGGTGGCCACGGCGCGGCTGCCTCCCCGATTATCACGCATATTCAGCATCAGGACACCCGGTTTGACTTCGGCTACCTGCGCTTCGGTCGTGTTTGTGCGTGCCAGGTTATGCAGATGCCAGGTGGTTCCCCGGTCTTTGCTGTACATGATGCCGGCATTTGGTATGCGGGTGGAATCGATGAACTGGATAGGGAAAACCAGCGTCCCGTCTTTCATCGTGATACCCCGTCCCGGTCCCTGTAACAGGAAGTACCAGGAAGGATCTTTCACCTGCGAAGTAATATTGATCGGCTGGCTCCAGGTCTTGCCGTCATCTTCGCTTTTGACAAGCATCAGCTGGGCAGTGCTGTCAGCTGACATACCCGGCATGGAATTCCACCAGGCACGTCCGTTCCCCATGCCATGTGTCCAGGCGGCAACGATCCAGATCGTATTTGTTATTTCATCCACCAGGATAGATGGGTCGCCCACACCATTCTGTGAGTGAGGTAGGCCCCCCGTTTCGCCGAACGTCATCGCAACGCGCATCGGCTCCCAGGTCTGCCCCTTGTCAGTGCTGCGGCTTACCCCTATATCGACCATTTCCTGCAGGTCCACACTACTGTTGTAGCGGATATCGTACACGCCCAAAAGTGTCCCGTTATTGGTCGTTACCAGTCCCGGAATACGGAAAGCCGCAGCCCCGTCGTCACCGGCATGGCGGACACCGATTCCCATGCGGCGGACATCCGATTTGCCATCCCACACGATTGTCGCCGGCATATTGTTGACCTCCGCCATCGGCATCTGGACAGTAAAAGTGGTCAACAAGGAAGCCTCCGGTTTCATCTCGATGCTGATCCAATAGTAGTTGACTCCTTCCACCATCGGCTGGTTGCTGGTGAAGGTCACGACATTGGAGATATCCGTCACCTCGCTTTGTTTAACGGAATAGGAGGGATTGGCAGCCTTTGTCTTGCCTTCCTCGTGGCTGGATATGTAGGAAACCGGACGGTAATGCTTTCCCTGTCGGGAAGTCGCTTCCGTTCCACTATAGAAAAAGCGTAAAGCCTTTATGTCGTTTAAGTTGATCCCCTCTTTGAATTGCAGGGAAAGTTTGTTGAGCACATCCCCTTTGTGGCCCTGTATACGCATTTCCACTAAGATATTGTCTGTCCGGTCGATCAGTATCGGGATCTGCGGCTTTCTGACAAACAAGCTGTCGGCAGCAAAGGCAGTTTGCATGAAGAAAAGGAGGCTGAGGTAAAGAAAGATTTTTCTCATGATGTTTTTTGTTGATTAGATTATTATAAAATAGGATTTCCAAAGATAATGACATTTGTAGGAAAAGTCAATACCTTTGGAAACCTTGCAAGTTTTACTTGTCGGTCATGTTGACCGTTTTCGGGCGTAAGAAGATGACTTCCACCATTAAGGCGACGAATACCAAGCCGGCCATCATCGCAAAATCTTGTCCTAAGTTACCGGCATCCGTCGATTCACCCAGCAGTTTTGTGATGATCGCTCCGGCAAAGACTCCGGTCATGTTCATGATGCCGTAAGCGGTCGCCCGATAGCGCGGCGATACGAATTGGCAGAGGATCGGCATGTTGTTGGCGTCGAAAATACCGAATCCGATACCGAAACAGAGCCCACCGCCGACAATCATGGCGAAACTGTCGCCGAATCCTAACAGCAGGAGTGCCGGAATGGTCAGGGCAAGTCCGATGGAACCGGTATAAATGCGTCCCCGTACATTCCGTTGAATCCATTTGTCGGACAAGATGCCGCCTGCAATTACCCCGATAAAGGAAGAGATTGCGATCGTAAAGGTGGACAATGGTCCGGCTTCCGACATATCGATGGACAAATTCTCGGAAAACAAAGTCGGCAACCAGTTCTTAGTCGCCCAACCCGGCAAGCTCGAAGTGGCGAAGTAGAGTAGGATAATCCAGAATGAAATGTTGACGAACAACATTCCCATTCCCCTTATCGCCGCTTTCACCGGATTCTCTTTCGGTCCGGGTTCCAAATCCAGTTTGGCGACCGTATGATCTTTTTTCTCTTTCAGGAAAAGAATCAGGACGAGACTGTATGCAATCCCGATAATTCCGAACCAGTGGAAAGTCGTTTCCCAACTGTATGCCCCCGCGATGGTGGCCCCGAAACCACCCAATGCCTGTCCGGTGTAGAGCCCGGTCATGTGGATCCCGACGGCTAATGATCTCGTTTTTTCTTGGTGATAATCCGTGATCAGCGAAAGTCCGGCAGGGATGTACAAGGCTTCGCTGACTCCCATAATGGCGCGGAGAATATAAATCTGGTTGAAATCGGTCGAATATCCCATCATCAGTGTAACGAACGACCAGACGAAGAGACTGCCCACGATCAGCCATTTCCGGTTGATCCGATCGGCGATCATACCGGCGACAGGGCTCATCAGGCCGTATATCCATAAGAATACCGCCATCAGGCGTCCGAAGTTTGTGGCAGATTCCAGTTCGGTAATGTCGATCATCATAGCAGACTTCATGGTCGAAAGCATCTGTCTGTCCATGTAGTTTAACAAAGCTACGCCCCAAAGCAGGGCGACAACGATCCAGGGGTAATATTTCTTATTGTTTGTCATAGCTCTGAAAGAATTTCTTTGCATAAAAGATTACATTTCAGAAGCATCCGGGGTATATGGAACGGACCTTTGTACATATTCCCTTTTGCCGGTTGCGAGAGTGTCCCGTCATAATGGAAGTAGCCGAACCATTCGCCGTATTCTTTATCCGGGAAACGGGCATACGTGTATTCGTTTATCAGTTTGTGCATTTCCAAGTATTTGGGATCACCTGTGGCTTCGTAGGCATATAGTGTGGCAATGATGGCCTCACACTGTGGCCACCAGAACTTCATGTCGTGCCAGTATTCCTGCTGCGGACGGTTCTTGCAATCTCTGAAATAGGTGATTCCACCGTGTGTTTTGTCCCAGCCCCATTCCCAGGACCAGTCCAGGATTGTGAGTCCCATCTGCTTCAACTGCGGGTCCCAGTTCCGGTGTTTGGCCTCTTCGAGGATGAACCAAGCAGTCTCGATGGAATGGCCCGGATTGATGGTCCGGCCTGGAATCGAATCGATGAATTCGCCGTTCGGCCCGACTGTTTCCAGAATGGCTTTAAACTCCGGCTTCATGAAATCGCGATGCAGTTCGGCTATCGACTCGTCGATCTGGCGTGTCAGCACAGGGTCGTCTATCGCTTCCCGGATGCGGGCGGCGGTGTCGATCAGGATCATGCAAAAGGAATGCCCTTTTGCTACGAATCCTTCTCTGAATTTGGGCTCTAATGTGCCCGGTGTGTTTTTGTAATAGAGAATTTGGTTGAACAGCTTGACCGCCTTTTCTGCATAGCTCTTGTCGCCGGAAGCGATTGAATACTGAGCCATTGCAATTGCGGCAAACGTTTCAGAAAATACATATCGGCGTTTTCGTACGGGAGTTCCTGTTTTAGTCACTTCATAAAACATGCGGCCGTCGGTATCGAAACAATATTTCTCGATAAAGTCGATCCCGTTTTTACAGGCTACCAGCCATTCGGCCCGTTTTTCGAGGTTGTTATAAGCATAGGCGAGGATAAAGGCGAACCGCCCCTGGAACCAGACCGATTTGTTCGTGTCCAGTAGCGAACCGTCCCGATCCAGACAGGTAAAGTAGCCTCCATTCTCATGATCGATACCATATTTCAGCCAGAAAGGCAGAATGTCGGTCAGTAAATCATTTTTGTATTTTTCGCCCCAATATCCGAGGTATTCGGAGGGTTTTGTAATGTCGTTCATGGCGTTTATGGGTTTAGAATTTATTGCATCTGTCGAAAAAATGAATTGCTTCCAGTTCAGCTTTCATGGCCGCCTCTTCCGCATCCGTCATATTCTGGAACGGTGTTCGGTTTTTACCTAAATCGAGCCCGATCAGCTTCATGATCCGCTTGCCACCCACGATATTACCGCGATAATGGCAGATCACATTGATCACTTCCTGTGAGAAGTTCTGACGTTCGCGTGCTGTTTCGAGGTCTCCGGCAGCCCAGGCTTCGAGTATTCCGGTCAGCTCTTTACCGTTGTAGTTGGTTGTCCCGCCGATGCCGCCTTGTGCACCGCCCATCGCCAGGCATGGAAGGATTGTCTCGTCCTGTCCGTGAAGCATATCGAATTTGCCGTCTTTATACAAGCGGCACTGGTTGTATTCGTAAAGGCTTTCGTATGTATATTTGATACCGGCGAAGTTTGGTATACGCCCGTCCACCGCTTTCAGCAGTTCGACCATCGGCAGGAAAGCACCGTTGAAAGCCGGGATGTGATAGTAATAGAAAGGAAGTTCCGGAGCGCCGGATGCGATTTCTTCGCAGTATTTCACCAATTCTTCTATCCGGTTCACTTTCGGGAAAGGAGAGGCCATTGCGCCGATTCCCCAAGCACCTATCTTTTGGGCATGTGCAGCCAGCTTATGGCTTGATTTTACGCATGTGCTGCCTACGTGTACGATGACCTTGAATCCGTCAGGCGCCACTTCTACCCATCTTTCGGCCAGTTTCATGCGCTCTTCGTCGGTCAGCATATAGCCTTCTCCCGAAGATCCGTTGATAAACACTCCCTTTAAACCGTTTTTAACCAGAAGCTTGGCATATGCTTCTATCGGTTCGTAATTTACTTCCCCGTTTTCGTAGAACGGTGTGAAAGGTGCATCAATTAAGCCTTTAATCTTTTCCATTATCTGAGCGATTTAATGTGTTTTACTATCCGATGTTTTTAAATACTCGGCAAATATAAATAAAATATTTTAATAATACAGCCTAGATTAAAATATTATTACAAATAATGGTCTAAAGAAAAGAAGGTTTTATTAATAATGTATCATACCAAGCAGCTTGCTTCTTGATAAGAGGCATGCTCCGAATGAACCTGCCCTTTCTCCTAATTTGGATATTTTGATTTCTGTGTCCTGATTGACTAAGTTGAGCGAATATTTACGGATGGCGCTCTTGATCGGCAAACTGATATACTCGCCTGCCAGTGAAAGTGTTCCGCCCAGTATGACCAGTTCCGGATTGAAGATGTTCATCAGCCCGGCAATACCTTTTCCTAAATTTACGCCCATTTTTTCGAGAATGTCGATGCATAGCACGTCTTCTTTCCTCACCGCTTCGAGCAGGTCGCCGAGTGAGATTTCCTCTCCGCTGTCCAGTTTCCCGGCGAGTATGGTGTTGCTGCCTTCCCGGTAACGTTCCATCAGGATACGGTGGAAAGCCGATCCGGAAGCCTCTGTTTCGAGGCACCCTTTCTTGCCGCAATGGCACAGCACCTCGTTTTCGAACATGCAGAAGTGTCCGAGTTCCCCGGAAAATCCGGATTTCCCGTAGTATAAATTGCCGTCGATGATGATGCCAAGTCCCAGTCCCCATGCCATATTGACGAACAGGATATTCTTTTCTCCCTGCACGACTCCTTTCATATATTCGCCGTAGGTCATGGCCCGGCTGTCGTTTTCAATGAAGACCTTTGCCTGCAACCGTTCCTCGAGAATCTGTGCAAGAGGTTTCTCTTCGAAATAGAAAATGCTGTAGCTATAGCCCGATGCTGGGTTCACGCGGCCGGTGATATTGACTCCGATCGCTAATATCTTATTCCGTTCGACAGGCAATGAAACGATGAAATCGTCAATAATCTTACAGAACTGTTCCAGTGAGGCTGGTGTATTTTCAAGTTGGTACGGGATGTTCTCTTCGAGTTGTACTTTGTCGCCTTTAAAGTCGATCGCTGCGATATTCAACTTGTCCTTAAGCATATCGACTCCCACAAAGTAGCCGGATGCCGGATTGAGGCCATAAATGTTCGGTTTGCGTCCCCCACTGGTTTCCTGTTTCCCGAAGTCCAGGATATAACCGTCGTCTTGAAGCTCTGCAACCAGCTTGGTGACAGTCGGAATACTCAGGTCCATTTCACGGCCCAGGTCGGCGATGGTCGCGTCGCCATTGGCGATATAATAGTGGATGATCTTCTTTTTCAGAAGTTCACTGCGGCTGTTATTATCGGAAGACAGTAAAAAATTTGTATTCATGGCCGTTAGAATGTTATAATAATAATATAGCTCTACAAAAGTATATAAAATTTTTTCAAATATGGGACTATGAAAGTAAAATTTAGAGTGAACGTGCCAAAATATGCGATTCCATTCTTTACGTTCTCCATCGCATAGAAAGTGAAGCTCACAACGGCCAAAAGTGAATACTCCTAAACGGGTTCAAAGTACAATAACCCCTCCTAAAAGCGTTATATTGGAATTTCTGCTAATAACCAGAGCTTTGTCGAATATCGAGTTTCTTAAAAAATATTACCCGCAAGGGTAATTTGAAATATATGGGGTATAAAATCAATTTTCATGCGCTATTGTTTCGATTCGGACCAACGAGTATTTTAATGAATCGTACAATAAGTAATAGGTGACACTAAGCTTCGTTTTGAAGATGATGTGAACCTATTAAATCATCATCTAAAAGGTTCACATTTCTTCCATTGGCATATTGGCTAAAAACAGGTGGGCTTTAGGCTGAAAAGCGTAAAAACGGGGGATATACGTGTCGGCTGAAATGCCCAAAACGAATTGAATTGACAGCTAAAAGCCTGTTTTTACGATAAACTGAGTAGTCGAAGGTGTTGTCCTGATTATAAAAATGCGTACCTTTCCCGCCTGAAAGCAATAGATCTAACAATATATCCGTATGAAAAACATATTCTTGCTTATCTTATTACCTGTCTGTCTCTTCTTCTCATGCGGAGGGAACCGGACTGCGTCGGAAATGATGGATCGGGCAGAAATACTTTTGGAAACAAATCCGGATAGTGCTTATACATTATTAAATAATATAGAAACCCCTGATAAATTGAACGAAAGGCAGTTTGCACGTTGGTGTATGCTGTATTGCCGGACGGCGGACAAATTGTTCGAAGATATGTTGTACACCGAACAACTCGACCGGGCTTTGTCTTGGTACAAAAATCATGGGACTGCGGAACAGCAGGCTTGGATGGGGCTCTATTTGGGACGTTCGTATGTGAAAGATAAGCTTTTTATCCCAGCAACGAAGGCTTATTCGGATGCGTTTTCGTTGGCAAAAGAGAAACATTTATATAATGTAGCAGGGTATATTTGTAGCTATATGGCGGATTTGTACACTTATACGGGCCAAAGAAGTGAGGAACGTCGTAAGTTTGAAGAAGCGGCAGAATTCTTTAAGCAGGCATGCAATGAACGAAGTTATGCTTTCGCTTTAAGGGGCGTGGCTAAAACATTGTCGTTTGACGATTCTTTGTCCCTAGCACTTCATTGTATGCTGATGGCAGATTCTATTATTACAGTGCTTCGGGATTCGGCTGGAATTGGTGAAATAGCTAATGGTTTGGGGAATATTTATGATTTGATGGGCGATGTGGAAAAATCAAAAGCTTGTTTCTTCAAAAGTTTAAATTTGAATACGATGGATCAAGCTCCAACTTATCTGGCTTTGAGTGATCTCTATTATAATGAAAGCCTTCTTGATTCTGCTCGGTATTATTTGGCTAAAGCGACAAAACCAACAATGAATCCTTATACATCGGTGGATCGGTTTTATTTAGGCTATTTTATTGAAAAAGAAGGTGGCGATACGGAAAAGGCACTTTTGTTTTTGGAACAATATCTGGAAAAGAAAGATTCTTTGTATGATGAACAAAAGCAGGTGGATATCATTGATGCGGAAAAACGACATGATGTTGTCGCTGTTGTCCAAGAAAATAAAGGACTGATCGCGGAAAAACGGCTTTTGTTTGCTTTGACCGTTATCGTTTGTCTTTTATTGGTTGTGGGCTATCAGCTACGAGACAGGAAACGACTTCTTCAAATAAATCGGCAACAACAGTTTTTAGAAGAAGAAAAAAAACGGCATGAAGAACTGGAAGGTCGTATTCAAGAGCTTACGGAAGCAATGAAAGAGAAAGCTGCTGCACATGAGGATACAAGTGGATATAAGAAAGAAATTATTGCATTGAGATTTGAAAAGTTGAAACTGTCTTCTTTGTTTAAAACAATAAAAGAGCAATGCCGAAAAGTACAACCCGATACCGAACAAAAACTAAACGAAGAGGAGTGGAAAAGCCTGATTCGTCTGATCGATTCCCTTTTCCCGAACATTTGTGTTTTTATGAAAGAAAATACGTTGGGATTGACAAAAACAGAAACCAAAATTTGCTATCTCAGTTTTTTAAATCTGCGTTTAAATGAAGAGGCCATTCTTTTAGGGGTCAGTCCTGATTCGGCTAATAAGTTCCGGAGTCGTACTCGGCAGAAGTTGTGTCCGGGTCAAAAAGGAAGCGATATAAACAGGTTCATTCTTCAAAAAGGATGGTAAAAGTCTGGAATTTGCATTAAAATAAGGACAGTATTTGTTTATAGGGCTTGTAAAGTGCTGATTAATAGAATTAAAAAGATAATTTAGCAAGGTTTTGGCTGTCTATATAAGTTTATTATGTAAAGATAACTCGCTTATTATCAGAGGGTATTAATTTGTATGGAGTGATTTTATCCATATAGGAATAAGTTTTGTCCATATTCCGATTTGTCGCATCTTTCAGTATCTTCTATGTTTGTGTTCAATAAATAATAAATACTAATATGAAGACATTAAAAAAGTTGGATGTGTGCTATTAATAGCAATGCTCTCATTTCCTTGCTTTGCTAAGAAACGAATATCTCTGGAAGGAAATTGGGGTGTGACTAAGTCTATTATATCTAAACAACCTATCCAGGCTTGGCTTGAAGATAACAATAAAGGCTTGCTGTTAGAGTTCTCTGTAAATTTGGGAACGATTGAAGTGACTATAACAAATTTAGCAGGAGAAGTAGTGTATAAACTATCTGTAGAGTCAAAGCCTTTAGTTATTATATCTCTGGATAAAGAAGTGAAAGAAGGAGATATTCTGTCAATAACAGATGGAATGAATATAGTATACGGCAAAATAGATATGAATATGTGATGAATTTTTAATTACATTTTAATAGTTTATTATATTTCTATTGCCGATTTTGTGAAAATTATTTTTTAGTGTGAAGTATTTGAATTAGTAATTAACTTAAAAAAAATATCTATTATGATACGAAACGAATTGCAAATTATTACAATGATTTTTTTGGGATTAAGTATGTTTAGTTGCCAAGAAAATGAAATGGTAGATAGTTTATTAACATCTGCTGTTTCTCAACAAATGTATTCGGTTACTCCTGATACTTTTGATTGGGAGAATGTAGACTGGATGCCTACTCCTGCGGGACAATCTCGGATACCGGCTCCTTGGGTAGGACAAGGCAGTCTTGCCTCTACTTTTGGTTTAGATGTAATCAATGATCGAAAAAGATCTGATGGTTGGGAATTAATATACAATACATTCACAAATAGTGCTCCAGGAAATATACAAAATCCTTATTTTGTTCTCTATAATAAATATCGAGGACTGTTAAGAATATTTTTGTATACTACTACTCAATTTATTTCTTCATCAACATATTTGCAGGATGGAATCTCAGTAATTACAAATCAACAAACATCATTGCTAAATTTCGTTGGAAATGATATTGTAGATGGGAGTAAGAAAAACATGAATTATCAACAGATGCAACCTGCTTCAAATGATGGAAGTATGCCTTTAGCAAGTAATAAATGGTATATGATGCAATATGAAATGGCCTATGATCCTAATATTTCGCAGATACCTTATAATCAAATTCAATTGAATTGGAATCTTAATTATTATAATGTTGAGACAATAGATTTGGGAGGAACACTTCAAGGAACAATAAAAGGAACGATTGGTGAAAGTACGAGTAATAATCTATTTGCTCCTTTAAAGAATTTAGGAGAGACTATTGGAAAAGGAGTCATTGCGGGAGTTGGACAAAAAATATTATCAGATCATGAAATAAATAGTGAAACTGGTGAGAATAATTTAGGGTTAAACAATAAGGTGTTTAAAGCTGCATCTACAGGCATGAAAAATGCAGTATCGGCTGCAGCCGGAAATATTCCAGGGGCTATTATTGGCTTACTTAGTGCCATAATTGGTGGGGCAAAAACTACGCCAATCCCAGTGAGTTTGAATGTTGCAACAGAAATTAAATTGAAAGGAAACGGAACAAACAGTGGTTCTTTCCCTTCTATGCCGGTATCTTTTTGGGTACCAGGAACAAATATACCTTCTAGTACAGTCGGTTATATTCCTCTTTATAATAAAAAATTAGGAGTTGTAAATTTCATTGGAAAACCAGATGTTTTTATCCCAGTAGAATCTCGTGGAAGTATGGTGCCTGATGAACCATTTGATCCAGATAGGATGGTTCAGGAAGTTGATTATACCGCATATCCACCTTCAAAAGTTGATTATTCTAATTGTTTGATAATCAATCCAGAAGTTGAAAAAATAGCAAAAGTTGAAATAATTAAACAGGACTTGATGGCGAAAGATGTTGTTACAAATGATATTTATTTAAATCCTATTAGCTTTCGAGCTCACTATTCTGATGCATCTTATCCACGTGAACAATCTCATGATTTTCCTAAGGTCATATTTTGTGTGCGTTTTACGATAAAAGTAACTCCTTTTAATGGCGCACCAATTTCAACACTCTATAAATCATTTTTATTGAATGACATTTGGAATAATAAGTGATAATTGTTAAAAAATGCAGGAATGAAAAGGTTAATTATTATAAAAATTTTATTTATAGTATTACTTGTGTTTTCTATAACAGGATGTGATGATGAAATATCTGTACCGGAAGGGACGTTAAAAGTAGTATTAAAAAATGCTCCAGATTATAATTTGTATAATTTGAAAATACTTATTTATTCTTTAGAAGATAAAATAAATGCTATAGAAGAAAGAATAGTTCCAAATAATCAAGAAATAGAGATTGATTTAAATATAGGAAATTATTTAGTTAAACTTTCTTCATATCCATCATATAATAATTTGTATTTATATGAAAAAGCTTTTCAAATTAGACAAGATAATATAACCGAAATAATATTTGAAATCAATGAATAGTAAATAGTGTAATATAATATTTAGTAGGTATATTTATATGATTAGGGGATTCAAATTATAATACAATTTGAATCCCTTATATTGTAATGTATATATAGATTTTATGTAGAATAAATTTGTTTTTTACAGAATATGAAAATATACATGTGTTTTAAACCTATTCGTTAGATCTAAATTTATATTGAAATGTGGATAGGTTTTTTTCCCTTTTTCCAGTCATATCAACAAAATCAAACCAATAAAAAGAGAGTTGATATGAAAAAGAGAGTGATGTTTTTATTGTTGAGTTTAGTGTGTTTATCTGTTTCCGCACAAAATGGGAAAGTGAGAAGTGGGGTAATAGGTGGTGTTTCGATGGATTGGTATAAGGATGAGGCTATGTCTAAAGGCAACGTTGGGTTTAATATACCGGATATGAAACCTTCTTTTCATGTGGGATATCAGTTTCAATTCGAATTGAAACACCGTTTATCGGTGGATGCTACTTTATTATATGGGCAGAAGCGGGGAGAAATTACTTCGGTTGGCTATGAAGTGGCACCGGTTAAAGGCTACAAAAGTAAGTTTGCAAGAAACTACATTGCTTTGGACGGTGTTCTGAATTATAACCTGATAGGAGGACTGAAGGTCGGAGCGGGTGTTGAGCCTACTCTCCATTTTAAGGATCATATTATGATTGGGAATACAATCAAATCAGCCTTTGACGTTCCGGTCGTTGTCAAAGCCGCTTATACTTTCAAATACTTCGATCTGGCCCTGACATACAAACATGGCACTTGCAATGTAATGAAAGGAGTCCCTTATATGAAATCGGGACGGACACGTGATCTGCAAGTTTCTATCTTTGTCCCGATATTCCGGTGATTCCTTCAATAAAATATGGATTATATTCAATACTTTGAAAGCAGAAGAGATATGTGCAATATTCTTTCTGCCTTTTAGTTTTGTAACTATACAAACTAATAAAGAATTTATTATGAAAAATGGTGTTATTGTGTTGATCCTATTTGTTTTTATTATTTCTCCTATCCATGCAAAAGATATTGAATTGGAGCCCAGAATAGGGGTTTCGACATCGCCTTATAATGGTTGGGGGCTTAATTTGTCGGGAATGGCCTCATTTGGGGTTAGTTCTTTGTTTTATATTCAAGGAGGATTTCTATTGAATACAGTGAAGCCTGACAGCTATAGTAACGTTTTAGACCTCGATATTCCTGTATACGCCTCTTTTCGAATACCGGTTAAGAACACGAAAATCCGCTTAAATGCCGGTCCGTATGTGAAATTCAATAATTATACGGCTATCGGAATCTCGGCCGAAGGAGGTGTCGAATACAAAAGATTCTATGCCGGTTTATCCTACTTTCAGAACTGTACACAGCACCATGAAATTTTATTCAATCTTTCTGTCGGATATAAATTTAAGGTGAGATAGTGGATTCCTTATTGTTTTATTATTTTGCGTTGGAAACACAACCACAAGTTCAGAACCCGGTAATTCTTATTATCTTTGCCTGTCAAAGCAATAAGAATATGGAAGATGAATTTGATATAAGGGATGCACGTGTTCCGGAGAGCGAGCGAGAGTATGAGAATGCGCTTCGCCCGCTTTCGTTTCATGACTTCAGCGGACAGGCCAAAGTAGTCGAGAACCTGAAGATTTTCGTGATGGCAGCCCGGATGCGTAAGGAGGCGCTCGATCATGTGCTGTTGCATGGGCCTCCCGGATTGGGAAAGACTACATTATCCAATATTATAGCGAATGAATTGGGAGTCGGCTTCAAGGTGACTTCAGGGCCGGTACTGGATAAACCGGGCGATCTGGCGGGAGTGTTGACTTCGCTGGAAAAGAATGATGTCCTTTTTATCGACGAGATCCACCGGTTGAGCCCGATTGTGGAGGAATACCTGTATTCGGCGATGGAAGATTATCGGATCGATATCATGATCGATAAAGGGCCGAGTGCCCGTTCCATCCAGATCGACCTGGCTCCGTTTACATTGGTGGGAGCGACGACTCGCAGTGGTTTGCTGACAAGTCCGCTCAGGGCACGTTTCGGGATCAATATGCACCTCGAATATTACGAGATGGAGACGCTGACGAAGATCGTGTTGCGTAGTGCCGATATCCTGAATGTGAAATGCGAGCTGAGTGCAGCACGCGAGATCGCTTCCCGTAGTCGTGGTACCCCCCGTATAGCGAATGCATTGCTACGTCGTGTGCGTGATTTTGCACAGGTGAAAGGGTCAGGCGAGATCGACAAGGCGATTTCCTGCTATGCACTGGAGGCATTGAACATCGACCGGTACGGTCTGGATCAGATCGACAATAAGTTGCTGACGACTATCATCGACAAGTTTAATGGTGGACCGGTAGGGCTGACGACTATCGCGACTGCGCTGGGAGAAGACCCCGGAACGCTGGAAGAAGTTTATGAGCCTTTCCTTATTAAAGAGGGTTTTATCAAACGTACGCCCCGCGGTCGCGAGGTGACGGAGTTGGCTTATACCCATCTGGGACGGCTTCGCCCCGACGGAATACAAAGCTCACTATTTTAGTCAAACCATTAATTGTCAATTACCAATTATCAATTGTCAATTGTTTTAAATTATGGCAGGAGGAATGAAGCGGCTCGCAGGAGAGACCGCAATTTATGGCGTCAGCAGCATTGTCGGGAAGTTCCTGAACTGGATGCTGGTGCCGATGTACACGCGTGTACTGGCTACCGAAAGCGATTTCGGGATTGTGACGAATCTGTATGCTTGGACAGCCTTGTTGATGGTGATCTTGACGTATGGGATGGAGACTGGCTTTTTCCGGTTTATGAACAAGAAAGAGATCAAGCTCCCGATGCGGGTGTATGCGACGACGTTATTCAGTCTGGCGTTCACTTCCGTCCTGTTTATGGTGTTGGTGTTCAGTGCGCTGGCTCCGATCAGTAACTTTTTAGGATATGGTGCGCACCCTGAGTATATCGGGATGATGGCGGGGATCGTGGCGGTGGACGCTTTCTGTTGCGTTCCGTTTGCTTTCCTCAGGTATCAGGGGAAGGCGGTTCGCTTTGCAGCGATCAAACTGTTGAACATCTTCCTGAATATCGTATTGGTGATCTTCTTCCTGATCGTTTGTCCGTGGCTGTATGAACATGCGCCGGGATTGATCAGTTGGTTTTATGTGCCCGGCTATCAGGTAGAGTATATCTTTGCCAGCAATGTGGTTACTTCGGTGGTGACGTTCTTGCTTTTGGTGCCGGATATGATACCCGGATTGCGTGAGAAAGCCAGTTTTGTGTTGCTGAAACAGATGTTGAAATACTCGTTCCCGATCCTGATTTTAGGGATTGCCGGTATTTTCAACCAGACGGCGGATAAGATTCTGTTCCCTTTCCTGTTCGAAGATAAGGATTATGCGGCTACCCAGTTGGGGATTTATGGGGCCTGTTTCAAAGTGGCGGTGGTGATGGTGATGTTTATCCAGGCATTCCGGTATGCCTACGAGCCTTTTATTTTTGCCAGGAATAAGGATGACGATAATACGAAAGCATATTCGGAGGCAATGAAGTATTTCATTATTTTTTCGTTGATTATCTTTTTAGGCGTGATGTATTATCTGGATATCCTGAAATATTTTGTAGACGCCAAGTATTATCCCGGATTGCGTGTCGTACCGATTGTGATGTTGGGAGAATTGTTCTTCGGAATCTATTTTAACCTGTCGTTTTGGTATAAGCTGATCGACCAGACGCAGTGGGGAGCCTACTTTTCGACGATCGGTTGCGTGGTGACCGTGTTGATGATTGTATTGTTGGCTCCGGTTTACGGGTATATGGCATGTGCTTGGGCTTCATTTGCCAGCAATCTGTTGATGATGATCCTTTCCTATGTGATCGGGCAGAAGAAATTCCCGATCCGGTACGATATAAAGTCGGCTGTTATTTATAGCATATTGGCGGCTTTATTTTACGCTGTCGGGATGTTGCCCCGTATCGATTCGGAAATTCTCCGTTTGGGCTATCGTACGGTTTTGCTCCTGGTTTTCTTGGCAATCATCATTAAACGCGATCTTCCGTTAAGCGAATTGCCTTATATCGGAAAAAGATTTGCATCTAAGAATATTGGAACTGGCAAAATATGAACCTGTTGGCTATTTGTAGGGATTAATCGGGAGCCGTAGCACGAACCGGGCTCCTCCGGTATAACTGGTGTCCAGTTTGAGGGAACCATTGAGACGTTGGGTGATGAGGCGGCAGAGGTAGAGGCCGAGACCCGAACCGGGGATGAAGTCATCGTTCTTGGTGAAACGTTCAAAAATCCATTCGCTCTTGTCTGCCGGAATTCCGCATCCTGTGTCGGTAACGCTGATGCACATTATTTTTCCTTCTTCTTCAGGCTGGTAGGAAAGTGTGATGCTTCCCTGATCCGTGAACTTGTTCGCGTTGTTCAGCAGATGGGTGATGATAATGCCGAAATGATTCGGGCCCGAATAGATCAGGTCATTGCTCTTGTCGCCTTCGATCTGGTAATGGATATCCGGCTTCTGCTGCAACTTTTTCAACTGGTTCATTTCGTGGTGGCAAAGCAGGTCGATATGGACCGGTTCTAGCGGGAGGATTTCGTTGCTGCTGTCCAGTTGGGCGATTACCAGAACATCGTTCATCATGGAGGTGATGTTATGGCAGTTCGTATAGATGATTTTGCTGAATTCCTTTTTTTCCTCCGGGCTTACGCCGTCGCCGGTGATGAGTTCGGCAAAGCCGTTGATCGCATTTAGCGGCGTACGCACTTCGTGGCACATATTCTTGATAAAGGCGTTCTTCATCCGTTCGCTTTCCTGCGCCTTTTCACTGGCGATGACTACCAGCCGGTTCGACTCCTGCAACTCCTTGTACAGCGATTTGATCTTTCCTAAGCGGAAGAATATGAAGATTCCGAAGCAGATCGAAAGGATGAGCAATGTAAGGAATAGATATAACCGGCTCTGGCTTTTTTGCAGGTCTACTTCCAGCGCTTTCTTCTCGACCACCAGCTCGTCTACATGTTTTTTGATCTCCAGGTCTTCGACTTTGTTTTCCATGCTTCGTGTGCGTGCGGAATCCAAGAGTACGGTATATTCCTTGTAGGCTTCGTAGGCATCTTTATATCTGTGCAGACTGTCGAGACAGTCGATTTTGTCTTTTAGTGTCAGGACGATGTTTTCGGTCAGGTCGAACTGGAAATCGCCGTGGCGGAAATAATAGATGACTGAATCGTTGTAATCTGCCGCTTTCTGGAAGTCCCGTATCGATTTGTAATAGTTGAGCGAAGTGAAAAAGCGGTCATATTCGGCGGAGAATGCGGCATCTTCGGGATATTTCCTGTTCAAATCGATGAAGTAGTTGAAATAGTAGGTTGCCATATCTTTCCCGACCGTTTCTGTTGCGGTTGCCAAGGTAGAGTAGGCGTTCAGAAGATGCCGTTTGCTTGTGTACGGACGCTTCTTCATCTCTTTTGTGTCTGCATATTCCTTTTGCATGTTCAGGTAGAGGAGGGAGGCTTTCACCCGATCTTCGGGAGTCGCTTCCATAAGGCTCAGTATGTTGAGCGTATTCAGGCGGAACAGATACGAATAGCGGAGCGGGATATTGTCCGATAGCTTGATCAGGTTGTTCATGTAATAACATATCTCTTTATAGATAGCATTCTGGTTTTTCGGATCGACCCGGTTGCTGTTCGCCATACCGAGGAGATAATAGTTCGCTATTTTGTCGAGAACCGGCATGCCTTTTTCCGTTTCGAGGCGGAGTTTGTATTTTTCAATCAGCTTCATCCGGTCTTCGCCTTTGGTGTAATAGACAACACGGACATCCATGATCGTTTTCATATACGTGACAAGGAAATCGCGTGCTTTCCCTTTCAGTTCCCTTTCGGCTTCGGCGAGATACACCTTTGCGCTGTCCTTGGCATCGGTATTCACATAAAAGCGCAAGATTTCGGTCAGGGCCGCTTCCTTATAATAGTCTTCGTCTTCTTCAAGGGCGAGTTTATAGAGTTGCTTGGCATATTCCACCTGTTCTTCCTGTCGGGAAATATCCATCAGATTAGTCATGATTTCCAGTTTTTGCAAAGGAGAGGAGGCAGATGACAAGGCCCCCGACAGCGAATCTTTCACTGCTGTATTCGCCTCTGTAGAGAGGGAAAAAGCGAGGAAGTATATCAGGAGAATGTAGTGTTTCATCTTGTTTACCGGGATTAATTGAGAGTGTTCGTTGTTGTTTCTGTATTGTGTATTTGCAAAGTTAAGTGAAAATCAATAATTATCAGTATATATGCTCCACTTATTTTATGTTCACAGCTCTTATTTTTTATTTCGAGATACTATTTCTATCTTTGTGCGGTTTAGGCGATGTGTTAAAACGGTTGTGAGAGAGTGTTAGCCATTATAAAGGTCGTTTAACGGGATGTTCGTATACAAACATGATTTTAATAGGATGGAAAAAGGATTGTTGCACAAGCAAATTAGGGACTTCTTTGTCCGTAATTTCGATGTCCGTCAAGAAAAAGAGGATGAACTCGAAACGATCGAGTCTATCAAGAAAGGCATAGAGTTTAAGGGGACGAACCTCTGGGTTCTGATCTTTGCAACCTTTGTTGCTTCGCTGGGTTTGAATACGAACTCGACGGCGGTGATTATCGGTGCGATGTTGATTTCCCCGCTGATGGGCCCTATCATGGGGTTCGGTCTGGGATTGGGAATCTCTGATTTCGACCTGATCAAGCGTTCCTTCCGCAATTTTGCTACGGCGACGGTATTTAGTGTCATCACATCGACGCTCTTTTTCCTGATCTCTCCGATCAGCGAGGCGCAGAGTGAGTTGCTGGCCCGTACGCAGCCTACTGTCTATGACGTGCTCATCGCGTTCTTCGGTGGTCTGGCGGGGATCGTTGCCAGTTCGACCAAGAGCAAGGGAAATGTGATTCCCGGTGTGGCGATCGCTACGGCTTTGATGCCGCCGCTTTGTACGGCCGGATTCGGATTGGCGAGCGGTAACCTATATTATTTCTTCGGTGCCTTCTATCTCTATTTTATCAATACGGTGTTTATCAGTCTGGCTACCTACGTGGTGGTCCGCCTGTTGAAATATCCGAAGAAGGTCTTTTTAAACAAACAGCGCGAGAAGATCGTGACGAGATATGTCGGGGTGATCGTCTTCTTTACCATCGTGCCGAGTCTTTTCCTGAGCTACAACCTGATCCGAGCCAGTTATTTCAATGACCGGGTGCGGACGTTCGTCGCGGATGAACTGAGTTTCCCGAACACGCAGATATTGAGCAAGACGGTGATCGACACCAGTGACAAGAAAGAGGTGAAAGTTGTCCTGATCGGCGAGACTGTGCCGGAAACGATGATAACGAACGCCCGTGCCAAGATGCCGAAATACGGCTTGAAAAACGTAGGGCTTATCGTACAGCAAGGGTTCGGGCAGGAAGCCACCGACATTAACGAGTTGAAAAGCCTACTGATGCAGGATTTGTATAAGAATAGCGAAGAGGTTCTCCGGGCACAGTCCCTCCAGATCGATTCGTTGAAACGCGACCTGAACAAATATCATAGTCATAATCATCTTACGTCCGAGCTGATGCCGGAAATGAAAGTTCTTTTCCCTTATATCAAGGAAGTCTCTTGTGCGCATACCTATCTGATGGATATGGATAGCATTCAACCCGATACCGTCCTGTTAGTCTATCTGAAAAGTAAAGAAAAAGTACGCGAGGCGGAACAAGAAAAGATTAAGAAATGGCTTGCCGCGCGTGTAGAACAAAAGAAAATCAAATTAATTATTGAATAACGAACAAAGAATGAATTTTATGAAGAAGTTGTGGGCAGTGTTACTGCTTCTCGTTGCTTCAGGCCAAGTGTTTGCCGATGAGGGCATGTGGGTACTGAAAGAGTTGAATAAACAAAACCTGGCGAGGATGAAGGAGTTGGGATTTACTCCGTCTTACGAACAGTTGTACAGTGAAACTGACCCGTGTGTTGCCAATGCCGTGGTGATCTTCGGAGGAGGATGTAGCGGTATCACCGTCTCTAATGAAGGGCTGATTTTCACCAACCACCATTGTGGTTTCGGTTCGATCCAGCAGTTAAGCAGTGTGGAACACGATTACCTGAAAGACGGTTTCGTTTCCCAGAGTAAGGAAGAAGAGTTGCCGGTTCCGGGCCTGACAGTCCGCTACCTGCGTGAGACGGTGGATGTGAGCGATCGCATTAATTCACAGATAGCTTCGATCAAGGAAGAGCACCTGCGTCTGGCTGCTGCCGACTCGATCGGGCAGGCGATGGCCGATTCTGTGGGAAACACGGAATTTCAGGCTGCCGATGTCGTACCTTTCTATAATAATAACAAGTATTTCCTGATCGTCTACGATGTTTTCAATGATGTCCGTATGGTGTTCGCTCCGCCCAGCTCGGTCGGAAAATTCGGTGGGGATACGGACAACTGGATGTGGCCGCGCCATACGGGCGATTTCTCCGTGTTCCGCGTATATGCAGGTGCCGATAACAAGCCGGCAGCCTACAGCAAGGATAATAAGCCATATCAGCCTAAATACGTAGCCGAAGTGTCGTTGCAAGGTTATGAGGACAAGGATTACGCGATGACGATCGGTTTCCCCGGCAGCACGGACCGTTATCTCTGTTCATGGGGTGTGCAGCAGCGTATCGAGGATAGCAATAAGCCTCGTATCGAAGTGCGTGGCATCAAACAGGCGATCTGGAAAGACGCGATGTTGAAGAGCGACGAGGTGCGTATCAAATATGCCTCCAAATATGCTGGCAGTTCCAATTACTGGAAAAATTCGATTGGCATGAATAAGGGGCTTGCCAACCTGAAAGTGATCGAACGCAAACGCGAAGAAGAAGCTGCTTTTGCTGCCTGGGTGGCACAAGATGCAAAGCGTAAAGAGGTGTACGGTGACGTCTTGAACCTGTTGGAAAAAGGATATACTTCTTCCAGCGAATATAAGAAGATCTCCACCTACTTGGGCGAAGCGTTCCTGAGCGGCGCCGAGATCGTGAAGCTGGCCCGTATGATCCAGAGTGTGGATGTGAAAGGCTCTACCCCTGAAGAGATCGATATCTTCCTCGAAGATAATATCAAGCCTTTTTTCAAGGATTATGACGCAAGCCTCGACCAGAAGGTGCTGGCGGCTATGATGAAGATCGTAAAGGAACGGGTTCCGGCAGAGAATCTTCCGGATATCTACAAGAAGGTGGACAAAAAGTATAAAGGCGATTATGAAAAGTATGCCGCCGATGTATTCAAGAAGACATCTATCCTGTCTTATGACAATATCGCTTCCATGCTGAAGGACCCAAAAAAATATACGAAGCTGAAGAAGGACCCGGCTGCCGAGTTGAGCTTGTCCGTCCTGATCTCCCTTTTCGAATTGCAACAGCTCACAGGTGATTCTTATTACGATATCGCCAAGGGCGAACGCCTGTATTTCGCCGGCCTGAAAGAGATGTACCCGGAAAAGGCACTTTCTTCGGACGCCAACTTTACGATGCGTGTGAGCTACGGTTCCATCGGCGGCTACCGTCCGTACGATGCTGCTTGGTATGATTATTATACGACCGAGAAGGGTATCTTCGAAAAGGAAAACCCCGAAAGTGACGAATTCTGGGTTCAGCCTGAAATCCTCGACCTGATCCGCAGCAAAAATTTTGGCCAATATGCCAATAAGGATGGAGAGTTGCAGCTTTGCTTCCTTTCCAACAACGATATAACAGGAGGTAACTCCGGTAGTCCGGTATTCGACAAGAACGCTCGCTTGATCGGCCTCGCTTTCGATGGTAACTGGGAGGCCATGAGTGGTGATATCGCCTTCGAACCGGATTTGCAGCGCACGATCAGTGTTGACATACGCTATGTGCTGTATATGATCGACAAGTGGGGAAAATGCCCGCGGTTGATAGAGGAATTGAAGCTGGTGAAGTAAGACGCAGATATAAAAAGGAGACGCGGGTTACGCGGAGGACACACTCTTGCGTGATCCGCGTCTTTTTTATAGTTCTCCCGGCTGTTTTGCATCGCCTCCGCCTCCTGATGAGGATTTGGAGGGCTGCTTGTCGTATGGTTTGTTTTATTATGATTTTTATTTGTTATCGGAATATTTTATTACCTTGTCCGAACATTCTCCCATTGGTAAATGGGCATATTTCCGCATTGGTACATAATGTAAATTCGTTACTTTTGCAGAGAAGAAAAACAAAAGACATGCCATGAAAATATTAAATCAACTTATCATTGGTGCCGGTCTCCTGGCGACAGCCTCCCCGGTGCTGGCTACTGGCAAAACGGGAACGACTGGCGAACGCCCGAATATCCTCTTTATACTTTCCGACGACCATAGCTCGCAGGCGTGGGGGATATATGGCGGAATCCTGCGCGATTATGTGAAAAACGAGAATATCCGCCGCCTGGCAGCCGAAGGATGCGTGCTCGACAACTGTTTTTGTACGAACTCGATCTCCGTACCCAGCCGTGCTGCGATCATGACAGGCGCCTATAGCCATCATAATGGGGTCTATACGCTTGAAGACAGACTCGATCCGGCTTTGGACAATATTGCGAAACGCATGCAGGAGGGAGGGTATCAGACTGCCCTTTTCGGCAAATGGCATCTCAAGACGCAGCCGTCGGGGTTCGACACCTTTTCGGTTTTCCATGACCAGGGAGAATATTGGGATCCGCTTTTCAAGACCGCGGAAGGATGGGTAGACGATGATAAAGGGAAAAGTGGCAAGATGGAGAAGGGTTTCTCGACCGACTTGGTGACCGACAAGACGATTCAGTGGATCCGTTCGCGCGATAAGAACCAGCCTTTCATGATGTGTTGCCATTTCAAGGCGACGCATGAACCGTGGGATTTTCCTGAACGGCTGAAACATCTCTACGACGGGGTTACATTTCCCGAACCGGCAAATATGATGGAGTTCGGACCGGAAGAGTCCGGGCGTACATTTCCCGGACAGCCGTTGGAGGACATGGCACGCCGTTGGGGGATTGCATCGAAAGACCCGGATTCGTGGTGGTGCAAGTATCCGGAACTGCCTTTCTCCATAGAAGGAATGAACAAGGAGGATGCACGCCGGAAAATCTATCAGAAGTTGATTCGCGACTACCTGCGTTGTGGAGCGGCTATCGATGACAATATCGGCCGTCTGCTGCGTTTCCTCGATGAGGAAGGGCTGTCGAAGAATACGATCGTGGTCTATGTTTCCGACCAAGGCTATTTCCTTGGCGAGCACGGCTTTTTCGATAAGCGTATGATGTTCGAGGAACCACTCCGGATGCCTTTTGTCATCCGTTACCCGAAGGAGATCCCTGCCGGGACACGCAATTCTGACATTATCCTCAACACTGATTTTGCCGCCACGTTAGCCGACTATGCCGGAGTGAATGCTCCGGCGTGCAGCGAAGGCCGCAGCTTCCGTGACAACCTGAAAGGCGAGACTCCTCGCGACTGGCGGCAATCCATGTACTACCGCTACTGGACGCATCACAAAATACGTCCGGCTCATATGGGAATTCGGGGCCATCGTTATAAACTGATGTTCCTCTACGGCGACCCGCTGAATGCAACGGGATCGGATAAGGCACCGGTCACTCCGTCTTGGGAATTCTATGATCTGCTCGCCGACCCGCATGAAAACCATAATCTTTACGGTTCCCCAACCTATGCTGGTGAAATCGAGAAGATGAAACGCGAACTCCTGAAACTCCGCCGAGAGATTGGCGATACCGATGCGGCAAATCCCCGGATGCAGGAGATTATGGATGCGTATTATTGGTAATCATCCTTTCTTCATCTTCTTGTACTCGCGCGGCGGCATTCCCATGATCTTGCTGAAGAGGCGGGAGAAGTAGTAAGTGTCTTCGATGCCGATCTTATAGCAGACCTGGTTCACCTTCATGTCCGTAAAGTCTAAGAGCTGGCAGGCCTGCTGTATCTTTAACTGGTTGAAGTAGGTCAGTGGTGCGTAACCTGTCCGCTGGCTGAACAGGACGGAGAAGTGGGAGGAGGAATAGCCCGTATGGGCGGCGATTTCCTGCAACGTCAGCTTTTTCTCGATGTTCTCCTTCATGAAATGGATGGCAGCCGTTACGATATCGTTCTTTTCCGTTTCGTGACGGGCAGCATCCCGATATTGTTGCAAATAGCGCAATGTCCCAAGGTAGTGGTAGAAGATGGAGCAGGCATAGAGCAGGTTTTCATGGCTGTAGCCCATTTCCAGTGTCCGGAGTATTTCTTCGAACATATCGATCCGGTTACTGATGCGGGAGTGCATCCCCGGTTTGATCTCTATCGGACGTGTGCACTGCCTGGCGAAATGGGAAGCCAGCTTTCCTTTAAAATGAATCCAGTAGATTGTCCACGGGTCCTCCTCGTTGGCCCCGTAAGCGTGCGGTTTTCCTGCCGGCAGGATGAAATATTGGTTGGCGGTCACCTGGAATTCCTCGCCTTCCGTCCGGTACCAGCCGGATCCCTCTATACAATAGATAAAGACGAATTGCGTGATCGGCTCCTGCCGTTCCCGGAAATGATGCCAGGCCTTCGGATAATATCCGATATCGGTAATGTGTAAAATGGAGGAAATAGGGTCTTCTTCCATCTCACGGATGATGGGCTGTGGAAGGACAAGCACCCGTTCTCCGCTGAAACCGTCTTTTCTTTTGATCATGGCTAACTGACTTAAGTGTGGTACAAACTTACTATTAAAATCGGAAGATTGTCCATCTCCTTCGATTTTTTATCTATTTATTCTTCCTGCAAAAGGCATTTATTTTGCATTCGTATCTTAATCATTCAATATTAGCAGGTAAATGAAGATTTACGGGTATGGAACAAGGATGACATGGTGATACAAAATGATTATCTTCCCGTAGGGGCAGGGCTCTGCTCTGCCCTTTGGATCCGGCAAGGCGGACGTTATTTTCATTGGGCGGAGTAGAACCCCACCCCTACGAGACACCATTATTTTATTACGCACCCATAAATCATCATTTACCGCAAATAACTTAACAACTAATTATCATGAAACAAACGACAACCTATTTATTACTGATCTGCCTCGTCTCGGCAATGGGTGGATTGCTTTTTGGTTACGATTGGGTCGTAATCGGGGGAGCCAAGATTTTCTATGAACCCTTTTTCAATCTGGAAAGTTCGGCGGCACTCCGAGGTTGGGCAATGAGCAGCGCGCTGATCGGTTGCTTGGTGGGAGCTTTGTTTTCGGGTGCCTGGAGTGATCGCTACGGACGTAAGAAAATGTTGATCGCGGCCTCTTTCCTTTTTGTCGCTTCGGCCATTGGGACCGGGGCGGTGGACAGTTTTTTCTGGTTTGTCGTCTACCGTATTGTCGGAGGATTCGGGATCGGTATTGCATCGAACGTCTCTCCGGTTTATATTGCGGAAGTTTCTCCCGCATCCGTCCGCGGCAAGTTTGTTTCGCTCAACCAGTTGACGATCGTGTTAGGCATTCTGATGGCCCAGTTGGCGAACTGGCAGATCGGCGAATATTTTACGGCCGGCAGCGAGACGCTGAGTGCGGAAAGTATCGAATGGGCTTGGCGTTGGATGTTTTGGGCTGAGCTGGTTCCGGCGGGATTGTTTTTTGTCCTTTCCTTTGTGATTCCAGAGAGTCCTCGCTGGCTAGCTACGGCCGGACGGTCTGGCGAGGCTGGTAAGATCCTCATGCGTATCAGTGGTGCGGAGTATGCCGGACAGACGCTCTCTGAATTGGGACAGTTGAACGGAGATAAGCAAGAAAAGGCCAATTGGGGTGCTCTGTTGCAACCCGGTGTGAGGAATGTACTGGTAATCGGGATCGTACTGGCTGTTTTCCAGCAGTGGTGCGGGATTAATGTGATCTTCAATTATGCGCAGGAAATCTTTTCGGCTGCCGGCTATGCCGTGTCCGATGTCCTGATGAATATCGTGGTGACGGGTGTGACGAACGTGATCTTTACGTTTGTCGCCATTTATACGGTGGATAAATGGGGGCGGCGCACACTGATGTTTGTCGGTTCGGTAGGGCTGGCGATGATCTACTTTATTTTAGGGACTTGCTATTTTTTAGGGGTAAACGGCTGGCCGATGTTGCTCTTGGTCGTTTTGGCGATTGCCTGCTATGCGATGTCTCTGGCTCCGGTGGTCTGGGTGGTGCTTTCTGAAATTTTTCCCGTTCGCATACGCGGGATGGCAATGGCGCTCTCTACCTTCTTCCTTTGGGTGGCTTGTTTCCTGCTCACTTATACCTTCCCGATTCTGAATGAGGCGGTCGGCGCTTCGGGAACATTCTGGCTATATGGCGGGATCTGTCTGGCCGGCTTCCTTTTCATATGGGCCAAGCTCCCGGAAACCAAAGGTAAGACACTGGAAGAACTGGAAAAAGAATTAACGAAATAATTTGAGAATATGGCAGAGATTGTAAAAGTTTGGGAGGAAGATATCCTTCTCCCTACCTATGGCATTGGTAAACCGGAGAAGAATCCGATGTTCCTGGAAAAACGTGTGTATCAGGGAAGCAGCGGGGTCGTATATCCGTATCCTGTAATTGAAAAGATCGAAGATACTTGTGAGGATAAGTCCTATCATGCCGTGTATCTGGAAAATGAATATATAAAGGTGATGATCCTGCCAGAATTGGGCGGACGGGTACAGATGGCGTACGACAAGGTCAAGCAACGTCATTTCATTTATTACAATCATGTGATCAAGCCGGCCCTGGTCGGATTGACCGGCCCTTGGATCTCCGGCGGTATCGAGTTCAACTGGCCGCAACACCATCGTCCGAGCACGTTTCTTCCAGTGGATTACTCGATCGAGAAAAAGTCGGACGGTAGTGTGGTTGTTTGGGTTAGCGAAAGGGAACGTATGTTCCACCAGAAAGGGATGGCCGGGTTCACATTACATCCGGGCCGGGCTGTTCTGGAAATACAGGGAAAAGTATATAATCCAACCCCTGTTCCGCAGACGTTCCTCTGGTGGGCGAATCCGGCGGTTGCCGTGAACGAGCAATACCAGTCGGTCTTCCCCGGTGATGTGAATGCTGTGTTCGATCATGGAAAGCGGGATGTTTCGCGCTATCCGATTGCTACCGGAACCTATTATAAGATGGATTATTCGGCAGGTGTCGATATCTCCCGCTATAAGAATATTCCCGTGCCGACGTCCTACATGGCGATCCGTTCCAAATATAATTTTGTCGGTGGCTATGAAAATGATACCCATGCCGGTGTCCTGCATGTTGCCAACCACCATGTCTCTCCGGGCAAAAAGCAATGGACCTGGGGAAATGGCGATTTCGGGCAGGCCTGGGATCGCAATTTGACGGATGAGGACGGTCCTTATATCGAGTTGATGACAGGAGTCTATACTGACAACCAACCGGATTTCACTTGGTTGCAGCCATATGAAGAAAAGACTTTCACCCAGTATTTTATACCATACCGGGAATTGGGTGTGGTGAAGAATGCTTCTTCCGACCTGTTGATGAACATCGAACCGGAGGGCAATGCTTCCCGCCTGAAAATCTTTGCTACTTCGGTGCAGAAGGATTTGCATATCGTGGTGGTGAAAGAGGACGAACAAGTTTTGGATATCATTCGTGATGTCACACCTGAAATGATCCTCGAAGAGTGGGTTCCGGTCGATACCCTGATAGGTCTTCGCGTCTCTATCTGTAACTCAAAGGGAAAACTCCTTCTATCTTGGGAACCTGAACCCAATGAGATAAAGGAAGTACCCGAACCTGCAAAAGCAGCTCTTGATCCGAAAGATATCCAAACGACGGAACAGCTTTACCTGACCGGCTTGCATCTTGAACAATATCGTCATGCAACCTATGCCGCAACCGACTATTATGAAGAGGCGCTCAGCCGTGATCCGGATGATGTCCGCAACAATAACGCAATGGGATTGTGGCTGATCCGCAAGGGGCAGTTTGCAAAAGCCGAACCTTATTTGCGTCGTGCTGTCAAGACACTGACAGAAAAGAATCCGAACCCGTATGACGGCGAGCCTTTGTATAATCTCGGGTTGTCGCTGAAATATCAGGGTAAGACGGATGAGGCCTACGACTGTTTCTATAAAGCCTGTTGGAATGCTGCCTGGCAGGATGCCGGTTATTATTCGCTGGCCCAGTTGTCCGCTTCGAAAGGAAATTGGGAAGATGCTTTGTATGAAATAGATAAATCCCTGCTCCGGAACTGGCATAACTTGCGCGGCCGCCATCTGAAAGCTGTCGTTCTCCGTCATCTCGGACGAGTGGACGAGGCCTTGGACCTGATTCGGGAATCCCTTGCTATCGACTGCTTCAACTTCGGTTGTAGTTTTGAAGAGTATCTGTTGACGGGTGAGAAGGCTGTCCTGGATGATCTGCTCGTACGGATGCGTTCGGAAGGACATAATTACGAGGAATTATCGCTCGATTATGCCTCTGCCGGTTGCTGGGAAGAAGCCTTGAAAGTGGTTGAGGTTGCATTCGAAGTAGTTGCCTCGGAACGCACATTGCTGTATTATTATAAAAGCTGGTTTTTGTTATCCTTAGGCCGTCTGAAAGAGGCTGAAATGGCTATCTGTGTTGCTGAGCATCAATCGGCCGACTGTTGTTTCCCGAATGCTCTCGAAGCGATCAAGGCGTTACAGGAGGTAATCCGGTTTGCAGATGTCGTACCCAAGGCTCATTACTATTTGGGTAACCTGTGGTACGATAAGCGGCAGTATCCTGAAGCGATAGCCGAATGGGAGAAGTCGGTCGAACAGGACGATACGTTTCCGACGGTTCTTCGTAACTTGTCACTGGCCTATTTCAACAAACTGGATAAACAGCAGGAAGCGGTGGCTCTGCTCGAAAGGGCGTTTAAGCTGGATATACGGGATGCCCGGATCCTGATGGAACTCGACCAACTGTATAAGCGTCTGAACCGTCCCCATGCCGATCGCTTGGACTTGTTAGACAAGCTGAAAGAGGTGGCTTTCTCCCGCGACGATCTTTATTTGGAATATGTCACCTTATTGAATCAGCTAGGACGTTATGAAGAAGCGATCCACATGATCGATGCCCGCCGTTTCCATCCCTGGGAAGGGGGAGAGGGAAAAGTCCCTGCACAGTATCAGCTGGCACGTGTCGAGTTGGTAAAAGCCTGTCTGAAAGCCGGGGAGAATGAAAAGGCATTGTTCTTGATCGAAGAATGTTTCATCTATCCTTATAATTTAGGCGAGGGGAAACTCTATGGCGCCCAGGAAAACGACTTCAATTATTACAAAGCCTGTGCTTTGCAAGCATTGGGGCGTGAAGCCGAAGCGCGTGAATTGTTCCTGGCCGCCAGCACCGGGAATAGTCAACCGGCAGCCGCCATGTACTACAATGACCAGAAACCGGATAAGATCTTCTACCAAGGTCTTGCTTTCCGCAAGTTAGGACGTGAAGATGAAGCCCGAGGGTGCTTTAACCGACTGATCGACTTTGGCGAAAAGCATTTGTTCGATACCTTCAAGATGGACTACTTCGCCGTTTCACTTCCCGATCTCCAGATTTGGGAAGACGATATGGACAAAAAAAACCGCATCCATTGCAACTACCTGATGGGATTGGGGCATCTCGGACTCGGCAATCTCGACAAGGCGGAACGTTATTTTCACATCGCCGCCGGAATGGATAATAACCACCAGGGCGTACAGATACATTTGCAAATGGTCGGAAACCTTATATAGTGTAATGAACGGACTGATATATAAATTACTTAAACTGATAGAATTATGAGACAGGTGAACTTCTTTTTATTTTGGGCCTCGATAAGCCTGATATTCTTTTTATCCTGTAAAGAGACTTCTTCCGAACTGTCTTTGGCAGGTGAATGGCAATTCGCTTTGGACCCGGCGGATGTCGGAATAGGGCAGGAGTGGCAGAATAAAGACTTGGAAGATGTTGTTTGTCTGCCGGGTTCATTACAAGAACAGGGGAAAGGCAAAGATGTCAGCTTGGATACTCGATGGACTGGACAAGTTGTCGATAGTTCCTGGTATAATGCTCCTGAATATGCCAAATACCGGCAATCGGGCAATATCAAAGTACCTTTCTGGTTGAATCCGAACAAGCATTATGTAGGTGTAGCTTGGTACCAGAAGAAAGTGAATATGCCTTCCGGTTGGGAGGGCCGTCCGGTTATTCTCTATTTGGAACGGACACATTGGGCGACAACTCTCTATATAGACGGTAAGAAAGTCGGTGAGCAGAATTCCCTTCAGACTCCTAACCGTTTTGTTTTAGAAGGTATGCAAGCCGGAGAGCATACGATTACATTGCGTGTGGATAACCGTCTTTATGTAGATGTCGGAATAAATGCACATAGTATTTCCGATCATACACAAAGTAACTGGAATGGAATTATCGGGGATATCAAGCTGTCGGCAAAACCTTCCCGGTATATCGAATCTGTCCAAATCTATCCGGATCTAAAGAAAAAGCAGGCTAAATTAAAGATACGACTGGCAGGAAATATCGGAAAAGATAATTCGACTATTTTCTTACGGGCGGAGACTGCTTCAGGAAACCCTGTAGGTGAATTTGTTCAGGTGGAAGTCGATGCAAAGAATTCGGATGGCCATATCGAAGCAGCTGTAGATATGGGAAAAGATTTAAAAATCTGGTCAGAGCATACCCCGAATGTTTACAGGATGAATGTCTTACTGCAGTCGTCGGATGGAGTTGACAGAAAGACCTACGATTTCGGTTTCCGTGAGTTTAAGGCAAATGGTACACGTTTTGAGGTCAACGGACAGCCTGTCTTCCTACGTGGTACGCTCGAATGTTGTATATTTCCACTGACAGGATATCCCGCCATGCAAAATGATTATTGGGCTAAGATCTACCGTACCTGTAAGGAATACGGCTTGAATCATGTCCGTTTCCACTCCTGGTGTCCTCCGGAAGCGGCTTTTCATGTGGCCGATAGTATGGGAATTTACCTGCAAGTAGAATGCGGCGGATGGGCGGAAGTCGGTAGTGGCAAACCACAGGATCAGTGGTTGAAGGAAGAGAGCGACCGCATCCTTGAAGAATATGGTAACCATCCTTCTTTCTGTATGATGGTCTATGGCAATGAACCCGGTGGGGCAGACCAAGCACACTATCTTTCCGGTCTGGTCGATCATTGGAAGAAGAAAGATCCTCGCCGTGTCTATTCTAGCGCAGCCGGATGGCCGTATGTGGAGAATGCTGACTATTGGAATACTCCCGATCCGCGTATACAGGCCTGGGGTGCCGGTATTAATAGCATAATCAACCGTGAGGCTCCCCGGACAGATTATGATTTTGTCGGCAAAATCCGATCGGATATGCCGACTGTCAGCCACGAAATTGGGCAGTGGTGCGTCTATCCTAACTTCAAGGAAATAGATAAATATACAGGTGTGCTGAAAGCTAAAAACTTAGAAATATTCAAGGAGACTTTAGCCGATAAAGGTATGGAAGATATGGGAGAGAAATTTCTCTATGCTTCCGGGCGTTTACAGACTCTTTGCTATAAAGCAGATATCGAAGCTGCTCTCCGTACACCGGGTTTTGCCGGTTTTCAGTTACTTGACTTGCACGACTTTCCCGGACAGGGGACTGCACTGGTAGGTGTGCTTGACCCTTTCTGGGACGATAAAGGGTATGTGACTGGTGAGGAATACCGTACGTTCTGTAACAGCACTGTTCCGCTGGCACGTTTTCCGAAAATGGTTTGGTTGAATAATGAAAAACTGGAAGTCCCGCTGGAAATAGCCCACTTCGGCGAGAAGCCGCTTCCTGAAACAATGATCCGCTGGACTGTCTCGACTGTGGATAAACAGATATTGAAAGAAGGTTCTTTCACGCGTGAGATACCCCTCGGAAATTGCATCCCGGCCGGAACGGTCCGTTGTGATCTGGCCGGGATCAAGGAACCTTCCCAACTTCTTGTCTCCGTTCAGATCGGGGATTCGGATATGAGGAATCGTTGGAATATCTGGGTCTATCCGGCAGTGAAAAAGACGGTAGATAATCTCCCGTATGTTACGACACGTCTGGACCGGACGGCTCAGGATAAACTGAATAAAGGTGAGTCCGTCCTGTTGCTGACCTATGGAACTGTCCCCCCTGAAAAGGGAGGTGACATAGCCGTCGGCTTCTCCAGTATCTTCTGGAATACGGCTTGGACCCGCGGGCAGGCTCCGCATACACTTGGTGTTTGCTGTGATGCAAAACATCCGGCATTGGCTGCTTTCCCGAATGAGGGAGTAAGTGATTATCAATGGTGGGATCTGATGAACCGTTGCGATGCCATGATCTTAGATGACTATCCGAAGGATTTCCGTCCGATCATTCATATCGTCGATGACTGGTTTACAAACCGCAAACTTGGAATGCTTTACGAAGCCCGTGTCGGGAAAGGCAAATTGTTAGTTTGTGGTGCTGATCTGCAAAACGATTTGAACAAACGCCCGGCAGCGGCCCAGTTCCGGCAGAGTCTTTTGGAATATATGGCGTCCGAATCGTTCAACCCATTGCAGGAGTTAAAAATAGAAGATGTATTATACACTAAATAAGAGCAAAGAATGAGTTTTAAGAAATTTGCATAAGCGCATGTCTGTTGGCTGCCTTGCTGTTTGATCACTTGTCCAAGACTTGGGATGAGGGCGAATATGTTCCATGTCCTTGTCTTGGTCGAACAGGGCGGAATGTTGTGTCTGGTGATCCCCCGAAGGAGGCAAAGTTGTTTCCGTAATTTATCCTGATCTGGAAAGGGGGGGGATTGTGTAATATTGTTTCGTTAACAACAAAGCACATCCTTTGGGAATAGCAGTAAATTCCGGTTCTTCATCGAAAAAAAGGCTTTCTACTATGAGGTATGCGGTTTTTCACAACGAAGACGGTTGCCATCACTGTGAGTTGCCGGGACCATAGACTATGAAGACGGTCTTCATGGTAACGAGGACGGTTGTCACGGCGATGAAGACGGGCGTCATGCCGACAAAGGGGCAAATCTCTTTTGATATATTCAGGCCTGCGGAAATATTTGTTTGCAGCAGGGGATTCTTCGGGAGTTCAGTTTTTCTACAATGTTAGGATATTCAGCTTTTTGATAACAAAGGAATTTTGTTTTATATGCTTTGCTACATAAGGAAAGGGGATATGTATATTTTGCCCCCTTTCCTTTATTTTGCCAGATTTTCCAAACAGCAAACGCTTGCAACAGCAGTATTCTTGCTCTACCTTACAGGGGTTATATTGGTTGTGCGAGCTTTAGAAGATGTCAATTCCAGCAAGGGCATCAGCTTCCGTACGGGCGGCGATTTCTGCTGCTTCCACTTGGATGTAGCGGGCTTTTACCATTTGCTTGAAATGATGGTAGCGTTTGGACGGGTCGTTGATCAGGTTGCCGAATTCGAAGCTTTCCATCTCTTTCCAGTTCTTTCCGTCATTGCTGATCCGGATGATACCGGCTACCGTGCCTTTATCTCCTTGTTTTTGTGGGGTGAAGGCAAAGCCGCTTAATATATGTTCGCTGCCGAGATCGATAGCAAGAAATTGTGCAGTCTTGCCGATTACTTTCCATTCCTTCTTGACCAGTCCGAACCGTTCCTGCAAGATAGCTCCTTTTTCTCCGTTCAGGATGGCTACTGCTTTCAGTTCGTTGTTTCCCATCTGGAAAGGATCTTTATATTCGGTAGAGCCTGCCGAAGGTTCCGTTCCGTCTGTCGTATAGTAGATCTTGAAACCGGCGTTCAGGTTCTCCGCAATGTTTTCGCCGTGCGCTTTCCAGCCGAATTCCTGTGGCATCGGTTCGATGGTAACCAGTCCGTCCATGTTTCTCTGTGCGCTCAACCGGGGCGGACGGGCTTTGTAGTGATGGGCGGAGATGGTACAGATCGCAGGTGTCAGGCGGGATTCGAGTATGCGGACCCGTATCTTGTCTGTCGTGACATCGGGGAAGCGCAGGATTCGTTTGTAGCCGATGTTGGTGGAGTGGGCGATCTCTTTCCATCCTCCGTCGATCCAGGCGTCCACGGCGTGTTTTTCCACTCGTTCCCCGTTGGTGGCAATTGCTTCCTGGAGAACCAAACGGTTGAGGGTGACAGGTTGGGGAGTGGAGATGACGATTCCCGGGCCGTCTTTATCGACCGTCACGTAGGTGTCTGCATTTTGGTCGAGCACTTCTTTCGGGCCTTCTGCCTGACGGAACAGGTCGGTCCCGTAGGTTTCCCGGATTCGCTGGCCGGTACCTTTCAATACGGCTACATCTGCTGGTGAGAATTTCCCGTCCCGGTTGGGTGGGATGTTCAACAGAAAGGTGGAGTTGCCTCCTACGGCACGTTCATAGATGTCGAACACATCGTCGGTGCTTCGTACTTTTTGGTGCGTGTCGTCCCGGTAGAACCAGCCTTCACGGATGGAAGTGTTGGTTTCAGCCTGCTGGTAATGCAGGTATTTGGCTTTATAGAGTTGTTCACGGCTTCCGAGGTCTTTGTCGGTCATATCGGCAAAGTTCGACATCGTGTCCGGATTTGCTTGGTAGGGGATCACGTTCCATTCGGTCGACCGTGTGCCGCCGGCTTCGTTACCGCACCACCGGACATCTTCCCGTCCGAAGATAACGGCTTCGGGAGCAAGTGCCTTGATCAGTTTCTTCCAGGCGGGGTAGTTGTAGGTCTGTCCACCTTTTCGTTTGGGGTGTGCCCCGTCGAACCATACTTCGTGGATCGGACCGTATTCGGTCAGGATCTCGAAGAGTTGGTTGAGGAAGTATTCGTTGTAGTCGTCCACTACGAACTCGAAACGGGTCTTGTTGGCAAAAGGTCGTCCGGGAACCTCCCGTGGGATGGTTCGTTTGGTGTATTGGCTGAGGTTACCGTACAATCCTTCGGGGTTTTCTATTTGATAGAGGTCTGCCGGCGACAGATAGACGCCTAACTTCAACCCGTACTTACGACAGGATTCGGATAGGTCTTTCAGAATGTCACCTTTGCCGTTGCGGAAACCGGTGGACATGATGCCATGTTTCGTATAGCGGCTTTGCCACAGGACGAATCCGTCGTGGTGCTTGACTGTCAGGATCACCATTTTCATGCCGGCCGCTTTCATGGCTTCGCACCACTGATTCGTGTCGAGCTCTTTCAGGTCGAAGACTTTTGGGTCTTCCTTTCCGCTTCCCCATTCCAACCGGGTGAAACTGTTCGGTCCGAAATGGATGAAGGCAATAAATTCGTTTTGCAACGCCGCTAACTGGTTGGGCGAAGGCACGACATGGGCTGCTTTTCCGATGATGTCCGCGTGATTGTCGCCAGCTTCGATCTTGATCGTGTTCTGAAACTGCATCTGCTTGTCCTGAGCTTGCCCTTGTAAAGACAGCATGGCTCCAAGTAGGAGGATAAAGGTGTGTTTCATGTTTATAACGATTTTAATTTTTGTATGTTTATATATAACGATATTGGGGGTGTGTTAAAATCTCCTTGTCCCCGCGTCAAGCGCGGGGACGCAAAAGGACAGACCTTCTCAATCAGATTTTTATAGGGTCGGTTTTAATGCGATCCCGCGTCAAGCGCGGGAACAGGATAGTTTCGACACACCCCCAATGAATAGATGTGGAATGTGTTATTTAATTCCTAACTTAGTCTTGATCGCCTTCGGTATCGCATCCTTATGGACCATTACGTAGATGGTCTTGGCGCGGACGAAGCTCTCGGACATGTTCAGGTAGCCGCCGAACTTGTTGCGGTCAGTGCCCCATGAGTTTTTGGTGATGTAATATTTCGTGCCGTTCTGATCTTTCGTGATGCCGGTCACGTGCATCAGATGATCGTCGGTAGTCACGAATGATTCGAAGCCGGCCTGGCGTACTTCCGGGGTTACTTTGATTTCCGGGTACGGACGTTCGAACTTGAATACTTCTTCCAAACGTTCCTTTTCGCCTAATTTCTCAAAGCGGGCACGATCCGTATTCGACAGGTCTTCCACCTTCTTCACTTCCGGATTGATGGCGACACCGTTTGTAAAGGAGAATCCCTTCTCGCTCACGTCACCGTCCCAGCATACCGTATAGCCGTTCGTCAAAGCATAATCCACTGTTTCCATCATTTCATCGAGCGGCAGGTTGTACATTAAGGAATGTTCCCAATTGTCAGGCACTTCCACGTCAAATTTCACATAATACGGATGATGCGTGAAACTGGTCAGCTCGATATAATCGTCCATGTTCAATCCCAATGATTCGGCGAATGACTTCGGCGTATATTCTTTTCCTTTATATGTAAACTTCTCCGGTAGTTTGCCTAAATAGGTGTCGAACAGGTTCGCAATCAGTTTGTCATATTCCGGACTGCGCTGTTTCGTCTTTACTGCCACATCGGCGATGGCATGCATATAGCGGACCATCTCGCTATGGTTATGTCGTTCGGAGTCATAATTGATACCCGTGTAAACCTCTTCAGGGACAATCCCGACTTGGCGGTATGCGTTCATAAATGTATGCGACAGGCTGCCCTGTCCGATGTTACCATTTCCGCGACGCAGATAGTTGTCCTGCAACTGATTCATGTATTTCTGGCGGACGATGAACATCTCCGAAAGGTCATACGTGCCCTTTCCCATACGGAGCAGTTCGGATTCCATAAATGAAGTCGTGGCAAAGCACCAGCAAGTACCCGTTGCTGCCTGGTTCTTAACCGGGGTAGCAGGAACCGTTACCACCTCTGTAAACTGATACCCCTGGCCAAACGCTGTCGAGACAGAGAATGCCAACATGCAAGATAAAATAAATGTTTTCATATTGTCTAACTTTTTAATTCTTTCACTCTTTCATTTTTTCAAAATCCCCTCGCGAACATCTTCCAAAATTCATCCGCCATCTCCTGCCAGCGTAGGATTGTTGCTCCTGCGAAGTCAGCCGTGTAGCCTGTCAGGAAAGTTCGTGCGGCTTCTTCCCCTTTGCTGCTTTGCAACTCTTTGTAGCGGCTTTCCACGAAAGGCATTTCCGATAAGCCCTTTTCTTCGAAGTGGGCGACTGCACCGTTGATCTTGTCTTTGGTCAGTCCCCAGCGAACTGTCGCCAATTTGTTTGCCGTCCGGTATTTCCAGATGACAGCATCCTCACGATGACGGTGTTGTCCGCAGATGCCGAAAGCAACCGGAAGGTCGGTTGTACCAGCAAAGATCGGGATACGTGGGCTCTGTCCCGGATTGTCGAACGACAGCCAGGCTACACCGCCTACGGCATCCGGCAGCCAACTGCGAAGCTGTATCACGTGCGAGTAAGAACACTGCGGGACTGATACCAGGCGATTGCGTGTCACCGTCCCTGGCTTCACAGCATTCAACATATTGACCATATCTGTCACCATCCACGGGTTTGCCGCGGGGCTGGTGAGGGTGTCTGTCTTTTGTGTCTCCTTGTTCTTGGTAGTAACTTTCAGGTTTTTCGTCATGTCCCATTCCGTTCCCTCGTAGGTCTGGCGCAGTAATGCCATCACATCTGTTACGGCAACCGCTTTATCCGGCTTCACGCTGATCGGCAGTTCTTCCGCATCGTACGACAGTTTGAGTGAGGGGGCCAATGCGTTCAGGATAAAATACTCACGGATGCTGAATGATTTCGGTTCGCCGAAATAGTTACCCCCACTATAAGCTTTCCAGAATTTGAACGGTTCCTTGCCGTCCCAGAAACCCATCTTTTTGGCAACGGAGAATACATTTTCCGAAGCCATATAACGACCTTTATCTTTCAGGTCGAGCGTGGAGATGCGCGAAATATTGGCCGATACGCCCACATGATCGTCCGGGATACGGACAGCCGCCCATACGCCCCCGACCTTGTCTGGGCCTTCGCCGAACACCTCGAAATGCCAGACCTCGTTCGGATCGGCAATCGTCAGGCATTCACCCGAATCTCCGTATCCGTATTCGGCTACCAGCTGTCCGATCAGCCGGATCGCTTCGCGTGCCGTCGTGCAACGCTGCAAGGCTATCTTTTCCAGTTCCTCGATCATGAACATCCCCTTCTTGTTCTGCAACTCTTTACGTCCGGAGATCGTCGTCTCGCCGATCCCCAATTGCTTCTCGTTGAGGCAGGGATAGGAAGTATTTAGGAACTGGTAGGTCGATCTGGCTTCCGGTATCGTCCCTTTCAATTCCATATTCGTACGGTCGGCAGGATATTCGGTATGCATGCGGCCGTTATAGATGGCGACTGTCGTGTCGTGCTCGTAACGTGCCGCCGGGACGATCTCCATCCATGTGCGGTAGTTCCCGTCGCAAGTGTGACTGGTCATGACCGAACCGTCGGCTGATGCTTTCTTGCCGACCATGATGCTTGTACAACTTTCAGGAGTGTTGACCGGCTGGGAGTACTCGATTTTCTGGGCACGGAGGCTGTCCCCGTAACAGATAAGTACAATAATGAGGATAATCAGTCTGTTCATGGTATTATATTTGATTTTGCGGCTAAAGATATGAAATTTTGTTATATTTGCTACCCCTTGCTTGGGGGATTAATCCCCCGGTAGAAGAGAAATATCCCTGCAAGGAAATGATTAAACATAAATATGCCATGAGAAAAATGATTTATCTGAGCGCTCTGTTGCTCCTATTCGTGTTGCCGATAATGGCACAACAACCTTTGTTCCCGACACCTGCAAAGGTGCAGAACGGAAAAGGCTCGTTCACCATTGGAAAGAATCTGCAGATACAAGGTAATGGCGGGTATGCTGATAAGCTGGCCGCCGGACTACAAACCGAGTTGAAAGAAGCCGGTATGCAATCATCACCTGCCAGCGGAACCATCCGTCTGGAACTTAATAATGATTGTAAGATGGCTGATGAAGCCTATACGCTTGTTATCGAACCGAACAGCATCCTGTTGCAAGCCTCTTCCGAAGCCGGCCTGTTCTATGCGAAGGAAGCCCTTCTTCAACTATCCCGTTTCGGTAAGGGCAGCGTGCGAGCCTGCAAGATACAAGATCAGCCCCGCTATGGTTGGCGTGGTTTTATGCTCGACGAGAGCCGCCATTTCTTTGGAAAAGAAAAGGTAAAACAATATCTGGATATCATGGCGTCTCTTCGCCTGAATGTGTTCCACTGGCACTTGACCGACGAACCGGGTTGGCGTATCGAGATCAAGCGCTATCCGAAGCTGACTACCGAGGGGGCTGTCGGTAACTGGCACGACCCGAAAGCGCCCGCTACGTTCTACACCCAAGAAGAGATCAAAGAGATAGTTGCCTATGCAGCCGACCGTCATATCATGGTCGTTCCTGAATTCGACATGCCGGGCCATGCTACTGCCGTCTGCCGTTCCTATCCCGAAATCTCCGGCGGCGGTGAGGGAAAATGGCAGCATTTCACATTCCATCCCTGTAAGGAAGAAACGTTCGAGTTTATCAGCAACGTGCTTGACGAGATTGTTGCCCTGTTTCCGTCTCCCTATATTCATATCGGAGGCGATGAAGTGCATTACGGTAACCAAAGCTGGTTCACCGATCCCGAAATCCAACAGTTTATCAAAGATAAGAACTTGGGCAACGAAACGGGCTTGGAACAGTATTTTATCCGCCGTGCCGCCGATATCGTAGCTTCCAAAGGCAAGACGATGATTGGTTGGGACGAGATGATCGATGCCGGTGTCTCTCCCGACAAAGCCGTCATCATGTGGTGGCGGCATGACCGCAAACACCAGTTGGTGAAAGCGCTCGAAAACGGTTACCGGGTGATTATGACTCCGCGTCGTCCGTTGTATGCCGACTTCATCCAATATGGTGGCCATAAAGTGGGCCGTGTGTGGGGCGGTTTCAATCCGGTCGAAGACATCTACCGTTTCCCCGAACCTATCATCCATCTGACTCGTGATTATGAAGACCAGGTGATGGGCCTCCAGTTCTCCCTTTGGACGGAACGTGTAGCCGATGCCAAACGTCTGGATTATATGACTTTCCCACGTTTGGTCGCAGTAGCCGAATCCGCTTGGACCCCTGCTAAGTCAAAGGAGTGCAGCCTCTTTATGCAGAAGCTCCCGTACTTCCTGCAATTCCTCGGTGAGAAAGGCATCTACTATTTCAACCCCTTTAATCCGGAATCCACACCCGAACCCGATGCACCGGACAAGGATGATGTGTTGAAGAATGGATAAGATATGTTGGGATAAGAAGAGAAGTGGAAATAAAAACAGCAACTCCCTGTCGTTACCGGCTGGGGGTTGCTGATGTATGCTGCGGTTTCCTGCTTTTGTTAGCGTGAGGAAGAAGGATCAGAAACGTCTTTTTTTACGGGCATCACGTGCGGCGGCTGTCCGTTTCCATGGGCGGTCACTGTCGCGTTCGTCTTTGCGGAAAGCACGGTCTGAACGATCGTTACTCCGGCGTCCGCTATCTTTGGAACCTCGTTTGCCTTTGTAGCCGTCATCGCTACGCCGGCCTCCATAACTGCGTTTGCCACCCCGTCCACCTTCTTCTTTCTTGCCCTGTGCAGGCTCGACGGAGATGCGGCGTCCGTCTACTTCAAACCCATTCATGCTGTTCATCACGCGTTGGGCTTCACCCTCTTCCACTTCGAAGAAAGAGAAGTTTTCGCGCAGGTCGATCTTACCGATACGCACCTTGCCCGGCACGCATTTGTTGACCAGTTCGATCAGTTGGTTCGGATAGAGGCCGTCGGCTTTGCCGAAGTTGAGGAAGAAGCGCGAATAACCCTCTTCGGCCACATATGCACGGCGTTCGCCACGTTCACCCCGTTCACTACGGGCGGAACGTTCGTCCACCTGCTGGATTTCGTCAGCATCTTTGTAGTAGTCGATCATACGGTTGAATTCGAGCGAAACGACTCGCTTGATGATATCCTCCTTGTCCAGCCATTCCAGCTTGCGGTAGATTTGAGGCATCAGGGAGGCGATTTCTTCCTCGTTCACCTTCACTTTTTCGATCTGATCTACGAGATTGAAAAGCTGCTTTTCGCAGATAGCACTTCCGGAAGGGATCTCACCCTTTTCGAATTTCTTGTTGATGATGCGTTCGATCTCACGTATCTTGCCCTTTTCTTTCACATGACAGATCGAAATGGAGATACCCGTCTTACCGGCACGACCGGTACGGCCGCGGCGGTGTGTGTAGGATTCTACTTCATCGGGCAAGCCATAGTTAATCACGTGTGTCAGGTCGTCCACGTCCAGGCCGCGGGCAGCCACGTCAGTGGCAACCAGAAGCTGTATGTTTTTGACGCGGAACTTTTGCATTACGTAGTCGCGCTGTGCCTGGCTCAGTTCGCCGTGCAGCGAATCGGCGTTGTAGCCATCCTGTATCAGTTTGTCGGCGATCTCCTGCGTCTCTTTGCGGGTACGGCAGAAGACGATGCCGTAGATGTTCGGGTAAAAGTCGGCGATACGTTTCAGCGCGAGGTACTTGTCCTGTGCACGGACCATGTAGTAGATATCGCGGATATTCTTATTGCCCTCGTTCTTGTTGCCGATCACGATTTCCTTCGGATTCTTCATGTACCTCTTCGTGATGGCAGCAATCTCCTTCGGCATGGTGGCCGAGAAGAGCAGCATGTTGCGGTTTTCCGGCACTTCGGCGAGGATGGCGTTGATGCTGTCGGTGAAGCCCATGTTGAGCATCTCATCCGCCTCGTCCATGATGACATTCTTTACCAAGCTGAGGTTCACCGTCTTGCGGTTCATCAGGTCCAAGAGGCGTCCCGGAGTGGCCACTACCACGTGCACACCACGTTTCAGCGTCTTGATCTGGCTCTCGATGCTGGAACCACCGTACACTGGGAGAACCTTCAGGTTGTCGATATACTTGGAGTAGTCGTTCAGGTCGTCTGCGATCTGTAGACAAAGCTCGCGAGTAGGGCAAAGTACGAGTGCTTGGGGCTGGTATGTAGTTACATCGATTTTTTGCAGGATCGGAAGGCCGAAAGCGGCTGTTTTCCCCGTACCTGTTTGTGCTAATGCAATTACGTCGTTGTCATCTCCCAGTAAGAAAGGAATCACTTCCTCCTGTACCGGCATGGGCGATTCGTAGCCCATTTCTTGAATTGCCTTCAGTATTGGTGCGGCAACTCCTAATTCTTCAAATGTTTTCAAAATGTGATATATGTGTATATATAATAATTCAGAGTGGGCAAAGGTACGCAAATTATTCGGATACCTATCAGTGTAGGATAATATCTTTTAGTGTATCGCGCTCTTTTTCCGTAAGATGGAGCCCTTTCGACAAATATTTGTCAGTCGAACCGTACTCTTTCTTTATTTTATGGAAGGCTAAGTCCAGCCATGTCTCGTCTGCACCCAGCAGAACGGTGATAGTTTCCTGGGCGTCCGTATTGAGGTTGCGTGCCATATAGGCAAGGTGTCTCAGGTCTATATGGTTGTTCGAAGCCATATAGTCCTTCATAATCGTTTCTTCGGGTACGTCGAGAGCTGTCAGCAGCATGGCGGTCAGGAAACCTGCGCGGTCTTTGCCTAACGAACAATTCACGAGGATCGGGTAGTTGTCCTTGTCGAGGAAGACTTTCAATGCCTTGCCGAACTGTTCGCTCTCGTCTGTCACGTAGCTGATGTATGTATCCTGCATGTATACGAGTCCGTCACCTTTGCGTATGCGCCCTTCTTCCAAACGTCGGGCGATCTGTTCTTTTCCTTTTACCGGGATTGGGATGGAGATGATGTTTGCTCCTGTATATTTTTCCGGGGCGAGAGCTACCTCGTCTTCTCCCCGGAGGTCAATGACCGTTTTGATCTTCAGGTTGTCCAACCGGATGGTGTCGTTGCGGCTAAGCGCCTTGAGTTCACCCGAACGGAATATCTTGCCCCAGCCGGTCATACGGTTCCCGTGTTCGCTGAAATAGCCTCCTATGTCGCGCAAGTTCTGGACACTGTCCATCTGTACCGAGCGGGCACCGACGGTACGGTAGTACTTGTCGTTGAACGACAGGAGGAAGTATTTGCGGGTGATGTTGTCATTTGTGATGTAGGTCACTCTCCCGTCGTTGATGTTAGCATAGCCGCACGGCTGCGACATGTCGAAAGAGTTGGGGGTGTCGGATACATAAAGTTTCATCATCCCGTCGGTATGGGGATCTGTTTCCCATTTGATAATATAGTTACCGATGTCGTCACGCAAACATATGGCACGAATTTCAGGTGCTCTGCCGGAGCTGCACCCTGCCAATAAGGTCACACTGGTGAACAAGAAAAGAATCCGTTTCAATATCATACTTCTACTACTCATGCAAAGCAAAGATAGTGAAAAACATGTGTCTTTATACCCCTTTATCTACCCGGTTAATGATATTTAAGACTGAGAGAGGTAGGAGGTTGCAAATTCTTTAGAAATGTAATTGTCGTAGCTGTGGCAAACCTCAGTAGCCAGATCGATCCCGCACCGGATGATGTTCGCCCATGTCTCCTGAGGGAGAGTGACGAGGTCGCGGTGGCGGACATTATATTTTAACAGACCGTAGAGGATACCTGCATTGAAGTTGTCTCCGGCTCCGATCGTACTGACCGGACGGATGGCGGGCGAGTCGAAATGACGGTGCCGGTCGCCGTGGTAAAGGTTTACGCCTCCGGCTCCGTGGGTGGTGATGAAACGGTCGCAGTAGAAACGGATATGGTCAGTGTAGACCTTTTCACTGTCAGTCTCTCCGAAAATATTGAGGAAGTCTTCGTCCGAACCACGTACGATATCGGCATATTCGAAATTTTCGAGTAATGTCGGAGCGAGGCGTATGGCTTCGTGGGCGTGCGCCTTGCGGAAATTCGGATCGTAGTAAAGAATCGCCTTGCGCTGGCGGGCATAGTTGAGGAACTCCACCATCCGTCCTCTGAGCGCGGGGTTCAGCGAATAGTAGGAGCCGTAGATGAAAATGTCATCTTCGTTGATCTCCGGCATGGGCACGTCGAGGCGTTGCTTCGGATACTCCTTGTAGAAGGTGTAGTTGGCATTGCTGTCGTCGTCCAGAAACGCGAGCGAGATCGGACTTTTACCGTCCGGAAAACGGTCGACGTAGCGGGTGGAAAGGTTGTTTTCCATCATAAAGTCGCGGATGATGTCGCCGACACGGTCATTGCCTACTTCGCTGATGAAGGAGACGGGTACTCCGAGGCGTCCTAACGAGATAAGGCCGTTGAAGGTCGATCCGCCGGGTACTGCTGTATGGGGCTGGTTGTTCTTGAAGATGATGTCGAGAATGGTTTCTCCGATGCCGATTACCTTCCTCATACTGTTTATTTGTTTCCTGTTTTACACTGCTCGCGGCTTTTCGAGCCTAAATAACCACCGTGATGCCGTTTGGCATAGTCGGGATAGCCGAAGTTGATGCGTTTCATGGTGCCGACTACTAACAGATCGCCTATCACTGTCATGACCGTGGTCGATGTGGTGGGGGTGAGGCCTAAAGGGCACACTTCTTTTGGCGCACCTGTCGGCAGGCAGATCGTCGCTTCAGCTGCTAACGGGCTGTCGGGGTTGCCAGTGATAACGATAAACTGCATTTCCGGCACGAGACCACGTGTCAACTCCACCAGTTCGAGCAGTTCGCGTGTCTTGCCGGAATTGGAGATAAGCAACATGACATCGTTCTTGCGGACGATACCGAGGTCGCCATGCTGCGCTTCGCTGGGATGCAGGAAGTAGGCAGGCGTGCCGGTCGAACAGAAGGTCGTTGCGATGTTCATGGCGATCTGTCCTGCTTTCCCCATGCCGCTGGTGATCAGGTTTCCACCGAGTTCGTGTACGTGTTTCACAATGAGTGTCACTGCCTCTTCATAGCCGTTGGTTATCGGAATATTGCGTACTGCTTCAGCTTCCTGTTGCAGGATGGATGAGATTGCTTCGTTTATCATAGCTTTAAAAATGATTCTATATGATGTTATGAATTTAACAAAGTACAAAAGTATCTATTTTAATGATACCTGCACAGCGGGAAGCGCATATTTTTGTACTTTATTGGGGTTTGACGAATCCTATTGGATTACGGGGTTGGTTGTTCTGTTTGTTTTTTTGTGCCAATTGCGCCAAGGCAAGGTAGATTTCGTCAAATTTTTCTTCGTTTTCCTCTGTGATGTCTTCTAATGCCTCGATCCGTTCTTTCAGTTCTTTGAGTTGGGGTGAGGGAGCGGAGTTGAGCAGGTATTGGCGCATGGCGACGAAAGCACGCATGATTGAAATATTCACTTCTATTGCGATATCGCTCTTCAATAGTCCTGACAGCATAGCAACACCTTGCTCTGTAAATGCAAAGGGACGTTTCCGAGTGCCACCCCAACTTGATGTCACAAATTGTGACATCAAGACGGACCATTCGTCGGTGGTCAGTTGAAACATGAAGTCGAGAGGAAAACGTTTGATGTTTCTTTTGACTGCTTGATTGAGAGAGCGGGTATCTGATTGATATAATTCAGCCAAGTCGAAATCTAAAATGACTTTCTGTCCTCTGATCTCGTAAATCTTACTTTGTATTGTTTGTAATTCCATAGTAAAGAGTTTTAATTTGACGGCTAAGGTAGTTAAAAGAAGTCTGTAAATAAATATTTGTTGTACTTTTGTGCCCTCTTAATGAATGGATAATGGAAAAAGATTACTTCTCACATATTTTGCCGAATGGTTTGCGTATCGTACATCTTCCTGCTGCTTCTCCGGTATCATACTGCGGGTTTGCCGTGAATGTCGGGACACGGGATGAGGAGGCGGACGAGTTCGGCTTGGCTCATTTTGTCGAACACATGATATTCAAAGGAACGGAAAAACGTAAGTCTTGGCATATCCTGAACCGGATGGAGAATGTGGGAGGGGAGCTGAATGCCTATACCACGAAGGAGGAGACTTTTGTCTATTCCATCTTTATGGAGGAGCATTTCCGGCGGGCTTTCGAACTACTGACCGACCTGGTGTTCCATTCGCAGTTCCCGGAACAAGAGATCGAGAAGGAGGTGGATGTGATCCTGGACGAAATCAATTCATACGAGGACAGTCCTTCTGAACTGATCTTCGATGAATTTGAGAATCTGCTATTTGACGGTCATGCATTGGGACATAATATCTTAGGGGACGAGCATTCGCTACTCGGTTTCGGAAGCGAGTCCGGCAAGTCGTTTATGAAGCGTTTTTATGCACCCGAAAACATGGTGTTCTTTTCGATGGGCCGGATTCCGTTCAAGAAGATCGTGCAGCTGGCGGAAAGCACCCTGTCTGATATCGCTTTCCCGATGGCGGCACGTAACCGGATGGCACCCGGCGAGATCCTTCCCGTCAGCCGCCAGATACACAAAGATACCCATCAGGCGCATGTGCTGATCGGAGGACGAGCATACAGTATGCACGATGAGAAACGTCTGCCGCTGTTCCTGCTGAACAATCTCTTGGGAGGTCCGGGGATGAACAACCGTTTGAATGTCTCTCTCCGGGAAAAAAACGGGCTTGTCTATAACGTCGAATCAAATGTGACTTCTTATACCGATACAGGACTGGCAAGTATCTATTTCGGGACCGATCCGAAGAATAAGGAGAAAGCGATCAGGCTTGTTCATAAGGAACTGGCTAAGCTGCGCGATGTAAAACTGACCGCAACCCAGTTGGCAGCGGCCAAGAAGCAGGTGATCGGGCAGTTGGGTGTCTCTGGCGATAACCGGGAGGGACTGTTCTTGGGGTTGGGAAAGAGCTTTCTCCATTATAACCGCTATGATACTCTGCCGGAAGTCTTTGCTAAGGTGGAAAGGCTGACCGCCGAAGAGATACAGGAGGTCGCTAACGAGGTCTTTGCTCCTGAACGTTTGTTTAGCCTGATCTATCAATAAGAAGTGTTTACCAGCATTCTGCCTTGTCCTTCAGTTCCGGCAGCTTGTTTTTATCGAACACCGGACTTTTGATCCCACTGCGTTTCTGAGCAATGTAATCGTGCAGTAGCAGGAAGGCCTGTTTGCTCAGCAACGAGATAGCGACCAGGTTGCAGATCGTCATGAAAGCCATCGTGATATCCGCCAGACTCCAAGCGAGTTCCAGGCTTGCCAACGCTCCGAACATTACCATGCCGCCGACCAACAGGCGATAAATATAAAGCACGCTTTTCTTCGGTGTGATGAAACGGATGTTCGCTTCCCCGTAATAATAGTTTCCGATAATACTGCTGAAAGCGAACAGAAAGATCGCTACGGCAACGAATATCCCTCCAGCTTTTCCCACTTCGAGCGTCAAGGCATGCTGTGTCAGTTGTACTCCGTTTACCGAACCGTCCAACGGCGCCCCGCTGAACAGGATGATAAAAGCTGTGCAAGTACAGATCAGCAGGGTGTCGGTGAAAACGCCCAAGGTTTGGATCAATCCCTGTTTGACCGGATGTGTGACGGATGCGGTGGCCGCCACGTTCGGGGCCGAACCCATACCAGCCTCGTTGCTGAACAGGCCGCGCTTGATTCCCTGCATCAGGGCGGCTCCGACCGTGCCGCCTACCGCTTGTTCCCATCCGAAAGCACTGCTTACGATCAGTTTGATGACGGTCGGCAGTTCTGTGATATTGAACAGTACGATCCCCAATGCGAGTGCCACGTATCCCAATGCCATCATGGGGACGAGTACGCTGCTGACTTTGGCTATTCGCTGGATTCCTCCAAAAATAATGACAAGTGTCAGTACCGTCAGTATCGCACCTACGATTTTCGGATCGAAACCGAACGAGCCTTGCATGGCCTCGCAGATCGTGTTGCTCTGTACCGAGTTGAACGCGAAGCCGAAAGTGACAGAGATCAGGATAGCGAACAATGCGCCCATCCAGTTCAGCCCCAATCCGTATCGCATATAGTAAGCCGGTCCTCCGATAAAGGAGTCCTTCCCTTTCCGTTTGTAAAGCTGTGCGAGCGTAGACTCGACAAAAGCGCTGGCCGAACCTAAAAGGGCGATGATCCACATCCAGAACACTGCCCCCGGACCTCCTACGGCGATGGCTGTGGCTACTCCGGCCAGATTGCCTGTACCGACACGGCTGGCGAGCGATACGGCGAACGCTTGGAAAGATGAGATATGCTTTTCGCCTTCATGGGCTTTGTTGGCGGAGTCGCCAAGCACGCGTATCATCTCCCGGAACATACGAAATTGGACGAAACGGGTTTTGAAGGTGAACCAGAAGGCGCATCCTAATAGCATGATAATTAAAACATACGACCACAAGAGGTCGTTAATCCCGCTGATCCAGTTGTTCAGTATTTCCATTTTGGCAGTTTATAGTCTTGATAATTACGTGAATATTAAGATGCAAACCTAAAGAAAATATTCTGTATGGACAAGAATATCTGGTTAACCGTACTAAAATAGTTTTATATGTTGTAGAGAGATATTTACACTCAGCATATACGCAAATGAATATTTCTGTATCTTTGGGTGGTTATAAAATTAAGGTATGAAATTATGAAGGCAATAGAGCCGGGTCGGGTCAAAGACAATTTTATAGAGATTATCGGAAAAGAGTGGATGCTGGTAAGCGCCGGTGACAAAGACAAGTTCAACATGATGACGGCAAGTTGGGGAGGCGTAGGTTTCCTGTGGAACAAGCCGGTAGTGTTCGTTTTTATCCGTCCGGAACGTTATACCCGCGAGTTTGTCGATGCGAAGGGCGCTTTCACGCTTTCCTTCTTGGGGGAAGAGCATAAGGCCGCTCATAAGATTTGCGGTTCGAAGTCGGGACGGGAGATTGATAAGGTGGCTGCGACAGGTTTGACGCCCTGTTTTACCGATTTGGGTAACCCTTGTTTCGAGGAATCGCGCCTGACACTCGAATGCAAAACTCTTTATGTGACTAAGATGGATAAGGATCATTTTGTCGATCCCGCCTTATACGAAAAGTGGTACAGCGCGATGGCTGGGAATCCGCATAACGTCTATGTAGCGGAAATCCTAAATGCCTGGGAGAGATAATCTCCCGGCACTGCTGAAAGTCAGGGGACGGACGCATGCCGGAATATCCTGTTCAACCGATTCCCAGTTCGCGGAGCATCTGCTGCGTGTGCGTCAGGAAATATTTCGTCAGTTGGTAATGTTCCGTTTCCTCAAAAGGAGTCAGGCGAGCGCCGTCTTCGTCTATGTTGTAGATGTCGGCTTCCGGATAAGCCATCAGTATCGGCGAATGGGTGGAGATGATGAGTTGGCATCCCTGGTCCACCAATTCTTTTATCCGTACGAGCAATGACAGTTGGCGCTGGGGGGAAAGGGCTGCTTCCGGTTCGTCGAGGATATAGAGCATGTTCCGTTCTCCGTAGTTGAGGAATGTGCTGAGGAAACTTTCACCGTGCGACTGCTCCAGTAGACGCCGTCCTCCATAGCGTGCCATGGAGTAATCGCGTCCGTATTTGAGGATGTCGCGCATCGATTGGGCATCGATCTCGCGGGCATGGTCGAAAAAAGATTCGGCACGGAAAAAGAAATAGTCGTCCGGTTTGCGTACCTCCACTAAACGAATCTGATCGGGTAAGACGTTGGCGAGTACCTTGTGGCTCTCGTCGCCGTCGTTCAGCATGCCTTGCAGATCTTCGTTACGCCTCTCGTATTTATACATGACGGCCTCTAACAAGGTCGATTTACCGATCCCGTTTTCTCCCACCAGGAATGTGACAGGCCTCGTGAATACCAGTTCGTCCATATACCGTACGGCTGCTGCCTTGTACGGATATTTCAGATCTTCTACCGGCCCCGATACCTCGTCCGGATTGATTAGTTTGATTTGCTTCAGATAAACCATTATTGGTAATTGAAAATTGTTAGGAAACTCAGAAACTGTTTTGATTTAATACATCTCAAATCATGAGGCGAAAAAATCAAAACAGTTTCTCGTCTTTGGGGACTAAGGTACGAAAGAAAAACAATCCTTGGTCTTCTATTTTCAATTAAATTGTCTTTCTCTTGTCATATCCTTGCAATATATATGCCCTTCCTTTGTCTACGGAAAATAAAGAGTATACTTATAGACACATTCATTAATAACACTGCTTCGTTTTTTATAATAACTGATTTACGTGTTTAGGCTTTATGTCTCAGGGATGAGGGGTAAAGCTTGCTTTGTGTTTATATCGACTACGGAAGATGGTGGTAGCTGATCATGATAATAGAGCCTGTTTAGATTTTATCCAATTCAAATCTTTATATAAAAAATGCAATAGAGAACGACACCTGGCATATCTTGATGTCATCTATCTAATAAACAATATATTAAAAGGTGTCAATGTCGGTATTGAGGTCGACACCACATCGACACCTTTTTGTGTCCGAAGTTTTGTCCGTAACCTGCCCATCCTCATGAAGCAACTGTTTCGAAATATGCCATAAACTACTTCAAAAGTCATAGTGAACTAATTCATGGCATATCACATATTACTTATATGTAATACTATCTACCGTAGATACGTAGTACTATATACTGTCAATAGGCAGTACTACCTGTTGCATATAAGTAGTACTACCTGTATATACTTTACCATATGCTATCATTTAGTTCTTTGTATGTTTTGAATTAGTTGATGGCATAAAATGGGATAGTTGGTAGATTATTACTTGTCTACAAATATCCGGTAATCGCCAAAGACAGGAAAAGGTGTCGATGTGGTGTCAACCTTGAAAAACCACGTTGACACCGGCTAATATATTATTTATTAGATAGATAGTGACAGACGATGCCGGGTGTCGTCCTCTTTTATAAATCGGATAGTATTTTGTTTCCGTTAAATCAGTCTGGTACATCTTTTAAGTAAATTATTCGACTGACACGAAAACTTACTTAAAAAGTAACGAACAGACGCCGTCTGTTGGAAATATTGAGATGAATCTTATTCTATCGGGGCAAAAGGCAGCTCCGTGTCTTTCCGATAGCCTGTACCGTTGAAGGTGGCGATCAGGTCACCGGTTTCATTGGTAATGCGTACTTCACAGTTCGCGAGCCGTTTGTGGCTAAATGTCTCATGGGCTTCGGCATAAAGATAACCTTTGCTTTCAGCTTTAAAGAAGTTGATGCTGGATGTGATGGAAAGTGTCAGGCGTGCATGACTGTTTGTGGCTGCTGCAAAGGCCAGGTCTGCTAACGTGAAAATGGCGCCTCCTTGGCATACGCCACCACCGTTGAGATGTTCCGGTTTTATTTCCATGCGTGCTTTTGCATACCCGCTTGCGGTTTCTAATAATTCGACACCGGCAAGCAGGGCGAACTTGTCGCCCTGTAGAAATTCCTGTATAGTCATCTTTCTATTTGCTTAATTTCCATTCAGCTCCGTCTTTCGTGTCTTTGATCTCGAAGCCGATAGCTGTTAGTTCGTTGCGGATCTTGTCTGATGTAGCCCAGTCCTTGTTGGCTTTTGCCTGCTGGCGGATGGTTAGCAACAGATCCATAGCTTTGCCGAACGCTTCATTGCTGTTATTTCCAGCTGAAGCCGCTTCATCTTTCATTCCAAGGATATCGAAAATGAACGTATGGAATACATCCTGTAACTCTTTCAGGTCTTCGAGCGAAATCGTAGCCTTACCGTCTTTTACGGAGTTGATTGTGCGAGCTGCGTCGAATAGATGGGCGATCACGATCGGTGAGTTCAGGTCGTCGTTCATCGCATCGTAGCATTTGCGACGCAAATCCTTTACGTCCACTGTTGAAACGTCGGCTGCCTTCAGCTTCATCAGGTGGTGGTAGGCGTCCATCAAGCGTTCCAACCCTTTTTCGGCGGCCTGCAAGGCTTCGTTGCTGAAATCCACCGTGCTGCGATAATGCGCCTGAAGGATAAAGAAACGGATGGTCATAGGTGAATAGGCTTGGCTCAACATCTTATTGTCCCCGGTAAAAAACTCGTCCAGCGTGATGAAGTTGCCCAAGGATTTTCCCATCTTCTGTCCGTTGATGGTGATCATATTGTTGTGCATCCAGTAATGGACCATATCTTCACCTTGGGAAGCGACAGCCTGTGCAATCTCGCATTCGTGATGCGGGAAGATCAAGTCCATGCCACCTCCGTGGATGTCGAAATGTTCGCCCAGGTATTTCTTGCCCATCGCCGTGCATTCGCAATGCCAGCCGGGGAATCCGTCGCTCCAGGGAGAAGGCCAGCGCATGATATGTTCCGGCTGTGCACATTTCCAAAGGGCAAAATCGATCGGATTATGCTTCTCATCCTGTCCGTCCAATGCGCGGGTCGTATTCAACATATCGTCGATGTTACGTCCGGAAAGAACGCCGTAGTTATGATCTTTGTTGTATTTCTCCACATCAAAATAAACGGAACCTTCGCTTTCGTACGCATAACCGTTATCCAGTATCTTCTTGACCAGTTCTATCTGTTCGATGATGTGGCCGGACGCATGCGGTTCGATGCTGGGAGGCAATACGTTGAGCGCTTCCATTGCATGGTGGTAACGGTTCAGGTAATATTGCACGACCTCCATCGGTTCGAGTTGTTCGAGACGGGCTTTCTTGGCGATTTTGTCTTCGCCGTCGTCTGCATCGTGTTCCAGGTGACCGACATCCGTTATGTTGCGTACATAGCGTACTTTGTATCCTATATGAGTCAGATAACGGAACAGCAGATCAAATGTGATCGCCGGACGTGCATGGCCCAGATGGGCATCGCCATAAACGGTAGGACCACAAACATACATACCCACATGCGGTTCGTGCAGCGGGATGAACTGTTCCTTTTTTCTTGTGAGTGTGTTGTAAATGCTTAATGGATGTTCCATATCTATATTGTATTAAGAGGGGCAAATTTACAAATAATATGGTATATTTGCCTGTATATTTATCAATATAATCAACAAAAGATGTAGGCCATGAAACTAAATTCTATTGTAATGCTTCTGTTTGTCGCTCTCCTTACGGCTTGTAAAGGCAGTGCGTATGATCTGTCCTCATATGGATTGAACCCTGATACCGGCGAGAACGCTTCTCCATTGATGGCAAAAGCCCTTCAACAAATAGCGGCGGAATCGAATTCCGACACAGTCCGGATCTTCCTGCCGAAAGGGCGTTATGATTTTTATCCGACAGGTGCTTCGGAACGTGAATATTTCATCTCCAATCATGACCAGGATAATCCGAAACAGGTAGGGCTGGCTTTCGAGAATATGAAGAACGTGGTTTTTGACGGGCAAGGCTCCGAATTGGTTTTCCATGGGCGGATGCTTCCGGTCTCTCTGGTGGGTTCGGATAATTGCACGTTGAAGAATTTCAGTATTGACTTTGCGAATCCGCATATCAGCCAGGTGAAAGTGCTGGAGAACGACACGCTCGGCGGTATGATCACCTACGAGGTTGCTCCTTGGGTGGAATACGAAATACGTGACAGTAACTTTGTCGCCAAAGGGGAAGGTTGGGAGCATGTCCCTGCTTGGGGGATCGCTTTTGAAGGAGATACAAAGCGATTGGTCTATACGACCAGTGATATCAGCGTGGGCAGCAAACAGGTTGCAGAGATTGCGCCACGCAAGATCTGCGCTCCCTGGAAGAACAAGAAACTGATACCGGGCACGGTTGTCGTTTTCCGTGGATACGGCCGTCCGACTCCGGGGATATTCATGTATCATGATACGAATACGACACTCGAAAATATACAGGTGCATTATGCGGAAGGAATGGGTTTGTTGGCACAGATGAGCGAAAATATCACACTGGATAAATTCTCGGTCTGCCTGCGTGGCGAGGATGATCCGCGTTATTTTACGACACAGGCTGATGCGACTCATTTTTCCGGCTGTAAGGGGTTGATTCGTTCGGTCGGTGGTCTGTACGAGGGCATGATGGATGATGCCATCAATGTGCATGGAACCTATCTGAAAGTGCAAAAGCGAATAGACGACAAGACATTGGTCGGTGAATACATGCACGGTCAGTCCTACGGTTTCGAATGGGGACGTCCGGGGGATGCCGTCCAGTTTATCGACTCCAAAACAATGGAAATTTTAGGGAAACAGAACAAGGTAACTGCGATTGAAGCTGTCGATAAGCCTGACGATCATGGTGCAAAGCAGTTCCGCATTACGTTTGATAAGCCTGTCGATCCCGCCATCAGTGAGGCCGGCACTTACGGTATCGAGAATCTGGAGTGGACACCGGAGGTTTATTTTGCCGACAATGTGATCCGTAACAATCGTGCCCGTGGTTCCCTGTTCAGTACTCCGAAGAAGACGGTAGTCGAGAATAACGTTTTTGATCACACTTCCGGGACGGCAATCCTTTTGTGTGGTGACTGTAACGGATGGTTCGAGACGGGGGCTTGTCATGACGTACTGATCCGGAACAACAAATTTATCAATGCGTTGACAAATCAGTTCCAGTTTACGAACGCTGTTATCTCCATCTATCCGGAGATACCGGATTTGAAAGGTCAGAAGAAATATTTCCATAGTGGGATCGTGATCGAGGACAACGAGTTCGAAACCTTTGATATGCCGATCCTGTATGCTAAATCGGTGGATGGTCTTGTCTTCCGTAATAATGTGATTAAACAAAATCATGATTATCCGGCTTTCCACTGGAACAACCATCGTTTCTTTTTCCAGCGTGTTGTTAATGCTGAGATCAAGGATAATCGGTTCGAGGAGGGGTTTGACCGGGAGAAAGACATTAGGGAAGAGTACTAAAAAACGAAAAGGGCTACCTTCACAGGCCTGCCCTTCTCTAACCAAAACTTTAACTATGAAAAAATTTACGTGCTACAAATATAGTTACAATTTCTATATCCGCAAGCGTATGTGTTATTTTTCTTTACTATTTTATCTTTTTTAACCTTTCCAGTCTCCATTTTCCTTTATCAGCTGGACCAATCGTTCTACAGCTTCTTCTTCGGGGATATTTTTCAGGACACATTCTTTGCCTTTGTACAAACTGATCCGGTTCTTTCCGGCGCCGACATAGCCGTAATCGGCATCCGCCATTTCGCCGGGGCCATTCACGATGCACCCCATGATGCCGATCTTCAAGCCTTTCAGATGTGAAGTGGCCTCCTTGATGTGAGCGATTGTGGTTTGTAGGTCATACAAAGTTCGTCCGCAGCTTGGACAGGAGATATATTCTGTTTTGCTGATGCGGGTACGGGTTGCTTGCAGGATGCCGAACATGCAACTGTCTGTCACCATCGCTTCGCAGCCTTCGTTGTGCAACATGATCCCGTCTCCGAAACCATCTAACAGTAAAGTTCCGAAATCGGCGGCCGATTTCAGTTGTAAAGCTTCGGTATCTGTTTCCCTATAGTCGCGGTGCAAGATAACCGGTACATCGCAACCGGCAATGAGCAGGCGATGCATGGCTGCGCGTTCGGCAGCGATACCATTCCGGTGATGTGTGCTCAAGACTACGATTACGGAAGTATCCTTTTTCAGGACCTCGATTACGCGGTCGGTCAGATCCCGGTAGGTGAGGCGGATAAATTTCAAGGGGACAGAATAGTCTTTCAGTTCCTCTATTTCCGATGCGATAAAGAAAGGATAGGCGTTCGGACGTTCTTTCCAGAAGTGGGCGTCTACTAAAAGACGGAAGTTGTCCGGCAGGTTGTCGGGATCTTCCTTGCCGATGTATATATAGTCCGGCTGGGAAGCATGATCAAACTCGAAATCACCGTTGCTGCGGTCGGAAATGACGACTGGCGGGAAGTTACCCCCGATTCCTTCCGTCACCCGGCTGTGGCGGCGTCCGACTGTTACCGGATCATATTCCGGAGCAGGTGTGGCCTCTAATGGCTCGTGCCCTTCGCGTTCGAGTATGTAATCGACCAACTTACGGGCAACCGGGATTTCTGCCTCCGGATCTTCGCTTAAAGAGACGCGGATCGTATCACCTATGCCATCGGACAATAGGGCTCCGATTCCGACGGCACTTTTGATGCGTCCGTCTTCTCCGTCGCCGGCTTCCGTTACACCGAGATGCAACGGGTAGTGCATATCTTCTGATTCCATTGTCCTGACCAACAGACGGACGGTTTTTACCATGACGACCGTGTTCGAGGCTTTGATGGAAATCACGACATCGGGAAAGTCTTCCTCCCGGCAGATACGCAGGAATTCCATGCATGAGGCAACCATGCCTTCGGGAGTGTCGCCGTACCGGCTCATGATCCGGTCGGATAGCGAACCGTGGTTTACGCCAATACGGATGGCGGTTCCGTGTGCTTTACAGATGTTGAGGAATGGTATGAAACGGTCGCGTATCTTTTGCAGCTCTGCAGCATATTCCTCGTCGGTATATTCCAGTAGGTCAAACGTCTTCACTTTGTCCACATAGTTTCCGGGGTTGATGCGCACTTTTTCCACTTCTTCGGCTGCGGCATCGGCCGCGCGCGGGTTGAAATGGATGTCGGCGACTAACGGAGTCGTATATCCGGCTTCGTCAAGTTGTTTGCGGATTGCACCTAAATTACGAGCTTCACGTTCTCCCTGGGCGGTGAAACGTACATATTCCGCACCGGCTTCGATCATCCGGATCGCTTGGTGGACGGCTGCATCGGTATCCATTGTGGAGACGTTTGCCATCGACTGGATGCGAATCGGATTATCGCCCCCTAACGGAGTATTCCCTATGTTGACAATAGATGATTTGCGGCGGCGATAGTTAAAAAAATCTTCCATCTTTTTTAGTTGAAAGGTGAAAGTTGAAAGGTGAAAGTTGAAAGGTGAGAGTCAACGAGGGTGGCAAGCGGTATCAACACTTTGCGTTTTTGTTAACTTTCAACTTTCAACTCTCAACTTTCAACTAATTCGTTTTGTATTTGAAGGAAACCTTAGCCAGTTCTTCGTTTGCTTTTACGATCTTCTTTTTAAGGTCTTCCTTATAGGCGGCAAGCTTATCTTGGAGTTGTTCGTCTCCGACGGCAAGCATTTGGACTGCCAGGATACCGGCGTTCAAAGCACCGTTGATACCGACAGTGGCGACCGGAATTCCCGGAGGCATCTGTACGATGGCCAGCAAAGCATCCATACCGTCGAGTGTCGAATTGATAGGCACGCCGATCACAGGGACTGTCGTCATCGAAGCGATTACACCGCACAGGTGGGCAGCCATGCCGGCAGCCGCAATAATCACTTTGATACCGCGGTCTTTGGCTCCTTTGGCGAATACTTCCACTTCAGCTGGCGTACGATGGGCGGACAAAGCGTGCATTTCGAACGGGATTTCCATCTCGTCAAGCAGTTTAGCCGCTTTTTCCATTACGGGCAGGTCCGAGGTACTGCCCATGATAATGCTTACTACAGGTGTCATTTCGCAATCATTTGTTCGTATTCGGCAGCAGACATCAGTTCATCCAGTTCAGAAGGATCTGAGATAGAAATCTTGATTAACCATCCATTGCCATATACATCTTCATTCACCAATTCAGGTTTGTCATCCAGCTCGGCATTTGCTTCGATCACTTCACCGCTTACCGGCATGAACAGGTCTGAAACGGTCTTTACAGCTTCGATTGTACCGAAAACTTCTTCTTTGGCAACAACTTCGCCTTCTGTCGTGATGTCGACGAAAACGATTTCACCCAGTTCGCCCTGAGCGTAATCGGTAATACCAACGTAAGCTACATTGCCATCTACACGGATCCATTCATGATCTTTTGTGTACTTTAAATCTGCAGGAAAATTCATAATTTTAGTGTTTTTATTAGATGAATAAATAGATATAACTCAAGAATGAGGCTACAAAGGTACATATAAATCCGAGACAAAACCCGGCATATACCTGCATGGGAGTATGCCTTTTCAGAAAGATACGCGAAGTACCTACCAGCCCTGCTATCAGGATCACGATGATAAAAGCCCAGTAAGGATTTATCAAGTGGATCCGCGCTACCCCCATAATGCCGCCCAACAATCCGCCTATCCCGATCGCATGGGCGCTGATTTTCCAGAAAAAGTTGATGAGCAGTGCCAAGATTAATGCTACACAGGCACCTAATAGCAAGGAGATGAACCAGAACGGCAACATCATTTTATACATATAGAAAGCGCAGACCATGATCGATGTGATAAAGATCAGATACGGAACCACACGCTCATGTCTATCCGACAGTTCCAGATCGACTGCCGCCCCGTTTTTTACCATCATAAAGATGAATGCTCCGGGGATAACCGCGGTAGACAGGAATGTTCCGCCTGCGAGCAACAGCTTCATGGTCGGCGGATAGATTGCCAGATACGTGAAGGTGAGAGCCAGCACGACTCCATACGTCACCATCAGCAACGGATGGAACATACCGGATATGATATTTGAAAATAACCTCATAACGCTTCAAATTTATATTTCTTTTCTGAGCCGTGCAACCGGGATACCCAATTGTTCGCGGTATTTGGCTACCGTACGGCGGGCGATGATATAGCCTTTCTCTTTCAGGATGGAGGCCAGCTCTTCATCGGTAAGCGGTTTGCGCTTGTCTTCTCCGTCGATATGCTCTTTCATGATCTTTTTCACCTCGCGGGTGGAAATTTCTTCGCCGCTGTCGGTTTGCATCGATTCGGAGAAGAAATATTTGAGCGGATAAATACCGAAATTTGTCTGCACGTACTTGCTGTTGCTCACACGCGAGATTGTCGAGATGTCATATCCGGCTCGTTCCGCCACATCTTTGAGGATCATAGGCCGTAAAGTCGCTTCATCACCGGTGAGGAAGAAGTCGCGTTGTAAGAGGATGATCGTTTCCATCGTGCGCTGCAAAGTTTCCTGACGCTGCTTGATGGCATCGATGAACCATTGGGCGGAATCGAGTTTCTGTTTCACAAATTGGACAGCTTCCTTCATTTGGGCTGTCTGGTTCGCTTTGTTACCGGCATAATCCTGAAACATCTCCGCATATTCACGGTTGATGCGCATATCGGGGATTCCCCGGTTGTTCATGCTCAGGATCAGTTCACCACCTGTCGCCTCCACTACAAAATCGGGAATGATCTGGCTCAAAGCTGTTTCCATAGAACCGCCCCAACTGGCACAAGGTTTAGGATCGAGGGTTGTTATCTCACGAATGGCCTTTTTCAGGGCGGCCTCGTCGATATCCAGTCCTCTTATGATCTTGTCGTAATGTTTACGGGTAAACTCTTCGAAAAAATTAGTTAACATCCGGGTTGCTAACTCCGTCTCAGGTGTTTTTTCCCGACGGGCCAACTGAAGAAGAAGGCACTCCTGAAGATTACGGGCGCCGACTCCTGCCGGATCAAAGTCTTGTATGATAGTAAGAACTGTCTCTATTTCTTTTTCCGTCACATCCTGTCCCGCCTGAAACACCAGGTCATCGGCTATGGCGGACAGGTCACGGCGTAGATAGCCGTCATCATCTATGTTTCCGATGATATATTCGGCGATCTTCACCTGCTTCTCCGGCAAATCCCGTAGTCCGAGTTGTTGGAGCAGATATTCGTTCAGGGATTCGCTGACCGAGAAAGGAACATCCTCTTTTTTTTCTGCCCGCTCACTCAACTCACGAAGTTTGTAATCGGGTATGTCGTCCTCACTCATATAGTCACCGAGTGAAAGGTCGGTGTCTGTTTCGTTTCCTCCCTCCATCTCGTTAGATGAAGGCTCCTCGCCACTTTCGTCAGTACGGTCAAAGTCATCCGCAATTTCCTTTCCTTCTTCCAAAGCGGGATTGTCTTCCAGTTCATGCTTCACGCGTTCTTCCAGCTCTATGGCGGGAAGTTCCAGAAGCCGGATCAACTGAATCTGCTGCGGAGAGAGTTTTTGCTGTAACTTTTGTTGTAACTGTTGCTTCAACATAATCAAATTCAATAATGAGAGGACAATCACCGGACCGTCCAATGTTTAGAACATGCAAATATAACTTTTTACACGGAATGACCTCGATATTCAAAATATAATAGTTCTAAAGGAGGATAGATTAAATTATTATTATTATCGAAAAGGATTAAAAATCAAAACTATTTTCTACTTTTGCGATCAGATAAAGAATCTGATATGACTCTTAAAGCATCGCCATACGATCAGTTGACCCGGGAAGAATTGATACGATTACTGGAAGCCAGAGATAATGAACCTGACAATGCCGAGGTTTGTATATCCTCGGAGACGCCGACAATCAAACGTATTATTTCTGAAGTCCTGGTAATCCTTTTCAACGAAGAAAACAAGCCTATCGAAAAAGCAATGAATTTGTTACTGGACTATTTCAGTGCTGATTGGGGCTACGTTGCCATCTTTGAAGAAGACGGGTTGACGGCCAATTTCACATGTGAAGTGATGAGTACGTGGGTAAAGGCTCCTAAAGATGATCGGAATAAGTTGACATACGATATAATCCCGTGGATTATTGACACCGTCAAAGCCGGACACGATATCGTGTTGGGAGATATTGCCGGTTTACCCGCCGAAGCGGACATCGATAAAATCCTGCTGACCGAACAGCAACTGAAGTCTATGCTGATCATTCCACTTACCTTCCATAATAAAGTACAAGGTTTCATTGGTTTCGATTCGGTCCGGATGAGCCGTTTCTGGACTGCTCCGGAAGTGGAGGATATGCATATCATTGCCGGTATTTTCTCCATCATAATTGAACGCTGGCAAACCAATTATAACCTGGAAGAGTCGAGAAAACGTATCTCCAAGCTGAGCACAAAGTTTCAGCAGTTTTTCAATAATCTGCCGATCGGGGTGGAATTATACGATGCGGAAGGTAACTTGATCGATATAAACGATGCCGACACCAAAATCTTCGGTAGCTCCCGTGAACAGTTGTTAGGAGTCAACCTGTTCAAGAATCCGGCTGTTCCAGAGAAAATTCTTAATCAGATCAAGAAGAAGAAGGCATTCAGTTTTCCGCTTGCATACGATTTCAATTGTATACGGGATTCCCGCTATTATCATTCCAATATTTCCGATGAAACCAAATATCTGATGGTGAAAGGAATCGGGTTGAACGACCGGGAATTTGGGCATATCGGCTATTTGCTGATCATTTCCGACGAAACGGAAAAACAAGCCAAAGAGGAGCAGACGCAAAACAATTTGGCGATCCTGAAAGCTGTCCTCTTGTCCGGCCATTCCCTTATTGCCGAATATGATATTGAAAAGAAAGAATTGTTTGTCAATCCACTTCTGAACGAAACACCGGAGGATAACAAGCTTTTCAACTATTTGAGAAATAATAAGTATATGACGATCGAAGGTGTACAACAGATTATTCGTTCGACCGATAATGTCAACTTGCTTTTCCAGGTGATAGAAGGGAAGCAGGATCATTGCAGCTTTGAATGTCGTACCGCTATTGAAAACGAAACGATCTGGATTCGTATCAATGCGCAGGCTTATAAGACGAAAGGGAGCAGGCGACAGAACAAAATGATCTGCCATGTTACTAACATCACCGAAGAAAAACTGTTGGAAGAGAAATTGCACCATGCGGAATATGAAACCCGGCAGTCGGAGTTGGAGATACAAAAGGTACGTGAGGCGGATAAGCTGAAATCGGCTTTCCTCGCCAATATGAGCCATGAGATCCGGACGCCGCTTAACGCTATAATCGGCTTTTCCAATATTCTTGCCGAGACTGACGATAAAGAAGAAAAAGAAGAGTTTGTCAAAATAATCAATAAGAATAGTGATTTGCTCCTTCGTCTGATTACTGACATACTTGATTTTTCCAAAATAGAATCGGGCATCTTGGATTACTCGCTTGCCGATACCAGTCTGAAAGAGATCTTTCATGAGCAGTATCAGGTACACGCGTTGAAAATGCCTGAAAAGGTTTCTTTGATCTGTGACTTCGATGCTCTGCCGGACATTCTCATCCATACCGATCCGAAGCGAGTCACGCAGGTGATTTCGAATTTGATCTCGAACGCGGCCAAATTTACGGAGGAGGGAAGCATAAGTTTTTCTTACCGCATTGTAGAAGGCTATGTCCTGATCGAAGTAATTGATACGGGTATCGGAATATCGCTTCAGCATCAGCAGTCGATCTTCGACCGCTTCGTGAAAATTAACTCGTTCAAGCAGGGAACCGGTTTAGGTCTGACAATCTGCAAAACCATTATCGAAGCTCTTAACGGGACAATCGGTGTTGATTCGAGGCCGGGAGAAGGTGCGCGGTTTTGGTTTACGCTCCCTTACAACGGGTAGCTTCCCGCGTCTGTAGCAGGACAGAAAGGAGAATCAATCCCAATCCGGCATAGAAAGCGAGATTCAACTCTTTCGCCTCGCCGAAAAAAAGCATAGCTAGGATAATACTGTAAACCGGTTCCAGGTTGTAACTCAGATTCACGGTGAATGCGGATACCTGTTTCAATACTTGTATCTGTAAGAGGTACAGCCCGATTGTGCAAACCAGCGAAAGCAACAACAGGTAGAGGAAATTGGTCATTCCCGGTAGGATCGTTTCCACCGGAAAGAAATGCAGATAGAACGGTAGCAGACAGGTCAGTCCTAAGAAACCGCCAATCATTTCGTAAAACAACATCATGCTGGAAGCATGCCGTACTCCCACTTTCTTGTTTGTAATGGTGAAAAGAGCTGCCAGTGCCGAAGATATCACACCGATGATAATTCCTGTCCGATAACGGGTGTCGAACTGAAAGATTAAAACGATACCGCATACAGTCACCAGACTGAACAAGAGTTCTTTTACCGATACCCGCCTTCTAATAATCAGAGGTTCCAATAAGGCTGTGAAGAAGCCGACCAGTGAAAAGCAGACTACCCCGATCGAAACATTTGCCGCCTTGATACTTCCATAGAAGAATACCCAGTGAAGCCCTAACAGCAGCCCGGTTCCCGCTATTTTCAACACTTCGCGAAAGGAAGTCCGCTTTAATTTTCCACTTCCCCAAAGGATTATAAAAAGCATAATTGCTGCAAAAAGCATGCGGTACCAAACGAGTAATCCTTCATTCAGTGTAATTAATTTTCCGAACAAGCCGGTAAAGCCAGCTAAGATAATGGAAATATGCAGTTTTATAAAAGCCTCTTTCATATCCTCCCTGTTTTTTATTGGCTGCAAAGGTAATGTTTCATCTTTTACCATCCGGTGAAAATTTATTTTCTCTTGCGGGAAAATAAATTTTCATGGGAGTGAAACAATATTTTCATGGGTATGGAATTCTTGTTCCTTCATATGAAAATATTCCGTTGTTGCAGATCAATACCGGAAACTGCCGCCTCCGAGGAATTCACGCAAAAGGGAAGTGCCTGGAAGCCCGACATCGGGAATGTAATTGAAGTAGCGGAGGAAACGGAGCAGACGATATGCTTCGGCATTCTCCGGATCACATTCGCGCACTTCGCCCAGGATCGGTTCGGCTTCCTTGCGCAGGGCGGCCAGCTCATACAACATGGCGCTATTGAACATCGCATCCGCGTTCTCCTGATACGGGAATATCCATTTGTCCTCACCCCGGCGTACGCTGGGCCAGCGTGCGATCGTGTCGCGTGCGGAATATCCGCGGAACCTATAATCACGGATGATGCGGCGTAAGAGGCGATTGTCGGTTGTTGGAATCCAGTTATGGTTGTCCAGCGAGATGGAAGTCAGCACGGATACATAGATCCGGTATTTGTAGCGATCTTCAATCATGGAGGTTAGTTCGGGGTTCAGGGCATGGATGCCTTCTATCACCAGGACGGAGTTTTTCTGCATCTTCAGTTTCTTCCCTTTGAAAACGCGGTGACCTGTTTCAAAATCGAAGCTCGGCACTTCGATCTCTTCGCCTGAAAGGAGCTTCTGCAATTCACTGTTGAAATAAGGCAGGTCGAGCGCATACAGCGATTCGAAATCATATTCGCCGGATTCGTCCTTCGGCGTATCTTCACGGTTCAGGAAATAATCGTCCAGTGAAAGTCCGACCGGATGGATCAAATTTGTAATCAACTGAATCTCCAACCGTTTGCAGAAAGTTGTTTTTCCCGAAGAAGACGGACCGGAAATCAATACGATACGGATACCGCTATCGTAGCGGGCGGCAATCTCCTCTGCGATCTTGGCTACCTGTTTTTCCTGCATGGCTTCGGAAACCATAATGACCTCGGATGTCATATCCTTCTCTATCGCCCGGTTCAGGTCTCCGACGTTATCCAATCCGACCGTGCGTTGTAGCGTCAGATGTTCCTTATAAACTTGAAACATTTTATCTTGGCGGATGACCGGTTCCAACTCTGTCGGATTCGTCCTTTGGGGTACGCGCAGCAATACGCCGTCGAAATAAGGAACCAGGTCGAAATGCTGTATATAGCCGGTGGAAGGAGTCAGGCAACCATAGAAATAATTGATATAGCCGTCCAGTTCGTAATAAGACGTATAAGGCATACCGGCGCTTTCGATCAGACGGGCCTTGTCGTTCATGCCCCTTTCACGGAACAAGACTGCTGCATCGACCGTGCGGACCGTTTTCAAATGGAAAGGAAGGTCTGCGTCGATGATTTCACGCATCCGCTTCTTGATTTTGCCAATCGTTTCTTCGTCTATGTCTTTGCCGTTGTGGATAACGCAATAATAGCCTTTCGAGATGGGATGTTCCAGGTTCAGAGTTGCCGAAGGGAGTACATCGTTCACTGCTTTCGAGAAAATATGACAGAGGGAACGGACATATGTCCGCATCCCTGAAAGTCCGGAATAGTCGACATACTCAACATCTTTCGGATGCCAGCAACGGAAGGTAAGCCCTTCTGTTTTGTTATTTACCTGCGCATTCATCGGGCGTAACCGGAGGGGTGCGCCAACCAGTGAATAGATGTCCAACAGCGAGGAGCCGATCGGCACCTCTTTATAAGTATTGTTATTTTTGCAATAAATTGTAATAGTTTCAGACATGGTATCTCAGTTATTATTTATACTTTTGTCCCCTAAAGTTAGGAATATTAATCGGATATACATCCACTTAAACGTATTTTAAATGGACTATTCATTTTTTGATTTTCTACGCCTTATAGGTTCCTTAGGTTTGTTCCTGTATGGTATGAAGATCATGAGCGAAGGTCTGCAGAAATTTGCGGGAGACAGTCTGCGCAGGATTCTGACGGCCATGACGACGAACAGGGTTACCGGAGTGCTTACCGGGGTTTTAATTACAGCCCTGATTCAATCATCATCCGCCACTACAGTCATGGTGGTCAGTTTCGTAAACGCCGGTCTGCTCACTCTTACCCAATCTATCGGAGTCATAATGGGGGCCAATATCGGTACGACCGTTACCGCCTGGTTGATCTCGGCTCTCGGGTTCAAAGTTGACATTGCGGCTTTTGCCCTTCCTCTACTCGCATTCGGTATTCCACTCCTGTTTTCCGGGAAAAGTTCACGTAAATCGGTCGGAGAGTTCATTTTCGGTTTCTCTTTCCTTTTTATGGGACTTCAGGCCTTAAAAGCCAATGCACCGGATCTTGGGGCCAATCCGGAGATGCTTGCCTTTGTACAGAATTATACTGACATGGGGTTCTTGTCCATCATCCTGTTTCTGTTCATCGGAGCTATCCTGACAATGATCGTGCAGGCTTCTGCTGCGACGATGGCTATCACGTTGATTATGTGTGCTAACGGATGGATTGATTATCATCTGGGAGTCGCGCTTGTGCTGGGTGAAAACATCGGTACGACGATTACCGCTAATTTGGCCGCTTTGACTGGCAATACGCAATCCCGGCGGGCTGCTTTGGCGCATCTCGTCTTCAATATATTCGGCGTTATGTGGGTCTTGGTTTTGTTTTATCCGTTTACGGCTGCCGTATCTTGGTTCGTCACCGATGTCATGAATATATCTGATCCAGCAGTGGCTGTTTCTTTCAAGTTGGCTGCTTTCCATACGGCTTTCAATATCAGCAATACCTTTATAATGATTTGGTTTGTCGGGCTGATCGAGAAGACGGTTTGCTTCCTTATCAAAGGAAAGAAAGACGAGGACGAGGAATATCGTTTACGTTATATTACGGGGGGTATGCTGTCGACAGCCGAACTTTCGATCTTGCAGGCACATAAGGAGATCACGCTGTTTGCCGAGCGTACAGGCCGTATGCTGGATATGGTGAAAGCGCTGTTCTACGAGAAGAATGAGGATGCTTTCCTGAAAATTTATAGCCGTGTCGAGAAATACGAAAGTATCAGTGACCGGATGGAGATCGAGATTGCCAATTATTTGACTTGCGTGGCGGAAGGTCGCTTGAGTTCGGAAGGTAAGGAAGAAATCCGTATCATGCTGCGCGCCGTATCGGAGATCGAGAGTATAGCGGACTCTTGCAATAACATGGCGAGAAGCATCAAACGCCGTAACGAGTTTAAATCGATATTCACAGACGAGCAGAATCACAATGTGGACCAGATGTTGGCACTTACGGAGAAGGCTTTGCATCGTATGATTGAGATTCTGAAGAAGTCGGAGCTTGTACGTGACGATGTCAATCCGTCTTATAACATCGAAAATGAAATAAACAATTACCGCAATCAGTTGAAGATCCACAATGTAGAAAATATCAACAATAAGAAATACCAGTATCAGGACGGTGTCTACTACATGGATATCATTGGTGAAGCTGAGAAGTTAGGCGACTATGTGCTGAATGTGGTACAAGCAGTTATTGAGAAGAAGATTTAAGAAAATATGAGTCTGATGACGCAGATATAATTTTATTTATTTGAATCTGCGTCTATCAGACTTGTGTGAATCACAGTGTCACACCGGATTTGAAGATTGCGATCTCTCTGTAACCGTTCTTTTCATTGTTAGTCGGGTTGCCACTTGCGATACCGATGATAAACTGGATAAAACATTCACAAAGTTCCTCCATGCTTTTGCCCTCCAAAAGGGAGCCGGCATTGAAGTCGATCCAGTTCGGTTTGCGGGCATTTAGATTACTGTTGGTCGAAACTTTGACTGTCGGAACAAATGTGCCGAACGGAGTTCCTCTTCCGGTTGTGAACAAAACCAGATGACAGCCGGATGAAGCAAGAGCCGTACTGGCTACGAGATCGTTCCCGGGGGCACTCAACAAATTCAGTCCCTTTGTTTTTAGCTGTTCACCGTAAAGCATCACGTCTCGGACAGCCGATGTTCCGGCTTTTTGCGTGCAACCCAGGGATTTCTCTTCCAGGGTGGAAATGCCTCCTGCCTTATTACCCGGAGAAGGGTTTTCGTAAATCGGCTGTTTGTTCTCTATAAAATAGGATTTGAAGTCGTTAATTAGATGAACGGTCTTCTCAAAGACAGCTTTCGATTCGCTCCGGTTCATCAGGATCGTCTCGGCGCCAAACATCTCTGGAACTTCTGTCAGGACGGTTGTCCCTCCCTGGGCTACCAGAAAGTCGGAAAAGACACCTAACAGCGGATTGGCCGTAATACCGGAAAATCCATCCGATCCTCCGCATTTCAATCCTACACGCAATTCATTTAAAGGAATATCTGTCCGCTGATCCTGCGAAGCAATCGCATAGAGTTCTCGTAACAGTGCCATTCCCGTTTCCAGTTCATCGTCCACCTTTTGCGTTTCCATAAAGCGGATACGTTCCGTATCGTAATCGCCAAGTATTTCACGGAAAGCGCCGACCTGGTTGTTTTCGCAACCTAACCCGACAACGAGAACTGCACCGGCATTCGGATGCAGAACCATATCCCGTAAAATCTTCCGGGTATTCTCATGATCGTCTCCCAGTTGGGAACAGCCATAATTATGAGGGAATGCGACGATCGCATCGACTCCGGCGCCCTGTGTCTCCTGTTGTAACCGATCTGTCAATCGATGTGTGATACCGTTGACGCAACCGACGGTCGGAATCACCCATATCTCATTCCGGATTCCCACTTCTCCATTCTTGCGGCGATATCCTTTAAAAGAAAGCGGCTTTCCGGATGACTGTTCCGGAGTAGGTTGCGGATTGAATTCATATTCCCGTAACCCTTCCAGATTGGTCTTGATATTCTTTTCATTCACCCAGCTTCCGGCAGTTATCGCTTTACGGGCATGTCCGATGGGAGCGCCATATTTAATTATATAGTCTCCCTCTTTAAAATCCTGTAAGGCTACTTTGTGTCCTGCCGGGATATCCTGCAGGACGATGATCGTTTTACCGTTGATATCCAAAGATGCACCGGCCTGTAAATCCTTTACGGCGACGATGACATTGTCTGCCGGATTTATTTGTATATAAGTCCGCATCAGCAAATTTCTTTAACGACATTAAGCATTCCTTTTTCTTCAATGGCATCCAGGAAACCTTTTACCATACTGGTTAATCCAGGAATGCGGTTCAAGTCTTCTCCCCAAATGGAAGTCGCAGCCAATACGCCTTCGGCGACTTGACCGGTCGAGCCAGTAGCCCAAAGGTCTTGCAATAGTTGAAGAATCTCGGCGGAATCATTCGGTTCGGATTTTGCTCCATCGGTACGGACATATCCTTTATAATAGGTAATAATAGCTGCCAGACCTAACACCAGTCCTTTGGGCAACTCGCCTTTCCGTTCCAGGTAAATTTTCAAGCCCGGCAGGTCACGTGTTTCATATTTAGGAAATGAGTTCAGCATGATTGAGACAACCGAATGATCGACGAACGGATTGTTAAAACGTTCCATGACGTCATTGCCGAACTGTACCAATTCTTCTTTCGGCAGATTCAGCGTTTCCAGCAATTCCCCGAACATCACTTTGTGGATGTATTTCCCTAAAATGTCGTGTTGGCAGGCATCCCGCACGATATTCACTCCGGAAAGCCAAGAGACAGGCGCTAAAACAGTATGAGGACCGTTCAAAAGGGTCACTTTCCGCTGGTGGTAAGGTTCCTCGCTCGGAACAAACAGTACATTCAAGCCAGCTTTGTCTGCCGGAAACTCTTTGGCGACCGATTCGGGCGCTTCGATTACCCATAAATGGAATATTTCCGCCTGTACGACTAAATTGTCGTTATATTGCAGTTTCTCTTTAATTGAATCGATCTCTTTACGTGGAAATCCCGGGACAATACGGTCGACCAGCGTCGCATATACACCGCAGCATTCCGTAAACCAGGTTTTGAAATCTTCTCCTAATTGCCACAAATCGATATACTGGTAAATGGTCTCTTTCAGTTTATGCCCGTTCAGGAAGATCAATTCGCACGGAAAGATGAGTAAGCCTTTGTCTTTTTCTCCGTTAAATGTTTTGTAGCGGTGATAAAGCAATTGCGTCAGCTTGCCCGGATAAGAAGAAGCAGGCGCGTCCTCCAACTTGCAAGCCGGATCGAAGGTGATTCCTGCTTCCGTCGTATTTGAAATGACGAAGCGCATTTCCGGCTGTTCCGCCAGTTTCATGAATGCGGAAAAATCCACATAAGGATTCAACGCGCGGCTTATCACATCGATCCGGGTAAGGCTGTCGACCTTCTTGCCTTTGTCTAATCCCTGAAGATTGACATGGTACAAGCAATCCTGTGCGTTCAACATGTCGACCATTCCCCGGTCGATAGGCTGGACCACCACAACGCTGCTGTTAAAATCCACTTTTTCATTCATCTTCTGGATAATCCAATCCACGAATGCCCGGAGGAAATTGCCTTCGCCGAACTGGATAATCCGTTCCGGATACAGCATTTTGCCGGCAGTTTTTTCATTCAATTCTTTCATTTTACTATTCATTTAAAATCTGTTCATTAATGGCAATCAAAGCCGATTATATAAATTCGGCGCCTAATTTAAAAGAAATCTCGGATTTATTTAGTATATTTGCATAAAACTTATCCGTAACTGGCAAGAACAGTCTTTTTTATACCATGAAACATTTTCTTATTAACGCATCTATTTTATTATCAATTTTAATTATGATAACATCCTGCTCACCAAAGGTCGAAATGATTCCAGCAGAGTTGGCTTATCAGGCTGAAGCGACTACTGGAGAAGGTTCTATCTGGCATCCCGAGCGTCACACTTTGTTTTGGGTGGACATCGAAGGGCAAACATTATACGAATATCATCCCGATACAAAAGAATGTAGTTCCTGGAAGTTCGATCGTATGGTATCGACGGTGGTTCCTGAAACGGACAGTACGGTTATCATAGCCTTGCAAAATGAAATTGTGCGGGTAAACCTGCATGACGGCCATACCACTTCCATTGCTCCGATACCTGACGAAAACGGTAAAGTGCGTTGTAACGACGGTAAATGCGATCCTGCCGGACATTTGTGGGTAGGGACGATGGGATTTGGTGCACCTAAAGGTGCCGGGACCTTGTACACTGTTTCGCCTGCCGGGACTGTCACCACGAAATTGAAAAAGGTCACGATTTCAAACGGGATCGTCTGGTCGTCCAATAAGAAGTTTATGTATTATAACGACACGCCGACCGGTAAGATAGCCCGCTACCGCTACGATGCCGACAACGGGGATATCTTGTTCGACGGTATAGCCGTTACCTTGCCCGACGGGACGGGAGCACCCGATGGTATGGCGATTGATAGCGACGATCACCTTTGGGTAGCCCAATGGGGAGGATATGGTGTTTATTGCTACAATCCCTACACGGGAGAATTGCTGGCGAAAGTAGAGGTCCCGGCACCTAATGTCGCTTCTTGCGCTTTCGGAGGCAATAAAATGGATACGCTTTACATAACAACGGCTCGTGCAGGCTTGTCCGAGGAACAACTCCGGGAATACCCCTTAAGTGGCAGTGTATTTTGTTGTAAACCGGGTATTAAAGGTGTAAGGGCCAACTGTTTCGGGGAATAAATCTCCCGAAGATTATTTATCACAAATGTAAACAGCTTCTCAAAATTTATTGTTTACTTTGTAAAACATTGAAAAAGATATATGACTAAGAGTAAATCTGAAAAGAAAAGTAATAAACCGGGGAAGAAGAAAAGCAATTCCAAAGGCGAAAACAAACGGATGAAAAAAGAGGCTATGATCAATGCCATCATCAACGTTTTCAAGTCTTCTCCCAAAGAACCTTTTAACTATCGACAAATCAGCAGTATGATAGGAGTAACCAATCAGGTGCAGAAGTTGCAGGTGGTGGATATCCTGTATGCTCTTTCTTCCGACAACTTCATTTCCGAAATAGACAGGGGACGTTACCGTTATAATAATTGGGGAACGACTGCTATCGGAACCTTTATGCGCCGTCAGAATGGCAAAAACTCTTTTATTCCCGAAGATGGGGGGACGCCGATTTTTGTGGCAGAGCGAAACTCCGCACATGCGCTTAACGGTGATAAGGTAAAAATACAGCTTCATGCCAAGAGAAAAGGGGCTGACCCAGAAGGCGAGGTTATCGAGATACTGGAAAGTGAGCGACGATTGATTACCGGTAAACTACAGGTGACCAAAGGATTTGCGTTCCTGATAACGGAAGACAAAACGCTCGCAAACGATATCTTTATCCCAAAAGACAAGTTGAAAGGTGGCAAGACTGGCGACAAAGCGATCGTCCGTATTACCGAATGGCCGGAGGAAGCCAAGAACCCGCTGGGTGAGGTGGTAGATATTTTGGGTACCGCCGGTGAAAACAATGCGGAGATGAACGCTATTCTGGCAGAGTTCAACCTTCCGTATAAATATCCGGTCAATGTAGAGAAGGCTGCGGAAAAGATATCGGAAGCAATTCCCGAAGAGGAAATTGCCAAGCGTGAGGATTTCCGTGGCATCACGACTTTTACGATTGACCCGAAAGATGCTAAGGACTTCGATGATGCCCTTTCCGCCCGTAAGTTGGATAATGGCAATTGGGAAGTAGGCGTTCATATCGCCGATGTGACCTACTATGTCAAACCCGAAAGTCTGATAGACCGGGAAGCTTTCAGTCGTGCGACATCTGTTTATCTCGTGGACCGCACTATCCCGATGTTACCGGAACGTCTGTGCAATCAGATCTGTTCGCTCCGTCCGGATGAAGAAAAACTTTGTTTTTCCGCAGTTTTCGAGTTGAATAAGGATGCCGAAGTCCAACAATCCCATATCACCCGTACCATTATCAAGAGCGACCGTCGCTTCACTTATGAAGAAGCTCAGGTTGTCATCGAGACAGGAGAAGGCGATTATAAAGAAGAAATCCTGATGCTTAACAGCATGGCGCAAAAATTGCGTGACCGTCGCTTTAAGGACGGAGCAATCGCTTTCGACCGTTACGAAGTCAAATTCGACATAGACGAGAACGGTAAACCGTTAGGAACCTACATCAAAGAATCGAAGGAAGCTAATAAACTGATTGAAGAATTCATGCTGCTGGCCAACCGTACGGTAGCCGAGTTTGTCGGAAAGAGCAAGAATAGGACAAAGAAAACGTTTGTCTATCGTATTCATGAACAGCCGGATCCTGAAAAATTGAGGGACTTCTCCGCATTCATCAGCCGCTTCGGTTACAAGATGCGTACGGAAGGGACGAAAACGGATATATCCAAAGGTATCAACAAGTTGTTGGATAACGTACAGGGTAAACCAGAAGAAAATCTGGTGGAGACGCTGGCTATCCGTTCCATGCAGAAAGCTCATTATACGACGGATAATATCGGTCATTATGGGTTAGCAATGGACTATTATACACACTTCACTTCTCCTATCCGCCGTTATCCGGATATGATGGTACATCGTTTGCTGGAACGCTATCTGGCAGGTGGCCGTAGTGTGATAAAGAGCAAGTATGAGGAGTATTGCAAACATTGCTCTGAGATGGAAATAGTGGCTTCAAATGCCGAACGTTCTTCCATCAAGTACAAACAGGTCGAGTTTATGAAAGATAAACTGGGACAGGTATTCGATGGTGTCGTATCCGGTGTCACCGAATGGGGTTTGTACGTGGAGCTGAATGAAAACAAATGTGAGGGGCTTGTTCCGATCCGTGATCTCGATGATGACTTCTATGAGTTTGACGACAAGAACTATTGTCTGCTTGGTCGTAGAACGAAACGTACTTACCAATTAGGAGATGCCATCACGGTAAAAGTAGCACAAGCTAACCTGGAGAGGAAACAACTGGACTTTGCACTGGTTTAAACAATTGACAATTAGTTCGGCCTTTGGTCGATTGCTCTATCTCTAAAATTGTCAATTGTCAATTCCAAAAGAGAAGTCCTGTCACTCCACAGGCAATCAATCCTAATCCCAAAAGAGCATAGAAAATACGGGCGCCTTTGCGCCCCAGCCACTTGACGAATGTCATGGCTCCACTGGTTTGGAAATACCAGTCGAGATTCAGGATTGCAGCGACAATCGAGAATATCCCTAATGCGATAAAGAGTGTCAGGATAAAATATTCGGTAGGTTCCATCTTATTTCACTTCTACGGTGCGGGAACCGTCCAGGTTTTCTGTAATGGCAACTTCCACAACGTCACCCGGCAATAATTCTTCGATCTTTTCCGGCCATTCGATAAAGCAGAGAGCACCGCTATAGAAATAGTCTTCCGTGCCTATATCTTCTGCTTCGCTTAATTTGTTGATGCGGTAGAAGTCAAAATGATAGATCAGTTCACCGGTTTCTCCGCTACGATATTCGTTGATAATGGCGAACGTCGGGCTGTTGATGACATCTTCCACGCCTAACTCTTCGCAGATAGCCTTGATGAAAGTGGTCTTCCCGGCTCCCATATCGCCCCGGAAAGCGAAAACGGTACGGTCGTCCATCCCGGCAATAAACTCTTTGGCAGCTTGGCGGATCGTATCTAAACTTTCGATTTTAATTGTATGCATAACTTTAATAATTGGCAATTGACAATTGACAATAGACAATTCAGTGAGAAAGAGAATTGGTAATTGACAGCCGGCAATTGAAGTTTTCGATTGCAAAGTTAAAACAATTGTCAATTGTCAATTGTCAATTGCCAATTATTTTGCGGTTGCTAATTATTTTACTGTCATAGTAATGAAAGGAATCAGCATTTCTTCCATCGAAATACCACCGTGTTGGAATGTATTCTTATAATAAGAAACATAATAATTATAGTTGTTCGGATAAGCAAAGAAATCATTGTTCATCGCAAAGATGTATTTGCTGCTCAGGTTCGGGGAAGGTAACCCTGCCTTGTCGGGAAAACGGATGTCAAATACTTCTTTCGGATTATAATTCAAGTTTTTGCCAACCTTGTAGCGCAGGTTGGTATTTGTATTCTTATCGCCTATTACTTTCTGCGGGTTATCGACACGGATAGTACCGTGGTCGGTCGTAACGATCACTTTATATCCTTTTCCGGCAATACGCTTGAAAAGTTCCAGCGTGCCCGAATGCTGGAACCAGGAACGTGTCAGGCTGCGATAGGCAGCTTCGCTCTGGGCCAGTTCGCGGATCATCTTGTTTTCGGTACGGGCATGGGAAAGCATATCGACAAAGTTCAGTACCACCACATTCAACTGGTTATGAAATAGGGAAGGGACGATATTTAGCAATTTGTCGTTATATTGCGAATCATGCACCTTGTGATAGGAGAAGGTATATTTCTTACGAAACCGCTCGATCTGCGTCCGGATAAGCGGTGCTTCGTTCAGGTTTTTCCCCTCCTCGCTATCCTCGTCCACCCAAAGTTCCGGAAACATCTTTTCGATCTGCAAAGGCATCAGCCCAGAGAAGATCGAGTTGCGGGCATACTGTGTGGCAGTCGGAAGGATACTGTAGTATAGGCTTTCGTCGAACGTATAGTATTCGGCAAGCAGATCCTTTACTTCGCGCCACTGATCGAGACGGAAGTTGTCGATCAGGATGAAAAAGACCTTATCTCCGTTGTCGAGCATCGGGAATACTTTCTTTTTGAATAAATCCGGGCTCATCAATGGGCGGATTCCGGGGTTCTGAATCCAGTCCACGTAATTCTTTTTGACAAATTTGCCGAATGCACTGTTCGCCTCCTGTTTCTGCATGCGTAGCAGGTCGGTCATCGGAACCTGACTGTTTTCCAGTTCTATTTCCCAATAGACAAGCTTCTTGTAAACCTCCATCCAGTCGTCGGTCGTTAGCGAGTCGTTGATCTGCATGCCGATACGCCCGAACTCCTGCTGATAGCCGACAGTTGTCGTCTCGGATATAATTACATTCTTATGAACATTCTTTTTGATAGACAAGAGCAACTGATTTGGATTGACCGGTTTGATCAGGTAATCGGCGATCTTGTTACCGATAGCCTGGTTCATGATGCTTTCTTCTTCGCTCTTGGTAACCATGACGACAGGGACATCGGGATTGATCGCCTTGATCTGTGCCAATGTTTCCAATCCGGTCAGCCCCGGCATATTCTCGTCCAGGAAAATAATGTCGAACGACTCTTCCTTACAGCATTCGATGGCGTCCTGCCCGCTGATTACCGGAATCACTTCATATCCCTTATCCTGCAGGAAAAGGATGTGGGGCTTTAACAAATCTATCTCATCGTCTGCCCAAAGCACTCTGTCTTTCTTTGCTGCCATAGTTTTATCTTTCTTTTTTGAAGATGAACAAACAGGTTCATCCCTACAAATGTATGATATTATAACGACATACCCCTTTATTTTGTATGTTCTTCTCTCATTTTTTAGTCTCTTTTGTATTACCTTTGTATAATATAAACGAGTTAACTGTACACGTATGAGACTATCCGTATTTGCCCTGATCTGTCTGTCTCTTACCGCATGTGGTATTTGGAAAAAAGGGTATGAAAGAATATCCTTCAGCCAGGAATGGGACTTTGTTTTGGGCGGAGGACAAACAGATGCTTTCATATCCGAAGGCGATACACTGTGTGAGGGCATGGATGGATATCGGAAACAATTCAAGTTGCCCGAAAAAGACAAAGGAAAAGTGATCTGTCTGGATTTTGAAAGAGCGACCCTGAATCGTAAGATCTGGCTGAACGGACATTGGTTATGTCCTCGTTCTGACGGGAATGCCTCGTCTCGTTTTGTCCTAACACCGTTTCTGAATTATGGCAAGAAAGAAAATATATTACTTGTTCAAACAGACAGTTGCGTACAATTTAACTCTCACCGGGATTCGGATTCTGATATCGGCCGGAATGTATGGCTGGTGAAAGCCGGACAGGTTCATGTGGATAATTGGGGAACGAACATCACTATCCCGGTCATTAATGCGGACAAGAGTACGGTCGAAATTGAAACACCCTTGAAGAATGAAGCCTCTGACGTAATCGTGGAAGTTTCTACCCGGATACAGGATCGGGAAGGGAAAGTTCTCTATCAGATATCCTCTCCGGCAGAGATCGCAGCTGGAGGGAAGAAGGTCGTTATACATACGATAGAAATGTTTTATCCGGAACGATGGAGTGTCCGAAATCCTTATCTATACACTGCTATAGTAGAAGTGAAAGTTGGTAATGAATTGATAGATAGCCATCAAACTACATTCGGCATGCATTCGCTCGATAGTATATGAGTTTTTCTTGAATTTTTTCTCGAAAAAATTTGCAGATTAAAAAAGATACCCTATATTTGCATCATAAATTTTTTCATAGTTAAGGTTTTGGTTAATAAGAAAGGATTGCCTGTGAGGGTGATCCTTTTTGCTTTTATAATGAGTCTATTCTAAATGAACCTGCAAAGTTATCGTGCTCATCTTCCGCTCGAAGTGACAGAAGGCTGTCCGGGTGAGCTAAGCCTGTTGAGCGATGAACGTTCGTTTTATAAGCATAATTTAAAGAATAATGGAACTTCCAAGAGATGGTAATCAGGGATATTTGTGTAAATTTGCCCGGAAATAAAAGAGTTTATGGAAGTAAAGATCATAAATAAGTCACACCATCCGCTGCCGGGATACGCGACTCCGCTGTCGGCAGGAATGGATATCCGTGCAAATCTGACGGAACCGGTAGTTTTGAACCCCCTTGAACGGAAACTGATTCCGACCGGATTATATATCGCATTGCCGGAAGGCTATGAGGCACAGATGCGCCCCCGTAGCGGTCTGGCATTGAAGCATGGCATTACATTGCTGAACACTCCGGGTACTATCGATGCGGACTATCGCGGCGAGATCGGTATAATCCTGATAAATCTCTCATCCGAACCTTTTACCGTCAATGACGGAGAGCGGATTTGCCAGATGGTGATCACGACTCATAGCCAGGTCGCTTGGCAGCTGGTGGAAGCGCTGGACGACACCGAACGGGGTGCTGGCGGCTTCGGTCACACGGGGAAATAATTCTGAATTGACAATTAATAATTGATAATTGACAATTATGAGGAAAATGCTAAAGTTGCTGTTTTCGATATTGTTCCTATTCCCTTTGATGGGATGTCCGCTGTCGTTGAGGGCGCAGGGACAGGAGGCGGATCAGCGGAAATTCGATTACTTCTTCTACGAAGGGCTGAACTTGAAGACTGCCGGAAAATTCGATGCTGCTTATGATGCCTTTAACCATTGTCTGGCGATCGACTCGACTGCTTCGGCCGTCTTATACGAACTTTCTTCGTTTTATGCCCAGCTGAACCGTCCGGAAAAGTCGTTGGAGATGTTGAGACGTGCAGTGGCTTACAGTTCCGATAATTTTACCTATAGACTGGCGTTGGCGACCATGAGCCGCAACCTTGGTATGTTCGGCGAGGCGGCGGAAGAGTATGAGAAGCTTGTAAAAGATTATCCCGGAAAACCGGAGTTGAACTATTACCTGGCGGATGCGCTTACACAGGAAGGCGAAATCGGGAAGGCGATCGATGCTTATGACGCCCTCGAATCGTCCATCGGTATGAATGAAGCGCTTTCAATGCAGAAATATAAGTTGTATAACGCGTTGGAGCAGACCGAAAATGCGTTCAAAGAGGTGGAAAAGCTTGCCGACAAGTTCCCGATGGAATCCCGCTATCAGATAATTCTGGGTGATCTTCACCTGGAAAAGAATGATACGGTCAAAGCACTGAAATATTATCAGAAAGCGCACGAAATCGATCCGGGAAGTCCTTATTACATTGTCTCCATGGCGAACTATTATGAAGCTGTCGGTAATAAGGACGCTGCCGAGACGCAGATACGCAATGCATTGGTGAATGAAAAGCTGGATGTCGATACGAAAGTCGGTATCCTGTCCCGCTATATTCTCAAATTGCAGCAGACGAAGAAAGGGACCGAGAGCGCGAATGCCCTTTTCCTGACATTGCTGGAACAACATCCGGAAGATATCGATCTGAAACAGATGTACGGTAGTTTGCTGATTACGCAGGGAAAGACAGACGAAGCCCGTTTCCAGTTTCAGCTGATTACCGAGATGGAGCCTTCGAATGCTGCTGCCTGGCAACAACTCCTGAATCTGGCGTTGAAGTCGGAAGACATCCCCGAAGTGATCCGTATCTGTACCCGTTGCCAGGAGCTTTTCCCCGATGCACCGGAGTATTACTTTTATCTTGGGATCGCCTATTTCCAGCAGGAAAAGTATCAGGATGCACTGGATACTTACAAAGCCGGCCTGGAGATTATTCCAGAGACGAACGTCGGGTTGAAGTCTGATTTTTATGGGCAGATAGGCGATATTTACTATCAGATTAAGAATATGCTGGAAGCCTACAAGGCATATGACGAAGCTTTGAAATATAATGATAAGAATGTGGTCGTCCTCAATAATTATGCCTATTTTCTTTCACTGGAAAAGAAAGACCTGAAAAAGGCGGAGCGGATGAGCGCATTGGCGGTCAAACTGGAACCGAACAATTCGACTTATCTTGATACCTATGCTTGGATATTCTTTGTACAAGGAAACTATACGCTTGCCAAGATATACATAGAGAGCGCTCTTGCCAACGATACGACCAAAAGTTCCGAACTGGTGGACCATTACGGCGATATCCTCTTTATGAGCGGTGATAAGGAAAAAGCGCTTGAACAGTGGAAGAAAGCGAAGGAGATGGGAAAAGAAAGTGAGGTACTGGATCGCAAGATCGCAGAAGGAACCTATATAGAAGAGGAGGTCAAGAATGAATAAGATAAGCTTTGCCTTTGTGCTGGCCTTTTTTATCGCCCTGTCGTTCACAGGCTGCAAATCGACCAAGAAAGTCGGTACGGTCGAAGCAGGCGGAGCGAAAGCGCATAACGAGTTCTTTGCGCTTATGCAGGAGCAGGCGTTTAAGTATGAAACCCTGACCGCACGCCTGAACGTAGACTTGAACCTGCCGGGTAACAATATGAGTTCTCGTGTTGACCTGAAGATGGTAAAAGACAGCGCTTTCCAGTTGTCCGTACAACCTTTTTTAGGTATTGAGGTTTTCCGCGCCGAGATCAGTGTGGACAGCGTAAAAGTGATCGACCGCATGAACAAGCGCTATGTAGCTGATAATTATGCCAACCTAAAAGGGCAGACGCCGATTGAGTTCAATTTTTATAATCTGCAGGCGCTTTTCACCAATCATCTGTTCCTTCCTGGACAGCAAGGGATCAGCCCGAAGCAGTATAGTCGTTTTAAGTTGAAGCAGGACGGACCCACAGCCGAAATACAGGTAAAGGATGTGATGGGACTATTGTACACTTTTATGGCGGATGGAGAGGAGAAGATTCTCTCAACCTGTATTGCCGAACCTTCAGACCGTTACGCCCTGCAATGGGACTATGCCGATTTTCGCTTGGCAGACGGACAGCCATTTCCGATGAAAATGGATGTGCAGGTGATGAAGGAGGGCGCTTCGCAAGGAGGAATCACGCTGTATTTCTCCCGTATGCAGACGGATGTCCCAGTGAAAATGGATTTTTCCATTCCTGCCAAATATAAACGTATCACATTGTCTCAGATCATCAAATCGTTGAGTAGTAGTAAGATGTAAGATGAGATATCTCTGGTTCGTCATATTCGTGCTGTCGATCGGTTCTGTTTTCGCACAGAACTCGGCAAGAGTGCGCGAACTCGAAAAACAGCGTAAAGCCGCACTTGCCGAGATCGAGATGACCAGCCAGTTATTGGACGAGACGCGGCAGACGGCACGTAACTCTCTAAACCGGCTAAACCTGCTCTCCAAACAAATTCTTTCCCGTAAACAGGTTATCAGTCTCCTGAACCAAGAGATCGGGGAAATAGACAAACAAATAGCTTCTTCCCGCCGTAACATCTCCCAACTGGAAAAAGAGTTGGGGAATAAACGGCAGAATTACGGTAAATCGGTTCAAAGCATGTACAAACGCCGTAGTTCGCAGGATAAATTGCTGTTTATCCTTTCCGCTGACAATTTCGCCCAGTCTCTTCGCCGTATGCGTTACCTTCGCGAGTATGCCGACTGGCAGAAGAAGCAAGCATCCGAAATTATCGATAAGCAAAAGGAAATTGCCGACAAGCAGAAAGAACTGGAAAAGACGCGTTCCGAGAAGAACGCCTTATTGGGAGCACGGGAAGATGAAAGCCGCAAGCTCCAGACCGAAGAATCGAGCCAAAAAGAGGAGGTGCAGCAGTTAAACAAGAAACAGAAGCAGTTGCAGGCTGATCTGAAAAAGAAGAAGAAGCAGGCTGATGCTCTGAACCGCCAGATCGAAAAGCAGATAGCTGAAGAAATCGCCCGTGCCGAAGCCGAAGCCAAAGCCGCCCGTGAGCGGGCCGCCCGTGCTGAAAGGAACCGTCTGGCACGTGAAAAGGCAGCTGCTTCAGGCAAGAAAGTCCCTGATACCGCACGGGAGACAGAGCAGGTCCGTGAGGAACGTGTTGCCGATACCAAAGGGGGATATGCCATGACAAAAGCCGAGAAACGTTTGTCTGATGATTTTGCAGGCAATAAGGGCCGTTTGCCCTATCCTGTGTCCGGTCGTCATACGATTGTCGCTGCCTTTGGCGAGCAGCAGCATCAGGAACTGAAGTATGTCCGTACGAATAACAGCGGTATCGATATCCAGACCGCTCCGGGGGCGGATGCTCGTGCCGTGTTCAATGGCGAGGTGACACGCGTGTTCGTTGTCCCGGGATATAACAATTCGGTCATTATCCGTCATGGTAACTATCTAACGGTTTACAGCAATTTGAGCCAGGTCTATGTGAAGGCAGGCGATAAGGTTAGTACCCGCCAGGCGATTGGAAAGATTTTTACCGATACTGAGTATGGCAATGCTACGATCCTTCATTTCCAGCTTTGGAAAGAAAAGACGAAATTGAATCCAGCTCCGTGGCTGGATTGACAAAAGGGTACATCCAAGGCTGACTGGGGAGTACCAAGAAGATTGTCAGGCTTGACTGCCGTCATGCGTCAACCGGAGTTTCCGGAGTGCGAACTTCATATCCCCTTTATTGATCAGAAAGTCTTTTGGCCGGGCTCCCGTTTTCCTGCAGAAGATAATCATGGAGAACGCCAGCATGGTGCTGAATGCGATACTGGAACTGATGGCCGATCCGAACACTTTGTAATGCGGAATCAGCAGGTAGCCCGAAATAAGCAGGCTTATCAAACCCACAAAAGAACTGCCCGCGCTGTAACGTATTTTACCGCTTCCAGTAAAATATTGGCATAATATGCTGTTGCAGGCTAGCGCTATGATTCCGACTGATAGTCCCGTGATGACATTGCGCATCCCTGCGAACTCGGCACTGAACAAATAATCCGTATAGATCCATTCCGGTATCAGAAGAATGCAACCGGTCGCAAGTGTTACAGCACAAAAGGTTAGCTTGAAGAAGCTGAGCGTGATTTGTTTTTGCTCTCCGGGATTATGTGTCTGGGCAACGCGGCTGTACGTGATAAAGCCGATGCTACGATTGATGTGCCAGACGCTCTCGGAAATCTTGGTTCCCGCATCCAACAGTCCGACACTTCCCAACCCGGCAAACCGTTGGATCAGGAAATAGTTGAGGCGGGTGGTCAGAATCTCGGCAATATTGTCTGCACTTCCCCAAAGCCCGTAAGCAAACATCTCTTTCAAAAGAGCGTATTGGGAGCGTCCCTTCTGAGGATCTACCTCTTTTCTGCTCAGAAACGGCAGAAGTAGGAAGAGGCTGACGAGGAATGCAATACCGTTTGTGAAATACATTCCCCACAGATAAGCGCTTACTTTCTGTATCTTCAATCCGTAATAGAGGAATAGCAATACAAAGAATAGTAATCCTCCTTGTAGGACGAAGGTTAGGTTGAACCCGAAGATTTGATTTTTTCCTAACAGGAAACGGGAGTTCGCGGCAACGAGGGAAGTCAGGATGGAAAGAATATAAATATCAAGGGTGTACCCTTCGGGAAGCACTCCGAGGATAGCCATACAGCCACAAGCGATACCGGCTCCGATGGGTGTCCAGCAATAAGAGGGTAAAAATACGGCTTGCATGGAATAGCGGTTCATGAAATAGACGATCGTATTTCCCGCCAATATTCCGCAGAACATGGTGGCAATTCCTACTATCGCCAGGATTAACCCGACCAGCCCGACTCCTTCGACACCCAATACCTTGGCATTGATAAAGATCAGTGCCAGGTTCAGGATGGCAATCAGATAGCGTGTGCCGATGGTTGTGAAGAGATCCCTCATATAAATTGAAAGTTGAAAATTGAAAGTTTGAAAAAAGAGAAGATGCAGTAGAGTGATCTTGCTCATTTTCAATGATCAATTGTCAATTGATCAAGCAGTTTGATATACATATCGATTGCTTCCCGTATCTCCATCAGGCCGATATATTCGTCGGCGGCATGGGAACGGGCGGAGTTTCCTGGTCCGATCTTTACGGAAGGGAAGTGCATGAGGGCCTGGTCGCTTAAAGTGGGCGAACCGAAAGGCTCTTTCCCCATCATGACGGCGCGACGTACGAACGGATGTTGCAAATCTGTACGGGTAGAGTTGAGGCGGAAACTGCGGGCCTTTATTTCGCAGCCGACCTGAGGCTTGATCAGTTCGAACAGCTTTTCGTTGGGATAGAATTCGTTTGTCCGGATATCGACGGTAAATTCGCAGCGGTCCGGAATGACATTGTGCTGTGTACCGGCATGGATAATCGTTACGCTCATTTTCACCGGTCCGAGGAAATCACTTTTTTCCGGGAATTGATAGGTGTTGAACCATTCGATATCTTTCATAGCGAGCGTGATGGCATTGATCCCTTCGTTCCGGGCGGCATGTCCGGCCTTACCGGTACTTACGCAATCCAGGACCATCAGCCCCTTTTCGGCTACGGCGGGTTGCATACCGGTCGGTTCGCCGACAACGGCGAATGAGATGGGAGGAAGGTCGGCAAGAGCACTTTCCAGCCCGTTCTTACCGGAAACTTCTTCTTCGCATGAAGCCAAGAAGATCAGGTTGTAGGGTTGTTCCTTTCCTGACAGCACTCTGAATGCCTCGTAAAGAGAGACTACGCTCGCGCCGGCATCGTTGCTGCCGAGACCGTACAGACGTTCGTCTTCCGTCTCCTCTGGCTTAAACGGATCTTTGGTCCAGCCCGAAGCCGGCTTGACAGTGTCGATATGCGAATTAAGCAGCAAGGTAAGTTTGTCCAAATCAAAACCAGGAGCAATTAGCCATAGGTTATTCCCCTTGCGGTTCACCTTATACCCGGCCTTTTCCCAGCTTTTCTTGAGAAAATCAGCCACTTCTCCCTCTTCCCTGCTGAAAGAAGGACGTGAAATCATCCCTTTTAATAGGTCTATTGCGTCGTAGTACATGATATGTTTTATTCCGTTAATATTCTATCCACCGTTTCCCTGTCTTTTTTCAGTTGGTCGATCAATTGGTCGAGGGAGTTGAATTTGATGTCGCCTCGTACGTGTTGTATGAACGCGACTGTTATTTCATTATTGTAGATATCGCCGGAGAAGTTGAGGATGTTTACTTCCAGTGTGATGTTGTCACCGTTGTCCAAAGTCGGGCGGTTGCCGATGTACAGCATTCCTTTGTAGCGCTGTTCGTTCAGATAGACCCGAACGGCATATACGCCGATACCCGGAATAATCTTGAAAGGTTCGTCTACCTGGATATTGGCGGTCGGAAAACCTAATTTCCGGCCAACCTTATAACCACTGACGATGCTTCCCCTCAGCCCATAAGGATAAGTCAGCAGATGAGCCGCCTCTTCTACCCGGCATTCCGCAAGGAGTTTCCGTATTTCGGACGAACTGACGGCCGCCTCACCTTCGCTGTATTGCGAAGCTTTGATCACCCGGATGCCGTAATTCTTACCATACGTTACATATTGCTCGAAGCCATCCTCGCGGTTATGCCCGAAGCGATGGTCGTAGCCGATCAGCAAAGTATCCACATGCAACCGGTCTGCTAATACGGTCGTGATAAACTCTTTTGCCGTCAGGCGGGATAGTTCGAGAGTGAAGTCTAACACGATACAATAGTCGATCCCGGTGGATGCCAAATGTTTCAATTTCTCTTCGAACGAATTGAGCAGCTTAGGCTGATAGTCGGCGTGCAGGACTGCACGGGGATGTTCGGGAAACGTAATGACGGCGGAAGGCAATCCAGCGGCCTCGGCCACCTGCTTCAGTTCGTGAATCAGGAAACGATGTCCCAGATGAACTCCATCGAAAAAGCCGATAGTGGCTACCAGCCTTTTCCCTTTCAATGTCTCCGTATCTCTTACAACTATCATTTTTCAGTCTTAGGTGCTTATATTACATCTACAAAAGTACATAAAAACTGCGAGTAATAATAATACGGAAATAAATCGTACATTTGGAAAGTGATTTGAACGAAAAACATTTGTATTAAGTTTATATGAAAAAAACATGTATCTCCCTATGCCTAATTGTATTTGCTGTACTTCAGGCATACGCCTCATCTTCTTGGAAAGAAACAAGAACAGTCATCTTTACCCCCGCAGGAAGTGAAAAAACACATCTGCTCGAACCCGATCAGAGCGTCTCCGAAATCGTTACCTTCGGGCAGTCCGGAATCCCGACACGGAAATTCCTGCGCGTGATCGGAGGAGTGAAGATGTCTGCCCCTTTTCAGAGCAGAGGTGAAGAAATGTTCCGTCGGTCTGAGTTTTATATTGACGACAACTTGGATTCTGTGATCCGTAAAAAGGATCGTTATTCGCTTTATTTCAAAGGCGAAGACAATAATTTCGAGCGCCATGCCTATTACCGTATTTCCGGTAAGTTGCTGAAACCGGGTGAACTGACGGTTACGCTGCCGGTCGTGAAGAAACAGGATTTGACTGTTTCCAAGAATGGCGATTTCGGAGTCGAGATCGAATTGTTCTACCAGAAACCGGGACGGGCGGCTGACGATATCTATGATAAGCCGGATTCTGTGCTCTACATGCCGGTCCCGGAAGGTACGGGAAAAGACCAGACGGTGTCTGAGACATTCGTATTGCCGGAAAATGTGGCTTGCGCTTTCCTGCGTGTTGGCGGAACGCATTTCAGCGGCGAATGTTGGGTGGAAGCTCCGCGCCTGACACAGGACAAGAAGGTGGTTTGCTCCATACCATTTACCAAATTTACCCAAAAAACGGACGACTACAACTACTGGATCGGCTGTAACCTCGCAACCCGTAGCTGGCCGATGTGGAAGCTCGAATTTAATGGAGAGACGCTCTTCGAGGGAAACATCTTCGACCGTGCTTCCAATGTGGCGGATTTCTATATTCCGCTTCCGTCTTCCTTGCAAGGCAGTGGTGAGATGAAGCTGACACTCCGGAAAGAACCGCATCGCGCCGCTTATCCGTATGAATTGAGAGGTTTGGAGATCATCGAAGAGACCGCACGCGATTTCGAAGTCGTTTCCGTCCCCGAATATGTTGCCAAAAACGCCTCTTTCGGCATATTGGTGGAAACGAATAAACCGAGCGTCAGCCTCAAAGTAAAGGCAAACGGTGCTGCCACGCCCGCCGAGCAGGAATGTTTGTTTGAAAAGCCCGGTCTGCATGTTGTAGAAATGCGTGCAGGCGAGGCCGGTCACGCTATCCCGTTGGTGTTTGATGATGGTAGCCGTACGGAGCAGGCACAAATCCGCCAGGTAATCGACAAGGAAGCAGAGCAGATTTACCTTTCGTCTGGTGATGAAATCTATATCGACAAGCAATATACGCCGTATGATTATTTTTTTAAATGGTATATTTCCAACCGGATCGGTAACTGGTATCAGTTCCGTCCTTCCTACCAGTGGAGCGGTTTCCGTGTTGCCGACCCTGCCGTAATCGGCCATTACACCCGGTTGCTGGACCAGTTGAAAATCCCGTACGCTTGGCAAGTCGAAGGGCGTACGCTGGCAGGAAGCCGGATCAATCCTTCTTTGGAAACATTGGCTTCCCCGATGTTCCGTGGCAAGCAGGCGCATGAGAATGACGGCGGCTACTATTACTGGCAGCATTTCCAGTATCAGGGAGTCTTTTCTGATATGGCGGCACGCAACCGTCCTTATGGCGGAATCTTTGCCAAACATCGTCCGATTTATACCGATCACGGTGTCTTTATCCATTATGATCCGGAAGGAGTGACGGATATGGCCGACGGCGCCCGCAAACTCGTTGCCAATTTCCGCTATTCCAAAGGTCCGAGTACACGCCATACGGGACCGTCCACATTGTTCCGCTATCTGTATCAAGCCGGTTACGACTGGTTGGGAGCCGAACAAATGTACGGGCCGGAAGAAATCATACTCTCTTCCTTGCGTGGTGCATCCCGCGCCTACAGCCGTCCGCTTTACGGGACGCTTCATGCCATGCAATGGGGCTCAGGCCCGTTTACCGATCCGAAACACTCCTTGCGTCTGTATATGTCGCTGGCTGTTGCTTATATGCACGGTTCTTCCCACATGAATACGGAAGAAGCCTTGTGGACGGACGAATATATGAACGACCGTTATTCCGTTTCCGGCAAGGAACACCTGTTTGCCCAGCATCAGATGCTCGATTTCGTGGAAACGCATTCCCGCCGTGGAGATCTGAGAAGCAATATTGCCGTGATTCAGGGACGTAATGACGCTTGGAAATCGTTCGGTCGCGGTAGCCTGTGGTCGCAGAAGGGTGATAAATGGAAGTTCAATAAGGCATGCGAAAGTTTCGATCTGCTGAATGTCTTCTATCCGGACAATATCGTGGATGGCTGCGGGCCGGAAGGTTGGTTCACTTCCACCCCTTACGGTACGGTTGACTTGCTTCCTGTCGAAGCACCTCAAGATGTGATGGACCGGTATAAGGCGATGATCTTCCTCGGATGGAACAGTTATGATGCGAATGATTTCCTGCGTATCCGGGATTTCGTATTCAAAGGCGGAACACTTTTGCTTACGGCTGCTCATCTGAATGAAGAGTTGCAGCCCGACCAATCGGTCCGTTTTCCTTCCGACGATGCGGTTATCCGTGAGATGTTGGGAGAAAATTACCAACAATTAACAACTAAGACAGAGATTACCTGTGGTTTGGGAAAAATCATCTATTTCCCCCAGAAAGCCTATCCTGCCGAAACAACGTTGAAAGCTGACTACGTGGCAGCCATGAAAGAGATTGCAGCCAAGACTGCCGGTGAGGAAGTCTGTAAAGGCTGGATGGAGGCGGCTCCTTCCGTCGGTTTCACGGTTTGGGATCACTCGGATCGCCGTACGATCTATCTGTTGAACGCTGATTGGATGAGCGACCAAGAACAGCGTCCGGCTACCTTCATATATAAAGGTAAGAGATTCCCGATAGCTGTACGTCGCTATCATATCGAAACTATACATTGCGCTGATGGATTGGCTGTTATGCCGGCTTCTAATACGACGGATATCCTGTCTGTCTGCAAGAAAGAAAATGGATGGGCAGTCAAGGCCCAGACTACTGGAAACGATATTGTTCAATGTATGAATGCTGTCACCGGGAAGGTCGAACCTATAAAATTCGATAAGCCGGGTGTGCATGAAGTGTTTGTTAATGAATAATTAGATTTTTTTTCTATATTTGCAAGTATGGGGAATGCATCTTTGGACATAGATCATTATCAACATATTTATACGGAGTATGCCCCGATGTTGATGCGCTTTGCGGAGAAGTTTGTTTCCGGCTTCTTTGCAGAAGATATTGTTCACGATGTATTCCTGAAACTGTGGGACAAGCAGGTGTTCCGCCTTCCGGAGAGTGACCTGAAACGGGTGCTTTATGTCTCCGTACGGAATGCCTGCCTGGATTACCTCCGCCGGATGAATATGGAGCAGGAGATCATCGATCACCGTGCCCTTCAGTTAAAATTGGACGAACTTGATTTCTTTGAAGCTTCCGACGAACTTTTCATGCGAAAGGATCTGCTCGATTTGCTGATGAAAAAGGTTGCCGAACTGCCTGAAAGAAGCCAGGAAGTCTTCCGTATGTCCTATCTCGAAGGTCTGAAAGCGGCCGAAATAGCAGAACGCCTGAATCTCTCCGTCCGAACGGTTGAGAACCTGCTTTATCGTTCCCTCCTTTATCTGCGCAAGAACTGTTCGAATCTGTTCCTGCTTATCTTTCTTTTATAGAAGATTTACTTTGATAACAACAATATTATCGGATAATTTGTGGTTGATAATATTATTGTTATCTTTGTCATGTCATTAAGACAAACGTTCTATGCATAGTGACGATGGGCTAAAAGCCCGGATAGAAGAGGTTGAAAAAGATCTGTTATTCTATCTCCGCAAGTATCATGAACTGACTTCAAGGAGTAAGTTCATGAAAGCGGTGGTTGATAAAGAAATCCGGCGATTGGAGCGAGAGCTGAAAGAACTTGGAAAGTATTATTAACTAGAAAGGTGCTCCCCTTCCTGGCCAGAGGGGGAGTTTCCTTTTTTCATATGAATTTAAAAACGTTGAAAGATGGACAGAGTGAATCGTTTTTTTGAATTAAAGGAACTGTGGAAACAGAGTGCCGAGGCAGATCGACCTGCTATTGACCGTCAGATAACGGAATTAATGAATGGTATGGCCGATCAGGAAATTGAGGAACTTGCGATTGGTGTACAAAAGGATTTTGACAATATTCATCAGGAACTTGCCGATATCAGGGAACAGCTTACGATTCGGGAGCGTTTGGAACCGATATTGCCTTATTTGTCAGTTTCCAAGTTGTCAAAGGATTATTTCAATAAATCATCTTCTTGGTTCTATCAACGTTTGAATGGAAATAAAATACATGGGAAAGTCTGTCGTTTTACAGATAAAGAGCTTGAAACACTTGATATGGCTCTTAAAGATATTAGCCAGCGTATTTCTTCATTGCGGTTAGTATAATCTTGGTTGTTTTTCCATTGCTTTCTCATCCCGGAGTCTTTTTCTCTCCTCATCCTTTCCAACCAATCGGTATTTAGCCGCTTGTCGACAACTGTCAGCAGGCTTGCCGACGATTGTCGGCAGACGACTTGATGCCGGAAAAAGTTCGGCAGCATCGGAGCTTTCGGGAAGATCGGCAGGCATTTGAATCCTCTTTTGTGCTTGCAAACATGACAGTATCCCCCCTTAAAATTATGTTTTTTCTTAAATCTTTGGTTATTAGTGATATATGGAAATATTAGTTTGTTAAAAAATATTACCCTTGCGGGTAATTTGAATTAGATGGAGTATAAAAGTGAATTAGATGCGGTAGTAGTTTCGATTCGGACCAATGGCTTTTTCAAGAAATATGACAATAAGGAGAGGTTGGTTGTACCGACTCTTAATTGTATGATGAAAATATTTTATAAAAAAATCATTTTTCTTGTGAGTACTTTTTCTTTCCCGTTCGTTGTGTATATGTAAGAGCCAAGTTAACCATGTGTCGACTTTGTATCTACATCTAATTAATTAAAAAAATGGAAAACGAACATTCGGAATTAATCATCGGGTATTTGCAAGGACGGCTGCAAGGTCGGTCTTTGGACGATTTTTATGCCTGGGTGAATGAAAGTGCAGACAATAAAAAACTGTTTTTCGAGACGAAAGCACTTTATGAAGCCTGTGCACCTTCCCGTGATGTTTCTGAAATACACGATAGCTGGCTTCGCCTTCTCCATAAGAGAAAGTCCCGCCAGCGTAAAAGGTTTACCTTGTTAACGCGCATAAGTACTTATGCGGCTGTGGCAATCTTTGCCGCAGCCATTACTTCTACTGTATTTCTATTTTTTTCAAGAGAATATGATGGCTGGATTACCAGCTATGTAGGTGGAGACGGGCTTGAAGCGGATGTAGTTGTCTTGCCGGACGGAACCCGTGTCAGTCTCGGAACCCGGACTTCTTTCTCCTATGATTCCCGTTATGGTCAATCCGAACGTGTCGTGCAACTGGAAGGAGAAGCTTATTTTGAAGTCGCCAAAGATAAAGATAAGCCATTTATTGTCAATACGAAAGAGCAATCTATCAAAGCGCTCGGAACAAAGTTCAACGTCTCTGCTTATCCGACCGATTCACTTCTGACTACAACACTGCTGGAAGGTTCCGTCCTGTTGACCACGCAGAGCTTGTTACATCCTACGGTATTGAGGCCAAACGAACAGTTTGTCTATAACAAAAAAACGCAATCAGCCCTCCTGCAACAAGTCGACGCCAACCGGTTCGTTTCGTGGACAACCGGATATTATTATTTCCCCGAACAAAGTCTTGATGCTATTCTGTACCGGTTGAGCCATGTCTACGGCGTGCAGTTCACAGTCAAGTCGGAAGCCCTGAACCGGCGGACATTTACAGGGACTTTCTATCGCGGGCAGAGTATCAAAGACATCATGGAGATTATCCATTTGTCAATCCCGATCCGGTACAAGATCGATGATCATCATGTAATAATATCAGAAATCTAAATAAAAACAAATTGCTAATCTTAGTAGGAAATATGAACACCAGTTAGTCTTAAACAAAAAAAGAAGAGAAAATCTTGCCGGATCTCCTCTTCTGAAAGTGTGAACAATTAAACTCCCATTGCCGTGGGATCATGTTTAATCTTAAAAACATTCAAAAGTATGAATAATCAACGTATAGTTGTTTCTCTTAACCTGAAAAGAACTATAAAAATCATGAAATTAACCGTGTTAATGTTGGCTGTTTGTCTGTCGAACGTGGTTGCTTCCACCTATGCACAAACTGCCACTCTAAATGTTTCAGCTAAGAATGAAACGTTAGAAAAAGTGTTGAAACAGATCGAAAAGCAGTCTGAATTCCTGTTTTTCTATAATCTGGAAGAGATCAACAAGAATGAAAAGATCTCAATTAATGAGAAGAATGCCAATATTCAGACTGTGTTGGACGCCATTGCTGCTAAAACAGGACTGAAATATACTATCAAGGACCGTCACATCGTCCTGACTTCCGAACCGGCTCCGGCTTCTACCGCCGCCGCACAACAGGATCGTAAGGTGACCGGTACTGTAAGCGATGCATTCGGTCCTGTTGCCGGCGCAAACGTTATCCAGAAAGGTACGACTAATGGTACGACTACCGACATGGATGGAAACTTCTCCATTGAAGTTCCGGCTAACGCGACTTTGCAAATTTCCTTTATCGGATACATTCCGCAGGATATTGTTGTGAAGAACCAGAGTGTGATCAACGTTCTGTTGAAAGAAGATACGCAGGCTTTGGAAGAAGTAGTCGTTGTCGGTTACGGTACAATGAAGAAGAAGGATATGACAGGTGCGGTTGCCTCTGTAAAGATGGATGATACTCCTGTAGCGACAGTGTCTACAGTTAGTCATGCTTTGGCTGGTAAAGCTGCCGGTTTGCAGGTCAGCACGATTAGCGCCCAGCCGGGTGGACAATCAACATTCCGTATTCGCGGTGCTGCTTCTTCTGATAAGGCAGGTAATGATCCGTTGATCATTATTGATGGTTTCCCCGTGAATTCCCCGGGCTCATTGGATAGTGGTAACCAATATTCGGGAGGTAATAAAGATAATATCCTGGCTTCTATCAATCCAAACGATATTGAGTCTATCGAAGTGCTGAAAGATGCAAGCTCGACTGCAATTTATGGTGCCCGGGCTGGTAACGGTGTGATCATCGTGACTACAAAACGAGGTAAGAGCGGAGCAGCTAAGGTGCAGTATTCCGGATCGGCTTCTGTACAGCAGATTGCCAAATCTTATGAAATGTTAGACGCTTCCGGTTTTATGTCGGCAACAAACGATTACACTCGTGAACAGTGGATGCGTACGAACGGTGTTGGCATTTATGGAGGAAAAGAGGCTACAGATCCTTCTTTGCCGGCTTTGACGTTGCCTTATACGGATGCTCAGATTGCCAATCCGGCTAATAATACGAATTGGTTTGATGAAATATCCCGTTTAGGTTTTCAGACATCTCATAACTTGTCTATAACAGGTGGGAACGACAATACGAAATACCTGGTTTCCGGAAACTATTTTAATCAGAATGGGGTGATTAAAAATAATGGAATGACAAGATACTCCCTTCGTGCCAATTTAGACCAGAAATTGAGCAAATATGTAAAGATGGGGATTAATTTGACGGCGACACGTAATGAATATGACAATGTGCCTTTAGGTAGTGGCCAGAATGAAAATGCGGGAATCCTGGTTTCTGCGGCTCAGTTTAATCCGGCTTTACCTGTTCGGGACGAGAATGGTAATTATTCGATGAACTCCGATGCCTCTTTCTTACCGAACCCAGTTTCACTGTTGGATATTACAGATAAAACGACTCAGGAACGTTTGTTGGCAAATGCTTTTTTTGAAGTTCGTCCGATCGATGGTTTATTATTGAAGGCAAATTTCGGTATCGACCGTAATTATCAGAAACTGAAACAATATATGCCTACGACGACTCTTTATGGACAACGTGAAAATGGTGCGGCTTCTATTGCGCAGGGTGATAACTCTGACTACTTGATGGAATTGACAGCTAATTATACGAAACAGGTAGGCGATCATAATTTCAACGCTTTGGTTGGTCATTCTTATCAGTTGTTTACGTATGAAATGTTTTCTGGAAAAAGCAATGACTTCATTACAGATGGTTTCTTATACAATAACTTGGGTGCGGGTAATGCGAAACGTCCGACGGTCGAATCGAGTGCGACCAAATCTCGTATGGCTTCATTCTTCGGTCGTTTGAACTATACGTTTAAAGATCGTTATCTGCTGACAGCTACATTGCGTGCCGATGGTTCTTCTAACTTTGCTTCAGGTGAACGTTGGGGGTTCTTCCCTTCAGTTGCTGCCGGATGGAGATTTACGGAAGAAGAATTCTTGGCTCCTTTGAGAAGTGTATTGTCTAATGGTAAATTGCGTTTAAGCTATGGTGAAACAGGTAACTCCAATGTAGGAGATAAAGCATATAGTTATTATAAGGTAGGCAACAACAATATCTTTGGCAGTTCCATGATTAATGGTGTCTATTTGGATCAGTTCGGAAACAGTGTTTTGACTTGGGAAACAGCCCGTGAATGGAACGTTGGTCTGGATTTAGGTTTCTTGGACGGACGTATTAATGTGACTGCTGAATATTATCACAAAGTCGTTTCCGATTTGTTGAACGAACAGACTCTGCTGTCTTATAACGAGGTAAATAAAATCATTGCAAACGTGGGTAAAACTCAGAGCCAAGGTTTTGAATTGACAATCAATACGACTAATATCCGTAATAAGGACTTTGAATGGACATCAGACTTGACATTCTCTCTGTATCGTGACAAGTGGAAAGAACGTGATCCGAAATGGAAACCTAACGCTTATGACCAATATAACGGATGGATGCGTTATTATTCCGGCTATTTGTCAGATGGTTTGGTCCAGGTAGGTGAAACGATCGACCATATGCCTGGTGCATTACCCGGACAGGTAAAGATCAAAGATATCGACGGATATGTTTATGAAGCCGATGGTTCCATTAAGGTCGATAAACATGGTATTCCGATGAAGACTGGAAAACCTGATGGTAAGCTGGATGATGCAGATAAAGTGATCTACGGATCTGCCGATCCGGGCTATTTGTTCGGGTTTAATAATACTTTGCGTTGGAAAAACTTTGATTTCAATGTTTATTTCTATGGACAGTTTGATAAACTCTCTGCCGGAAGTTATAAGAAACAATGGTTGAGTAATAACGTTAATGACTTGCGTCGTGGCTATAATCAGCCTACTTCAATATCGGATCTTTGGTCTTCCAGCAATCCGAACGGTACGTTACCCGGATATTTCCAGACTGAAAGCGCATATGGAGTCGGTGATTATTATTATGAAAAGACTTGGTTTATCCGTTGTCGTAATATTACTTTAGGTTATAATATTCCAATTAAGACTAGCAAACATATTCTGTCTAACATACGTGTGTACTTCGACGTGAACAATCCGTTTACGATTACTCCGTATACAGGTCTTGACCCGGAAACTGACATTTCAAGTTCAGAAAGTGCTCCATCTCAGTTGCAATGGGCTTACCCGAATGTTCGTACTTACAGCTTCGGTTTGGATATTACATTCTAATAGTATAAACAGTTAAAAATAAAGATAAAGTCATGAAGAAATTATTATATACAGTAATGTGCTGTTGCGCATTGGCCTCATGTACTAATTTGGATTCGGAAAGATATGATGCGATCAATCCGGATTTTTTCCCGACGAATGAAAAAGATGCGGAGGCACTTGTCGTGGGTGGTGTCTATGCCCCTTTCCGTAGTGCGGAGTATAGCGGTGTATTCAGTACGGCTCACAGTTTCCAGGTTATTGGAGATATGTCAACTGATATTGCTGTTTGCTGCTGGGTGAATGATAGCTGGATTCCGCTGACAACTCATAACTGGACTCCGAATCATTCTTATACGACCCTCAATTATACGGATTATGCCAAATATCTGGGTACAATGACATTGACATTGGATCGTATATCAAATGTAGAAATGAGTGACGAGAAGAAGGCTTTACTGGTGGCTGAAACTCATCTCGGTCGTGGTTGGTTGGCATTCTTGTTGTATGATTTCTATGGACCTATTCCAATTCCGACGCTGGAAGATTTGAAGAATCCGTTGGATGAAGTAATTGAGCCGCGTGCAACTCAGGAAGAGATGACAAATTTCATTGAAACAGAATTGACTGAATCTTTGAAAGGCCTGCCTACCCGTACGACACAGTTCGGACGCTTTGACAAAGGTTTGGCATATACGATTCTGATGAAGTACTATATGCATGAGAAAAACTGGGCGAAAGCGGAAGAATGCGGTCGTGAATTGTTGAAAGCCGAATATGGTTATGGATTGATGGATAGATATGCAGATATCTTTACGCTTGAAAATGAAGGTAACAAGGAGATTATCTTTGCTTGTACGGAAGAAAGAGGTACAAATCTTCAGTTGTGGCATGATCACGCTTTACCGGGCAATTACCCGACTCAGAATACTGCTATCCAGAAATGGGATGGTTACAAAGTTCCCTGGCCTTTTTACCGCACTTTCGAGGAAGGAGATGACCGTCTGTCTGTTTTGGTTGGCGAATATGTAGGTACTGATGGCGTACTGTTCAATGAAGAGTCTGATATTGCCAAGCATGGTAACCTTTATTCAGGAGCTGTTCCTGTAAAATATGGCGAAGACCCCGAATCTACAGGTGACGGTAGCCAGATCGACTTGGTTGTTTACCGCTATGCAGATGTTCTGACTTTGCTTTCTGAAGCAATCGTCCGTAAAGGAAATGCCGTAACCTCTGAAGCACTGGATCTGTTGAATCAGGTTCGTGTACGTGCCAAACTGAATCCATATACGATGGGTGATGTAAAAGGTGTAGACGATTTCTTGCAGAAAGTATTGGATGAAAGAGGACACGAACTTTGGTTCGAAGGTGTCCGCCGTTCCGACCTGATTCGCCACGGACAGTTTATCCAGAATGCAAGAGACCGTGGTTGTACGACTACCAAAGACGAGTTTGTCTTATTCCCGTTGCCTCAAGCTGTAATCAACGAAGGTAAGGGTAAGATCGTCCAGAATCCGGGCTATTGATCCGATTCTTTTAGAGTCTATATTAATTGAGAAAGGGCCGCTTCATTTGCGGCCTTTTTTCTCTCCGCTAACAAATAAATATCATGAGTAATAAACATCTATTCAGTACACTTCTTGCCTGTTTCCTTTTACAGGGAAACTTGCAGAACATACAGGCCCAGGATTATCCTGCCAATCCTTTGGAGAAAGAGGGCTACCGTCTGATCTTTCACGATGAATTCGATGGGAAAGAGATCGACCGGACGAAATGGATTCCCGAGTATCTGCCATCCTGGCCGAAAGACCGGACCGTCTGTACACCGACATACGAGATGAAAGACGGAGTGGTCCGTCTGACGATCGACCGGGATTCAAAAAATGAGTTTGATAAGGGTATGTATATATCGGGTTTTATGAGTGCCAGCCGCACAGGTATGCATCACTATGATCCGAAAAAGAAAGCCCTTCACTCGATCAAGACGGAAGCTACACAAATAAACCAGTACGGCTATTACGAAATGCGTGCCAAGATGCAAGCAGGAGGTGGTGTGCATTGTGCCTGGTGGTTGATCGGGTTTGAAGATGATCCGAACCAGAGTTGCGAGATCGATATCTTTGAGATATTGGGGACTGATGTCGATCGTATCTGGTCCACCGTGCACAGTTGGAAAGATTCGACGATCCAGTATCACACGGAACATCCCTGGTTTGCCAATAAGAAACTGGCGGAAGAATTTCATGTGTATGGTTTCGATTGGACACCGGAAGGTGTGACCGTGTATGTGGATGGCATACAGGTGATGACACATAAGGCTGCGATCACTTATCCGCTGATCCAGATTATCTCTTTCTATGACAATCGAAAAGCAAAGAACGGTTGGACAGGAACTTACGATCCTTCCGTCCCGTATCCGAAGAGTTTTGATATCGACTATATCCGTATGTACAAGAAGATACCCGACGGCTATCGGGCGGTATCGGAAAATGAGTTGCGCATCACTTCTATCGAACCGGCACGCTTGCAGGTCTCCGAAGGAAAAGCTACCTTGCGCGATATTGACGGGCATGTGACACGTGAGTTGTTATATACACCTTCGTTTGTGAATGTGCATTATAACGACGGAACGGTAACACAACAGTTTGTGGAATGGGAGCCGTTGAGTGATAAAGCCTTACGACTGGTTCAAGACGCCGGAACGATTATCGTGAACGGGAAGATTACCGGTCTTCCGGATGATTTGTTGAAGGGGCAGGAGGCTACATTGATTATAACAACTATTAAAAAAGATTGATATGAAAAATATTATGACCCTTATGCTGGCTACCGCATTGACGCTTGGACTTTTCATCTCTTGTGGTTCCGGTGTTCAGCATCGTACTTTCCGAGGTATTTATGCGGATGATCCGGCAGGTATGGAAGGGCTGTATAATCCCGAAAGAGGGTTTCGCCTTGAAGTGGCATTGGATGTAACGGAAAAGAACTATGTCTGGGCCCCTGAAGAATTTCCTGACATCACTTCCTATCTGGAAGAACAGTCCGAACTCTATGCTTCCGACAGCGTTTCACTGGTGCAGACCTATTTCTATCTGACGGGAGCAGTCGGAAAAGAGCTGGCAGGAGAGGATTTCCAGACGATGGGCGTTTTTTTTGACAAATTGCGGGCCTTAGGCAAGAAAGCAGTCCTCCGTTTTGCTTATGAAACCCAGTTCCTGGGGCGGGCAGCTACCGGTCCTACATTGGAAGACATCATTCGTCATACGGAACAACTCAAGCCTTTCCTTGAAGAGAATAAGGATGTGATCCAGGTTGTACAGGCTGGCATGATCGGTGCCTGGGGGGAGTGGCACAGTTCTTTTCATGGTCTAGAAAAATCGGATGACACGAAGCGGACTGTTTTGCAACATATCTGCCGGATGACACCGGAAGGGCGGGCTATCCAAATACGGGTTCCCGAATATAAAAATTTGCTGGATATGGCTTCTGGCTATTATAAACGGGTTTCTTTCCATGATGATTTTATTGTGATTAAAAAACATCAGTGGGATGGCGGAATGTCGGAAGGTACGCCTGCTTATGAGCAGATTGTGTGTGAGTCTCCTTGTCTTCCGGTCGATGGAGAACTGCCCTGGGGAACTTGGAGCATGAACGAGGACCCTGATAATCCCGAAGCCGGGTGGATCATTGATGGACTGCAGACGGCACGCCGCCTGTTCTTGCAACATTTCACTTCACTTAGCGCAATCCATAACTATAAAGAAAAGAATACGAAAGATAAGTATTCGATGATGTATTGGAAGGAAACTCCTGTTTCCGCAGAATTCCTGCGGGAAAACAAGATGCCGGTATCGGATGGATATTTCACCAGGAAGGATGGTTCTGTCGCGGAACGGAATGTATTCGATTATATCCGGGACCACCTCGGTTACCGTATCGAGTTGCAGGAGATGACGGCTCCGGCGGTTTTGCTTGCCGGACAGGCTAATCCTGTTGAAATATCTTTGATAAACCGGGGTTTCTCGACATTGTTTAATGAACATCCTGTTTATCTGGTCTTGATCGACGAGTCCGGTAAGGTCTGCCATGTCGCCTTGACGGATACGAATGTGAATGACTGGCAACCGTATGAACCGGGCGACAGCACCTGCACTCCGTTGCTGCATACGATCGCTACCGACCTGCAGATTCCGGCTGGCCTGGCAAAGGGAACGTACCGTCTCGGTCTCTGGATTCCCGATGGCTCTGACCGTTTGCAGTATGACAATCGTTTTGCGATCCGTTGTGCAAACGGTGATACGCAGTGGTGGGTGTCTCCTGACGGAAAATATGGTGTCAATATCTTAATGAATAAAATCTCTATCAAATGAAAATCATCCATATCCTTGGCATGCTGCTCATTGCACTTGCCGTAAATGCAGCTTCTCCTATCGAAGGGTTGCTGGAACGTATCGACAAAGGTGCGTCGCGTAAATTTGTGATTGAACAGGTGAAATCTCCTGTCGATTTCTTTGAGCTCGACCAGAAGGGTGACAAGGTCGTGATTCGGGGTAATAATTATGTGAGTATCGCGACCGGGCTGAACTGGTATCTGAAATATCATGCCGGAATTCATCTTTCCTGGAACGGCATGCAAGCCGAATTGCCGGAAGTCTTGCCGGCAGTGAAGCTGAAGGAACGCCATGAGACGGATATGAAATACCGCTATGACTTCAACTATTGTACCTTCTCTTATACGATGGCTTTTTGGGATTGGGCACGTTGGGAGAAAGAGATCGACTGGATGGCGTTGCACGGTATTAATTTGCCGTTGGCGATGGTCGGGACGGATGGTGTCTGGTTCAATGTGCTGAGCAAGTTAGGTTATACGAAAGAAGAAATCAATGAGTTTATAGCCGGTCCCGGTTTTCAGGCTTGGTGGCTGATGAACAATCTGGAAGGCTGGGGCGGTCCGAATCCGGATAGCTGGTACAAGCAGCAAATCGCTTTGCAGCAACAGATCGTAAAGCGGATGCGTGAATATGGTATCGAACCGGTATTCCCCGGATACTCCGGCATGGTTCCTCATAACGCAAAAGAAAAGTTAGGCTTGAATGTTTCTGATCCGGGATTATGGAATGGGTATCGCCGTCCGGCATTTTTACAGCCGACAGATCCGCGTTTCGAAGAGATCGCTTCCCTCTATTATAAGGAGATGAACAAATTGTATGGCAAAGCGAACTATTATAGCATGGACCCGTTCCACGAAGGCGGAAGTGTGGCCGGTGTGGATCTGGATGCTGCCGGAAAGGCAATCATGCAGGCGATGAAGAAGAATAATCCGAAAGCCGTCTGGGTGGCTCAGGCATGGCAGGCGAACCCACGTCCGCAGATGATCGGGAATTTGGAGGCAGGAGACCTGATCGCGTTGGATCTGTTTGCGGAAAGCCGTCCGCAGTGGGGAGATCCTGCATCTACTTGGTATCGGAAGGACGGGTTTGGACAGCATGACTGGATTTACTGTATGTTGCTGAACTATGGTGGAAACATCGGGCTGCATGGGAAGATGAAGCATGTGATCGACGAGTTCTATAAAGCGAAGGAAAGTCCGTTCGGTACAACCTTGAAAGGAGTCGGTATGACAATGGAAGGAAGTGAAAACAATCCGGTTATGTTCGAACTGCTGACGGAATTGCCTTGGCGCCCGCAGCGTTTCGACAAGGATCAGTGGTTGAAAGCGTATACGGTTGCCCGTTACGGAAAGAGCAACCCCGTTGTGCAGGACGCCTGGATACTGTTGAGCAATTCCATCTATAACTGCCCAGACGCAAATACGCAGCAGGGAACCCATGAGTCGGTATTCTGTGCCCGTCCTACCGAACATCCGTATCAGGTTTCGAACTGGTCGGAGATGAAAGACTATTATGATCCGAACGATGTGATCCGTGCTGCTGCCATGATGGTGTCTGTCTCCGATCAGTTTAAGGGAAACAATAATTTCGAGTATGATCTGGTTGATATTGTCCGCCAGGCAATCGCCGAGAAAGGACGTCTTACGGAGAAGGTGGTTGAGGCCGCTTTTGCCGCCGGCGATAAAAAGCTGTATAAAGATGCTTCGGATCGTTTTCTGCGTTTGATCCTGTTGCAGGATGAACTGCTGGCAACACGTCCTGAGTTTAAGGTCGGAACCTGGATCGCCCGCGCTCGCAGCCTCGGAAATACCTCTGAAGAAAAGGATCTGTACGAATGGAACGCCCGTGTGCAGATTACGACTTGGGGTAACCGGTTGGCGGCCGACGAAGGAGGCTTGCGCGATTATGCCCATCGCGAATGGAATGGCATCCTGAAAGATTTCTATTATATGCGTTGGAAAACCTGGTTCGATTATCAGACTCGGCTTTTGGATGGTAAAAAAACAGCGGCGATCGACTTTTATGCAATCGAGGAACCCTGGACCAAGCAGACAAATCCTTATTCAAACGAACCGGAAGGTGATTGTATTCCGACAGTACAACGTATATTTGCAGAAATATTCGGGAAATAACATAACAATATTGAATATATCATGACACATAGAACAATCTCTCTTCTTTTCTTGGTTCTGTTGGTATTGCCCTGCTTTGCCGCGAGTAAGTACGAATCGAAAATAACGTCTCTTGAAGGAGAGAAATGGTGGGGCGGTGCAGTCGGTCTGGGAGCGAGGATGCCTTTTGAAGGTGACCTGCGTTTGTTCGACCTTTCTGCTGAGAATCTGAACAATCAGAACGTGCCGCTTCTGCTTTCTTCGGAGGGACGGTATATCTGGAGTGACAAGCCGTTTTCTTTTCAGGTCGAGAATGGAGAGTTGCGTTTGTATTCCGATTATGAGAAGATGGAACCGGTATTGGCGGGCCGTACGTTAAAAGATGCCTATATGGCTGCTTCAGCCAAACATTTCCCGCCTTCCGGTGATTTGCCGGACCCGTTGTTCTTTTCCATGCCGCAGTATAATACTTGGATCGAACTGATGTATAACCAGAATCAGCAGGATATCCTGAAATATGCGGATCATGTATTGGAGAATGATTTTCCGGTCGGTGTGTTCATGGTGGATGATAACTGGCAGAAATATTATGGCAATTTCGACTTTAAACCTGAACGCTTTCCTGATCCGAAAGGAATGATCGATCGTCTGCACGAGCAGGGATTTAAGATCATGTTCTGGATTTGCCCGTTCGTCAGCCCGGATAGCCCGGAGTTTCGTGAGCTTCAGCAGAAAGGATACCTGATCAAGAAGAAGGGAACAAATGAAGCGGCCATCATCCCGTGGTGGAATGGCTATAGTGCCTGCTATGACTTGAGTAATCCGGCTGCTGCTGAACATCTGAAACAACAGTTGCGCAGCATGCAAGAGAAATACGGGGCGGATGGTTTCAAGTTCGACGCCGGTGATATTGGCCATTATAACGATCCGGGACTGGAGTTTTACGATCAGTCGGCAACTTCGGTGGATATGTGCCGGTATTGGGCGGAAATCGGGTTGGATTTCCCGTTCAACGAGTATCGTGCCGGATGGAAGATGGGAGGTGAGGCCTTGGTTCAGCGTCTGGGTGATAAGGATTACTCTTGGAATGCGGTTGGCCTGCTGATTCCAGACATGATTGCTGCCGGTCTGCTGGGATATGCTTATGCTTGCCCGGATATGATCGGCGGAGGCCAGTTCGGTTCTTTCCTGGGAGTGGACCAGACAAAGCTCGACCAGGAGCTGATTGTGCGTTCCTGCCAGGTACACGCCTTGATGCCGATGATGCAATTCTCGGTGGCTCCGTGGCGGATCCTCGATGAAAAGCATCTGGCGATTTGCCGTGATTATGCCCATCTGCACGAGAAGATGGGAACATACATTCTGGAGCAGGCGCATCATGCTGCAAAGACCGGTGAGCCGATCATCCGGCATATGGAATATGTGTTCCCGCACCAGGGATTCGTTGATTGCAAGGATCAGTTCATGTTGGGCGATAAATATCTGATTGCTCCGGTACTGACCAAAGAGCACACACGCAGAGTGATGTTGCCTAAAGGCGTATGGATAGACGATACCGGCAAAAAGTTCAAGGGACCGAAAACGATCGAAGTGACGGCTCCTCTGGAACGCCTGCCTTGGTTCGAAAAAGTAAAATAAGCGGGTGAAAACAGAGTTTCCGGCACCTTCTGGAATTAGAATACGCAGGAAACTCTGTTTCTTGTAATCTGCATTATTGAAAATTTGTACTATCTTTATCGGCGAAAAGCGACATTATGGAAACAGCCTCGGAGATAAAAGCTTTTAATAAGTTGTTTGCCGAATATCATGGATTGTTTGTGCGTTTCGCCAATACGTACCTGCAAGATGAAGCGGCAGCGGAAGATATTGCTGTCGAGGGGATCATGTATTATTGGGAAAACCGCTATTCTCTTTCTTCCAATTCGAATATTCCTGCCTATATCCTGGAAGTGATCAAACATAAATGTCTGAATTACCTTCGTCATCTTCGTGTCCGTGAAGATGTGGAACAACGCATCCAGGAACACCAGCAACGGGTGAACAGCCTGAGGATCGCCACTCTTGAAGCCTGCGATCCTCAAGAAATCTTCAGTTCGGAGGCCGGACGGCTCGTTGATGAAGCATTGGCGATGATGCCTGACAAGACCCGTCGGATCTTTATCATGAGCCGCTATGAAAATAAGACATACCCGGAAATTGCTGCCCATTTCTCTCTTTCCGTCAAGAGTGTGGAGTTTCACATATCAAAAGCATTGAAGATATTGAAAGTGAAGTTGAAGGACTATATGACGATTGTTTTGTTCATGTGAATGTGAAATGAAAGTGTTTCAGAAAGAATGATATTTTTTTAGGGGATATCTTTTTTGAGGTGCTTATTATGAAAAGAAACTTGAAAAACACATTATAATTAAGTAACATGAGAAAACAGATTTATTGCCTTTTATCTCTTTTATGGATTAGCTGCCTTTCCGTTTCGGCAGCCGATCGCTGGGTTATTAATCCTGCCGGTGGTATTACTTGGCAGATAGACGAGCGCGTCCCACATGAGGACCATATCGAAATGAGCGGGTTGAAAGTCTCGACCGTGCTTCGCTACGGAGTGGATGCGAATGGCTCCTTTATGCTGAACAGAAGTATGGTATGGCCGATGCTCCGCACGATTCCGAATAATACGCATGCCAGCTTGATGCGTCGTTTTGCTTGGGATGTGACGGATATGGTCGAGGTAAACGGACAGTCTTTACTGAACGAGAAGGTAAAAGAGGTCACGTTGAACGGCACGATGGTCGTGCAGAGCGAATACGTTCTTCCTCGTAAAGGAAAACTTGGTCTGACGCGTGTCTTGTTCCCTTCCGTCTCGAATCCGGCTTTTTGTGAAAAATATATTTTACGGAATACAGGTGAATCCACGATATCGATAGAAATCCCTTCTTCCCGTTCGGTTGTCGAGACAGATGCCGCGAAAGGGGTGGATGGTAGCTATAAGTTGGTTTCGACTATCAACGGACAGGCAACTCGTCAGTTGCAACCGGGCGAGGAACTGACATTCAGTGCGATTTTTGCCGGATATAAAAAGAATGAAAGTGAGCTTTCGTTCGATATTGACCGGGAGTTACAGGCCCGGCAGGATTTGATTGCCGGCTTCTGGGATAACCTGGTTCTGGATACGCCCGATCCTGTCATCAACACCATGTTCGCTTTTGCAAAAATCCGTGGAGCGGAAAGTATTTACGACACGAAAGGCGGCCTGATGCATGGTCCCGGCGGCGAATCCTACTATGCTGCAATCTGGGCGAACGACCAGGCGGAATATATCAATCCTTTCTTTCCTTACTTGGGATATGAAGTCGGAAACCGTTCCGCATTGTGCTCGTATGAACATTTCGCCCGTTTCATGAATCCGGAATACAAGCCGATCCCTAGTTCAATCATAGCGGAGGGTATCGACATCTGGGCGGGGGCCGGTGACCGTGGCGATGCGGCGATGGTTGCTTATGGTGCTTCCCGCTATGCTTTGTCCAAAGGAGATAAGGCTGAAGCCGAAAAGTTGTGGCCATTGATCGAATGGTGCTTGGAATATTGCCGGCGCAATCTGAACGAGAGTGGTGTTGTGGCTTCCGATGCGGATGAACTGGAAAACCGTTTCCCTGCTGGAAAAGCAAACCTTTGCACTTCTTCCTTATATTATGATGCCTTGATCTCAGCCGGTTATTTAGGGAGAGATTTAGGTAAGCCGGTAGCTGCCTATGCTCGCCAGGCTATAGCCCTGAAGAAAAATATCGACCGCTATTTCGGTGGGACTGTCGAAGGATTTGATACTTATAAATATTATGAAGGAAATGATGTCCTGCGTTCCTGGATCTGCATTCCGCTCACGGTCGGGATACAGGACCGGAAAGATGCGACCATCCAGGCGTTGTTCTCTCCGCGCCTGTGGACGGAGAACGGTTTGCTGACGCAGGCCGGAAGTGAAACATTCTGGGACCGCTCCACCTTGTATGCGTTGCGTGGCGTGTATGCTTGCGGTGAGACAGAGAAAGCTACCGATTATTTAAAATTCTATTCTTCCCAGCGTCTACTGGGTGAACATGTCCCTTATGCAATCGAGGCATGGCCGGAAGGCAACCAGCGCCATCTGTCTGCCGAAAGCGGTTTGTATTGCCGTATCATTACGGAAGGGATGTTTGGTATTCGTCCGACCGGCCTGAATTCGTTTGTCTTTACTCCCCGTCTGCCGCAGGAGTGGGATCATATGAACCTGCGTAAGATTTGTGCGTTCGGTCAAGTATTCGATATCGAAGTGAAGCGCCTCGGTGATAAACTGCAAGTTGCCGTTATCGCAGACGGAAAAACGATCTGTAACCGGAAAATAAAGGAAGGTGAAAATATTCGGATAAAATTTTAGGGGGTTACTTTCGAGAGGTGCTTATATAGTATATGGACAGAAATGTATTACATCGATTTTTTGCAGGAACAGCCTCTTTTGAAGAGGAAGAGGCTGTTTGCGACTGGGTGGATGCTTCTGATAAGAATCGGGAAGAGCTGATAAGGGAGCGGAAATATTTTGATGTGCTGTTGTTGCATAAGACGAAAAATAGCAGTATGGTGCAATCCGGTCACCGTTTCAGTCTGCCCTTTGTTATCAGAGAATCGCTGAAGATCGCCGCTGCAATTTCCGTATTGATAGTGTCTGCCCTGTACATATATAATAACGTGGCAAAACCGGCTCCTGTATTGGCGATGAACAAGCTAGTCGTTCCTCCGGGCCAGCGGGCGAACCTCACCCTGTCCGACGGGACGAATGTCTGGTTGAACGCTTGTAGTGAAATGACTTATCCGGCCTCTTTTAGCGAGGATACCCGACGTGTGTCGTTGAAAGGTGAAGCCTATTTTGATGTCTCTAAAGATGTGGAACATCCGTTTGTCGTACAGACGAAGAAATGCGATATAAAAGTTTTAGGGACGGAATTTAATGTCCGGGTGAATGAGTCGGAGTCGGATTGTGAATTTTCAGCCGCCCTGTTGGAAGGTTCCATCGAACTGATAAATAAGATGAAGCCTGGTCCTTCCATCCGGCTTGCTCCGATGCAGAAAGCGGAATGGACGGGAGGCAAAATGATGGTGGAATCAATCCGTAACCTGGATGACTATCGCTGGAAAGAGGGGTTGATCTGCTTTGAGGAGATCCGTTTTGCCGATTTGATGAAACGCTTTGAGAAGACGTATGATATCCGTATCGTAATCCAAAACAAAAGTCTGCATGACTATAAATGTAGTGGTAAGTGCCGTGTTTCGGACGGGGTGGATTTCATTTTGCAGGTGTTGCAACGCAGTACGCGTTTTACTTTTTCCCGCAGTGATGATAATACGATTATCTATATAAAGTAAATGTGTAACCTTAAATTAAAAACGAGAAATGCCTATGGAATGAAATAAAACACGAAAAACGATGTAAAAAGGCGATGAATGTGCGAGATTCACCGCCTTATAACTAACACATGTCTAACACAAGTATTAATCTTTAAATATCACAAAGTTATGAATAAAATACCTTTGTCGGGGTTTTGTCTCTTATTAAAATCACGACATAAACATTTATTTAGGATTATGAGAATAACCTATATGTTATTATTTGCAGCCATTTTCTGCTTGCATGCAGAGAATGCGATATCGCAAAAGATCACCCTGCAGGGTGATAATCTTTCAGTGAAAGATTATTTGAATACTATTGAAAAGCAGACGGATTACCTTTTCATTTATGATGCCGGTGTAAATGTAAATAAAAGGATATCCGTTAATATGGTCGGTAAGTCCATTAAGGAAGTTTTGGATAATCTCTCTACCCAGTTGGGATTGAATTATTCCCAGAAGGGCTCTTATATTGTCTTGTCGAGTTACAAAGCAAAAGAAACATCCGCTCCGGTCGTTGCCCAGCAAAAGAAAACGATTACGGGTGTCGTTACGGATGACCTGGGCGAACCGATTATTGGCGCCAATGTGATTGAAAAAGGAACTACAAACGGTATTATCACCGATATCGATGGTAAGTTTACACTGGAAGTCGCTCCGGGTGCGGTCGTACAGGTATCCTATATCGGTTATAATACGCAGGAAGTAAAGGTAGGTAACCAGTCGACATTGGCTATCCAGTTGGTTGAAGATACCCAAGCATTGAGCGAGGTTGTTGTTGTCGGTTACGGTGTGCAGCGTAAAGTGACGACTACCGGTGCCGTTACAAAGCTGGAAGGTGATGAAATCAATAAAATGACAGTGGTAAATGCCACAAAAGCTTTGCAAGGGTTGAGCCCCGGTATTACGGTAGTCGATCGTGGCGGTGCTCCGGGTAGTGACGATCCTGAAATCTACTTGCGTGGTGTCGGAACGACTGGCAATGCGAAACCGCTGGTATTGGTGGACGGTATCGAAATGTCTTTAAGTCAGATTCCTTCTTCCGAAATCGAGAATATCTCCGTTTTAAAAGATGCTGCATCTGCTTCTATCTACGGCTCACGTGCCGCTCACGGTGTAATTCTGGTAACGACCAAACGTGGTAAGGAAGGTAAAGTGAAATTATCGTACGATGGTACGATCGGTTTCCAAGACCGGGCGGTAAGAGCCGAACAGGTTTCCGCACGTGAATATATGACGATGGTTAATGAAGCATTAGTCAATTCCGGTGGTTCGATCAAATATTCGGAAGATGATATTCTGGCAACGGAAAGAGGCGATGATCCGTATAATCATTCTTATATCAATTGGGCGAATGAGGTATATAAACCGACTTATATCACACAGCATACATTAAACCTGACGGGTGGTAGTGAAGTCGGACGCTATTTGGTCTCATTTGACTATCTGGATCAGCCTGGTTTGGTTAAAAATACAGAATATCAGCGTTATAGCTATCGTGTAAATACGGATTTGAACATTGGCAAAATGTTGAAAGTTAGCAGTGACGTGACATATCGCCACGTCGACCGCCTATGGCCGGAATCTTTGGGTAGCGTGCAGTATGATGTATGGAGTATGCAACCCACATCACCGGTCAGATATGAAAACGGCGATTACCGTTTGGATAAGCAGAATAGAAATGCCATCTCCCTTATGGATTTGGATGTCGTAGGGGAAGACCGTTATAATATGGATGTGGTTTATGGACAGGTAAAAGCTGATTTCGAACCAATCAAGGATTTGGTGTTTACGGGTATGGCCTCTTTGAACGGTTCATGGGACAGAAGAAAGATCCATTATAAGAATTATAAATATTACAATGAAGCCGGGGAACTGGTTACACAGCGTAATAATCCAAACAGTGTGAAAGACGAACGTAATAATAGTTATCAGATGACACTACGTTTTTTGGCCAATTACAAAAAACGTTTCGGTGACGACCATGATTTGGCATTGCTTTACGGTATGGAACAAATCTCTTACCGCAATTACTATTCGATGGCTCAGCGTAAAGATTTGATCTCTGACGCTTTACCGGATGTCTCTTTAGGTTCGGCCGGTAGCCAGTTTGCGGAAGGATATCCGACAAAATGGGGTATCAATTCTTTCTTCGGACGTGTAAACTACGGTTTCAAGGATAAGTATTTATTTGAAGCGAATATCCGAACCGACGGTTCTTCCCGTTTTGCAAAAGGGCATAAGTGGGGTGTTTTCCCGTCTTTCTCTGCCGCATGGCGTATTTCGGAAGAAGGGTTTATGAAGAATCTGGGATTTGTGGATAATCTGAAACTGAGAGCATCCTGGGGACAGACTGGTAACGAACGTATCGATGCCTTCATGTATCTGCCTCAGTATAACACCTCGAATGTGGTCATGAACGGTAGCCTTGTTTCTGCGGTTTACCAGAAAAAGATGGCGAATCCGGATGTGACTTGGGAAACAGTGGAACAGACTAATATCGGTTTGGACTTTGGTTTCCTGAATAACACGATCTATGGTGAATTGGACTGGTATTCAAAAGATACTAAAGATATTTTGTTAGCACTGGGTATCCCTCATTTCATTGGTCTGGATGCTCCTGAACAAAATGCCGGAGTGGTTCGTAACTCAGGTGTGGAAGCTATGGTCGGTTTCCGTAAAACATTCGGAGAGTTTACATTCAACACCTCTTTCAACCTGGCTTATAACAAGAACGAATGGATCGATCGCGGTGGTGACGATAAGAATATCAGTGGTTATAATATTCAAACGATCGGTTCGCCTTTGAACGCTTTCTACATCTACCAGGCAGACGGTTTGATCGCGAACGAACAGGAATTGGAAGAATACCGTGCCAAATATAAATCGGACCCGCGTGGTATGTCTGATCTTCATGCCGGCGATGTGAAATTGGTCGATACGAATAACGATGGAACAATCGACCCGGACGACCGTCAGATTTTTGCCTCCAATATTCCTAAGTTCACATATGGATGGAATATCAGCGGCGAATATAAAGGTTTCGATCTGAGCTTGTTGTTCCAGGGATCAAGCGGTGCAAACCGAATGATGTACGGGGAATGGATCGAAGGACCGAGTTATGAAGCCTTCACCGGTGTACATTTCCGCGACAGATGGACGGAAGAGAACCAGAATGGAAATGCCGAAATGCCCCGTTTGGAGGCGGCTAACAACCGTAATGCATCTACCTATAATTCGTTCTTCCTGAAAAAGACAAACTATCTTCGTCTGAAGAACGCCCAGTTGGGTTATACTTTCTCGAAGGGTATCACGGACAAGCTGAGAATCACGAAGCTGAGATTATATGTTTCTGGCTCGAACCTGCTTACATTCAGTAGCTTGTATCAAGGTCTGGACCCGGAAGGAAAGAGCGATAGAATTAATGACTTCCCTCCGTTGAAAATCGTGAACTTCGGTGTAAACATTATCTTTTAATCTAAACTAATAAATAGAGCATTATGAAAATATATAAGAAATCGTTGCTGTATGGGGCATTCGCTCTGACTCTTTGTATGGCAGGCGGTTGTAACAGTAATATTGATCTGGAGCCGGAAGGTATTATTACGGCGGACGGTTATTTCAAATCGGCAGAAGATTATGAGAAGGCGTTGACCGCCTTGTATGAGAGACTGAATGTCGAAAGTTATGATTTATGGATGGATGGCGTGACGGATAATGGTTTGGTTACGCATAGTTGGAATAGGGGATATGACTTGGGACGAGGCATCGGAAGTACGGCCTCTTCTTTCCCGGCCGACAAATGGGATAAAGGATATATTTCCGTCCAGCGTGCGAATAACGTAATCAACAATATCGATAAGTACCAGTGGCCGGGCGGGGAAAGCGATGCTAACCGGAACCAGGTTTTGGGTGAAGCTCGTACATTGCGTGCCTATTTTTATCTGGATTTGGTTTCTATCTTCGGACATATCATGTTTTATACCGAGAATCCGGCTACAGTAGCGGAAAGTGAAAACGTTAAGCAAGTACAGGACCCGAAAGAAGTGTTCGATTTTATCCTGGATGACCTGGACAAGGCAATTGCCGGATTACCGGACAAGCCAAGCAATAAATCGAAGATCGGAAAACCGGCTGCCCGCTTGCTTCGTGCACGTGCTGCCGCCTATGCCGCCGGGTATCTGAATGATAAGTCTTATTTCCAGATTACGTTGGATGAAACGGCCCAATTGGTTGCATCCGCTCCGCAGCTGGCCGATTTTGACAAGTTGTTTGTAACCGGTTGTGAAGATCTCGATGAAGTGATTCTGGTAAGACGCTATTCATTGGATGCGACGAATAGTTGGGGAAACTGGTATAACCAGTCTATTGGTGGTTATTGCGTGACGACTCCGGTCAAGGCTTTAGCCGATGCTTTTGAATATGTGGGCGAGAGAAATGAAAACATGCCGTATCTGAATAAAGATCCCCGTTTTTACCAGACTATCTACGCTCCGGGTATGGAAATGCGTGGCAAGTATTTTAATACGATTCCGAACAATGTGATTGAAAAGGATGGCAAAACCTATTTTGATCCCAACAAGGATTACGGGGCTTTGCAAGACAAGGAAGTCAGCGTAGGTGATGTTTTGGCAGAAGGTGGCGGTGGAGAATGGAACAAGACGCCTACCGGCCTGTCTTGGAAAAAATACTTCCAGGAAGAAGAGACATGGACAACTTACAACTCGTTTATAATTTTCCGCTATGCGGAAGCTTATCTGTTGAGGGCGGAAGCGTTGGTGGAAACCGGAGGAAGTACGGACGAAGCCAAGTCTCTGATTAAAGTGATTCGTGACCGTGCCGGCAATACGAACGATATCGACAAAATGGTTGCCGAACAGTATAACGGCAGCCTCCGGGATCTGATCCGCAACGAAAGACGTGTGGAACTAGCACAGGAAGGGCTTCGTTTTGCCGATATTCGTCGCTGGAACATTTTGTTGGATGTGATGAACAAGCCGATCGAAGGTATCGAATATCGAGACTTTTCGAGCGGGACGCCTAAACATACCGTTTTGATTCCAGCGGAGCGAGATGCCTATACGGCAAGAGATTTCTGGTGGCCGATTCCGCAAGCAGAGATCGACTTGAACCCAGGTCGTATCACCCAGAACGAAGGTTGGAAATAATAACCGGTTCTGAATTATAGGGAGAAAGCGCGTCAGGACTATCCGAGGATATTCTGATGCGCTTTTTTGTAATAACATAATGATCGTATAGAAATGAAATTATCATATTTATCTCTTATCCTTGTTTTAAGTTGTGCTTGCGGCCAGCCCGGGCAGGAGAAGTATCCTGATATAGCGGATGCAGCACGTACCTCATTTGGTGTGGCATCCGATGATACGGCCCTGGTGAAGATCTTCGATTGGGCCGTAAGTAATTCGAATCGGTATGTCGGGGAGGATTCCGATCCGGTCGGACCTTGGTATGAAGCGGCTTTGCCGAATCGCCAGGCTTTCTGCATGCGGGATGTCTCTCATCAATGTATAGGCGAGGAGCTGAACGGGCATGGCAGGCAAAATGCGAATATGATGGGTAAGTTTGTCGAGAATATTTCCGAGTCGAAGGACTATTGCACCTATTGGGAGATAGACAGGAATAACTTGCCGGCTTCGGCTGATTATGTCTCGGATCAGGATTTCTGGTATAACCTGAATGCGAACTTCGATGTGATGAACGCTTGTTACCGTTTGTACCTCTGGACAGGAAATAAAGTCTACATCAATGATCCCCGTTTTGAAGAGTTTTTCCGTTTATCGGCCAATGAATATATCGACAGATGGCAGTTGCAGGCGGATAAGATCATGGAACGTCCGGGAGTGATGCACGAAGACGATGCACGTGTCGATCCGAAGTTCAAAACCTTCCGTGGGCTCCCTTCTTATGAGGAATCGGTTCGTGGGCTGACGGTAACCGGCGATTTGATCGCTACGATCTACCGGGGATTGAAATCGTATGCACAGATTCAACGGCTGGGAGGAAATGAAGAGGCCGCCCGCCACTATGAGTCGAAGGCGGAAGAGTATGCCCGCCTATATAATGCCGGTTGGTGGAATGAAGAGACTCAAAACTATTATGCCTATAAGTTGGAGAATGAAAACCTGAAAGAAGGGGGATGCAATGTTTTTCCTCTTTGGTTCGGTATCGTAGACAAGCTGGAACGTATCAATCGTTTATTGACGATCCTGTCGGAGAAGGAGACAAACGTGGAAAGCATGTCTTACTATCCGAAGATCTTTTATAAATACGGCAGACAGGATATGGGCTATCATTATCTAAAGGAGCTTTATGCGAATGAACGCCGGGATTATCCCGAAGTAGCCAGCGGTGTGATTGAGGGAATTGTGTGTGGACTTGCCGGTGTAGATGCCGATGTCACGGCAAACCGTATTACCACTCTTCCGCGCTTTACGGATGCTACCCATTGGGTTTCGATAGAAAATATTCCTGTATTCTCAGGAAAAATATCTATCTTGCATCAATCTGCCGGAAGTAGCACCTTCGTGAACAAGTCCGGGAAAGAATTGATTTGGAGAGCCATGTTTCCGGGTAATGTCGCCATGATTAGCGGGATGGATGCCAAGCATACGAACGATGAACTGGGTAATCCGTTCAGTTATCTCGATATTGTTTGTAAACCGGGTGAAACGAAAACAGCTGAAGCATATAAATAGAAACTTGAAGAAGATGAAAAATTCGATTAAACTTGTTGCCTTGTTGTTAACCGCCGGATTTTATTCCGCTTGTACCCAACAACTGCCTCCCGATACCCGGAGCCGCATTTCTTTGGAGGGCAATTGGGGATTGCAACTGGATACTGCCGGTACGGGGATTGCTCCTGATTGGTTGACAAAACCCTGTACGGATTCTCTTTTCCTGCCCGGTACTACCGATATGGGGAAAAAGGGAACTTACAATACGGATATGACACTGACTACATCCCTTTCCAGAGAATATGTGTTTGAAGGGAAAGCGCTGTACACGAAGCAGGTCCGTATACCGGAAGAATGGGACGGAACATCCGTCCGCTTAGTGATGGAACGCACGAAGCCCACGACGATCTGGGTCGATGGAAAAGAAGTTGGGGCAAATAACGATATCTCTACGGCTCAACAATATGATCTGTCCTCTTATCTGTCTCCCGGAACCCATACTGTTGCTATTTTAGTCGATAACGGCAAGCAGGCTGTGCCGGAAAAGGTCTACGGATCTTCACATGCTTATTCTGCTTCCACACAGACAAACTGGAATGGAATTATCGGTGATTTTTATCTGGAAAGCGCACCTCTTTGCGGGATCGATGAAATCCAGCTTTATCCGGATGTCGCGGAAAAAGTCGTGACTGCCAGAGTAACCCTTCGTAACCCGGACAAAGGGATGGGAAAAGGCACATTGTCCTTTTATGCCGAAGCCTGGAATACGGATAAACAGCATAAAACACCGGTACAGACAATTGAAGTGGACTGGACGAAACCGGAACAGGAGTTCGAACTTGCGCTGGGGGATAAGGCTTTGCTTTGGAGCGAATTTACACCGGCTCTATACCGTCTCTCTGTCTCACTAAAAACAGATCAATCGGTCGATACGGAGCAGGCGACTTTCGGCTTGCGCGATTTCAAGACAAAAGGACGTCAGTTCACCATGAATGGCAAGGTTACGTTCCTGCGCGGAAAACATGACGCCTGCGTCTTCCCTCTGATTGCCCATACCGCAATGGATGTGGAGACCTGGCGGCACTATTTCCAGGTAGCGAAACAGTACGGCATCAACCATTATCGTTTCCACTCCTGGTGTCCTCCCGAAGCCTGTTTTGAGGCTGCCGACATCGAAGGCATTTACCTGCAACCGGAACTTCCTGTTTGGGGTAATATCGATATCGATGATACCGAATTATGCGATTATCTGTTGAAAGAAGGGCGGAACCTGCATCGGGCTTATAGCAATCATGCCTCTTTTGTGATGTTCGGATTAGGAAACGAGATGTCCGGCGAAGAAGGACTTGCCATGCTGATCCAGACCTTCAAAAAGGAGGATAACCGCCATATCTATGCTTCCGGTTCGAATAATTATTTAGGCTTTAAAGGAAAGCAGGCGGATGAAGATTATTTCACGACTTGCCGTGTCGGGCGTGAAGACGACAAGCAGTTCAACACCCATGCCCGTGCCTCTTTCTCATTTGCCGACGCTTATGACGGTGGGTATCTGAACCATACGTATCCGAATTCGGAGATGGATTTCTCCTCTGCCAATGCTTTGTGCGATGTTCCGATTATCAGCCATGAGACGGGGCAGTTCCAGGTATATCCGAATTATGAAGAGATAAAGAAATATACGGGTGTATTGAAGCCCCGCAATTTCGAAATCTTCAAGAAACGCTTGGAAGAGGCCGGTATGATCGACCAGGCGCATGACTTTATGATGGCTTCCGGCAAATGGTCGGCTCTGTTGTACCGGGCGGATATCGAGATGAACCTGCGTACACCGGAATGGGGCGGTTTCCAGTTGCTCGATTTGCAGGATTATCCGGGACAAGGCTCGGCTTATGTCGGAATCTTGGATGCTTTTATGGAGAGTAAAGGGTTGATCACGCCGGAAGAATGGCGGCATTTCTGTTCGGAAGTGGTTCCTTTGTTCTGCACGGAGAAGTTTTGTTGGACGAATGATGAGGCGCTCACCGGAGAGGTAGAGATAGCCAATTATTCCGAAAGCGATTTGAATGGCAAACAACTGTCCTGGACATTGACCGACAGCAAACAACAGGTCTTGGACAAGGGTATTTTACCTTTGCAGGTCAAACAAGGAGAGCTGGCAAAGGTAGGCACATTGAAACCGGCTATCGCTTCTGTCCGGAAGGCTGAAAAAGTCACGCTCGCTTTGTCGATAGACGGCACTCCTTACCGGAATGATTATTCCCTTTGGATTTATCCGGCTGATAAGGAGGTTACACCATCTGAAGATATTTGTGTGACGGATGATCTGGATGCCCATCTGAAATACCTGGCGGAAGGCGGCAAAGTCCTTTGGTTCCCTTCGAAAGATAAACACAAGGAGCAAACGGTAGGCGGACTTTTCCAGACGGATTATTGGAATTACCGTATGTTTCGGACTATCTGCGAAAACTTAGACCGTCCTGTTTCTCCCGGTACATTGGGAATCTTGACTGATCCCAGCCACCCTGCATTGGCTGATTTCCCGACCGAGTTCCACACCAACTGGCAATGGTTCCCGATCATCAAGCAGAGCTACCCTATGGTCTTAGACCGTCTGTCCGACGATTACCGGCCGATCGTGCAGGTAATCGACAATGTCGAACGCAACCATAAATTGGGCTTGTTGTTCGAATTCAAGATAGGGAACGGCAAACTCTTAGTTTGTATGTCCGATCTGAAAGCCGTACAGGACTGCCCGGAAGCTCGGCAGTTCTATCGTAGCATTTTGGAATACATGGAATCCCCTGCTTTCGCACCGTCTTACTCCTTATCCGCTAAGGATTTGCAAGATCTGTTTACGGCTAAGGTGAAAACGGGCGAGATGAAGAAGTTATTCAATATTTCGTCTTATAAGTAGTCTTGGTTTACTTATCTACATAGTATAAGAAAACATCGGAGTGCCTATTAATTCTGTAATCAGTGGCAGTGATTATAAAATCAGTGCTGGCGATTATATAATCACAACTACTGATTATATAATCACTGACGCCGATTACAAAATTAGTAGACATTTAAAAAAGAATTATTCGGGATGAAAAAAGATTTTTTAGGGATTCTGTAAAATCAAGCTCAACGCTTTCAGGTCGTCGGCCCCGATCAGATCCACTTTTTCTTTGATAAAGAACTTTTTGAATAGTGGTGTGTCCGGTGCACCCCACCAGCGGAATAGTTTGCCTTCCGCATGGGTTTGCCGGATATATTCGCGCATCTTTTCGAGCTTTTCGGCGGGTATCTCTCCCTGGCCTTTCCAGCCGATGTATTTGGAATAATTATCGCTAATGACAGGCATTTGGGCGGCCGGAATACCTTTCCCTAAATCTTCTATCGTACCGTCCAGAAAGATAAATCGGTTGGTTTCAGCAGCAATAGCCTTACGGGGACTTCTCCCTGACAGATAGAACAACACGGCACTTTCTTGCAGTTTCCCGTCCTTTTCATGACAGAAAAGAGATTCGTATGGCTCCAGTTTCTTTTTCAAGACGGGGTACATCGCTTCGCCGTCTGTCTTGCAATCGACCATCAGGTAAAACGGGCGGTCGCTGCCCGGATATACTTTGCCCCCGTTCTTTTTGATCCGTTCGACTAATGGCAAGAGATACAGTTTCTCGAATGTGATATCCGGGTTGGGGGCGACCGAATCGTGGGACACATACAGCTCGCCGTCGATTAGCCATAAATCCGCTTCCACACAATTGAATTGGAATGAAAGGGCATCGAATAGCGGACAGGAACGTTCATAATCGTTGTGTGAGAAAGCATTGTAATGAATTGTCTGGGCTTCGATAGAGCCGGATAACAGACTGATAAGCAGAATAATTACTTTTAGTTTCATATGACAGATTCGTATTTGATAAGGCAAAGGTAAACAGTTTTATCCAATTCTCCGGGAATATTGTTTACATTTGCCCTAATCAATCTGATAAACCATGAATAGACGATTATTTTTTAAGAGATCATGTGCGGGGGCATTACTTTTATCCTGTCCGGGTTTGTTGGCGCGGGAAAATGAAAAGAGATTGCGTTTCGGCTTGGTAACGGATATACATTTTGCTCATCGGAATGTACACGGAACCCGTTATTATGAACAATCCATCACAAAATTGTCGGAAGCAATAGACGTTTTTAATAGGCGGAAATTAGATTTCATGATTGAACTTGGAGATTTGAAGGATATGGGTGATACTCCTGAAAGAGGGCAGACTTTGTCGTTTTTAGATGAGATAGAAGCAAAGTTCCAGACATTCGACGGCCCTGTCTATCATGTGTTGGGTAATCATGATATGGATAGCATTTCAAAACCTGAATTCCTCGCGCATACGGCCAATTATGGGAATGCGAAAGGAAAACCTTATTATTCCTTCGTACGGAACCAGATTAAGTTTATCGTACTCGATGGTAACTGCAACGAGGATGGTTCCGATTATGATTCCGGTAATTTCGATTGGACCAAGGCGTTTATCCCCGCTGGCCAAAGAGAATGGTTGCAGCAGGAACTGAAGAAAGACGATTTGCCTGTCGTGATCTTTATCCATGAACTGTTGGATACTTTTTCGGGTATTAGTAAGGAACTTTGTATCGGCAATGCGGAGGAGATCGTTTCGATACTTGAGCAAAGCGGCAAGGTCGTAGCCGTTATCCAAGGACATCATCACGCGGGTAACTATAGTTTCCGGCATGGAATCCACTATTTTACGATGAAAGGAATGATAGAAGGAAGTCTTCCCGAAAATAATAGTTTTGCTGTTGTTGAAATAGACAAAGACTTGAATATCTATATAGAGGGGTTTTATAATTGCAAGAATAAGGAGATGAAACATAATAGATAATCATTATGAAGAACTTCACAGACGAGAAGACTCTCCTTCGGGAGATAAAGAACGGAAACGGCGAAGCATTCGAATTTCTGTTCAATAGCTATTATCCTCGGTTGCGGGGATATGCTGCTCGTTTTGTGACAGATGAGGAGGCAGTCAGGGATATCATACAGGAGAGCTTTTTGAGGTTTTGGGAAAAACGTGATCTGATAGAAGCTGTTTCCATTTCATCTCTTCTTTTCGCAATGGTGAGAAATGCCTGTCTGAATTATTTGAAACATCTACAACTGGTCGAGCAGCATAACCTGGAACATTTGGATAGGGTGGCTGGGCAGGAAGAACTTTATTATTGGGACTTTAACCTGAGTCCGGAATATACGCTTCTGTATAAGGAACTGCAACAACAGATCCGTCTTGTTATGAATGATTTGCCCTCCCGTTGCCGTGAAGTATTTGAAATGAGCCGTTTTAAGAAAATGAAAAACCGGGAGATTGCAGATGCTCTCCAAATATCGACTACTGCGGTAGAGAAACATATAGCCAAAGCCTTAGCACGCTTTTCCGCACATTTTAAAGATAAATATCCGTTGGATGTCTATATCGCGATACTGGCTTGGCTGCTTTCCGAATGAACGAAGTCCTGTTTCTTTTGTTTTGGAAAATTTTTTTCAGGGAGGGGGTTGGGTAAAATTCATTTGGGTTGTTACATCATATAGAAAGCAAAAGTTATGAAAGAGCAGGAGATCGATAATCACCAGTTGGCAATACGTTATTTTGAAGGACGCATTACTCCCTCCGAAGAAGAAATTCTTTTCCGGTTTGTGAATGATGCACCTTCCAATAAGAGAATGTTTCGCCAATGGGAGGAAGAATGGATGCTTTCCTATAAATTGATTCCTGAAGTTTCGAATGAATGGAAACAGTTGCAGCGCCGGATGCAGGTGCGTCAATCGCTGAATGGGGTGTTTAGTACTAAACACATGCAATTGCAGCGGTTTATCGCTGTTGCTGCAATTGCATGTGTTTTATTATTGAGTGGAACATATGGTTTCTATCTTTATCGGAATACGGAAACTGCCGATAACCGGTTTGCTTTAGAAACGGCCTATGGAGAAAAAAGTAAGCTGATATTGGCGGATGGAACGATTGTATGGTTGAATGCCGGTTCTTCTTTACAGTATGCCGGTAATTTCAATTCTAAAAACAGGGAAGTCTTTTTAACCGGCGAAGCTTATTTTGAAGTGACCAAACAGTCGGATGGAACTCCTTTTGTGGTTAAAACGGACCAGTATAGTGTATTGGTCAAAGGAACAAAGTTTAATGTATCTTCTTACCCCGAAGATATTTCTGCCAAAACGACATTATTGGAAGGCTCTATCGATATTTTATATAAAGGAAGACATATTCCGGTTGCACCGGGAGAATTGCTTAGTCTTGACAAACAAAACGGAAGTTTTTCCCGTCAGAGGGTGCAGGCATCTCAATATAAATCCTGGACAGAAGGTAGAGTTGAATATGATAAAATCACTCTCAATGAGCTAGCAGTCCGCCTATCCCGTAAATATGACGTTCAGATTCATTTGGGGGACGACTTGGAAAAAGATATTGCTTTCCGTGTATCACTTCGCAATGAAGAGACTGTCGGAGATGTCTTTCAAGCTTTATCCGAGATTATTCCGATCCGTTATGAGCGACGGGGCCGGGATATTTATATTCGAAAACAATAGCGCAATTGTTAATATATTATTAAATCTAATTCTTTAATTTATTGGTTTATGTATAGAAAACATGTAGGAAGGGCGTTAATCCTTGCCTTGATGCTTTCTGGAGCCACCTCCATGAATGCACAGCGGATCACCCGGCAATTTAAAAATGTTCCTTTAAAAACAGTATTAGCGGAAGTAGAGAAAGAACTACAGTATTCCATCATTTACAAGAAAGACGAGGTAAATGAACGGAAACAGATTACGCGAGATTTTAAAGATGCATCCTTGGAAGAAGTGCTATCTGCCATATTGGATAATGGATTGTCTTATTCCGTCCAAGGCAAGATGATTGTAATTTCCAAGAAAGAAGCAGCGGAACCATCTATCACTCAGCAAAAGCAGATCATCGTGAAAGGTATTGTGAAAGATGAAAATGGCGAACCTGTTGCCGGTGCGAATGTTGTTGAAAAGGGAACGTCTAATGGTACGATTACGGATATGGATGGGAATTTCTCTTTGTCGATATCCGAAGGTTCCAAATTAAGTATAACGTACATCGGATATTTGGACAAGGATGTTGCGGTTAGTAAAGGTAAGACTACATTGAACATCCAATTGAAGGAAGATACACAAGCTTTGGATGAAGTGGTTGTGGTTGGCTATGGTTCTGTCAAAAAACGTGACCTGACAGGATCTGTTTCACAGATTTCATCTTCATCGATTCAGAATCAGGCTGTGATGAAAGATCCTATGCAAGCATTGCAAGGTAAAATTGCAGGTGCGGATATTACGATGGGAAACTCTCCCGGAGCATCTTCTACCATTGTGATCCGTGGATATAATTCGATCAATGCGGGCAATGATCCATTGATAGTGGTGGATGATGCTCCGTTCGGAGGAAAGATCGATGAGATCAATCCGGCAGAAATCGAGTCGATTGATGTTTTGAAAGATGCTTCATCCACCGCTATTTATGGTTCTCGAGGAGCAAATGGTGTTGTTATCATTACGACAAAACGTGCCCGTAAGGAAGCTAAACTGTCTGTTAGTTATGACGGATATGTCGGTGTGTCCAAGTCATTCAAAAATTATGATATGATGAGCGGTGAAAAATATGCAGACTGGAAAAGAATGGCTAATTATGGAAAGACAGATAAGGAAATATTTGATGATATTCAATTAAAAGCCTTGAACTACGGACAATTTGTAGATTGGCAAGATTTGATGTTTAGCGGTACGGGCTATAAAACGGATCATAATGTCAGTATCAACCAGTCGAATGGTCGTAACCGTAATATGTTAGTGTTAGGTTATAATAAAGACCAAAGTATTATTGATAATATGGGATATGAACGTTTCTCTGCCCGTATTAATGGAGATATGGAATTAGCAAAGAACTTGAAAGTCGGTTATTCTTCTTTATTGGCACTGACAACCCGTAATAATGGAGATAATAGTGTTTGGAAATATGGTACTGTACTGGATCCTTTAACGGAGGTGTATGATGAAAATGGTGATTTACGCTTCTATAATAGTGGTTGGTATCAGACGGTATTGCATTCGAATCCTTTGTTCGATACTGATAAGAATAATGTAGACAATAAAGAAAAACGTACCCGTATCCTTTTGAACTTATTTGCAGATTGGGAAATAATCAAAGGCTTGAAATTCCGAACAAGTTTGACATATGGCTTGTCGTCAATCGAGAATGGAGTTTATAAGAGTTCTACTTCTCAAGCTCGCCAGTTGGCTTCTCCGTCTGCTGAATACAAAAAAACGAACGAGCAACAGATTACTTTTACGAATGTCCTGAATTATAAGAAGGTATTGAATGATCATAGTTTGGATGTATCGTTGGTGCATGATATGCAGACAGATAAAGCAGAATTGGTCGGTTTGACTGGACAGGATATGCCTTATTACGGTTCGTGGTTTAATGTGAATGAAGCACCGGATGTATTTACACGTCTTTCTTCTGTACGTAAATGGGCTTTGTTGTCATTTATGGGAAGAGTTAATTATACATTTAAGGATCGGTATTTGTTGACATTGACTGGACGTTACGATGGCTCTTCCCGTTTGGCAAAAGGTAATAAATGGGACTTCTTTCCGTCTGTTGCATTGGCTTGGCGTATGAATGATGAGTCTTTCCTTCGGGAAGTTGATTGGCTCTCTAATCTGAAATTACGTTTGAGCTGGGGTAATTCCGGTAATACGGCAATTTCTGAGTATGCAACACAAGGAGCTTTAGGTAAATATGTGTATTATTTCGGGACAACCGAGCAGTCGGCAATGGGATATCTACCTACCGAGTTGGCTAATAATCAATTGGGGTGGGAAAGTACAGAAGAGTATAATGTTGGTGTGGATTTTGGTTTCTTGAATAACAGGATCAGTGGTTCTATTGACGGATATATTCGTAATACACGTGATCTATTGATGAAACGTAATTTGCCGATCAATACAGGGTATGAATTTACTTGGCAAAATGTAGGTAAGACACGTAATTCGGGTATTGAAATAGCCTTGAACACTGTACCTGTTGTGACAAAAGATTTCAGATGGACAGTAGATTTTACTTTTGGCTATAACAAGAATGAAATTGTCGAGTTGTTCAATGGAAAAGAAGATAGTCCGGGAAATAAATGGTTCATTGGGCAACCTCTCTACGTTGAACGCCTGTATAAATATGTAGGAGTTTGGCAATATGGAGAAGAGGAGGAAGCGGCAAAGTATGGACGTGAACCTGGTAATCCTAAAATAGAAGATGTAAATAATAATGGGGTTTATGATGAAGGTGATTTACATACATTCAATAAAATACCAAAATGGACAGCAGGACTTTCTACAGGATTCTATTATAAGAATTTCGATTTGAATGTTTATTTCTATACACGTCAGAAGTATGGACAGGTATTAGGTGTATTGACTGACGAGGCTGGATCAACCCGTTATAATCATCTGAATGTTGATTTTTGGACGCCGGATAATCCTTCTAATACTTGTCCGAAACCTGCGATAACTAATCCACAGGAGTTATTGGTGTCGAGTGATTATGCTTATCGGGATCTGTCATTTATACGTCTGAAAAATATTAACTTGGGATATACTTTACCGAAAGAGATTTCGAAAAAGTTTTATAGTGAGAAATTCAGGGTATATTTTATGGTTGAAAATCCATATACATGGACAAAGAGTGATTATGTGGGACTGGATCCGGAAAACTGTAATAGCTATACTGACCATCGTCCGTTAACCTCGTTTATATTTGGAGTAAATGCAAGTTTCTAATAATCTGATTAATTGAAAGTGGAATATGAAAATACTAAATAAAATATTGATAGGTTCGTTGTCTCTGCTATGTTTGTCGTCTTGCGACTTTTTGGATGAGACGGCTTATAATAAAGTGACTGTTGGTAATTTTTATACGACAAAAGATGGTATAACCAATGGTGTCAATGGCTTATATTCAACCTTAAGAGGAATGTATATACAAGAATACTTGATTTATATGTGTGAAGGTCCTTCGGATATATGGATCGGTCATCAAGGACATGAGCAATGGTATAATTGGACGATTGATGCGACAAATGCTGATGTCAGGAGTTTCTGGTATAGTTGTTATAAATCCGTGAATCAGTGTAATGCAGTTATTGAGAGTCTGGAAAATAATGATATTCCTGGATTGGATGAAGATCTAAAAACACGTTTTCTTGCAGAATCGTTATTTATCAGAGCACACTATTTTTATCATCTGGTACAGCAGTTTGGTGATATTCCTATGCCGTTGAAGCCGACAAATTCAGTAGAGACTACTGCACATAAAACAAAAGTAGATGAAGTTTGGAATCAAATTGTTACAGACTTGGAATTTGCTGTAGAAAACTTGCCGGAAACTTATCAGGCATCTGAATTCGGGCATATAACAAAGTATGCAGCTATGCACCATCTGTCGAGAGTGTATCTTACTTTGAAACGGAGTGATGACGATTTGAAAAAAGCTTTGAATTATGCCGAGCAGGTTATTAATTCTGGTAAATATTCGTTGGTTAAATCGCACGCAGAATTATGGGATATCAATAATAAAAATAATTCGGAAGTCCTTTTCTCTGTTTTGTATACGCAAAATGCGGAATTAAATGGAGATGGTAATACAGCCCATATGTACTTTTGTTCAGCCTATTCGGAAGAACATCCTGCTGTAAAGAGAGTTATTGAGTATGGCAGGCCTTGGAGCCGTGAGCGTTCTTCTGATTTTGCAATAAGTTTGTTTGACAAAACGAAAGATCAACGTTGGGATGATTGTTTTATTTCTCGGTGGAATGTAACAGAAAATTCTGTGACGGAGAATGTTTTCAGCCCGTTTACCAAAAAAGTGGAAGAAAAGGTTTGGACGAAAGGAGAGTTGGCAATGATTGATCCAAGAGAACCTTGGACACCGGAACAGATTAAAGAAGTTTGGCCCGTTTTGGTATTTCTTCCGGAATATATGCGTGAACAAATCGATCCTCTGAAGGATGTTCAGTCTGAGCAGAATCCGAATGCAGAATGGCCATCGAATACTCGTTTTACTTCTTATAAAATGTATGCTTATTTGGTGAAACATTTGGATTCCCAGCGTCCAGAAGTTAACTGGACAGCCGGATCACGTAATGTTTTTGTTTATCGTTTGGCTGATACATATTTATTGGCTGCTGAGGCTGCATTCCTGTCCGGAGATGCTCAGAAAGCGGCTGAATATATTAATGTGGTTCGTCGCCGTGCCGCTATACCTGGGCATGAAGCAAATATGGAGATTAAGTCTTCCGATGTGACGGTTGACTTTATTTTGGATGAAAGAGCTCGTGAATTGATGGGAGAAATGCATCGTTGGTACGATTTAAAACGGACGGACAAATTGATGGAGCGTATGAATGATCCTGAAATTAGTCCTATGACTGCAGGGAAATTTAAAGATTATCATGTATTACGCCCGATACCGCGTGATCAGTTGACAAATGTTTCGAATCCGGAGGAATTTACTCAGAATCCTGGTTATGGCAATTAATCATTTAGAATCAATAAAAATGAGAGTATATGTTTTATTATTAACTTGCTTGTTTTTCTCGTTGCTGGGGTTTGCCCAGCAACCGAGGATGATGTATGAAGATACTTCTCGTCGTGGAGTTCCTTTTTCAAAAGATCCGCACGTTGTGAATTTTCAGGGACATTATTTGATGTATTATACGCTGCCACCGAGATTGAATGTACCTGGTTCCGGTGCAAATATCGGCATCGCATCTAGTAAGGATTTAGTTAATTGGTCGAAAGTCGGTGAAATAACACCGGAAAAGCATGCCACTTATGAAAAGAATGGGCTTTGTGCACCAGGTGCTTTGGTTCGAGATGGTAAAGTCCATCTATTTTATCAAACCTATGGAAATGGGAAAAATGATGCAATCTGCCATGCTGTGTCAACTGATGGTATCCATTTTGATCGTGATCCGAGTAATCCGATCTTTCATCCGACGGGTGATTGGAACTGTGGACGGGCTATTGATGCTGAAGTCTGTAAATTCAATGGAAAATATTTTCTTTATTTTGCAACTCGTGACAAGGATTTTAAAATACAAATGCAAGGAGTGGCAACAGCTCCTTTGAATACAGATTTTAACAGAGAAGATTGGACGCAAGCTTGTGATAAATCAATTTTGTATCCGGAGTATGCTTGGGAGGGCGAATGTATCGAAGGTGCCTCGATTGCTAAGAAGGATAATAAACTGTATATGTTTTATGCCGGAGCTTATAATAATGCTCCTCAGCAGATCGGGGTGGCTGTCAGTGAAGATGGTTTAAGTTGGAAACGTTTATCGGAAGAACCTTTTTTACGAAATGGAGAACCGGGAGAATGGAATTCAAGTGAATCTGGCCATCCTCACCTTTTTACTGATCTTGACGGACGGACTTATTTGTTTTATCAGGGTAATAATGACCATGGTAAGACCTGGTATATTACACAGCAAGAAGTTTTCTGGAAGGATGGTAAGCCTTACTTGAAATAAATTTGTATATGGCTTGTCCTTTATTCTCCTGTTTAATGGTAGAGGAGTAGAAGGACAGGCTGTGTCATTTTTATTGTAAATCCGATTTACTAAGTTATTTAAAAGAATATTAGTTACATTTGTCAATTAAAAAGATCAGACTGCATTTATGAAGCAACTTGTTTTGATTATTCTATTATTATGGGGGAACTTTCAGCTTGTCTTATCACAGGGCTCTTCTGTACTTCCCCTCATGATGTACGGTGATACCTCCCGTGTCGGGGTGCCTTATTCGAAAGATCCGCATGTGGTTAAATTTAAGGGGCGCTATTTGATGTATCATTCTATTCCGCCGATGAAGGGGGATCCTGCTTCTGGATGGAATATTGGGATTGCGGAGAGTAAGGATTTGGTTAACTGGACGAAAGTGGGAGAGATCACGCCTGCTCCCGGAGCTGATTATGAGAAGAAAGGACTTTGTGCACCCGGTGCGTTGGTGAAGGATGGAAAGGTGCATTTGTTTTATCAGACATACGGGAATGGGGAGAAAGATGCTATCTGCCATGCCGTATCGGATGACGGCATTCGTTTTAAGAGGAATCCGACGAATCCGATTTTCCATCCGGCCGGAGATTGGACTTGCGGTCGTGCCATAGATGCGGAAGTATGCGAGTTCAAAGGACGTTATTTCCTCTATTTTGCAACCCGCGATAAAAACTACGACATCCAGATGCAGGGAGTTGCCGTTGCTCCGGGCAATACTAATTTCAACCGGGAAGACTGGGTGCAGGCGACGGATTCCTCTATCCTGTATCCCGTGTATCCGTGGGAAGGAAAATGTATCGAAGGGGCTTCGATTGCAAAAAGAGGTGACAAGCTTTATATGTTTTATGCCGGAGCTTACAATAATGCCCCCCAACAAATCGGAGTGGCGGAAAGTGAAGACGGCATTGTCTGGAAACGCCTTTCGGAAGAACCTTTCCTTAGGAACGGCAAACCAGGCGAATGGAATTCCAGCGAATCCGGTCATCCTCATATTTTTACCGATTCGGACGGACGAACCTACTTGTTCTATCAGGGAAATAACGATAATGGAAAAACCTGGTATATCACACAAGAAGAGGTGATTTGGAAAAATGGAAAACCTTTTCTGAAAGGTAAGTGAAGGTGTGTCAAATTGACATTACCGGACGCGGATGACGCAGAATGCGCAGACGAACGCAGATTTATTTTGTTGATAATTAATATATCTGTGTTAATCTGCGCTCGTCTGCGTCCCATGAATACCGATATTTGACACATCATCAGTTTTACCATACCTTCCTGTTCAGTATGCGGACCGAGTTGAAGACCGCCAGCAGAGCGACACCGACATCTGCGAAGACTGCTCCCCACAACGTGACGTATCCCAATGCACCAGCCAACAGTACAATCCCTTTTACACCAAGTGCCCCTATGATATTCTGACGGACAATTGTACGTGTCTTGCGACCGATAGCGATAGCCGTTGCGACTTTGGACGGCTGGTCGTTCTGGATAACGACGTCGGCACTCTCGATCGCTGCATCCGAACCGAGTCCGCCCATCGCAATCCCTACATGGCTTAGTGCCAATACCGGAGCATCGTTCATTCCGTCGCCGACAAAAGCTACGGATTTACCCGGCTCTTCAACCATTTCCCGGATATGCGTCGCCTTATCTTCCGGCAACAGGTTTCCGTATGCCAGGTCGATGTCTAAACGTTTGGCAAAAGACTCGACAATCTCTTTTTTGTCACCCGACAGTAAACGGATATCTGTCACTCCTAACTTCCTCAGTTTGGCAATCGCCTCCACTGCATCATCTTTCAATGTATCGGACAATAGTAGATGGCCGGCATATTTTTTGCCGATGGCGCAGATAACGACGGTCGCCACCTTGTCGGACAACTCTTCGGGGATGGAAATCCCACGCTCTGTCATCAGGCGGATATTCCCGACAAGTACTTCCTGTCCACCGATGATTGCTTCCATACCATGTCCGGCCAGTTCATGCATCTCCGAGATGTTGATTGCAGAGATATTCTGTTTCTTTGCGTAGCGGACGATCGCCTGTGCGATCGGGTGAGTACTTTTCTGTTCGACGGATAAAAGCAAGGCCAATAGTTCCGGTTCGGAAATTCCATGTGCCAGCATATCCGTCACCTCGAAACGGCCGGTGGTCAATGTACCGGTTTTGTCGAATGCGACGGTATTTATCCGGGTGATAGCATCCAGATAATTGCCGCCCTTGAACAAGATACCGGCTTGTGAAGCCGCCCCGATACCTCCGAAATATCCCAGCGGTACACTGATTACCAAGGCGCATGGGCAGGAGATAACCAAAAATACCAATCCCCGGTACAACCAGTCATGGAAGACATATTGGAAAGACGGCACCACCAGCCCGGCAAGTGCCGGAACTATGACGATCAGCAGAGCCAATACGATCACAGCCGGTGTGTAGAACCGTGCGAACCGGCGGATGAACAGCTCGGCAGGAGCTTTACGTTCGGCAGCATCTTTCACCAACGCTAAAATGCGGGCTAATGCACTCTGGTCATACGGGCGGTTCACTTCTATGCGGACGGCTTGTCCCAGTACGATCATTCCCGCCAGGACTTCATCTCCTTTCCTGAGAGTACGGGGCATGCTTTCGCCTGTCAGGGCGGAGGTGTCGAACGACGCTTCGGTTTCCTGCAAAATTCCGTCGAGCGGTATGCGTCCGCCCGGCTTTACCTCGATCCGTTCACCTGTCTTCACCTCTTTCGGGGAGACGTTGATATATTTACCTTCACGGAATACATCCGTACGTTCGGGACGGACATCGAGCAAGCGGCTGATATTTTGTGAAGCACGTTCGACGGCCTTGTTTTGCAGCATTTCTCCAACCGTATAGAAAAGCATGACAGCTACAGCTTCCGGATATTCGCCAATGCTGAAAGCTCCGATCGAAGCAATCGACATCAATGAGAATTCAGTGAAAAAATCTTTTTGCAAAGCCTCACGATAAGCTTCTCGCATGACAGGCAGCCCTACCGGGAGGAAAGCTGTCAGATACCAGACGAGCTTTACCGCCGGTGAGAACCAGCTTTGTCCGGTATGGTCCAAGATCAGTCCCGCAATTAACAGAATGAAAGACAGGATTGGTAATGCTATCTCCCAACGTTTTTCTCCTTTATTGTGTCCGTGTCCACATCCGCATCCGGAGTGGCAAGTAGTTTTTGCTTCCATAAATCAATCTGTTTTTATTATTCCGATGCAAAGATCCGAAGATACTTTTGCAACTCGATTGCATTTTACAGATCCGTTGGCTTGCATGCCGGACAAATCCCTTTGACCGTATAGTTGATCGTATCTATGATGAAGCCTTCCGGCAACTGTACGACCGGGATTTTTATCGGGTCCATACAATAGGTTTTATGGCAAACCTCACAGTAAAAATGGATATGCCTGTTTTCTATAAAGCAAGTATCGGTGTCGCTCCGGCAGATTTCGTATTTCATCGACCCGCTTCCGTCCTCGAAAGCGTGGACGGCGTGATGCTCCAACAGGATCGCCAGAGAGCGTGAAATGGTCGATTTGTCTAATGTCTCAAGTTGCGCCTCCAGTTCGAGCAAGGAAATAGGATATGTCTGTTCCGACAATTTCTGTAATATAAGGATCCGGGCGGCTGTAGGGCGCACACCTTTATCTTTGAGCTTCTCTTCGCATTGTTTTGTTGACATAAATCGTATTGTTTTTCTTGACTCTGTAAAATTATAACAAAATTAATGCAACTCAGTTGCAAACTTTTATTTTGATTATTCTGATATTTTTCGCTACTTCGCATTTGTTATGGAATTACCAGAGGAGCAAAATAAGTTAAAGGAGATCGCCGCTGGAAATGTGGAAGCTTTCGAGCATCTGTTTTTCCAGTACCAACCGAGGTTGGTAAATTTCCTTATCGGCCTAACGCACGATAAGGAAGTCAGCCGTGATATGGCCCAGGATTTGTTTCTCTCGTTGTGGAAAGACCGCGAAAAACTTAAAAATGTCCGTTCTTTCTCCTCCTACCTTTTCCAGATGGCGCGTTTTACCGTGTATGACTACTTCGATCGTCTTATAGTATCGGAAAAATATACGAACGAATACTTGCAGGAAGCCTCCCCGGCCGAATCAGAGGAAGAAGCCTTGTTCGTCCGCGAGCTGCAATCGATCATCAACCGTACGGTCGATCAAATGTCTCCCCAGCGAAGCAAAATCTACCGGATGAGCCGTGAGGAAGGCTTGTCCAATGACGAAATCGCCATGCGTCTCGATATCAGTAAACGAACGGTGGAAAACCACCTGACCGCCGCCCTTGCCATTCTTCGTAAAGTCCTTTATCTTTTCTTCCTTTTGCACGCTTGAACCGTCATTCGCATGCTTGTCTTTTGCCGGTTGGATGCAAGTGTAATCTGTTTTCGACATTGTCGTGTATATATTCGACGTTGTCAAAAATATATTCGACATTGTCGAAAATATACACGACGTTGTCGAAAACAGATTACACTTGCACAAAACCGGAAAAACATAATGAAGAAAAGTTGAAAAAAAGTGCATATTCGGTTGTGTGTATTTCCATAGTAAGCCGACTCCATTATAAAGCACGGGATTTTATGGAAAACGACAACAATATAAAACGAATCATACAACTTTATTTCGGAAAGCATTTTTCCCGTTCGGGGCGTGTCCTGTTCGGACGTTGGCTGCGGGCGGAAGATGGAGCTTCTGAGAAGACCGATATGTTGCAGGCCTTTTGGGAACATTCGCCGGCAGAAGCGACTGTCGAGACTCGCGAAGACTGGGATGCCCTGCAAAGACATTTACAGGTTGAACCGGTCCGTCGGAATACCGTCTTGGTGTATCGTGGATGGATCAAATATGCGGCGGTAATTGCATTGATGCTATTGACGGGAGCGGCGACTTTCTTCGTTACGGATCGCTTGAAACCTACCCGGCATGTAGAGATGGCGGAATTATTCGTTCCTTATGGTGAGAGTCGGCAGGTTATTTTGCCGGATGGTTCACAGGTATGGGTCGATGCCGGTTCGTTGCTCGTTTATCCGAAAGACTTTACGGATACGGAAACCCGTACGGTTTACCTGACAGGTGAAGCTTCGTTCACAGTTCGGAAAAACAGGGAAAAGCCTTTTATCGTGAAGACGACTTATTTGGATATCCAGGCTTTAGGTACGGTATTTACGGTTGCTTCTTATCCGGGTGATTCCTGTACGAGTACGATTTTGGAAGAGGGAAGTGTCAAAGTGGATGTAAAGACAGGCGACCACCAGCCGGCTATCCTGAAGCCGAATGAACGCTTGGTTTATTCGCATGCGGCGCATACGGTAATGGTCCAGTCAGTCGATGCTTTGCTCTATAAGATGGAGCGTAGCGGTTACCTGATTTACGAGAATGTCTCTTTCAGTCATCTGATGGCTTCGTTGGAACGGAAGTTTAACGTGACGATTCATTATAATTCCCAGAAATATGCGGACGAATATTACAATGTCAAGTTCGCCCCGCATGAAACACTGGAGGATGTGCTGACTGTTTTGCAGCAGTTGATCGGCATTCATTTTAAGATAAAGGGAAATGTTGTATTTATAAATTAAAAATAGAGGAGAGGAACAGGATGAACAAAAGAAAACCGGAAAGAACGAAAGTGCGAAAATCCCTCTTTCCGGCGTTTGAAACCGAATTGTGACTTTTTTGGACTCAACGTAAAACGTTGGAAATAATTAATATTCAATTTTCAAACATACAAATATATGAAATTAACTAATCTAATACCTATAAAAGCGGGAAAAACGCTTTCCCGTTTATGCATAATTGGAGCTCTGTCTCTTGGTAGCTCGTTCGTATTTGCTCAAAATCAACAGGTTCGTTTGTCTGGAAGTAATTTAACCTTAAAGGCTGCTTTCAAGCAAATCGAACAACAAACGAAACTTTTCGTAGACTACAACACACAAGATGTCAACGATTCACGCGTGATCAAGAAAGTGCCGGCCGGCAACAATGTCAAGAACGTCCTGGAACAATTACTAGAAGGCACGAACTGTTCCATCACATTCAGTAACGGCCATGTAATCATTTCCAGAAAAGCCCCGGCATCTTCCGAAACAAAAAAAGTCACAGGCGTTGTCAAAGATGAAAAAGGCGAACCGATCATCGGTGCGAATGTTGTGGAGAGGGGGACGACGAATGGGACTGTCACCGATTTGAATGGTCAATATAGTTTGGATATTTCTCCTTCGGCTGTTCTCCTGGTTTCCTATATCGGTTATGATACCAAAGAGATAAAGGTGGACGGGAAAAATGTATTGAATATTTCTTTGGCAGAGAATACGGAGAATTTGGATGAAATTGTTGTGATCGGTTATGGTACATCTAGAAAAAGAGATATTGTAAGTGCTATGTCTACTGTCAAAGGATCGACCATTAGTGCTGCTTCAACAAGTAATGTCCAAGATGCCTTGCAGGGAAAAGTCGCTGGTCTGGATATCCAGTCTGCACGATATGCAGGGGATGATCAGCAAATTTATATCCGTGGTGCAAGATCTTTAAATGCAGGAAATAATCCACTGATTATCGTAGACGGTATTCCTGGAAGTTTAGGGAGTGTAAATACTTACGATATAGAATCAATTGAAGTGTTGAAAGACGCTGCAAGCTCTGCTATTTATGGTTCTATGGGTGCAAATGGTGTTATTTTGGTAACGACCAAAAGAGGAAAAAAAGGGGTAAACCGTGAAGTTAATTTTAATTCTTATATAGGTTTGAACGTTCCTCATATGATGCCTTTGCAGTCCGGAGAAGAGTATGTACAGTTTAGACGTGATGGATACAGGTATGCTCATGGATGGGATACGCCTTTTGCGGATGAAGATGTTTTCACCCAATCTGAACTTGATATGATAAGAAATGGCAATTATACCGATTGGCAGGATTTATTGTATCGCAATGCATTGACACAGAGTTATCATTTGAGCATCAGTAATAGTGGAGAGAAGACTCGTTTATTGTTATCATTTAAATATGATAAAGAACAGGGGTATTATAAAACGAATGATGCGGAAAACTATAATTTGACATTGACGGCAGATCATGATCTAGCAGACTTCTGGACATTGGGTACGACTGTTCGATTGAAACGAAATAATATATCTGGATTCCAGAAACTCAATAACGAAATATTGTATATGACACCGTTATCTGATCCGTATTTGGAGAATGGTGATCTTAATTATTTCCCGAATCCGTTAAACACGTCCGGGTATAACCCGTTGGCTGATAATGTGCCTGGACAGTTTGCAGATGATGCCCAAAGCAATTTGTTGAATCTTAATTTGACTTCACATATAAAGATAAATAAATGGTTGAGTATGCATACTAACTTTGGTTATATTTTCTCAGACTATAAGCGAGGGTATTTCTATGGTAAAGATTCATACAAGGGTAAAGGTGTCAAGACGAATTCCGGTAAAGAGTATAATAATTATGACCAGTGGACACTAAACCATATTATTACATATGATAATAGTTTCGGAGATCATAATTTGGTTGTTGACCTTGTCGGTGAAATGCAGAGCCGGAGATATGATAAAGGTACTTTGTCTGGAGATAACCAGCCGGTAGAATATACATCATATCATAATTTAGGTTCCAACACGGAAAATATAAAAATAGGAAGTAGTTTTGAAAACTGGGCTTTGGCATCTGTCTTAGGTCGTTTACGCTATAATTATAAGAATAAATATTATTTTAATATAGCTTTCAGAACAGATGGTTCGTCTCGTTTGGCAAAAGGGAACCAATGGGCTGTTTTCCCTTCAGGGGGAGTCAGTTGGAGTATGAAGGATGAAAATTTTATGCAGAATGTGAATTGGATTAATAGCCTTAAACTTCGTGTGTCATATGGTACTGTAGGTAATACTGCTATTTCTCCTTATCAAACACTTGCTTCTTTGTCGCAATATGCTTATTTGTTCGGAGAAGATTCGTCTAATAAGTTCTATGTATATAGCCCAACTTCGATCGTGAATCTTGATCTTGGATGGGAAATATCCAAAACTGTAAATGCAGGGGTTGATTTCGGCTTGTTCAACAATAAATTGAATGGTTATGTCGAGTACTATAATACAAAAACGAGTGATTTGTTGATGAAGAGAACGATTCCTTCTTTTACCGGTTTCAATGATATTTGGCAGAATATCGGAGAAACAGAAACTTCGGGAGTTGAGTTCAATTTGAACTATAATCCGGTAAGGACAAAAGACTTGAATGTCGATATTTCACTGAATGCTTCCAGAAACTGGGAAAAGATTACGGCTTTGATTAGTGGTGAAGATTTGCCGAATAATAAATGGTTTATCGGAAAACCTTTAGGTGTGTTCTATGATTATGAAAAAATTGGTATTTGGCAGTTGGGAGAAGAAGAAGCTGCTGCCAAATATAATGCTAAAGTGGGGGATATCAAGGTTAAAGATCAAAATGGAGATGGTTCGATTAGTGCTGCGGACGATCGCATAATCTTGGGGCAGGTTCGCCCGAAATGGATTGCTTCGTTAGGTGCGAATGTTCAATATAAGAATTTTGATTTTTCTTTCAATCTGAACTCAAGATGGGGATATTTGGTTAAGCCCGCTCCATATGATGATATTACAATGGACGGACAGAGATGGTTGCCGGCTGTAGATTACTGGACTCCGGATAATCCGACAAATAGTTACCCACGTGCGGATCAGGCGAGTGGTTATGATACCTATCGTACCTCTAATGGCTACCAGAAAGGCGACCATATTAAAATTCAGGATATAACATTAGGATATAGTTTTGAGAATCTGCTATCAAAGAAGGTGCCAATCAGAAAATTGCGTTTCTATGTGCAAATGAGAAATGTCGGTTATTTGTATAGAGCTGCGGAGTTTGATATTATACCTGAACAACCTAATATTAATTATACGGTTCCCAGTAGTTATAATTTCGGAGTTAATGTAACATTCTAATAAGTCATGTATTATGAAAAACATAGCAATTTTTTTATTAACCGTATTATCTGTAAGTTCCTTTTCTTGTGATTTTCTGGAAGAAGAGCCAAAAGGGTTGATCAGTGATACGTATGCGAAAACAGAAGAAGGGGTTGAGTCGCTTATATTGAGTATCTATCAACGGAATCGTTATCTGACAGAACGTTTATACAAGTTTGCAGATTGCGGAACGGATTTGACAACCTATGCAACTAACGGTGTTGGTTGGCCTTATGAAGAGGCTATGATTTATAACGATCCTCTCATGATTTCTAATCGTTGGAATTCCCAATATTGGAAATATCTTTATAAGGGATTGAACGTTGCAAACTTGGGGGTACAGTATATACAGGAAACTCCTATTGCACATGAGGAAAAAAAGAATCAACTGATATCGGAGGTTCATGCTTTGCGTGCTTTTTACTTGTTTATGATTGTCGAGACATATGGTCCTGCATCCCATTATGCGGATACTCCGTCCCAATCAGTGATAACAGAAGGATATCAACCGGGTATTGCTGTCTTTTACAAGAAAATATTGGAAGATTTGGATATTGCTTTCCAATATTTGGATATGCCTCAGAATACTCAATGGGGCCGTATGAATATCGGGGTTGCTAAAACTTTGAAAATGCGTGTTTTGATGGCGTTGGCTGCTTATGATGATTCGATTATTACGGGAGCCGGTTATACTAAACAACAGTGTTATGATGAAGTGGTGAAGTTGTGTAATTCAGTTATTAATGACTATAATTATAAACTTTTGGATAATTATGCATCTGTGTTTGATGTGAATAACCAAATAAATGACGAGATTATCTGGTCAATACAATACACAAGTGATTTGGTGTATAACGGAATGGACCTTACGGATATTGATGCGAATAGTATGCATCGGTATTTCGTAGGTTGGTATAACAAGTCAGCCAAAAATCCGAATATCAATATTGACGGATTGTGGAGCCATTCTCGCGTATATGGCCGTGAATATCGTTGTACGATGCCTACCTATTATTATATCAGTCTTTTCGATAAATTTGATAAGCGCAGGGAACAGACTTTCCAGACTGCATGGTGCAGAATTCCGGATAACTGGAATAATGAACCCGACTATTCCGATACGCTGCTTATCCGGACATTGGATGTTGTGTCAGATGAATATGTGAAAAGCTATGAAGACAGAGGAATTATTGTCGACAATATTACGGATCTTTATGATATTAATACCGGAATTCCTACTATCAACGGTAGATCCTGCCATCATACAATGACAAAATATCTGGATCCGAGCCGTGATGAGGCTAAACGGGAAGAAGGATTTAAAGACTTGATTCTGATGCGTCTAGGTGAAGTCTATATAACTTTGGCTGAAGCGTATGTAAGAACTAACCAACCGGAAAAAGCGGCAGAAGTGATTACCCAACTGAGAAAAAGAGCTTTAGTTGATGGACATGAAAGCGAACTGAAGGTAACTGCCGCTGATATGGACATGGATTTTATCCTAGAAGAAGGTGCACGTGAACTGGGATGCGAATTGAACCGTTGGTATATGTTGAAACGTTCTGGTAAAATGGTGGAATGGGTGAAAGAACATAATCCGGATATTACATTGATCAAGGATTATCATATCTATCGTCCTCTTCCTCAAGATGCGTTGTATGAAGTGACGAACTTGGACGTGTTCGTTCAAAATAAAGGCTATAAATAATTCTATTAATATGATGATTATGAATAAAATATCACGACGACATTTTTTAGCTGCGACAGGTGCTATAACTGGGGCAGCCTTATTGAATCCATTATCGGGAGTAGCGGCAGAAACAGCTGAAGCTTCGAAAGTTGTAGGGAAAAAACTTCGCCTTGCTATTGTTGGTACTGGCGGAAGAGGAACTTCCATGTGGGGGTATGACTTAATGAAAAGTTATCCTGACTACATCGAGTTTGTAGGCCTTTGCGATAAGAATGAAGGTCGTGTGGAAACCGGTAAGAAGATTATCGGGGCTTCCTGTCCTACTTATACGGATTTTGAAAAGATGATGAAAGAAACTAAGCCTGATGTGCTGATTGTAACGACAATGGATAGCACTCATCATCATTTTATTATCCGTGGAATGGAGCTTGGCGCGGATATTATTACAGAAAAGCCGATGACAACGGATGAAAAGAAAATCCAGGCAATTTTGGATGCAGAAAAACGGACAGGAAAGAATTGCCGTGTGACATTTAATTATCGTTATTCTCCACATCGTGCGAAAATATGGGAGTTACTCCGTGCTGGTGAGATTGGCGATATCACTTCTGCCGATTTTCATTGGTATCTGGATACCTCTCATGGTGCCGATTATTTTCGTCGTTGGCATCGTTTGGTAGAATGTAGCGGTTCTTTGTGGGTACATAAAGCTAGCCACCACTTTGATCTTCTGAATTGGTGGATTGACAGTGATCCGGAAAGTGTGTATGCATTGGGCAGTTTGGATCATTATGGTAAAAACGGAACATTCCGAGCAGAGAATTGCCGTACCTGTCCTCACACTTCCAAATGTAAATTCTATTACGATATAACACGGAATCAGAATTATATGGATTTATATGTAGCCAACGAAAAATATGATGGTTATCTTCGTGATGGATGCGTATTTAAAAACGATGTCAATATCTTTGATAAGATGGCGGCAACAATTCGTTATAAAAATGGTGTGCAGGTTGCTTATTCTCTAACGACTTACAGTCCTTATGAAGGTTATCGTATAGCCTTTAATGGAACGAAAGGGCGTTTGGAAGCTTGGATACAGGAATCCCGGCCGACTTCTGATGCAAATTTTGATGAACTCGTTTTATTTAAGAATTTTGGAAAACGTGAGTATATCCAAATTCCATTCGGAACGTCTGGTCATGGAGGAGGGGATGCATTGCTGAAAGATCAGATTTTCTTACCTGGAGTAGAAGACCCGTATAAGCAGTGTGCAAGTGTCCGCGATGGTGCTTTGGCTTGTTTGGTCGGCATTGCGGCGCGTAATAGTATAGCGGCTGGTCAGCCGGTGAAAATAGCGGATCTTACTTCTATACAGCCTCAGGAAAAGAAATTGTATCAGAGGATATTGTAGATGTCTACTAAAATTTAAAATAAATGCTGTATCAGGGTCAATTTTCAGTCTTGATACGGCATTTGTTTTAAAGTATGGTTGGTGTTCATTTTTGAAAAAGTTCATGTTTCCGGTTTCAATCCAAAATTTATTGTATATTTGGGCACTAAGGAGATAAACCGGATAAGAGTATGTCTAATACCACAGATGAAAAATTGATAGAGGCGATCAGGAAAGATGATTACGTCAGTTATAATAAACTGTTTGAGCGTTATTATGGTCGCCTTTGTCAATATGTATATAGTCTGCTTATGGATAAAAATGATACGGAAGATGTTGTGCAGGAGCTTTTTCTAAATATATGGAAGAACCGGGAGAGAATTGAAATTAAAGAAAATGTTGGTGGATATCTTTATAAGATGGCAAAACATTTGGCATTGAACCATCTTCGCTCAAAAGTCTATTTTAATAACCTGTCGGAAACTCAAGATCAGTTATCGTATGAAGACAACCGGGTCGAGTCTGAAGAATTTAGGATTGCCCTTTATGGTTGTATCGACCATCTTCCCGATCGCTGTAAAGAAGTACTGTTGCTACACCGAATAAAAGGATTAAAGCAAAAAGAGATCTCGGAAAAACTCGATATCTCGGTAAAAACGATTAAAAATCAAATCTGGACCTCGCTTCAGAAACTGAGGAGATGTTTGGAATTAAAAGGAATATAATTTTTTTCAGGTCCGGAATAGGACCTTTTTTTATTTGTAGTGTCATATGATAAAAGCAAGATTCATGGAAGAGCATAAACATATAAAAGACTATATCGTCGACTATTTACTGGAAGATGAAGATGAGAAACGTCTTGATCCGGTATTGGCCGAGTGGTTAGCCGAAGATGAATCTCATAGAAAAGAATTTGATTTGTATAAGAAGATTTGGAAAGAATCCCACCGTTATACAGAGCCTGAGATTTTTGATCCTGATCTTGCATGGGAAGAGGTTAACAAGATAAACCGACAGAAAGTATATCTTCGAAAATCTTGGAAAAACATATTATATGCGGCTTCCGGGGTTGCCGCATCTTTATTGGTAGTGCTGGCCTTATCTTTTATGGGAGCTTTTCAGAAAGGATCGGAGGTGCTGGTCAGTATGAGTGCTGATTATGGGAATCGTTCAGAGATCATGTTGCCGGATGGATCTTTGGTCAAACTGAATGCAGGTTCTGAAGTCGTTTATTCTTATGATCCGAAGAAAAAAACGCGGGAAGTTGATTTCCAAGGAGAAGGATTTTTTGATGTATCCAAGAGTAAGGAACCTTTTGTCATTAAAGTGGCTGGAGGTTTAAACGTGAAGGTCTGGGGTACTTCATTCAACTTGCAGGCGTATGCAGATGATCCGGTTATCCAAGCTTCTTTAGTTGAGGGATGTATCGAACTGGAGAAAGGGAACGAGATGTTGAGGATGAAGCCGGGAGAAATAGCTATTTTCGATAAAGAGACAAATAAGATTAAGCAAATAGAAGGTGTTTTGTCCCATTCTTATGGCTGGTTGGACAATAAGTTATATATGGAAGATATGTCTTTGTCGGTTGTTTGTAAATATCTAGAAAGATGGTATGATGTGGAAATTACGCTTCAACCGGGATTGGGAGAAAAGATCCGTTATAACGGAGTAATACAGGAAGAGACCGTAACAGATGTTATGGATGCTTTGTCTCGCCTAAGTAATATAAGCTATCACGTAAAAGGAAAACATATAAGTATAACCTCTAAATAGAATTGCCTATGAAGTAGAATGCCATGAATACACAAAAACGGGAAATGCTGTAACATCTCCCGTTATAAGTTCGATCATAAAATTAGTGCTTGCAACACTAATAGTTAACTAATAATCAATTTACAAATATATGAATTTATTTAATACGTTAGAGTTGGATTTTTCTCCAACCTTTAAAAAGATATTATCTATTATGAAATTGACAGTAATTTTCTTGATTGCATTTTCACTGAATATTTCTGCTACTGTATATTCACAAACAACGAAATTATCTTTGAATGTCCAAAACCAATCAATAAAGGATGTCCTTTATTTGATCGAAAATCAATCTGATTTTCGATTTATTTATGAGAGTGGAAAGATTAATCTGGATAAGAAGGTTTCTGTTCAAGTAAGAGAGCAGACTGTAGAAGTTGTGTTGAAACAATTATTTAATAATGAAGGAATTAATTATGAGATTACGGAAAACAATCTTATTCTGATAAACCCTTCTCCAGAGCAATTAAAAATCATCAGTCAAAATAAATCTCAGGTTAGAAAAAAAGTTACTGGTATTGTTAAAGATGAAAAAGGAGAGCCAATCATCGGTGCGAATGTTGTGGAGAAGGGGACGACGAATGGTGTTATCACTGATATTGATGGAAATTTCGAATTGAATGTCGCATCTTCTTCTGTGTTGGAGATTTCTTATATAGGATATGTCTCCCAAGAAATACAAATTGGTAATAAAGATAAGTTTCATATTAAATTGATAGAAGATACTCAAAATCTTGATGAGGTAGTAGTTGTCGGATATGGAACTATGCGGAAGAAAGACATGACAGGATCGGTTGCTTCTGCTGATTTAGGAGCTTTGAAAGGTTCTCCTAATGTCAATATATTACAAGGACTACAAGGAACTCTTCCGGGATTGAATGTTGGGATGGTAGATGAGGCGGGTGCAAGTCCTAGTATTACAGTGCGAGGTCGATCTACTATTTCTGGGAGTCAAGATCCTTTGATTATCTTAGATGGCATTGTTTATTATGGAAGTTTGACAAGTTTGAATCCGAATGATATCAAATCCTTTGATATCCTAAAGGATGCAAGTAGTAAAGCTATTTATGGCGCACAAGCTGCAAATGGGGTAATTTTGATAACGACTAAACGTGGACAGAGCCAAGATAAACCAGTAATTACTTATAATACTTCGTTCTCGGTAGGCTCTCCTTATAATAGGTTACATTCAAAAAATAGAGATTCTTATTTGCAAATGATTCGTGATATCTTTTGGCAAGATGCCTATACAGAGGAATCTGATTATATGATAGAGAATCCAGATTATAATATTGAAACTTCTGCACCTTTTACAGATGCATCTATCGCAAAAGGGTATAAGGCAGGTGCCGATACGGATTGGTGGGATTTGGGAACTAATAATGCGACCATTATGACACATAATATTGGTATTCAGGGTATGAGTTCTAAAGTTAATTATTATATGTCCTTTGGATATGATAAGCAAGACAATTATATAGTTAATGATAAGTTTAATAGAAAAACAGTTCGTGTAAACCTTGAAACTTCTGTTACTAATTGGTTGAAAATTGGAACTCAAGCTTTTGGTTCTTTTTCTGATTATTCGGGTGAGTCTCCTAATCTTACGCAATTGACGCAGGCAGGGCCTTTAAGAATGCCATATGGTGATGATGGAAATTTGGTAATTCTAGGTGGAGATTTTACTAATCCTTTAATCGGACTTTATAATAAGGATATGGATAAGCGAAATGAATTGTTTGGAAATTTCTATGCTCGATTAAATAACATTTCATTTCTTCCTGGATTTAGTTGGGATATTAATTATGGAAATATGCTTAAGTGGGAAAGGCAGTTTAATTCTAATGAATATGCACAGGCGGAAACAGGAGAAGCTAAGAAAGTGAATGGTACAGCTTATAGTTATACGTTCGATAATATTTTGAATTATACCAAAGATTTTAATCAACATCATATTGATGCGACATTGGTTATTGGTCGGACGAAACGGGAGTATGAGAATACTACTGCAAGGTCGACCGATTTAGCAAACCAGACATTAGGTTATAATGATTTAGCTCAAGGAAAAAATCAATACACGACATCTCAATCATGGGAAGAAGCCTCTTCTTATCAGATGTTTAGAGCAAATTATTCTCTGATGTCAAAATATATGTTGACAGGAACAATCAGAAGAGATGGTTTTTCTGGGTTTGCGACGAATGAAAAGGTTGCTTATTTTCCTTCTTTCGCGTTAGGCTGGATTGCTTCGGAAGAATCATTTCTGAAACAAGTTAATTGGTTGGATTTGCTGAAATTGAGAGCAAGTTATGGTGTGAATGGTAATTTGGTTAGTAGGTACAGCTCGTTAGCAACGGTTTCATCTTCTGCTGCGTATGTTTTTGGTGATGGAGGTAGTTCTGCGTATGGTCAATCATTGTCCAATCTTCCTAATGCAAATTTGAAGTGGGAGAAGACACATGGAATTAACATTGCAATGGACTTTGGTGTGCTAAATAATCGAATAACAGGGAATATAGAATATTACAGGACAACGACGAAAGATTTGATTTGGAAAAAAACACTTCCTGAAATTACTGGTTTTAAAGAAATTGTGGATAATATGGGAGAAATTGCTAATCAAGGTATAGAACTGACTCTGAATGCAACTCCTATTAGGAATAAAAATTTCAGTTGGGATGTGACTTTTAATTTCTCTCGTAACAAGAATAAAATTAATCATCTTTTGGGTGATGTTAATGGAGATGGTATTGAAGATGATCTGGTTTCTAGTAATTTGTTTATTGGCCAATCGTTAAGTACAATTTATCACTATGATGTAGACGGAATTTATCAGTTGAATGATGATATACCTGAAGGTTATTATCCCGGAAGTTATCGGATTGTTGATCATAGTGGTGATGGTAAATTATCGGCAGATGATCGTATTATCTTAGGACAGTCTGATCCTGCTTATCGTTTTAGTTTGCATAATACTTTCCGTTACAAAGGGTTTACTCTTAAAATTTTCTTAAACTCTGTTCAGGGAGGAAAAAATGGATATTTGGCGAATGCGGATGTATTTGGTGCATATACCCCTCAGTTTATATCTTCAAAAGGGATGTATGAAGAAGTGGATTTTTGGACTCCTTCTAATCCAAATGGAAAATTTAGAAATCCTGCAGGAACAAGTTCTATTAATCCGAATATTTATCAAAAAAGAAGTTTTGTGCGTTTACAAGATATAATTTTAAGTTATGATTTTAATCCCGGATTATTATCTAAAATCTATGTAGATGCATTGAGATTATCTGTTTCAGGTAAGAATCTGTGTACTTGGACGAAATGGGATGGCTGGGATCCTGAGACGGGTAGTGGTCTTGGGTATGGAGGTCGACCTGTTATGAGACATTTTACAATTGGACTTGAATTAACATTAAAATAAAAAACGAAATGAAGATAATATATTTAATTTGCTTCTGCATGTTGATATCTTTTTGTTCATGCAACGAATCTGATTTTTTGAAGGAAGTTCCGTCTGGAAAGTATACAGCAGAGAATATGTATAAAACGAAGGAACATTTTGACTCCGCAGTTATACAATTGTATGGAGATTATCGTTCATTGTATTATAGTGGAAATGACAATGAATATGATTTTTTTTGGGGGACAGATTTAACCCATGCAGGTCAGCCGAATGTAGTTCGATTTTTTAGTGATTATCCTGCTACACTGGATCCTACAGCTGCTAAAGTGATTTATCATTGGAGAGGTAACTATAAAATCATTGCAAATGCAAATACGATAATAAGTAGGTTACCAGATTCGGAACTAACGGAAGAAGAGCAGAATTCAATAGCAGCTGAAGCAAAATTTTTCCGGGCTTTGGCATATAGATATCTTGTTTTTCTGTATGGTGGGGTTCCTTTGGTTGTGGAAGAAATAACTTCTTCTAAAGATGATTTTGTACGTGCATCTAAGGAAGAAGTATTGGAGCAGATTATTGCGGATTTGGAATTTGCTGTCAATTACTTACCAGATATTTCTAAAGTAGCAGATGGAAGAGTATCTAATGTTGCTGCAAATCATCTTCTGTCTGAAATAGCATTGGCTGCTAAAAATTATGATTTGGCAGTTAAATCAGCATCTGCCGCGATCAATAATCCTGCAATGGGTTTAATGAAAGAACGATTTGGGTCCCGTAAAGATGAACCGGGAGATTTGTATTGGGATCTTTTTCAAAGAGGCAATCAAAATAGATCGAGTGGAAATAAAGAAGCCATATTTGTGATACAATTTGAATTAGATATTTTAGGAGGAGGCCAATCTTCTACAAAAAGAACAGGTTATTTGATGGAAAGATTCCATGCTCCTAATACTCCGTTAGCAACTGATCCTTGGGATAAAGGTGTAATTGCAGATATGTTGCAAACAACAAATATAGGACGTGGTGCGGGATGGCTGATGCCGACTTTTCATTTTTCGAATGTAATATGGTATGATGTAAATAATGAAATAGATTATGGGGATATTAGAGTTTCGGAGTATAATTTCCCTCGTGGTATTAAATATAATAATCCTAATGGACCAGAGAAATACCAAGGAGTTTATTTTGACATAAATACCGCAGAGAATCAGTATTGTTTGTCGACTCAGGGTATTTGGTCTCGTGGAGCTTATCCTTATCAGACAAAGTGTACAACCCCTAATGATCATCCGGCTTCAATGATTGCAAATGAAAAAACAGGGGAGTTAAGGAGTGACGCTGGGGTAACTTATTCTGATTGGTATGATATGCGACTTGCAGAAACCTATTTGTTAAGAGCTGAAGCATATTTGATGAAAGGTGATTTATCTGCAGCTGCGGAAGATATTAATGTTGTTCGAAAACGAGCTGGTGCTTCTTTGATTACGGCATCAGATGTTACGATAGATTTTATTTTGGATGAAAGATTACGTGAATTAGGTATTGAAGAAAAGAGAAGATTGACATTAAGTAGAATGGGAAAATTGTATGAAAGAACCGTAAAATATAATGTATACAATGCACCAAACATTCGTGAACATCATCAGCTTTATCCGATTCCTCAAAGTGAAATTGATGCTAATGTGGGGGCTGTACTTGAACAGAATCCGGGCTATAATTAAAAATATGTATCAAATAGTAATAAAATAGATAAAATGAAAAGTAATATTTCGAGACGTGATTTTCTGAAAACATCCGGTGTTATTGCCGGAAGTTCCTTGATTAGTTCCAATTTAGGAGCTTCTTCGATAGAAGACATTCCTTTTGAATCGAATAAAAAAATAACTGTAGCTTTGGTTGGTACAGGTTCAAGGGGAATATTTATGTGGGGAAAGGACTTGGTAGATAGTTATTCCAATTATATTGAATTCGTAGGACTTTGCGATATCAATGAAGGACGTGTTGAAACTGGGAAAAGAATGATTGGAGTTTCTTGTCCTACATACACGGATTTTGAAAAGATGATGAAAGAAACAAAGCCTGAGGTGTTGATCGTTACAACAATGGATAGTACACATCATCAGTTCATAATCCGTGGAATGGAACTTGGTGCAAATGTCATTACTGAAAAACCAATGACCATTGATGAAAAGAAAATACAGGCAATTTTGGATGCGGAAGAAAGAACCGGAAAACATTGTCGAGTTACATTTAATTATAGATATTCTCCTCATAGGGCTAAAATATGGGAGTTGCTTCGTGCTGGAGAAATAGGTGATATCACTTCTGTAGATTTCCATTGGTATCTTGACACTTCACACGGGGCCGATTATTTCCGACGTTGGCATAGGCTTGTTGAATGTAGCGGTTCGTTATGGGTGCACAAAGCCAGCCATCATTTTGACCTTTTAAACTGGTGGATCGATAGTGATCCGGAAAGTGTATATGCATTAGGTGAATTGAATTTTTACGGTAAAAATGGAACGATGAGGGCGAAAAATTGTCGTACCTGTCCCCAAACCAAACAATGTCCGTTTTTCTTTGATATTACCAAGGTTAAAAGCCATATGGATATATATGTAGCCAACGAAAAATATGATGGTTATTTACGTGATGGTTGTGTCTTTAGAAATGATGTCAATATTTTCGATAAAATGGCGGCAACTATCCATTACAAAAATGGGGTACAGGTGGCATATTCGTTAACAACTTATTCTCCTTATGAAGGTTACCGTATCGCTTTTAATGGAACAAAAGGTCGGTTAGAAGCCTGGATACAAGAGTCGCGAAAAACTTCAGATGTAAACTATGACGAGATTGTGTTGTTTAAAAACTTCTCTAAGCGAGAATATATACATATACCGTTTGGAACTTCTGGACATGGAGGAGGTGATGCCCTTCTGAAAGATCAATTGTTCCTTCCTAATGTCGATGATCCGTATCGCCAGTGTGCTAACAGTAGAGATGGGGCATTAGCTTGTTTGGTAGGGATAGCTGCACGTAATAGTATAGCAACGAAACAACCTGTGAAAATTGCAGATCTTACTTCTATATCTCCAATGGAAAAGAAGCAGTATAAAAGAATTCTCTAATAATGTAACAGCAATTGAGGATTATATAAATTCAATTTTTTGAATAGCTTTTTATAGGGGAGTGTAGAATCTGCGCTCCTCTCTTTAGCTTCAAATAGAATACTTGTTTTTATAGCTTTTGATAATATGTAAACGGTTTGTAAAGTTATTATGCCCGTTACGCACAAGAAATATTAAACTGTAAATAGCATTTTATGAGAAAGA